>Ga0116156_10003207_pt1 | contig 14399 bp, 14 predicted proteins | sample AD_UKC045_MetaG_FD_89891 | JGI IMG/M metagenome (GOLD analysis project Ga0116156, IMG submission 89891) | Active sludge microbial communities of municipal wastewater-treating anaerobic digesters from USA - AD_UKC045_MetaG | ecosystem: Engineered > Bioreactor > Anaerobic > Digestate | place: USA... | reverse complement strand
GCGCGATGACCTTGGCCGCCGGCGGGGCAAGGTTCGCGAGGCCGATGGCGGCACGCTGTTCCTCGACGAGGTTGGCGACATGCCGCTCGAGGCGCAGACGCGGCTTGTGCGTTTCCTGCAGGATGGCCGGTTCGCGTCGTCGGGCGACGATCTCAATGTCCGCATCATCGCATCGACCAAGCACGACCTTCGGTCGCTGGTTGATCAGGGGCTATTCCGCGAGGATCTGTACTATCGCCTCAACGTTGTAGCGCTTCAGCTGCCGCCGCTGCGCGAACGCAAGGAAGACATTCCTGATCTGGCGTCGGCGTTCCTTGTGCGGGCGAAGAAAGAGGGACTTCCCGAGAAGCAGCTCGACAAGAGCGCATATGACTTGCTGGTCGCCTATGACTGGCCGGGCAACGTGCGCGAACTGGAGAACGTGATCCGCCGACTTTCGGCGCTCAGCCCTGAGCCGGTGATTTCGGCGCGCGAAGTGGAGCGTGAACTGCGGTCCACGACGCGGACAGTCGCCGGTGAGCGCGAGTTCGAGGCGGAGATCGAGGCGCTTCTATCGCGGCACTTCATCTCGGCTCTGTCGGCTGATCCGGACAAAGATCCGGACGGCGGTCAAATCTACCAGACGGTGATCGAGCAGGTGGAGCGTCCGTTGATCAAGCTGGCCTTGGCCGCAACCAACGGAAACAAGGTCCGGGCTGCAGCCCTTCTGGGCCTGAACCGCAACACGCTGCGGTCCAAGATCAACGGTTTGGGCGTCGGGGCCGACGACTGAGACTCGCCTAATCAGCGACTAAACTAGCGGCTCGGGCATAGCCCCGGGGCCCGGACGACCCGCCACAGCCTAAGTCTGTTGCATCCATGCATCAGACTGTGCTTTGCTCGTCACACAGTGTTGCCGATCCGCCGCAGGTTCATATCTGCCAGTCGGGTGGGTGATCTGGTGATCAAGCCTGACTGCAAGCCGTCGCCCCTGGTCAGGACGGGGAGGGCGCAGCCGGTCAGGCCAAACGGGTAGAGTGCATGCCTGACACGGCCACAATGACCGATGCGAGGGCCAGGCTCGGAAGAGCCACCTCGAATACGTTCAAAGTACTATTCGGCCTCGCGGCGGTCATCGCTGCGGGCGCGACTTACCTTGCTATCACCGATTCCAGTCCCGGCGCCGCTGCGCAGCCGGGCCTGCTGTGGCTTCTGATTGCGAACCTGATCCTGATCGCCAGCATCGCGACTGTGCTGGGGATGCGCGTCTATCACCTCGTCAAAGAGAACCGCGAGACGGGCGGCGGCGCACGGCTTCGGCTGCGCATCATTCTGCTATTCTCGGCGGCGGCTGCGATCCCGACCGTTATCGTTGCCGGCTTTCTGGCCGTGGCTATCAACCGAAGCGTCGAGGGTTGGTTTGGCGAACCGGTTCGGAACGTTGTGGCGAACGCACAGGCTGCCGCGCGCGCATCTGTTGACGACGTGAAGGATGACGCCACCACCGAACTGGCTGCGATGGTCAACGACCTCAACACGCCAGACTACGTCTCTGCGCTTGCGAAGAGCCCGGAGGCGTTTCGGATCGACCTGCTGGGTGGGCAGGCGCAATTCCGCGACTTTGCGCGTGCGACTATTCTCTCGTCTAACAAAGAGAAGATCAGCGAATGGACTGATTCCAGCGCGCTGCCGTTCAGGACGCCGACCGAAAAATGGTGGCGCGACGCGAATGAAGGCGCCGTCGGCGGAATTGTCGATGAGAAAGAGATCATCGCCTTTATCAAGCTCAAGGCTTACCCCGACGCATATCTTTATGTTTCGCGGCCAATTCCGCCCGTGCTCAGCCAACGCCTGGCGCTGATTGATGCGGACAACCGTCGCTTCCGGGAGGCGGAGCTGCGTCGCAACAGTCTCGCGGTGGTTCTGACGCTCTCCTACATCGAAGCGGCATTGCTGATGCTACTCGGAACGGCATGGCTGGGAATGACGGCTGCGTCGCGCATTGCTGCGCCGATCGGCGCTCTGGCTGGCGCCGCGCGTGCTGTGCGCGATGGTGATCTGTCTGTGCGCATCCTGGCGCCGTCGGTGCGCGATGAGATCGCGGATCTTGCGGATGCGTTCAACGAGATGACGGACCGACTATCGCGCCAGACGGCGGCGCTGGATCGCGGCAGGATCGATGCCGAAGCGCGCTCGGCTTTCATCGAGGCGGTCCTGTCGGGCGTCGAGGCGGGTGTGATCCGGGTCGACAAGAACCTGAAGCTGACGATTGCCAATGCGTCGGCGCAGACGGTGCTGGACTTCATCTACCGCCCGGGGACGCCGACGGATCTGGGGCAGGTAGCTGCGGAATTCGTGGCGGCTACGCGTCGCTCGATCGAGACGGGGCAGTCTGTCGATACGAGCTTCAAGCGGCCAACCACAGAAGGCGGCGCGATGCACCTGCAGGTGCGCGTGGCGCCAGAGTATGATGGCTCGGGCGCGGTAATTACCTTCCACGACACGACGCGGCTTGTGATGGGTCAGCGGCAGGCGGCGTGGCGCGATGTGGCGCGACGAATTGCGCACGAAATCCGCAACCCGCTAACGCCTATCCAACTTTCGGCGGAACGCTTGCGGCGGCGCTTCTCCAGTCAGATCACGACCGATCGTGAAACGTTCGAGAAGTGCACGGATACCATTACACGTCAGGTCGCCGATATCGGGCGGATGGTCGAGGAATTCTCGGGTTTTGCCCGTATGCCGAAGCCGACCTTTGGCGAGTTCAATCTGGTCGACATGGCGCAGGCGGTGGCGTTTGCGCAGCGCATGGCCACGCCGGCGATTGCTGTGTCGGTGGATGCTCCGACGCACCCGATCGTGATCCGCGGCGATGAACGCATGCTGGCGCAGGCGCTGACCAACGTGGTCAAGAACGCCTCGGAGGCGGTGGAGCGTCATCTGGAGAGCGGGGCGACCAAGTTTGGTTCGGTGATGCTCGACATTTTTGAGGACGGCGGCGAGGTGCAGGTGACTGTGCGTGACAATGGGCCGGGGTTCCCGGTTCAGGATCGCGAGCGACTGCTTGAGCCCTATGTGACGACTCGCAAGAATGGCGTAGGTCTTGGCCTCGCCATCGTTACGCGGATTGTGGAAGACCATGGCGGCCGGATCTGGCTGGGTGACAACGATACAGCGCCAAGCGGCGCACGCGTCGACATCCGCCTGCCGGTACAGCCTAATCTCAGTGAAGAACCTGTGGCGTATGCCGGTGAGGGAGTAGCCTGATGGCGGCGGAAATCCTGGTCGTTGATGATGAAGCGGATATCCGCGAGCTTGTGGGAGGCATTCTTCAGGACGAAGGGTTCGCCGTACGAACGGCGGGCAATTCGACCGACGCGCTGGCCGCCGTCCGCGCGCGAGCGCCGCGGCTGGTGGTGCTGGATGTGTGGCTCAAGGGCTCGGAACTGGATGGGCTCGGCATCCTTTCGATCCTGAAGGAGATGGACCCGTTCCTGCCGGTGGTGGTGATCTCGGGTCACGGCACGGTCGAGACGGCGGTCGAGGCGATCCGGCGCGGGGCGTATGATTATCTCGAGAAGCCGTTCAAGGCCGAGAAGCTGATCGTTACCATTCAGCGGGCGCTGGAGAATGCGCAGCTGAAGCGTGAGAATTCCCGCCTGCGGGCACGGTCTGCGTCTTCGCATGAAGTGGTCGGTCGATCGGGCATCATGGCGCAGCTGACGAGTTCGATCGACAAGGTTTCGCCGACCAACAGCCGGATCATGATTTCGGGCCCCCCGGGTTCGGGCAAGGATCTGGTGGCGCGTCTGATACACGAGCAGTCAGCTCGTGCGACGGGGCCGTTTGTTGTCGTCAACGCGGCGGCGCTCGATCCGGAGCGGGTCGAGAGCGAGCTGTTCGGCGAAGAGTTCGGGGACGGCAAGGCGCCGAAAATTGGTCTGTTCGAACAGGCGCACGCCGGCACGCTACTGCTGGATGAAATCTCCGATATGCCGCTGGCGGCGCAGAGCCGCATACTCCGCGTACTGGTCGATCAGCGCTTCCGTCGTCGCAATGGCCGGGATGATGTGACGGTGGATGTGCGTGTGGTTTCAACGACGGCCCGGGATCTGCGTTCGGAAATCCAGGCGGGACGCTTCCGCGAGGATCTGTACTATCGCCTGAACGTTGTGCCGGTGGACGTGCCGTCGCTGGATCGCCGCCGGGAAGATATCCCGGATCTGGTGAACTACTTCGTGCAGCGCGTGGCTGATGCGACGGGGCTGCAGCCGCGTCCGTTCAGTGAGGATGCCGTGGCAGTGCTGCAAGCCAGCGAATGGCCGGGCAACGTCCGCCAGCTCCGCAATGTGGTCGAGCGCCTGTTGATCCTCGCCAATGGCGAACCGCCGGGTCCGATCACCGCGCAGCACCTGCCTAGCGACGCCAAGGGCGGTGGTGCATCTGCAGCGGGTTCCATGCAGATGATTTCGATGTCGCTACGTGATGCGCGCGAACATTTCGAACGTGAGTATCTGGCGATGCAGATTACGCGGTTCGGCGGCAACGTGTCTCGCACGGCTGCTTTCATCGGGATGGAACGCTCGGCCTTGCACCGCAAGCTCAAAGCGCTGGGCGTTGATACCAGCCTGAACATCAAGGAACCGCAGGGCTGACGGCCCTAGGGTCAACCCGTCTCCCGACTGTCATAATTCGCCCGGCGCCATGCGATCGGGCGATTATGCCGGGACCTGACGCTGCATGGGGCGGGTCAACTCGTCGCCCATAGGAGCGAGGGCAAGGCATTGCTCAGAGCACGCTGGAAGCGTTAAACACGAGGCAAGGCCCCAACAAAGAAGGCTCGGAATATCCATGTCGGCTGACAAAAAACAGAACCTGCAAGACATCTTCCTAAACGCCGTGCGGAAAGGGAAAACACCCCTGACCGTGTTCCTTGTGAACGGCGTCAAACTCCAAGGCATCGTCACCTGGTTCGACAACTTCTGCGTGCTGCTCAAAGGCGAGGGACGCCCGCCGCAGCTCGTGTACAAGCATGCCATCTCGACCATCGCGCCGAATGCGCCGGTCAATCTTTTCGAGAATGAAGACGAGGACTGATTGCCGAGAGAGCTGATCGATCGCCGGCCACCTGAAGACATTGCCGCGGTCGTTCTGCCTGTCATCGGCGGCGCCGACGTCGCGCGGTCCCGGCTCGAAGAGAGCCAGGGACTTGCGGAAGCGTTGGGCGTAAAACTCGCTTTCACCGAACAGCTGAACGTTCGTGAGCCGCACCCGGCGCGTCTGCTGGGAGCAGGCCAGCTTGATGCGCTGGCGCGGCGCTTCAAGGATGAGGGGGTCACGCTCTTCATCGTCGATAGCGCGCTGACGCCGGTGCAGCAGCGCAACCTTGAAACAGAGCTGAAGCTGAAAGTGATCGACCGGACCGGTCTGATCCTGGAAATCTTCGGGCTGCGGGCGCGTACCGCCGAAGGCAGACTGCAGGTCGAGATGGCGCGGTCTCTCTACGAGCGGTCGCGGCTGGTGCGGACGTGGACCCACCTTGAGCGCCAGCGCGGCGGCTTCGGCTTCCTTGGCGGACCTGGTGAATCGCAGCTCGAAACTGACCGCCGCTTGCTGGACAAGCGGATCGCTGGCTTCAAGCGCGAGCTGGAAGAAGTTCGTCGCACCCGCCGTCTACAGCGTGAAGGCCGCGCGCGCCGCGGTGCGCCTGTCGCGGCAATCGTTGGTTACACCAACGCCGGCAAGTCGACGCTGTTCAACCGGTTGACGTCATCAGACGTTCTTGCGGCAGACATGCCGTTCGCGACACTCGATCCGACAGCGCGCGAGATCATCGCTGCATCCGGACGGCGGCTAGCTCTGGTCGATACGGTGGGCTTCATCACCGACCTGCCGACAACGCTTGTCGCCGCATTCCGCGCGACGCTGGAAGAGGCGATGGAGGCGGACCTGCTGGTGCATGTGCGCGACATCGCCCATCCGGACACCGAGTATCAGGCCAACGACGTCTACACGATCCTCGAGCAGCTATCGGTCGAAACGGGGCTGGAACAGCCCCCGATGCTGGAAGTCTGGAACAAGGCAGACACCCTGGATGAGGCGACCCGCGAAGTGTTGACCAAGCGCGCGGCGTCGCAGCAGCCGCCAGCGTTGATGGTCTCGGCCCTGAGCGGGCAGGGTACAGACGAGTTACTCTTCCACATCGAAGCCGCACTGTTCCGAAACCGCCGCCCGCGCCAAGTGACGATTCCAGCTGCCGACGGCCGGCTGCACGCATGGCTGCACAACAACTGTGAAGTCTCGTCAGAGATGCTGTCTGGCGAGTCGGATATGAAGCTGGAAGTGTTCATGACGGACGAAGATGTCGCGCGCTTCAGATCGATGTCGCCGGATGTCAGTGTAGATGGCTAGGGCCTGAGGGCTCTCAAGGGTGTTAGATATGCGGAAGCTGATCGTCTCGATAATTGCAGCAGCGGCGCTTGCCTCGGCCTGCCAGACTACAACTGCTCCGACGATGCTGACCGACCCGCCGCGCGACGCGGCAAATCCCGCGCGCATGGAAGTGCTGCACATTCCTTCGGGCGGCGTTGAGATCAACGGCGTGGCTTATCTTGCCAGCGGAGCTGGCGCTCATCCGACGCTGGTCATTGCGCACGGTTGGCCAGGCAACGAAAAGAATCTGGATCTGGCCCAAGCGGTGCGTCGGGCAGGGTGGAATGCCATCACATTCAACTACCGTGGAAGCTGGGGCAGCCCGGGCGAGTTCCACTTCGCTCAGGTGCCGGAAGATACGGCGACCGTGATCAGCTACCTGCGCCAGCCGGAAATCGCCGCCAAGTATGGCATCGACCCGAAGCGTATCGCGCTTGCGGGGCATAGCATGGGCGGCTGGGCCACCTCGCAGGTGGCATCAAAAGATCCAGAGCTGGCTGGGGCGATTCTGATCTCGGCGGCTGAAATGGCCAGACTTGGCTCCATGCCGCGAGCGCCACGGATCAAAGCCGCGGCTGGCAATTCCGAAACGCTGGTAACGACCCCCGAGAAGATGGCGGACGAGCTGGCCACGCCGGCCATAACCTCGATGACACTGAACTCAGCCGCGGCGGGTCTCGCAAAAATACCGGTGCTGATCTTGTCGTCCGATGACGGACTGGCGCCGGGCACGGATGCGCTGGCGGTGGCTATTCAACAGGCTGGCGGCAAGATCACCAAGGCGCACGAGGCGACCGACCATAGCTGGTCTGACCGCCGTCTCCGGCTGGCCAGCCTCGTCATTGACTGGCTGCAGGCCCTCCCGGAGGCCAACTAGTCTTCTGAGGGGATGCTGGTGCTGCCGGGGAGGATTGAACTCCCGACCTCAGCCTTACCAAGGATGCGCTCTACCACTGAGCTACGGCAGCATTCCGCCGAAGCGGAGGCGATCGCATAACGGAAACCCCTCGCCATGGGAAGGGGAGGTGTGGGATAGGCGAGAATGTCGCGGAATCCTCCGGAAAAGCCCAGAAAACTACTCACAGAAGCCGAACACCGGCAGGCGAAGCTTGCCGAAGCGCTGCGCGCAAACCTCCGGCGCCGGAAAGCGGCGGGGCAGGCGGCATCCCGGAATACCTCCGGAAAGCCCCATGACAGCGAGGATTAGCCCGGCAAACGCCTTGTCGCGGACGAAATCGGGCTCATAACCATGCCCCATGGATAAGCTTTCGATTCTCGGTAAAGGCCCGCTCGAGGGCACGATTCCCGTCTCCGGCGCCAAGAACTCGGCGCTGAAGCTGCAGGCTGCGTCGCTGCTGTGCGAGGAGCCGCTTGTGCTGACCTCAATGCCGAACCTGGCGGACACACGGTTCATGGCGGACTTGCTGAAAAGCCTGGGCGTCGAGGTGGAATGGCCGAAGGGCGAGGCGCTGTGCCGGATGCACGCGGCGAACATCTCTTCCACGATCGCCCCGTACGATCTCGTGCGGAAAATGCGGGCGACGTTCAACGTACTCGGACCGCTGCTGGCGAGGGTTGGCCATGCAACCGTGTCGCTGCCGGGCGGGTGCGCGATCGGCGCGCGTCCGGTTGACCTGCACCTCAAGGCGTTCGAGGCGATGGGCGCGGATATCGTCATTGAGGAAGGCTATGTGAAAGCTGCGGCGCTCAGGGGCCTCAAAGGCGCACACATCGTTTTCCCGTTCATTTCAGTCGGCGCGACTGAACACGCGATGCTGGCAGCCGTGCTGGCGCATGGTGAAACCATCCTCGAAAACGCCGCATGCGAGCCGGAGATTGGCGACCTTGCGATCTGCCTCAATGCATGCGGCGCGAAGATTTCGGGCTATGGAACGCCAACCATCCGGATCGAGGGCGTGGCCAAGCTCACAGGCACGCGCCACAACGTCATCGCAGACCGCATCGAAGCGGGTACGTTCTGCATCGCAGCGGCGGCAACGGGCGGCAACGTTCTGGTTGAGGGCGCTCGCGCCGAGGATCTGGGCGCATTGATCGATTGCCTGCAGCAGGCCGGCGTGACCGTAGAGACGGAGGCCAAGGGCCTGCGGATCAAGCGCGATCCGTCGAAACCGCTGAAGCCGGTGGACGTGCAAACCCAGCCGCACCCTGGTTTCCCGACCGACCTGCAGGCGCAGTTCATGGCGCTGATGTGTATCGCGGATGGCACAAGCACGATCCGCGAGAACATCTTCGAGAACCGCTTCATGCACGCCCCGGAACTCAGCCGTCTGGGGGCCAACATCACCGTGCGCGGCAATGAAGCCATCGTGAAGGGCGTCGCAAAGCTGAAGGGCGCCCCAGTTATGGCGACCGATCTGCGGGCGTCTGTCAGCCTTGTGATCGCTGCCTTGGTGGCGGAGGGCGAGACTACCGTGAACCGGATTTACCACCTCGACCGTGGTTTTGAGCGGCTTGAGGAAAAGCTCGGCCGTTGCGGAGCCAAGATTACCCGATCAGGCGATTCTGCCTGATTTTCGGGTGCTCCCAAGTTGCTGGAGCCCATCGGAAATCTGGTCTAGAGACCCCGTTCGGGCGGACGGCCCAAAGAACGTGGAATTGGTCTATGGCGGTGAATGCCCTGAAATTGCTGGCGGAGGATGTCGAAGGTCTCGGCGTCATCGCGGCCGCCGTTCAGGACGCCCTGGTCAAGCCAGAAGATATCAAGCTCGACAGCCGGTCGCGGACCTTTGGACTGGAGATCAACCGTTTCCAGTGGGAGAGGGCGGGCAAGCGGATTCCTTACTTCCGCTCACGCGCCGTGCTTGCATTCGCGGGCGTTCAGGGCGTGCGTAGCCGGGCTGTGTCGCGAGACATTGATGCGGTGCATGCCCTGATTGATGTGCGCTTCGAGCCGGCTGCCGAACCGCCGGCTGGAGTTCTTACCCTGACGTTCGCCGGGCAGACGCAGATCCAGCTCAATGTGGAATGCCTGGATGTGACGTTGGCGGATATTGGTCCGCCATGGCCGACGCGGCGCAAGCCTGACCACGAGAAGACGCGGTCATGAGCATTCGCCGTTTTGACGCCAGCAAGTCTGACTTCACCGAGGCGTTCGGTAAGTTTCTGGCCCTGCGCCGCGCGCAGGGAACTGAAGATGTTCACGCCAAGACTGCCGTCATCGTGCGCGACGTACGCGAGCGGGGCGGCGAGGCTGTGGCGACTTACACACAGCGCTTCGATGGCGTGTCTCTGGATGCGGACACGCTGACGGCGCCGGGCATTGATCTCCTGGAAGCGGCCGAGCGCTGCCCCACGGATGTGCGTGAAGCATTGGATTTCGCGGCCGATCGGATCGAGCGCTACCACGCGCAGCAACGGCCGCAGGATCATTCGTTCACCGACGCTGCCGGGCTTGAGCTTGGCTGGCGTTGGACATGCGTTGATGCGGTTGGGCTCTACGTGCCGGGCGGGCGAGCGAGTTATCCGAGTTCGGTACTGATGAATGCTATTCCGGCGAGGGCTGCGGGAGTGCAGCGCCTTGCCATGGTGTCGCCGGTTCCGGGCGGCGAGATGAACCCGGCCGTGGCCTATGCAGCGCTGCGGGCAGGGGTCACGGAATTCTATCCGATCGGCGGCGCTCAGGCCGTGGCAGCGCTGGCTTATGGCGCCGGTGCGCTCAAGCCTGTCGACAAGATCGTTGGCCCGGGCAACGCTTATGTCGCCGCCGCCAAGCGCATCGTATTCGGCGACGTCGGCATCGACACAATCGCGGGGCCGTCTGAAATCACGGTTGTTGCGGACAATCAGAATGATCCGCGGTGGATTGCTGCTGATCTGCTGTCGCAGGCCGAACACGATCCGCTGGCGCAATCGATCTTGATCACGGACGACGCCGAGTGGGCGACAAAGGTTGAGGCAGCCGTCGCTTCCCAGATGGCGCAGCTTTCGACGGGCAAGACAGTCGAGACGGCATGGCGCGACTACGGCGCCATCGTCATCGTCGGGCTCGATGCCGCGGCCGCCATTGTGAACCAGATTGCGCCTGAGCACGTTGAACTCGCTGTGGCAGATCCGGATGCAATCGCGAAAGACGTACGCCATTCGGGAGCGATCTTCCTGGGTCGCTGGGCGCCGGAAGCGCTAGGCGACTATGTGACCGGCTCCAATCACGTGCTGCCGACATCAGGCGCGGCGCGTTTCGCCTCTGGGCTCTCGGTGCTCGACTTCATGAAGCGGACGTCGATCCAGCGCATCAGCGAGCAGGGGTTCCGCCATCTGGCGAGGGCTGCTGAAACACTAGCGACGGCTGAACGTTTGCCGGCGCACGGTCTGTCAGTCTCCATCCGCAGAGGTGAGGGATGACCGGAAACGCGCGCATCGCCTCAATCGAAATCGACGAGCGCAGCCTCGCGCCGGCCGGACCGGATGCGGAGCACGAGCGCAAGGTCGCGATCTTTGATCTGATCGAAGGCAACAGTTTCAAAGTGATCGGTCACGAAGGCGGCCCGTACAACGTCGTCCTGTCGTTGGCGGACAATCGTCTTGTGTTCGATATAGCTGAGCAGGACGGCTCGCCAGTCCGCAAGCTGCTGCTGTCGCTCACGGCGCTGCGTCGGGTGATCAAGGACTACTTCCTGATCTGCGACAGCTATTACGACGCCATCCGCAATTCGACGCCGTCACAGATCGAGGCCATCGATATGGGCCGCAGGGGGCTTCACAATGAGGGTTCTCAGGTCCTGACCGAGCGCCTTGCGGACAAGGCTGAGGTTGATTTTGATACCGCCCGGCGCCTGTTCACCCTGGTTTGCGCTCTGCACGCCAGAAGCTGATTTCCAAAGATTCGACGAATCCCCGGGAAAGCGTGTATAGGGGCGCCTGCTAAGATAAACCGCCACCCAAAGGGAGTTGCATGGCGAAGGAAGAACTTATCGAGTTTGAAGGCACTATCGTTGAACTTCTGCCCAACGCGACGTTCCGCGTGAAGCTGAGCAACGATCATGAAATCATTGCGCATACGGCCGGAAAGATGCGGAAAAACCGCATCCGCGTGCTCACGGGCGACAAGGTGCTCGTCGAGATGACGCCTTACGACCTGACCAAAGGGCGCATTACCTACCGCTTCAAGTGACCTCCGCTGCGGGCGGACAGGCGCGGCTTGCGCTGGCTAGCGCTAGCCCGCGCCGGCTTGCCCTGCTGGACCAGATCGGCCTCAAGCCGGATCTGGTCGCTCCCTCCGACATTGACGAAACTCCCCTGAAAGGCGAGCGGCCACGGCAGCTCGCTTTGCGGCTTGCTGTCGGCAAGGGGCAGGCGGCACGTAATAAGCTTCCGGGCGATTTCATACTATCAGCTGACACGGTAGTAGCAGTAGGGCGGCGGATGCTGCCCAAGGCTGAAACCGAGGCTGAGGCACGTGCGTGCCTTGAGCTGCTGTCTGGCCGTTCGCACGATGTGCTTACAGGTGTTGCCGTGCTGGCGCCCGATGGCCGACTGGCCTCCCGCGTTGTCGAGAGCCGGGTGTCGTTCAAGCGTCTCTCGCAGGTCGAGTTCGAGGGCTATGTCGGGAGCGGCGAGTGGAAGGGGAAGGCTGGCGGTTATGGCATTCAGGGCATCGCCGCTTCACTGATCATCGAGATTTCGGGTTCCTATTCGTCGATCGTCGGCCTGCCGCTTTACGAAACCGCAGCCCTGCTTGAGGGGCTGGGCTATCCCGTCAATCGGCGCTGGAGCGCGCGGTGAAGGCAACGCTGTGCATCGATGATGCGGTCGGCGAACATCGGCGTGCGCTGCTCGACGGCGATGGACGGCCTTTCCGCCTGGAGGTGGAGCGCTGGGGCGAGCGCGGCGCGCGCGCAAAGCTGGACGAAATCTGGTGGGGCAGGGCAACGGCTCGGACGCCGGGCAATCGTGGTTGGTTCGTCGATCTCGGCGCCGGGCCTGATGGTATTCTCGAAACTCGTGCGGTGGTGACCGAAGGCGCGCTGCTTCCTGTGCGGGTGAAGGCTGAGGCATGGTCCGATAAAGGCCCCGTGCTGAGCCTTGCCGACATGGCGGCGAGCGTGTCTCGGCCGGACAAGCCGGGCTTGCATGCATCGCCGGCTGATGACCCGCTTCTGGTTGGCCTGGAAATCGTCGGCACGCAGAGCGGCGCCGAGGCGCGCGAGCACATCGATGCGGCCATAGAAGAGGCTAACCAGCGGGTCGTCATTCTACCGGGAGGAGGTGACATCGCGATTGAGCAGACACGCGGCCTCACCGTGATCGATGTCGATAGCGGCGACCGCAAGGGCGACGCTGACCAGGAGGTCTACGCCCTCAACCTCAACCTATCAGCCGCCGCGGAGGCGGCTCGCCAGCTATCGCTGCGCGGTATTGGCGGTCTGATCGCCATCGATTTCGTCGGCATGCAGGCGGCGCGCAACCGGCGATCGGTCGTGGATGCTTTTCGCAAGACGCTGTCGGGCTATCTCCGGCGCGCCAGCGACGTGCTCGACATGTCGTCACTCGGGGTTTGCGAAGCCGCTATCGCCCGGCGGGCGCGACCGGCCGCAGTAGCATTGAATGCGCGGCCAGCCGAACGCGAGGCGCTGGACGCTCTGCGTTTGCTTGAAAGTGAAGGGTGGAATGCGCGGGGTTCGCGCCTACATGCCCGAGTGTCGGCGGAAGCGGCTATCTGGCTGGAAGCCAACGCCTCAGTTTGGAAAGACCAACTGGCTGACCGCATCGGCGCTCGTTGGACTCTCGAATCTGAGCAGCAACTGCCGGGGCGGCCGAAGGTCTGGAGTGCGTGATGTCCTGTCCAATCTGTTCGAAGCCGACGGATGCCCAATACAAGCCGTTCTGCTCGCGCCGCTGTGCTGACGTGGACCTGTCGCGCTGGTTGAAGGGCGGATACGCGATCCCAGGCGCTCCGGCGGATGAGGAAGAGGACGGAATTTCGTCCGGTGACGCGGAATCGCCGAAAAACCGCGATTTTTGATCATCGCAAAAGGCATGGACAGGGAATAATCGTTTCCCTATACATCGCGCCTCAAATCGCCCCGGCGATATGCCCAGGTAGCTCAGTTGGTAGAGCAATGGATTGAAAATCCATGTGACGCTGGTTCGATTCCGGCCCTGGGCACCATCCGGCCTAACCAGCCAAAACCCCGACCCGCTGCAATGTCCAGTAGAGCCCGATCAGCGCGATCGTGGCTGCGACCGGAATGACGAAGGCCGGGCGATACAGCTGAGGGCGGTTCGCCGCCTTTAGGGCGGACTGGACAAGGAAGGCGACTACGGCGGCCGTAACCAGAACTAGGACGTGGCCCGCCTCAACGCCGATCGTGATGCCCACGAGGCCGGCGGAAAAGTCCGCGTTCTCCAGATAGGCCTTCATGACCGAGCCAAAGCCGAGGCCGTGGAGCAAACCGAAAGCGAAGATGACGGGCAGGCGCCAGACATTGGCGCGTTTGAAGACGATCGCTTCGATCGCCAGAACAACGATCGAAATGGCAATTAGCGGCTCGATGAATTCGCCGGGCGCCGAAACCACGCCAGTGGAGGCCAGGGCCAACGTAATGGTGTGGGCGACCGTAAAGGTGGTGACCTGCACAAGCAGCGACGACCAGTTCCGGGCATTGAGGTAAAGCGCCACGACAAAGAGGACGTGATCCAGCCCCTGCGGGATAATGTGCTGGAAGCCGAAATCGATGAATGTGCCGACGTTCTCGAACCACATAACGGCAACTCCCCTGAGGCTCACCGCATGTCACGGGCCGGCGCGATCTCTCGATCTCAAGGGCATATAAGACGCAATCCTGCCGTGCTCCAGACGTCAGTTCGTAGAGCTCAGGCCGTGCAAATGTCGGGATGTCCGGTGAGTTGTTCTACTCTACGCCCGTAAAAACCAGCTTCTGCACACGTCGACCGGTGTTGACCTCGCTGACGTAGAGATTGCCTTTCGAGTCGATGTCGATGCTGTGCAGCCAGGTGAACTGGCCTGC
>Ga0116156_10003206_pt1 | contig 14402 bp, 8 predicted proteins | sample AD_UKC045_MetaG_FD_89891 | JGI IMG/M metagenome (GOLD analysis project Ga0116156, IMG submission 89891) | Active sludge microbial communities of municipal wastewater-treating anaerobic digesters from USA - AD_UKC045_MetaG | ecosystem: Engineered > Bioreactor > Anaerobic > Digestate | place: USA... | reverse complement strand
CGACACCCACGCCCGAACCGCGCGGCGACGTGCCGTTGGCGGTGCGCCTGAGCGATCAGGTCGTCATGCGCCAGGTGGTCGATCCGCAAGTGGCCTACGTGATCACCAGCATGATGCATAGCGCCGCCTCGCGCGGCACGGGCGCGCGCAGCAACCAACTCGGGCGCCCGCTGGCGGGCAAAACCGGCACGACCAACAACTACGCCGACGCGTGGTTCATCGGATATTCGCCGCAAATCATCGCCGGCGTCTGGGTCGGCAACGACAACGGCGGCGTCTCGTTGGGCGGAGGTGAATCGGGCAGCACGACCGCCTTGCCGATCTGGGTCGACTTCATGCGCATCGCGTTGGCCGATCTGCCCAAGGCCGCGTTCCCTGTGCCCAAAGGCGTTTCCTTCGCGCGCATCGATCGGCAAACCGGCCTGCTGGCCCAGCCGGATGCGCCGGGCGAGGAGGAATGCTTCGTCGCCGGCACCGAACCGACACAATACGCGCCCAGTTCCGTGCAACCGGACGCGAACGACTTCTTCGAGTTGGAGTTCGAGGGGGAGTAAACCATGCCCGAACCGCTGCGGGCGCCCGTGTGGATGCTGGTGACGTTGCTCGGCCTGGGCTTCGCCTTGCAGATGTACGGATTGGCCGACCGTTCGCTCAATACCGACGAGGTGTATCTGGCGCTGGCCGCGCGCGAGGGACGCGTCGCCGAGGCGGTGGCGGCCGACGTGCATCCGCCGTTGTACCCGCTGATCGTCCAGGCGCTGGTCCGCCTGCGTCTGCCGGAAATCGCCTGGCGCGCGCTGTCGGCGCTGGCCTGGCTGGGCGTGGCCTGGTTCGCGTTCATGCTCGGACGACGCGCGGGCGGCGATCTGGTCGGCCTGATCGCGCTGCTGTTGCTGCTCACCTCGCCGCAGGGGATCATGCTCGGACGCCTTGCGCGTTCCTACGCCGTGGCCGCGCTGCTGGGCGCGGCGACGATTTACCTTTTCCTGCGTCTGTTGGAGGAACCCTCGCCGCCGCGCGCCGGGCTGTACGGCATCGCCGCGCTGCTGGGCTGCTACACTTTCTATTACAACGTTTACCTGCTCGTCGCGCTGGGCGCGGTCGGCCTACTGCGCCGCAAACATAACGGCTGGCCGGCGGTGATCGCCTCGGCCGCCGCGGGCTTGTTGTTTGCGCCGTGGACCTCGCTGCTGCTGGTGCAGGCGAAACACGGCGGGCTCGGCGCCGGGTGGATCGTCTGGAGCCCCGCGCCGCTACGCATCGTCCGCCGCTTCGCGCAGGCGCTGGCCGGCGGCGGCGTCGACGGGCTCGAACCCGGCCTGCGCGCCGTCGTTCCGTCTCTTGCCGGCGCGGGAACCACCGCGATCGTTCTCGCGCTGTTCGGCCTGGGCGCCTGGCGCTTGTTCGCCTTCCGCAAACAGGCGCAAGACCCCAACGCCTGGACGCTGCCGCTGATCGCCGCCCTTTCGGTGGGATTGGCGCTGGCGGCGCATTACCTGATCGGCGCGTTCGTCGCCGTGCATTACTTCACCGTGTTCGCCGCCGCGCTCGCCCCGGCGCTCGTCGCGCCGCTGGTCTTCGCCCGCCGCCGCACGTTGGGCGGCATTTGCGTCGGCCTGCTGCTGGTGCTGAACTTCGCCCAGTTGCCCGCGCTTTATCGCAACGCCGGCGAGCCGCTGCACGAGGCAAGCGATTGGATCGACGGACACCTGTCGCGCGACGATCTTGTGCTCGGCGTCGCCTGGTTCGCCGTCGACGGCTACCGCTGGTACGGCCACGGCTGCGACTCCCTGGGCGTGCCCTTCGACCTGCGCGGGAATCTGCATGTGCCCCGGGCGCAGGCGGGCGTCGCCGACGAGCGCGACCTGCCCATGCTGCGCCGTCGCCTACGCGACCGCGACCGCGTAGCCGTGCTGCTGTCGCATGAAACGTGGCGGGGAACCGACCGCGGCAAGGCGCTGGTCGGCCGCGCCCTGCGCGAGGAAGGATTCACGCCGGTCTCCGGCAACGGCTGGCCCTTCGGCGCGCCGCAGCCCACCGTGCGCGCGGTGATCTGGCAACGGCACTAACCCGCCAACATGCGCGCCAGCGTCTTTTCGACGATCGAGTTCAGCAATCGATACGCCTCGGGCGACAGATGCAGACCGTCGGTGGTGTAATTTTCCTGCAGGCCGCGCGAGCCGTCGCCCAGCGCACTTTGCACGTCGAGAAACTCGACGCCCAGTTTCGCGCAATGCCGGCGCAGGTTCGCATTCAGATCGTGCAGCAGTTCGTTGCTGGCCGCCACGCTCATGCCGGGCAGCGGGTTGCGCACGGGCATCAATGATATGACCAGCGGCTCGATGCCGTGGCTTTGCAGGCGCAGCGCGACGGCGGTGACGTCGAGCGCGACGTAATCGGCGCGGTTCCAGCTCGCCAACCGATGGATGAGAAACATGTCGTTGATGCCCACCAGGATCACCGCGACTTTCGGCTGGCGGGCGATGACGTCGCGCACCAGCCGCTCGTGCACGCCGTTGATCGTGTCGCAGGCCACGCCGCGATTGTCCGCCACGAATCCTTTTTCCAGACGCGGCAGCGGCCGCCAACCCTCGACCAGCGAGTCGCCGATGAACACCACGTCCGGATTCTTCTCCGCGACCTGATCGGCCAACGCGAACTGCTTGTGCCGCGTCAGGGCATGCTCCTGACAAGCGAGCGGCATCTCGCCCGGCAACAAAATCGGCGTCTCGACGCTCGGCGGCGCGTCGGCTTCCTCCGCCGCGGGCGCGGGCCATGCTGTCCACAACAACGCCAAACCGATCACCAACACTCGAACGAATCGCCGCATCGCCTTCCCTCACGCAAATTCGCCCCACTGTAGCACAAGGTCCCTGCTTGCCAAAAAGCGCCCGGCTCCCTACAATTTCGCGAATCGACGCCAAGGGAGATCGTCATGTCTTTGCCGTATTACCGCCTGGAAGATTTTCTCGCCGCGCTCGACGAAATGGAGCGCCCGCTGACCGTGGTCGCGCACCAGGACGACGAATGCACCTTCTCCGGCGTGCTGTCGCGCAGCGCCGACCGCATGGGCATCCTCTGGGTGACCAACGGCGACGGCCTGTATTTCCTCACCGACCTCAGCCCGTATCCCTACGGCCGCATCCGCATGGCCGAGGCGATCGACAGCGCGGCGGCGGTGGGCATCCCGGCCGAGCGCACCGCCTGCCTGGATTTCTCCGAGGTGGAAATCTACCGCCGGCTGATGTACGTGACGCTCAACCATCGTTCGACGACCTGGCTCAAGCCGTTCTTCCAGACGATCTACGATCGCATCCGTGAATACGTCTTCGACTACAAACCGCAGGCGGTGTTCACCTGCGCCTACCAGGGCGGCAACCCCGAGCACGACCTGACGCACTATTTCACGCGGTTGGCCGTCGACGACTACGAGCGCGACAGCGGGCAGATCGTGCCGTTCCTCCACGTGCCAATGTACGAGTACACCGTGCTGGTCGCGTTGCGCTTCAACCCGTTCTACCGCGGCCTGCGCTGGCGCTATCACCTCAACGACCTGGAGAAGGCCAACAAGATGCGCCAGTTCGAGGCCTACCCGTCGCAGCTGGCTCTGTTCGAAAAATTCCGGACGATCGTCAAAGGCGTGGGCTTCCTCGGCCTGTTCACTCGGGGCAAGCCGCTGACCGCCGAAGAATACCTGTCGGTCGAGGAATGGGGGCCGGTGCCGGAGGATTGGGACTACCTGGCCAATCCGCACAAACTCGACGCCGCCAACTACATCGGCGATCACTTCAATCGCGTGCCGGTCACCTTCGCCAAATCGGTGCGGCCGATCGTCGCGGCCTTCCCCCGGCGAAAGTAAGGTTTTTCCAACCCGATTGCACAGTCGGCAGCCCGGACTCCCTTCTCCCCGTGGGAGAAGGGTCGGGGATGAGGGCTTGTCGAAAAAAATAATCCGTGATCGGTGGTTCGACAAACGGGGATCCGCCGGCGGCAAGCATCACCTGCACCACTTTGGGGTTTGCTTAATTTTGCTCCAAATTATTCCAGGGCTGAAGTCCCTCGCTATTGACCTACGCCCTGCGGGCTTGAAGCCTCTTGTCGACATACATAAAAATCACAACATTCCACACGCGACGGCGCCGGCCAAGACCGCACACAATGAATGAAACATAGGTCCAGGGATTATCTCTGGCAGGTCCGGGAATGATCCCAGGTGGAGATTACAACCCGCTCTTCTTGATGAGTTCTTCGCCGGCGGCCTGGGCGATGGAGCGCTCTTTGTCGATGAGTTTGCGCATTTTCGCCGGGCCGACCAGATTGATGACGGCGGTTTCCAGCGCGCGCATGTCCTCGAACCAGTTGTTGGTCCAGGCCAGTTCGTCGGTGAGTTCCTCGACCTTCTCGCGCAGGTTCACCACGAGCTTTTCCACATCGGCGCCGCTGCTTTTTTCGGTGACGGTCGCCTGCAGATCGTAGATCATTTCGCGCGTGGTGTTGCCGATCTCTTCGAGCTTGGCGGTAATGTGGCCGGTGTTTTTGGTCGACTGTTCCTGAAACGCCAGCACGGTGTCGCTCTGCTTTTTCAACTCGGCGATGCCGTCGCCCAGCGTTTTCTTCTGGCGCGCCTCGGTCTCTTCGAGCTTGTTGCGGATATTGGCGAAGTGGGCGCCGATCAGATTTTCCAACCGGTTCACGCGCCGCTGACGCAACAGGATCAGCGCCGCGAACACGGTCAGGAGAAACAACCAAAACAGTGTAATGATGACTTGATGATTTTGCACTTTCGCCAACACCGCTTGCAACGCTTCCATCACAACGTCCCCGTAATGCGCAGTCCGACTATCGTCCCAACAGTCGTTCGATGAACGACTTCTTCTTCGCTTTCTTTTGCTCTTCCAACTTGATCAACCGCAGTTCGCGCAGCGCCTCGATGCAGTTCGGATTGCAGATCAACGCCTTTTCGTACTGCTTTTCGGCGAATTCCTTGAGGCCCTGCGTTTTGTAAATCGAACCGAGGAACAGATACGCCTTCTCCGACCGCGGATTGATCGTGATCGCGCGGTTGAGCGCTTCGCGGCCTTGAAACTGCAGATCCGAAGGCGACTCGCCCTGGAACAGTTTCGCATCCTCTTCCGAGATGCCCTCTTCGTAGGGAATATTGTACATCGCCCAGCCGTAGTGGGCGATATACTCCGCTTCGTTGCTCGTGATTTCCATCGCCTTGCGGAATTCGAACGCGGCGCGCGCGTAGCGCTTTTCCTTCATGTATTGCTTGCCGTTCTGGAAGTTCTGTTCGGCGATGATGATTTTTTTCACGCCCTCGATGCGCACGTCGGTCTTGGGTCCTTCCTCCTCGCCCGCAAGCTTGTCTTTGTACTGCGCGATCTTTTCTTGCGTGTTGAGTTCCTCGTAAGCCTTGGCGGCCAGACGGAAAATTTCCTCGACCTGGGCTTTGATTTCGGGACTGGCCAGGCCGAAGAACCGGTCAGGGTGAAACTCCTTGGCCATGCGGTGATAGGCGAGGCGCACCTCGTGTTCGGTCGGATTTTCGCCGACGCCCAACACGTGGAAATAATTGCCGTCGGTTACCCGGGCGTAAACGTCGCGCACCTTTTTGCGGATTTCCGCGTCGGCGGCCTCTTCCGGTTCCGCCGCCGGTTCTTCCTCGTCGAGCTCCTCCACCTCCGGTTCCGCCTCCTTGACCGGCGCAGGCTCGACCGGCTTGGGCGCGGCGGCCGGCTTGGGCGCGACAGGTGCGGGCGCGGCTTTGGGCGGCGTGGCGGGCGCGGCCTTGGGCGGCGCGGCGGGCGCGGCCTTGGGCGGCGCAACCGGCGCGGGTTGTTCGTCGGTTTCGACGACCAGCAACTCGGGCTTGTCCAATGGCGCGTCGATCAACTCGACCATCTCGGTGACGATCAAGGTATAGATGATTTGGTAAGCGCGTTCGAGCTCGATGTCCAGCGCGTTCAGCACCTCGTCCACCTTGTGCTGCCCGTCGATCTCTTCGAAAATCGCCCGCTCGCGCTGGGTCAGTTCCACATCCTGGTAGCGATAATGCAGATTGGAGCCCGGGCGCAGGTATTTGCCGCGCCACTCGTCGATGATCGGCATCAGGCGATCCAGGTCGAAATGTTCCTCGACACCCATGCTGATCACGTTGGCCGTGCTCATATCCAGCGTGGTGATGTCGCCCTGCACGTCGCGGTTTTCCGTGAACTTGAAAACGCCTTCGCGCCAGCGGAAAATCTCGAACAGTTTTTCGCGCATCTGCATGCGCAGGAACCGCACCAATTCATGCGGCGTCAGCGCGCCCATTTCGATCAGGATGGTGCCCTGCAGGCGGTTGGATTCCTTCATCCGCTTGACCGACTCGTCGCGTTCTTCCGGCGTGATCTTGCGCTTGCGCACCAGGAAGTTGCCGAAGTATTCGTCCTCGAGCGTCGTGCGCACGCTGACCGGGTATCCTTCCTTGACCGCGACTTCCTTCTCCGCGTCGTCGTTCTTCACCAGCAGATAGCCGCTCTTGGCCATCACGTACACGGCGTGCAGGATCTCGGCGAAGCCCATCGTGGAGAAATCGCCTTCCAGACTGACCTGGGAAACGGCCTTCTCGACCACCGGCGCTTCGTCGATTTCTTCGTCTGCGTCCTCGGTCACGACCGCGCCGGCCTCGCCGGGTCCCAGCAGACCGGAAACCTTATCCAGCAGGCGCGACAACTGGAACGGCTTTTCGACGAAATCGTCGGCGCCGTATTTTTCGCGCGCGTCCTGCTGCATTTTGTAGTTTTTGTACACCGCACTCATCAGGATGATGGGCGTGTTGCGGCCGGCTTCGGTTTCCTTCAGCTTTTTGCAGACATCCCAACCGTTCATCCGGGGCAGGAGCACATCCAGCAGCACCAGGTCGGGTTGAATCTGGCTGAATTTGGCCAGCGCGTCTTCACCGTTGCGCGACACAATGGTTTCATACCCCTTCGAGCTGAAGGAAGCATGCAAAATCTGTCCGATATTTCGATCGTCGTCGACTACTAAAATACGTTTGGGCATTGGCCCGCTCCTGTTGAGTATTCCGCCATTGCCGGGCAATCCGACGGTCTGAATCCGGTGAACATGCTATTTTATTCATAATGCGCCGATCGCGCAAGCGATCAACTTTTCGCAAACAAGGCCGGCAGCGATTTTTCGTACGGCGGCCGGGCCACTCCTTTTTCGGTAATGATCGCGGTCACCAGTTCGGCCGGCGTGACGTCGAATGCCGGGTTGCGCACCTTCACCCCCGCCGGGGCGATGGCCACCTGCCCGAACACCTTGGTCACCTCCTCGAACGGCCGTTCTTCGATCGGAATCCGCGCCCCCGACGGACAATGCAGATCGATGGTCGACAACGGCGCGGCGACATAAAACGGCAGGTCGTGCCGCGCGCACATCGTCGCCACCATGTAGGTGCCGATCTTGTTGGCCACGTCGCCGTTGGCCGCGATGCGGTCGGCCCCGGTGACGGCCAGGTCGATCTCCCCCGCCGCCATCAGATGACCCGACATGTTGTCGGTGATCAGCGTCGTCGGAATGCCGTCGGCCATCAGCTCCCAGGCGGTCAACCGTGCGCCCTGCAAAAACGGCCGCGTCTCGTCGGCGTAAACCATCAGCACCTTGTCCTGCGCGTACGCCGCGCGGATCACCCCCAGCGCCGTGCCGTAATCGCCCGTGGCCAGCGCGCCCGCGTTGCAATGGGTGAGGATCCGCGCCGGTCCGGCGATCAGCGCCGCGCCGTGGGCCCCCATCGCCCGGCACGACTCGACATCCTCTTCCCAGATGCGCTGCGCTTCGGCCAGCAGCATCTTGCGCACCTCTTCGGCGCCCCGCGGCCGCACGTGCGCAAACACGCGCTTCATCCGCTCGACGGCCCAGACCAGGTTGACCGCCGTCGGCCGCGCTTTGGCGAACAGGTCGCACAACTCGGCCCAACGCGCGTCGAGTTCGTCGTCGGCCGCCTGCTGCGCGCCCAGCGCCAGCCCGTAGGCCGCCGTATCGCCGATGGCCGGCGCGCCGCGCACGACCATCTCGACGATGGCGCGCGCCACGTCCTCGGCCGCGGTCAGGCGCAGATAGGTTTCCTCGGTCGGCAGTTTGCGCTGATCGATCAGCACCACCGCGTCGCCGTCCCAACGAATGGTGGAAAAGGCCATCGGATTCTTCCCTTCTTCTTTTCGGCGGTCCGAGTTTCTTTTGCCCGCGGCTTGCTGTCAACCGGTCGGCCGCGACCGCGCGACCGGCATCAACCACGACAGCAACAGCAGGTAACCGAACGACGCGGCCGCGGCAGCCGCCGTCGTCGTCCGCGACGGAAAATACCTTCGTTCGGGCGCCTGCGCGGCGTCGAGCACCAGAATCGTCGCTTCGTCCATTTCGGCGCGCGTCTGCCACCAGGCGGCCAGCGGCGCGATCTCGGTCAACGCGTCGGCCAGCGTCGCTTGCTCGCGCGTCAGCCGCCGGTCGACCAGTTGCCGCCGCGCCAGCTCGTCCAACGGCGGCAAAAACGGAACGGCGCCGGCCGCCAGCCGGTCGACCGCTTCCGCCAGCGCCGCGCTTTCAGCATGCAAACGCCGCGCGGCTGGATGATCCGGCGACGCCATACGCAGCAACATCGCCCGCGCGGCGTCCTTCTCGAGGCGCGCCGTCCACATGTCGCCCCAATAGGCCAGCGCGGTGTCGACCTGCAACGCTGGCGTCACCAATTCGTTTTCCCGCCGATAGGCGGCCAGTTCGTTCTCGACGCCGGCCAGTTGTTCGTCCAGCGCCGCCACCTCGCCCTGCAGCGCCCGCCTTTTCGCTCCGGCGTGCTCGGCGAAACTCCGCGCCGCCACCCGCTCGCCGTGGCGAACGATCGCGTCGGCCAGCGCCGCCGCTGTTTGCGGATCGCCCCACTGCGCGGTCACCCGCAGCACACCGGTGGCGCGGAACCAGTCGACGAACACCAGTTCGCGCCAGACCTTCTCGTATACGGCCGTCGGCGTCGGCGGTTCGACCCGCCAACGCGCCCGCGTTGCGTCCCACCGCCCGGGAAACAGCAGCGGCAACAAGCCGAGTTCGTCGAACGCCGCATACAGCGCGGCCTTGCTGCGCAACGCATACCAGACGCGCAACGCTTCCTTGCCGCGCGGCGCACCGGGCAGGTCGCTCACCGCGGCGGCAAAGGGCGCCTGCGCCGCGAGCATCGAAGCTGCGGACGATTGACGATCCGCATAGACCATCACGTGCGTCGCGGCGCGATAGGAACGCGGCAACAACAGGCAGACGCCGTAGGCGAGCACCGCGGCGAGCAATCCGAACGCGACCAGCCGCCGACGATAGGGCCACACCGCGCGGACCAGGCGCATTGCCGGCAGCGGTTGCGCCCTTTCGCCCGCGTGTTTCGCCAGCGCCTGGGTCAGGCCCATCGCCAGCCACGCCAGCAGGTTGGTCGGATAATTGTGGTAGGTGATGCCGAACACGCCGGTCAGCGCGTAGCCCAGTTGAATCGCCAGCAGCGTCGCGGCCGTCCGGCCCACGATTGTGCCGCGATGATCGCGCGCCAGGCGATACGCTAGGCGAAGGTGCAGCGCCAACAGCGCCAGCAAAAAGCCCAGGCCGATCAGGCCCAGGTCGGCCAGTTGCACCAAAAAGCTGTTGTGACCCGAAATCGCGCCGGGTACTTTGAAGTCGATGGCCACCTGCCCGACGCGCCCCGGCCCGACGCCCCACAGCGCCTGCACCGGTCCGGCGAAGACCATCTTGAGCAGCGCGAGCCATTCCTCGAAACGCCCGACGTTGCGGTAGTCGGTGACGCTGATCATCGACGCCAGCCGGTCGAAAACGCCTGCGGGCAGAAACGGCAACGACGCCAGCGCGCCGGCCGCGCCCAGGCCGAACCACCACGCGCGCCGCCGGTCGAACCAGGCCAGCACCGCGAAGCCCACCGCCAGCGCCAGGTACACGCGCCGCGACAACGTCATCGCCGCCTGACCCATCGCCAGCAGCGCCAGCGCCGCCCACGCCAGTTGCGCCCGGCGCGTTTTCGCGGCCCAGGCCAGACCCGCGCCGCCCAGCACGATCGGCAGCAAAAACAGCGCCAGGTAATTCGCGCCGGTTTCGTCGCCCAGGCTCAACCGCGCGCCGGCCCAGGCGTCGGCCTCGCCGAAAAAAACCCACAGCCGCCCGGCAAGCAATTGCGAACCGGCGATCAGCAGTACCGGCAGCGCGAGCAGAATCCACCCGCCCAGCAGCAAGCGCACATCGCGCAGGTCGCGCACCGCCGCGCGCGCCAGCAGATAGAACACGGCGAACTCGATGTAGATGCGCCACGACCAGAACCCGGGCAGCAGCGCGGTGGGGGAAATCAAATGGACCAGCAGCCAGCCGAAGTAGGCCAGAAACAGCCACGTCGCGCGGTCGTCGACCAGCAGCGGTTCGTCGCGCCGCGCGCCGCGCCAAACGATCGCCACGAACACCAGCAGGTGCAGAATGTCCTTGCCCATGCCGATCGAGTTGAAGCCGCCGCTCATTTCGCTGCCCCAGCCCAGCAGCGCGGGCAGCAAGGAAAACGGCACGAAGGCCAGCAGCGCCACAATCAGCAGCCACACGTCGCGCGCCCGGCTCAGCGCATAAACCGCGGCCGCCGCCGGCAACGCCAGCAGTACGCGCGCGTCGACCAGCAAGGCCGTCGCGCCGATCGTCGCCACGGCGCCGGCGACCAGCCACGGTCCGACCGCGCCGGCCGTCCGGATATCGTGCGCCTGCCTCGCTGTTTCGTTCATTGAAAAATGTATACCATGCGCCTGCGCCCTTGACCAATCGGCTCGAACGCGAACAATGGAAAAATGGAGGTCGCCATGAATCGTCTGTCCCGCCGTTGCCTGCTTGTTCTATGGCTGTTGCTGCTCCTCGCCGGTTGCGGCGCGAACGATGACGATGACAACGATGCCTCGCCGGCCGCCGATGACGACGCGCTCGACGACGATGCGTCCGTCGACGATGACGATACGCTCGACGACGACATCCTCGACGATGACATCCTCGACGATGACACATCCGACGACGATACGTCCGATGACGATACAATCGACGACGACAGCGACGATGACGACGCCACGCCTTACTGGGAAGACGGCATGGATTTCGGCCCGGTGTCCATGGACGAATACCGCCTCGTCGCCGACCAGGGGCTCTCGTCCTGGGAAACGACCGCCGGTCTGGCCGCCAAAGATGCGTTGCTGACCAGTCAAAGCGTCCACTGGGTCGCCGCGCTCGACGTGGAAAGCGGCCTGTATTACCTCTGGCACCGCGCCGGCGAAATGATTTTCGAACGCACCATCGGCGAAGACGGGCTGGAGATCGCCATCGTCGATCAGGTGGGCGACGATCCGTTCCCCAACCAGGATCCCATGTTCGCCGCCGGCTACGACGCCGAACTGGCCTTGTACGAAAATCCCCTCGGCGTGCAACTGCCCGACCTGGGTTACGCCGCGGACGATCCGCGCGTCGGCTGGATTCCGCTGGACCACTACAGCTATCCCGATGCCTTGGAGCGCATCGCGCAGATCTTCGATTCGCCGCACGGGCCCGATCTGGCCTTCGGTGTTTTTCCCTGGCAGATGGGCGGCGGCGGCTCGCACGGCAACCTGGGCGTGTTGCAAAGCCGCGCCACGCTGTTACTGGCCGGCGCGGGCGTCGCGCCGGGGCTGCTGGAACAATCCGCGCGGCTGTCCGACATCGCGCCGACCGCCCTCGCGCTGTTGGGCGTCGATCCGGTCGAGGGCGTCGACCGGCGCGGCCATCGCGTAACGTCCAATCTGCTCACCTGGCAGGACGGGCGCGTGCTGACCGAAGCGCTGACCGATCCTTCCGTCCAGGGGCTGGCCGACAACGTGGTCGTGATTCTCTTCGACGGCCTCAACCCCAACGAGCTGTACCACCATTACGAAAGCCCCGACGGCCTGGACCTGCCCAACTTTTTCGCGCTGCTGGACGAGGGTGCGTTTTACCGCGGCGGCGCGATCGTCGGTTGGCCCAGCTACTCGTTCCCCGGCCATTCGACCATCGGCACCGGCGCGAGTTACGGCCACCACGGCCTGTGCACCAACAACGTCTACCTGCGCAACGACGGCGACACGCTCTCGGTGACTTGGCTGACCGACCGCCTGGAAAACATCCTCGCCGACCCGGCCGCCGAGCTGGAATACGTCATGCAATTCTTCCATGACGAACGCGGCGTCGAAACGCTCTTCGGCGCGACGCACCGTACTTTCGGCGATTGGGACCTAGCGCACCCCGGCACCTGGGGCGACGCCTACGTCGGCAGCGTCAACGAGCCGACCGTCATCGACGCCGACTACAGCGCCTTCGCGCTGCTCGAACTGGTTTCGCCGCTGTGGCCCACTCCGACCGACGGCAGCCCCTTCGACGCGCTGGCCGATCTGAGCGTACCGTTGCAGTTCGTCGCGATGATGAACGATCCGACCCATCGGCCGCCGAAGCTGGTCTACGCTTCGTTCTTCGGCACCGACGGCGAAGGCGAAACCACCGGTCCGCACAGCGACGCGCTGCGCGAAACGCTGCAGCAGATGGACTACTACCTCGGCGCGATCCTCGAAAGCTACCGCCATCAGGGCCTCTACGAACGCACCGCGTTTTTGATCGTCAGCGACCACGGCATGGAATTGCAACAGCCGGACACCAAAGATCCCTGGCTGCCCAAGCTCGACGCGGCGGGGTTGCGCTACACGGCCACCGGCGGCACGGGCATTCTGTTTTTGCACGTGTTGCGCCTGAGTTCGTCGGTCGACACCTTCACCGGCGGCGAGGAAACGACCTTCACCGTCACCGCCATTAATGACGACACGCTTGCGCCGCAGGCCGGCGTGGCGCTGACGCTGACCGGCGGTACGTGCCAACCCTGCACCGCGCAGACCGACGATGCGGGGCGGGCCGACTTTACCGTCACCCCGACGACAGGCGAAACTATGCACCTGAGCGCCGTCCACGACGCGTATTGCCCGGCGGCGCTGGCCTTGACCGTCGTCGCCCCGGAAAGGAACTGATCGGCGTGAAATTCATTCTGGCCCAAAGCGCGGGTTTCTGTTTCGGCGTGCGCCGCGCGGTCGACATGGTGCTGTCGCAAAGCGCCTCGAAACAGGGCTCCATCGCCACCTATGGCCCGCTGGTGCACAATCCGCAGGTGATCGAACTGCTGCAACTGCGCGAGGTCGCCTGCGTCGACAACCTCGAAGATCTGCGCGAGGGCCTGGCGGTGATCCGCAGCCACGGCGCGTCGCCCGCAGCCTTCGAAACACTGCAACAACGCGGGCTGGAAATTCTCGACGCCACCTGCCCGAAGGTGCGCGCGGTGCACAAACAGGTGGCGAAGGCGGCCGAGGAAGGCCGGCACGTGATTCTCTTCGGCGAGCGCGAACACCCCGAGGTGCTCGGTCTGGTCGGCGAGGCGCGCGGCAAACCATGCCATGTCGTGCTCAGTCCCGCCGAGTTCGACGCGCTGCAGTTGCCGGAAGGAACGCCGCTGGCGCTGGTCGCACAGACAACCGCCAACCGCGGCCGTTACGAGGAGTTCATCGCTCACGTGCAGGCTCGCCACGGCGACGTCGTCGTGCGCCGCACGATCTGCGCGGCCACCGAACTGCGCCAGCAGGAAGTGTGCGCGCTGGCCGACCAGGTGCAGGCGATGATCGTCATCGGCGGACGCAACAGCGGCAACACGACGCGCCTGGCGGCCATCAGCCGCGACCGCGGCCTGCCCACCTGGCACATCGAAACGGCCGACGAGCTGGCCGCCATCGACTTCACGCCCTACGAACTGATCGGCGTCACCGCCGGGGCCAGCACACCCAGTTGGATCATCGACCGCGTCATGACCCACCTGCGCGAACTGGAAGAGGCCGACGCCAACCCCGTGCTGGCGCGCGTCAAACGCCTGCTCGAAGCGCTGACCAGCCTGCACATCACCACCGGCCTGGCCGCCGGCTCGCTGGCCTACGTCGGCGCCGTGCTCATGGGCCTGCACTTCCGGCTCGATTTCTTCCTGCTCGTGTCCTGCTACGTGCTGGCGATGCACGTGCTCAACCGTTTCACCGAAACCGGCGTCGACAAATTCCGCGACGATCCCAAGCGGCAGGAAATCTACCGCCGCCACCGCATCATCCTCTGGGTGCTGGGCATCGTCCCCTTCGCCGCGTCGATCGTGCTGGGCTTCATGCTGGGCGTATGGCCGTTTCTGGTCGTGCTGGTCGCTTCGATTCTCGGCCTGCTCTATTCGGTGAAGGTCGTCCCCAAAAGCTGGATGGGCCTGTTCGGCTTCCGCCGGTTGAAAGACCTGGCCGCGAGCAAGAACGTCTTCGTCGCCTCGGCCTGGG
>Ga0116156_10003204_pt1 | contig 14406 bp, 17 predicted proteins | sample AD_UKC045_MetaG_FD_89891 | JGI IMG/M metagenome (GOLD analysis project Ga0116156, IMG submission 89891) | Active sludge microbial communities of municipal wastewater-treating anaerobic digesters from USA - AD_UKC045_MetaG | ecosystem: Engineered > Bioreactor > Anaerobic > Digestate | place: USA... | reverse complement strand
ATTGCGGCCGACCCGAAAATCGAGGATTTCTTTTTCGGGCTCGTTATGTCTAACATCAACGATGACGGAACGTTGAAGCACAGGCCGAGAAACCAAAGAAAGGATCTCTATCCTGGTTTCAAGCCCTTCATCAAGAAATTTTGAAAAGAGACAAAATCATGATTATAGTTTCATTAGCAGGAATTCCCTGCAACTACGCCGACGAAGCAATACCAGACGAATGAAAAGATTCTACTTCCTGCAAAGTTGACGGAATCGCGAGAAAAAAATTAAAAAAGCAGGCATCACAGCCCACCTTCTGTAGCAAGTAAAGCAATGAAAACCACTAGCTAAAACGCTATTGGTTTCTATCCTGCCGTCTAACGACGGCTAGAACAGCTTGAGGTTTTCGATATCTACCTGACGATATTGTTGGTTTTGAATGTATTTTCTGATGGCAAATTCATTGATGCCGATGGTAGAAACAAAATATCCCCTTCCCCAAAGACTGCCTTTGGGGAATTTTTTTGTCTTTTTCTTGAGCCAGTTGGAAGATTTGGCTTTGAGGACGCAGAGGATATACGAGACTGAATATTTTGGCGGTATTATAAGATATAGATGAATATGCTCATCGCCAATGTGCCATTCGAGAATTTTAATTCCCTTCCATTTGGTAATGAACTTGAATATTCTCTTCAGTTCTAGTTTAATGTAAGTATCTGCCATTACTTTGCCTCTGTATCTGGGAGTCCAAACCACATGATACTGGCAACAGTAAGTGCAGTGCTCTAGTTTATAGAGTTTGGTCAACATAAAATCACCTCCTTGCTAGTGGGTGATTTTATTGTAACCCAAGAGCTACGCTTTAAACGCACACACCGGCTGACGCCGGTGGTTTAGCTGGTTAATCAAAAGAGCGTTTGACAACGCTCTTCTTTTTTTATTTCGGCCAATTGCCGGCTATCAAATCTTTTTCTGTAAAAACCTTAATTCCATTTTTCTTTAATAGAGCTGCGGTCACGCCGTCACCTTTAATTAAATTTCGGGAAAATGTTCCGTCATAAATCCAGCCTGCTCCACAAGATGGACTCTTTGCTTTGAGAATAGCAATTTTTACATTGTTTTCTTTTGCCACCTTCAAAACTATTTCTGCTCCTTTTAAAAACTGTCTTGTCACATCTTTGCCTTTTGCAGTTTTAGCCTTTTTACCAATCATCTCGACGCCATCACGAGGAATCGGCAGGCCACCCAAAACTTCTGGACACACGGCAATAAATTCACCCTCATCTTTAAGGAATTCTAATAATTCTCTAGTAAAATCGCCTTCACCATTATATTGGCAGTTAACGCCTAACAAGCAGGCGGAAACTAAAATAGGATTCTTATTTTTCATTTTCATTTATAATTGTTTATGTTTAAATGTCCTTTCTTTTTCTAAAAGTCTCAATCCGGTGTGCAATGTAATTCCCCTATTTTCAGACACCAATCTTGTTATTTAAATTGTAATTCGCGGCCGCTAAAATCGCAAATCCTGTGACAGCATCCTGGATAGATGGTTCAGCTGCCTTGTTACGCAACTGTTGAGTTTTGTGATACAAAAACAAAAAACCCAGCAGCAGCGCAGATGAGTTTTCTGCTTTCTGCTAGTGGGTTATAAATTGATAATCAAAGAAAATCACAGGTTGAGGATTAATTGGCAGGGATTAATATGATAAATTTCATCGAATCCGTCCTCTTCGATATCCTTAGCCATTTCGTAGTAAAGGTTGTAGTCTCTCCTTATGCCTATTTCGCTATATCCTTTTGAATCAGGCTTTGTGAAAAACCATTGCACACACAAGTCAATCGGGACCATAAATTGCCAGCAGACTACACGATCAGCTCCCAACTCCCTCAGTTTCCAAATTATTACCTGCCGTTCATTGGAAAATCCATTCCAACAGTCAAGAATTAATTCTCTTTTTTTACTACTGGATAAAAATTCTTCCACTTTTTTCCAAAGAATGTCCTTGGCTACGTAATGACCACCCTCATAAGGATTTAGGGATGTCGAACTGAAAAGTTCGATTAATATCCCATCCCTACTTATCACTTCTACTTCCGGATGAAAAGATGCGATCTTTTTAACAAACTCTGTCTTTCCTGATCCGCGAGGACCAGACGTCAAATACACTACTTTCATGACAACCTCCTTTTTGTCCTCTGGTTTATTTTTGACTGTTGAGCCTAACATTAATAATTTTGAAAGTCAATAGCAAAATATACGTATGCTAAAAAGTTATGAAGTCAATTTGGGGTATAAAAAAAGGACTTTAAGTAAGCCTTGGAATGTGTTTGCTTCACATAATAAATGATGTTAGAACTTTATTTTTAAGAAAAAAAAACGACCCGCTGTGTTCCAATCTGATTTTGCCCATTCAATAAACTTTTCCGCCGCTGAATTACGTGCCAGTGAAGTTGATAACCTGGATTTATTTTTTATAAAATATCCTCCCCGTAAAAAATCCAAACAACAACAAGCAGACAATCACAGTCGCGATAACACTTGGATATTGTCCGCCAAAACCGCCGGCGGATAAATGCTTAAGGAGTATTCCCAGATACGCCCAAATGAGCACCAAGCCATAGGCGATATTTCTATCCTTCCGCAAACGCAAAATTCCAATCAATACTCCAACCAAAAGAATGATACTTGTCCAGACAAAATCGGCGATGCCAAATCCCTGCCAGCCAAGGCTCACCAAAAATACCGTGATATTGGCAATAGTCGCCACCGTAATCCAGCCGAAGTAAACACTGAAAGGCACGGAGATAAACAATTTTTCTTGCGAGGTAAATTTTTCCGCGCGTAAAATATCAGCAATCTTAATGAGCAGGATTAATAATATCGCAATTATGACCACTGATAGGCCAATATGGTCATAATGCCAAGCGAAGATCCAAGCGATGTTGGCCAGAGAGGTAGCAATGAACAAAGGATTGATTTTTTTGATAAGATCTTCTTTGTTTCGGCCAGTCTTGGTAAATTGAAAAATTGCATATCCGGCCAAGAGAAGGTAGATCAAGCCCCATATGGAAAAGGCGTATCCAGCCGGTGCAAAAAGATTGGGATAGGCGTCGGATATCTCGCCAGTGTCGCGACCGCCTATCGGCAAGGCATTGGCCAAAAAATTCACCGCCACCATGGCGGCATAGATCAGTGCCGCCAAGATTTTTAGATGCATGTTTTTTATAATATTTTGTTAAAAATTCAAAGTTTATTGAATTATTTTTTTGAAAGTTCATCCTTATCCTTTTTGCTAGGCCTTAAATTTAAGTAAATGACTCCTATTCCAATAACAAAAGCAACCAGGCCAATGATAGCCCATAATAGAGAACCTGCTGTAATAGGTTCACAATTGGCAAAGCATAGGATGGGTTTTATATGGACAAGGTCCGCTCCTTGCAAAAACCAAAGCGATCCCAGAAGTGTGGCGATAATTCCAACAATGACTAAGGCAATTTTTTTCATATTTTTTTTCTATTATCAAGTGAATTATAACTAAAATGTTCTAGGATTTAAACTATCCAACGCGCCGGCTTAAATTTTCAATTTACCAATATATTTTTGAAATTTTACAACTGAATATTATATAGTTATTCTGTAATTAAATTCTTGATAATTTTTATCATTGTTTCTTTTTCCTTCGGGTCGCTTTCAGCGATAAGCAAAGCCAACGCCGTCAAAGCGTTATCGTTAATTTTCCGCTCGCCGGATTTTTTGAAAAGATAATCGGATTTGTCCAGAAAATACACAAACAAAAACGCCGCCGAGCGTTTGTTGCCGTCGGAAAAAGGATGATCTTTGATAGTGAGATAAAGCAAATGCGACGCTTTATCTTCAATTGTCGGATAAAGTTCTTTTTTGGAAAAAGTCTGGTAAAGTCCATTGACAATTCCTTCAAAACTTCCTCCTCGTTCTTGCCCAAATAAGTCACCGGCTTCTTTTTTAACAATTAGTTCTTTTTTTAGTTCAGCGATAATTTTCAGGCAATCATCATATCGCAAAATAAATTTTGTTTTCTTTCCTTTGCCGACAAACAAATTGCTTTTGTCATATTGTTCCAACAAAGAAAGCGTTTTGGAATAATCAGCCAGCAAATTCAATATTTCCGTTTCTTGTCCTTTGAGTAATTCTTTTTGGGATTGTTTTTGCAAAAACAAAACCGCTTCTTGGAGTTCCTGAAATTTGTTTTTAGCTTCTAAAAGCCGTTTTTCATTAAAAACATAACCTTTAGTAATATATTCTCGCAGGGTTTTTGTAGCCCATTGGCGGAATTTGGTAGCATTTGTGGAATTAACCCGATAACCGATAGAAAGGATAAGATCTAAATTATAATATTCCACTTTTCTTTTTACCGTTCTTTTTCCTTCGGTTTGAACTGTTTCCAAAATGGAAACAGTTGATTTTTTATCCAACTCGCCGGTATCGAAGATATTTTTAACATGCTTGGAAATAGCCGCTTTTTGCACATCGAAAAGTGTTCCGACTTGTTGTTGCGTCAAAAAAATCGTTTCTTTACTGGCATCAAGACGCACCTCTACCGCTCCGCTTGATGTTTGATAAATCGCAATTTGTTTACTATTCTTTTGCATAGTTTATTTCCAAAAAGATAAACTCTCTGATTTTACCCATTCAATAAACTTTAGTGTTTTTATAAGTTCTTGTTTTAAAATTTGCTTATTCTCTTATTCTCGATAATAAGAGAACAGTATTGCATGCTAGGAGGGATTTTAATACGTATTAAAGTAAGTATCGAGACAAGAATTGAAAAGGGTTGGATTAATAGCGCGCGAAGTTATTTGATGGAGTGAACAAAATTATTTTTCAATCATTTCTTCAACTTTTCTTTTCGCTTCTTCTAAAAGTTCTTTGGATTTTTTGCGTGCTTCGAAAGATTGTTTAACCAGATTGGAAATTTTTTCTTGAATTTCTTTTGGTAATATTGGAATTAAAACATTTTTAATTTGCTCCGGTTTCCAATGAGCAATCACTGAACCCCCAGCATCTCTTTCGGCTTGCATTTGCCCCAGAAAAGAATTAAGGCAAAGCGCCAGATATTCACCTTCAACTTCATTGTCTTTTAATTTTAATCGCAAAGTTCCTCCGGAAATTATTCCTCGAATGTCATGCTTTAAAACATAGGCAATCCCGGGTGTTGCATCTTTAGTCAGCAAAATCTCTCCTTTTTTTGGTTCAAAATCTTTTTTTAGCTTCTCATATAACTTTTCGCTCAAATATTTCTGATCGCTTTCTACAATTCCAAATTTCGTCATACTGCTAACACGAATAAATATTTTCCCCTCTTCTTGATATTCTTCCGCCCCGACTTCAATTCCCTTTTTGATTGAAACCAAATCGCCTAATCTTTTTGCATTATATTTTTTAATTTTATCTTCTATAATTTTATACTTGGGCTGAAAATATTCTGCGTCAATACGATGAACGTATTCGGTATCGGAAAGGTTTACAATAGATAACATTTTTTCTTCATTATTAAATCCCTTTAACTCAAGCTCCTCTATAAGTATTTTTTCTGCTTGTTTGTATAAAAATATATTTTGTTTTTGAAGTTCTTGAATTTTGTTTACAATATCATTGCAATAATCAATTAAGGTATTTGGCTTTGGAATCTTAATAACTTTTACTTCATGCAAATCTAAGTTATCTCTTGCTCCACCTCCTTTTAATCTATCGATTTGTAACTGACAAAATTTTGTTTCAAGAATAATAGAAAGAAAATTAGATAATTCTTTATTTTTTGGTCGCACAATAGCAATTGCTTGGTTTGTATTATATTTATCATAATCGCTAGTAGCTAACCCGATTTTACCAATTGTAGCTCCTACAATCGCTAGCAATATATCGTTCGGATAAATAATAGATCTCTTCATTCTTTTATTAACTTTTTCGGAAATAAAAACAATATTCGAAATATCAAGTCCAGTTGAAATCAAATTTTCACTTCTCAGGAATGGAACTCCTTGCTTCAGATAATCATCCCCTCTCCAAAGTGGAGTTTCGCCCTTGGTAATATCGATAATGCTTAATTTCTGTAATTCATCACAGCCATATTTTTTTATCTTTTCAATATTATCCAAAAAAGTCTGCTGATAATATTCAGCATCTATTCGCATCGCACTTTCGAGTTGAGATTTTTTGATTATTGAAAAAGTTTTCATATGCACTGTTATCCTTTTAATTTTTTAAACATTTCAATAAGCTTTTCCAAAATACTAAGTTCAACACTTTCTTCCTTGCTTGGATGAGCAGAAATAATTTCACGAGGCGAAACGTATATTTGCCTTGTTGTATTAGAAATGAAATCTAAGAATTTTTCTTGTTCTGCGGGTTTCTCTGAATCAATCTCATCTTTAAATAATTCTTTGTAGGCTTGTAAAGAGAGGGCTACCGCTGACTTAAACGCATATTCTTCAACATATTCTCGTTCTTTATTATATTGAGAATGAAAAAATATAGCTGAATAAATTAATGGGAAGGCAAGTGTAATTTTAAGCCAAAGAGTGTTACTAAATCCTTGATTGCTTTTGAGCTCAAAAAAGACTACTAATGCAACTACAAATAACGCAATAATATTAATAAGAAAAAATATGCGCCAATTGTTTTTTGATTTTTCTAATTCCTTTTTTCGATCATCAAAAGTATGTGCTAATGATCCACCAGCCGCAGTTCCAAGTTGAGCTTTTATCTCGTCGGTAAGAACTTCAGCTTTTGCTAATAATTCTTTGACCGTAGATGATAATTCATTTATCTCATCTTTTACTGCTTGTATATCTTCCACAGCACCTTGAACACCGGCTGATATTTTTTTAGTATCATCTTCAATTGATGAAATACTTGCTAACTTTTCATTAGCATCTGAAACGGTTGCATTAATTTGGCTTGCAACACCTTGGACGCCCTCAAACAAAGCATTGATTTTCTCTTGTTTTTTTTCGGCATCGTTAATAATTTCTGATATTTTTTTACCACCCCAAATTTTTTTAGTCATATCACATTTTTGAAATTAATATTTTACTTTCTCGTAAACTTTAGAAATTCTTCCGCTATTTCATCTAAATCATGATCGATTAACTTCTTGCCTGTTTCGTCAAACATAACATTTCCTTCAATATCTTTTCGATAAACATATTCCCCCGAACTATCCTTACCGCCTTTTTTGGAAACGGCCATAAAAATTGGATAATCCACCTTCGCCAAAGCTTCGGCGGACAAGTCTTCTGGATATTTTTGCAGAAACAAAACAGAAGTCTTTGTTCCAGTATGCGGTTTAAAAGTGTTTCCATGAAGTCCAACAACTGCCAAAATCCTGGCCTTATTCATAATAAATTTCCTGACATATTCCATTTGTGTATTATTTAGAACTCCTTGCGGCAAAACAATGGCCATTCGTCCGCCCGGTTTTAGAAAATTCAAGTCACGCTCAATAAACAAAACATCTCGCGAAACTTTATTTTGATGTTTTGAAGTTTTTTCAAAATTTTTGTCATGCTTAAATCCAAGATCATATCGATTCAAAAGCACACCTTTTATTTCTCCTGCAAAAGGAGGATTTGTAAGCACAATGTCAAAATTAAAATCTGCCATTCTTTCTTGATTTCTGCGATTTTCTTCACTGTTTTTAAAATTTCTGAGAAATGGACGAAAACGCGCTCGTGTTTCTTCATCCCAAAGTTCGCTATCCAAAGAATTGGCATAGGTTACATTAGTTTTTCCGTCTCCTGCAATAAGCATCATAGCTTTCCCGATTTTCACACTGCGCGGATCAAAATCAATTCCAAATAATCTTTTTTCGGCATAGTCTTTTTGTTTTACATCGAAACTTTCGCCCCATTTTTCCCTGTTTAATTCTTTATCCCAAACATATTGCATCGCATGAAGCAAAAATCCACAACTGCCCGCCGCTGTGTCGATAACAAAATCTTTGGAAGTTGGTGCTAACATTTTCACTGCCATATCAATCACATGACGTGGAGTAAAATATTGCCCCTTATCACCTTTTGCATCCAAGTTGATCAAATATTCAAAAGCATCATCAATAATTTGTAAGTTTGATCCAAACAAGCGATATTTTTGCAAAAGTGAGACAGCTGGTACGATAGCATTCTCCGGAATTTCTATTTCATCTTTAGATTTAAAAACGTCGCGCCATTGATTTTTTGCATCTTCAAAAAGACGCTGAATATTATTTAAATTTTCCTTATTAGTTACTCCAGCAATTACACGAAATCTTCTGTTTTCATTTCGGGGAGTTTCCAATTCATCATAAAGCTTGGCATAGATCAATTTAAAAATTTCATCGAAAGAATCCACGCCACTGTTAGATAAAACTACTTCTTGTAAATCATAAACTAATTGTTTTAAATTTTGCACTTCCTCTAAATCTGCATAGGTTATTTTTCTAGACCTAACATCCTCCACTGTTTCATTAAATTTTGGAATTTCCGGCAAATCTTCAAAAAGATTAGGATCGGTTCGTAAAATATTATTTTGAACTTTTCCGTCAGTTAAAACCAATATCGGAGCTCCGGTGGCATTAGCATAGCTCTTCAGTTGTCCAAGTCCATCTTTGACATCCGGCTTTTTTACTTCCACAACAAGGTATGGGGTGCGTCCATCTTCACGATAAATAACAATATCGGCACGTTTCTTTCCAATCTCTCTACCGAATTGCACATCCACTTCCACGTCTATGCGATCAATTGGATATTTATATAAATTAACCAACTTATAAACCATTAACTGACGAATTATTTCTTCCGGCTTGGCTACTAAATTTTTATTTCTTTTTAGGCATTGTAAGTAATATTTTCCATCCTTTTCCGACAAATCTAAAACTTCTTCTGCCTTAATTCCATCAAAAACAGAAAGCCCGTATTGCATGTCGGGATTACGAAATATTTTTCCAATTATTTCACTGGTCAATTTTTGATTTGACATATTATTTCTTTATTTTAGAAAGATTTAGAATTACTTTGCCTTGAAATTGAACTTCGCCAGGAATTATTGGGATATTTTCATAATTTGGATTTTCCGGTTTTAAATATCTTTTTCCGCCATCAGCAATAAAACGTTTAACTGTTGTGCCAGCATCAGTTTGCGCAATCACAATATCTCCACTTTTATATTCCTTGGATTCTTTAATTAGTAAATTATCACCATCCTCAATTCCAGCGTTAATCATAGAATCTCCCGCTACTTGAATTATGAATACATTATCTTTGGCTTTATTTATTTTTTCTTTTTCTAAAACATTTTCAGATATTGGAAGAAACGTAAAAGCATTAGCAAAAGATTCAATATAAGAGCCACCTGCACTAATACCAGCCATTTTAATTAAAGGATTTTTGCCAATTTCCTTATATCCTAATGGTAAAATTTTTATACCTCGAGCTTGTCCTTCTTCTCTTTTAATATATTCTTTTTTTTCAAGAGTATCCAGAAAATTTAAAACAGACTGGTTTGAAGCCACGTCTAATTTTTCTTTCAGATCTGCCAAAGTCGGAGGAAAGCCTGATGTTTCCAGCGAATTATAGATCAATTCAAGAACTTTTTTTTGTTTTGTAGTTAGTTTTATTCCCATGCCTTAATAATAGTATGACTCTTTGGTCATGTCAAGCCACTTTATTTAAGCCATTTTTTTAGTTTGTGTTTTAGAGCATTTGACATTTTCTGTGTATTTGCTATACTATAATGTAATCCAAAACAAAAAGCGGGATGGTCGCCCGCTCTTGAAAATGTGTTGGTCGATATCCAACAACTTCTAACAACTTAAGGATAGCACATTTTCAAAATTTGGGGAATAATTAGTTATTAACACCGAAGATTATGCTTAAAACATATTCTGGAGAAATGATCCAAGCTGTTTGGGAAAAAGGTGCTATCATAAATAATTACGATTCATCAAAATATCGCAAGGATCAGTGTGGCGCATGGATAAGTAGAGATAAGTATGGCAACCGAAATTCCAAATATGGATGGGAGATTGACCATATAACTCCAGATTCCCAAGACGGAAGTGGTTCGCTTTACAATCTGAGACCTTTGCAATGGAAAAATAATATTGCAAAATCAGACGGGAAATTATCTTGCCCTGTCAAAGCAAACGGGAACGAAAATCAGGAGGATTAAAAACTATTAAAAGATAGTTCTAAAAGCGAAGGATAAGAACCTCCGCTTTTAGTTATTTAGCTATTTTTTCAGTTTTTTTATTTTTTACTTTTATAATCCTTTATCGTCAGACCGCCTTTTATTCTTTTTACAACAACCCTTTGTTTTTCTCGCCAGCCAAGGTCGGCTGCCATTTCCTTGGGCAGTGTCACTGCCAGGCTTGTTTTGCCCACACGAGTGATTTTTCTAATATTTTTGTCTTTGAGTTTCATAATACGTATGGAAGTAAGTATTAAATTAGATATTGTTATTCTACGTCCTAATTCCGGAAAAATCAAAAAATTGCGTAATAAATACGCAATATTGTGGCTCCGCCCTGTACCCATCTGGTACAGTACTCTCAATTCTCAAAGAAATTCAAACTTCTTTCGTTGGAAAATAAGACCAGGATTGGATGATGTCAAAACTTTCTATGTAACAAAAAACCCACCGGAAGCAGGTTTTCTGCTGGTGGGCTTTAGTTACCTTTGTGGTAGCGCTTCATACTCCTTGACGAGCGCTTGAAATTCTTCATCAGTGAGCAAATCCATTTGCCGCAGCGCTGGCGTTCCGGATTTTTCATACTCACCGGGCACATATCCACGGTCGAACTCGATTGTGTTTAATTTATCCCAGAAGTCACGGTGAGCTTCGCTGATTTCAATAAAATCGAAATGATTACTAGTCCCGGCTCTTTTCAGAACCAAATTCTTCAGATCTCCAAATGTCGCCATAACCAAATCCTCCTTGTTGATTTTTTTATTATCTCCGCACTCCACAATTCCTGATAACAAAAAAGTATAGCTCAAAGGCTATGCTTTTGTCAACATTTTGCTCTCAATAGCTGATGTGTTTAGAAATTTGAATTATTTCTGAAATTTTAGAAAACTATAATTGTAAAAAATCAGAAATTTAATTTGAAATAGCTTGTTAATCCCTCCAGACGAAAGCTGTTATATTGCATCCGCTTTCCAAAAGTCTTATTGCTTTTCGGAGTTCATATTGACTGATTCCTTCGTTCCACGGTTCACGATCAGGAAGTGGCTGGCCATTGTCATATTTTTTTAAGAAAGGGAGAACCTTTTTGTCGCCTAGCTGACCCAATGCCCAAATGGCATCATTTTTTCCGGCTTGAACGGAATCGTCGGCAATCTGGCTCATTAGAGCATCAACGCATTCTCCGCCATAGCGATTCTGGGCTATTCCGCAACGATTTTTTACCTCATATCCGATCTGACTGGCTAGCACAAGAAACATGAAAACAAAGAGCAGAATTCCGACACCGATGATATAACCGATAAGGTTTTTATTAATTTTTTTAAGAATGTTCATAGGATTTTATTTAATAAATTATTATTCTTGATATTGAAAAATATTTTCAATCTTTTCATTGAAAGTTTTGGCAATTCTGAAAGCCAGATTCAGAGAAGGGACGTATTTGTTTTTTTCAATGGCAATAATAGTCTGACGGGTAACGCCAACCTTACCTGCCAACTCTTCCTGAGTCATATTAAAAGTAGCGCGAAAAATTTTAATCTTGTTCGTCGTCTGTTTCTCCATATTTGTTGCTAAAATATTTATAGGACAAGGAATACAAAGCCAGACTCAGAAGGGCGATATAGCTCAACGTGATTCCCAATGTTTCCATTCCGGGCTGATAGGGAACGGATTTTCTGCCGATTACCACGAAAAACAAAGAAAGAAAAGCAATGGTGGTTGTCAAAATTACATAAGTCAGACGAGCCGCTTGTCCACCTATGCTTTGAATTCTCTCATCCACCAAGACCATTTTGGTTGTTTTCCGGACCAAGAATAGAAAAAGTACGCCGATCAACATCCCAGCTAAAGCCAGAATTATGTTGTTATATACAAATGCTATCGCCACTGTTGCCGCAACAAAAGAGGCAATAAGGGCTCTCGTTTTTTTGAATTGTTGGTAAGTCATATATTTTAAAAGTTAAGTTTATATTACTAATTGTATAGTATACCTTACATTCTGTCAATACCTTAATTATTAATAAGCAAAAAAAGGCTTCAAAAGCCTTAAATTGCATTTGCTCCGCGGGCAGGACTCGAACCTGCAACCAATTGATTAACAGTCAACTGCTCTACCATTGAGCTACCGCGGAATAAAATTTTTAATAAACTGCCTTCCTCTGTAACTTTTTAATTGCTTCTCCCTCTTTAGGGCATCTTTTCTGCTTTCAACTTGTTCACTATATATCAAAATCCATTTATCATCAAACTGGGCTGTGTAGCTATTGGAAAATGTCTTATTGTTGTGCATTTTTATTCTCAAGTCCAAATCTTTACACTGGCCAATGTATATTTTATTGTGTTTTATATTGCAAATGCCGTATACAAAATACATGTTACTTTATAATCTTCAACTGCTCTGCCTCTGCCTCCGCCAGTGGGCGGATGGCGGAGAGCTACCACGGAATATTTTATTTTAAAACAGCCCCTGTAAGAGCTATTATACAAAAACAATATGATTATAACAAATATTTCAGATAAATCAAGCTTGTGTATCAGGAAATATAAATTATAAAAAAATTTAAAGCCCGGGAAACTTAAACTTCTCCCGGGCTAAAACCAGCCATATCGCTGTCCTCCCTTACTTTTTTAAATTTCATTTTCCACAATTTCAAGGACGACCGGACAATCTTCGACAATATTGACCACCATCGGTTCGCCACAACGCGGACACGGACAAACACTGATAATATTATGATAGTGGGTAGAAAATTCTTCCTGGCATTTTTCGCAATAACCCCTTTGCAACATGGAATCGGGAGCTGTTCTTTCAACAAATTGATCCCAATCTTCCCCGTAGACATTAAGTCCGCTTCTTTCTATCGCATCTCCCTCCACAATCAACCTGGCGTCATCATAAGATCCCCTGCTTTCTCTCGCTCTTTCTTCTTCCTGCCGAGCAAAATTGAATCTGCGGGTTTCTTCATCAAAAAGGATCAGTCGTGTCCCGCATTGCGGACATGCTATTGATCTTCCTTGAATTTCCATCTCTTCGTCGCAACGATTGCATTTTGGCATCTTTTTCTCCTGTTTTTTACATTATTCATTCTGATCATTTTCCACTTGATCTTGCCATTCGATAAGAAGTCTGACAAAATCTTCCCCGTATTCATAGAACATAGCTTCCAGCACCCACCTGTTCATACATCCGAAATTGCATATTATCCAGACAGGTACAAACGATCCGTTCGGATGCAAATCCTCTTCGCAGCTGCATATTCTGCCACAATTAGGACAGATATATTGATAACCCGCTACGTATTTCTTACTAAAAACAACCCTGATCTTTCGAAGAAGTTCGAAAAACTTTTCTTCTGATACCTGATAAAAACTAAATTTACTCACAGCTGCCATAATACACCTCCTAACCTTATTTATGACTGGAAAAGATGTTAATAATAATTATTTAAAGAACGTTTTAGCATACAAAATATAGGTTAATTTGTCAAATCAAAAGAGGCCGAATTCAACCCTGAAGTGCAACACTGATTACTTCTAAAGGTGTTCTCCAATTATGTCTTTTTCTTGGTCTGGTATTGAGATCATATTCTACTTTAGCAATTTCTTCATTGGTGATCATATCAAAGTCTGTCTTTTTGGGAAAATATTCTCTAATTAATCCGTTGGTATTTTCATTGATTCCTCTCTCCCAACTATGATAGGGATGGGCAAAATATATATCCAGCTCTGTGGCAGCTTGCATACTTTGCCAGTCCCTGTTTTCCGGACCATTATCAAGAGTGAGTGTTCTTCTTAATTGCTTGGGGAGCTTAGATATTCTGGAGGCAACCGCTTGTACCGTAGCCTCTCCGGTTTTGGCGCCTAACTTAGTGATAAACACATAACCACTTTTTCTATCTACGAGGGTGTTGATACCTGGTTTATGATCCTTAGATTCAACAGTATCGCCCTCCCAATCACCAAAGCGTTTTCTGGTTTCGATAATCTTTGGACGTAAATCGATAGAAATACCTTCCGGCCTTAATACTCGCTGTGATTTGCGCATCCCCTTAGCTTGTCTACGCTTTCTTTTCCACCTAAGATATACGCGTAAATCTTCCTTACCTGGCTTTAAGTAGCCGTAGCCATTTCGATGTATCTGGCTATAAACATACTGATAAATTGCCTCGTGAGAAACTGTTTCGCCGATGTCTTGTTTCATTCTGCCAGCAATTTGCTCT
>Ga0116156_10003201_pt1 | contig 14419 bp, 14 predicted proteins | sample AD_UKC045_MetaG_FD_89891 | JGI IMG/M metagenome (GOLD analysis project Ga0116156, IMG submission 89891) | Active sludge microbial communities of municipal wastewater-treating anaerobic digesters from USA - AD_UKC045_MetaG | ecosystem: Engineered > Bioreactor > Anaerobic > Digestate | place: USA... | reverse complement strand
GATCGCGGCGGCAATAGTGACAAAAACAACCAGGGACAAGGTGAGGACGATGAGTTTTTGACGCAGTGAGATTTTCATATAATGTTAATCCGCTTTAAAACGATAACCAGGCCGTCCACCATGGTCGTAAAGATGTTGTTGAAGAATTGAACCGGGATCGCGACGATCAGACCGGCTTCGGTGGTGATAAGAGCGATTTTGATACCGGAGGCCACGATGGTGGCGTCCACGGCACGGGCGGCCGCGATGGCATCGAAGGCCGAGATCATACCGGCAACGGTACCCAGGAATCCCAGCATGGGGGCCAGAGTGATCGCGGTGGACATCTCGATGAATCCTTTTTCAAGGTAGCTCATTTCGATCATGGCGGCATTTTCCATGGTCTTTTCAACGGCATCGACGCCGCGGTCGGCTTTCATCAAGCCCGCGTGCAGCATAGCCGCCACTGGTCCACGGGTTTTGCCTGCAAGGTCGATAGCTTCTTTGAATTTCTTATCTTTTATCATAGGGATGATACGTCCCAGAAAGTTGTTGAGGTTGATCTTGCCGTGGATGAGGGCGATGAACTTCCAGATGACGTAGGCCATGCCATAGATGGTCACCAGCAGGATCGGCCACATGGCCCATCCGCCGTCTTTAAACCATTTCACCATTCCGCTGCCAAACACAAACTCGGCGATGTTCTTGCTTCCACTTGCAGCTTCTTCTGTTACTTCCGCTGCGGCTTCCTGGGCTCCCAGGACCGCGAACAGCATGGTCATCGCCATGATCAGCAGTACTATCCATGTGGTTTTCTTGTTCATTATGTGATTCCTCCTTAGGAATTGAAATTTAGAATTTGAATGACAGGCCAAGCGTGACACCACGGTGGTTGTTCACATAGCCGGGGTTTCTGATCGCCCGGTCGTAAACGTAGGCGACCTCGGGATAAGTGTAACCGGTCGTGGAGTCCGAGATATCTTCTCCTGTTTCATAAGGGGAACCGGTACGGGGGTAGACGGTGAGGACGTTTTTGGTCTTGAAGAGATTTTCCACATCCAGGAATACGCTCATGCTCATATCCTTGGGCAGGGTGATGCCTTTGGATATCCTGAGGTTGGCCTGATTGGTCCAATCCTTGCGGAGGGAATTTGTATCCAGGAAGTTGGTGCCGATTTCTGCCTGAGGTGTATAGGGAGAACCGGAGGCAAAGCTCCAGGTGAGGTTGGCGCTGAAATCATCCAGAGGCAGGATAAAGTTTGTGAAGGGCACAAAGAATTCCTCACCCTTGCCGATACGGAAGGTGAAGCTGGTATTGAGGTTGTGGCGTACGTCCCAATCCAGAGGGAACTCACGCAGGTTGGTCATTTCATCCTGGATGACGGTGCTGGAGTTGTTGCCCTGGGCCCAGGCGAGGGAGTAGGCAATGGTCCAGTTGGTGAAATTGGAGAGCACCTTCTCCAGCTGGATATCGATACCACGGGCGGAGCCGTAGTCTTCGGAGATGAATTTGTACCAGGTGATCTGTTCTTCACCGGGTTTCTTCTCTTTTACTGTGCTCACGTAGTTATAGAGGTTCTTGTAATAGGCAGTCATGTCGATCACATAGTCATCCGAAAGCTGGTGGGAAAGGCCCACTTCGTAGGTGACGGTGATCTGAGGCTCCAGGCTGGTATTTCCCACTGTGATAGCTGTGTCTGAGACATTGGCGTCGGCGGGAGTCTTGCTGGTGAAGATGAACTGCATCTGCGGGAGCTGGTTTTGATAGTTGTAGGCAAAACGCAGCACGTCGCGCTCTGTGATGGGATGGGACACACCCAGGCGGGGTGAAAGCATAGCCTGGAAGCGCTCGTTGGAGTCAAAATCCACGGTCCGGAAGCTGCCGTTATCCTGTAAGACTTTATATTGGCTGCCCAGATACCAGAAATCAAAGCGCAGGCCGGCGTTCACGATCATACCTTCCCACTCCATTTTGTCCTGGAGATACCAGGCCATCTGCCAGGGTTCGGCCTGGTAGCCGTCCCGCTTTCCAGATGCTTCCTGAGCGGCACGGAAATAGTCTTCCGGCTTGTAGATGGGGATCTTGACGCCGTCGTCGGTCACGAACACGTCATAGAGCTGGCTGGGGATGGGGTCGCCGGGATTCCAGGAGGCCAGATTGATGCTGTCGTAAACGCGGTTAAGACTGGCCTGACGCCTGTCTTCATAGATCGTGAGGAAGCTTTGAAGCTGGTTTTTTTCGATGTTGTGCTTGATAATCTCAAGCCCGGTCTTGGCCAGGTGGGTCTCGTTGACCTGATACTCGAAATCGGCGCGGAGGTTGGTGGACGAAGTGACGTCGTCTACAAAGCTGTCGCTGATGGTGCCAGGGGCTACAAAGCCAGTGATGGCGCGCGGATCTTCCACTCCGGAGACGCGGTAGGTCCAGAAGCTGGCGGGCAGGAATCCCTCATCGTAGATGCCGTCGGCGTTGTTGTCCACGCTGGAATATCCATAATCTCCCATGAGGACGTTATCCACATAGGTGTCGGCTTCGATCGGATTGCGGTAGAGATAGTTGTTGCGATCGATACCGCGGGGACCGGCAACACTGGTCTTCTGGTAGAAGCTGGCTTTGAGCTTGAGGTTCATGGAGGAGCTGAAGACGTGGTCGTAGGTGCCGATGTACTGGCTCTGCTTTACTTCGCTGATGTTGTAGTGATGCAGGGCGTAACGCCAGTTATAGGCAAAGCTGTGGTCATAGTTGCGGTCTCCTCGCATGGCGAAGGTGATCCTCTGGGTAGGGTTGAAGACGTATTTGGTCTTGAAGTTTATATTGTAGCCGTTGTAATTGCGGTTTCCCAGATCGACGCCCAGGATGCTGCTTCTGTCTTCATAGGGATCGTAGGGCTCGTATTCATATTCGAGGAGCTGGACGCCGTTGTAAACGTAGTCCCGGTTGGGGTTTCCCACCCAATATTCTTTGAGACGTCCGTCCTGCCATTCACCGCCACCGTTGAAGTAGAAAGTGAATTTTTCTTTGAGATCATCGTTGCCAATAGGCCAGACGGGACCGCCAAAGGCAAACTTGATGACGTCGGAATTGCGGCCGGAACCGATCAGGTGGTCGGTATTGTATTCTATCTTGCCACTATAGAAGGGATCTCCGTCTTTGGTGACGATGTTGATCACGCCGGATTGAGCGTTGCCATATTCAGCCGGGAAGCCACCCGTCATCACTTTCATGTCGCTGATCGCGTCCAGGTCCACGCCCAGAGCGGAACCACCGTCCACGGGGTCAGAAACGCTCATACCGTCCACGGTGTAGTTCACCTCATTGGCGCGACCGCCCCGGATGTGAAGCTCGCCTCCGATGTTTGTCACACCGGCTTGCAGGGAGACCACTCCGGCCACATCGGAGACCGCCACGTCGGACATGTTGGTCATCTCGATCTGTTTGGCGGATCCCACCCTGTCTTTTTCCACCCGGTCCTGCTCCGCAGTAACCACGACCGCGTTGAGCCTGATCCCGGTTTTATTCATAACGGGAGAGAGGGACGTGGTCTGGTCCACCTGAATGCGGACATCGTTGAAGGTGTAGGTGTCAAAACCGATGAGGGTGAATTTGACGGTGTAAAACCCGGGAGGGATGTTGATGATGATGGCCGTGCCTTTGTTGTTGGTCTGGCCACCGGTGATGGAACGGCCGCCTTGGAGGACGGCAACGTTTACAAATTCTATAGGCCTGCCGCCGTTGTCGCGAACGCGGACAGCGAGCCGGCCGGTTGTGGCGGCATTGAGCAAGGCCATGCTGCCGATCAGAATGAGCAGGATCAATGCATATTTACGCATCGATAAACCTCCCTTATCTCTAAGCATTATTTCTGTTTGCAATAGCTTACCTGATCAAGTGGTGATTCTACGCGGATACTCTTTCAGGGGTAGGTCACGTTAATCTGGTATAAGCAAAATAGTCAAGCAGTTTTTTGGATAGTTTTTGCCGAAGGCCGAGGCAAAGCGTCAACAGCTCCATAATCACGTCCCAAAATCATTCTGAATCGCTCTCCGATCTGCCTGCTTCCCTTATCCGTTCCGCATCCTATTACGGACTCATTACGGACTTAGTCCGTAATGAGTCCGTAATGAGTCCGTAATGCGAAGCAGAAGGAAAAGGGGGATTTGGTTGGAGTTTCCTGGCGCAAAACCTGGATTGTGATGAGGTTGGTCAGTCTATGAAGCGGACGGGAGGATCAAGGTCACGGCTGCTGACGATCTCTCCGATCATGATTCCGCCGGTGGCATTGAGCAGCTCTTCCGCGGCGTTTTCTTCCACCACGGCGATCATTCCGATCCCCAGGTTGAAGGCTTTGCGCATCTCGGCATCGGATACTCCGCCAGCGTGTTGGAGCCATCCAAACAGCTGCGGCACCTCGCTCATGGGATAGCTCACATAAGCGCTCAACCCAGTGGGGATGATCCTTTTGAGGTTGCCGGGAATTCCACCCCCGGTGATGTGGGCCAGGCCATGCAGGCCAGGATGGGTGAGGAAGGGTTTCAGGCCACCCAAATAGCTGCGATGGACGCTGAGCAGAAGCTCCGCGACCGTGGCATTGAGTTCCGGTACAAAGCTGTCCACGCTGAGGCCCAGTTTATCGAAGACGATGGCGCGGGCCAAAGAATAGCCATTGGTATGTAAACCACTGGAAGGGATACCGATCAGCAGGTCGCGCTCCTTCACTTTATCGCCGGGGAGGATGTGGTCCTGGTCCACCACGCCCACGATGGTGCCCACCAGATCAAAGTCTTTGTCATGATATATGCCAGGCATTTCGGCCATTTCGCCACCGATCAGGGCACAGCCGTTGGCCTGGCAGGCGCTGGTCATGCCGCTGATGATGTCGTGCACCATCAGGCCGTCCATGCTGCTCATGCCAATGTAATCAAGGAAAAAGAGGGGTTCGGCCCCCTGGACGAGGATGTCGTTGACGCAGTGGTTGACGAGGTCCTGTCCGATTGTGTCATAGACTCCGGCCATAATGGCGACGCGGAGTTTGGTGCCCACACCGTCGGTACTGGACACCAGCACGGGGTTGGGATGAGCGGCCAGATCGAGTCTGAAGAGCCCGCCAAAGCTACCCAGTTCACTGAGCACGTTGGAGTTGTAGCTGCGCTTCACCATTGAGCGGATGTCGCGCACGGCCTGTTCGCCTGCTTCCACGTTGACGCCAGATTGTTCGTAATTCATCTTGTCCACACTTTGAGCTGATCTATCATGGTGTTGATGCTGCTCTGGTCCAGTTGGATTATGCCATCGACGCTGAAGCTGGAGACGTCTTTGGCGGCCAGGACGGTGCCCCTGAGCACGGCTTCCCTGATGACATCGGGTGAGAGGGTGTCCCGGGTAGCCAGATATCCCATGAAGCCTCCCGCGAAGCAATCTCCCGCTCCGGTGGGATCCACAACCTTATCCAGCGGATAGGCCGGAGCGAAATACATGTGATCTTTGCCGATACACACGCTGCCATACTCACCGCGCTTCACCACCACGAGCTTCACGCCCCGTTCCAGGATATCCCGGGCGGCACTGAAGATGGTATCTTTTCTGGTAAATTGGCGGATCTCGTCTTCGTTCATAAACACGATGTCCACTCTGCGGATCACCTGTTCCAGCAAGTCTGGAGCGCCGGTGATCCAGTAGTTCATGGTGTCGCAGGCCACCCACTGATAGCTGTCGATCTGGTCCAGCACCTGAAGCTGAAGGCTGGGATGGATGTTACCCAGCAGCAGACTGCGACAGTTTCGGCAGCAGGGAGGCAGCTTGGGATTGAATCCCGCGAACACGTTCAGCTCTGTGAGCAGGGTGTCGGCATGGTTCCAGTCTTCATACTTACCACTCCAGCGGAAGGTTTTGCCGGGAACGGTCTCGAGTCCGTCCAACCCCACATTGTGGGCTTTCAGGATATCGATGCCGCGCTGGGGATAATCCTCACCCACCACTCCCACGATGCGGACCTCGCTAAAATAGGAGGCGGCGATGGAAGCATAGACGGCAGAACCGCCCAAGGCTTCTGAAACGCTGCCGGAGCGGGTGCTGATGCTGTCCAGGGCTACGGGGCCCACGATTACAAGGCTCATGGATTGCTGGTCCCGGTGCTGTCCACAGCGGTGGAGTCGATAAACTCGGCCTGAGTTTTGCTCATCCGGCTGGCGGCAGTGTTTAAATAGTTGATTCCCACTATCAGGGCGACCAGGATGATCACCATGACGATGAGCCGCACCCAGTTGTTGTTTTTGGCTTTGCGGCCTTCCCAGCGATCACGCACGCGTTCATTAATATCTCTCATCGCATGCCTCTTCAGCTTCTCAGGTCAGAAAGGTAAGTGGCAAAGCGCTGCACACCCTTCTGGAGGTTTTCCATGCTGTTGGCATAGGAGAATCTGACCGCGCAACCGATTCCGAAGGAAGCTCCTGAAACCAGGGCAACATGGTATTTTTCCAGCAGGATGGAGCAGAACTGGTCGCAGTCCTTGATGCCCTGATCGTTGTTTTGCAGGTACCAGGAGATGTCTGGCAGCACGTAGAAGGCGCCTTTGGGTTTGAAAAAAGAGATGTGGGGGATCTTGTGCAGCTCGTTGCAGAGAAAATCGCGGCGTTGCTCAAATTCGGCCCGCATCTTTTCGATGGAATCATCTTCTTCGTTGAGAGCGGTGACGCAGGCTTTCTGGGTGATGGAGTTCACACAGGAGGTGGCATGTTCCTGCACCCTTCCGGCCGCGGCGATGATATGGGCAGGACCGGCAGCGTAGCCAAGCCTCCAGCCCGTCATGGCATAGGCTTTGGAGACGCCGTTGATCACCACGGTGTGGTCGATCATTTCAGGCAGCACGGCAGCGATGGAAACGTGTTCCACCCCGTCATAGACCAGGCGTTCATAGATCTCATCCGAGATTACCAGCAAGTTCTTTTCAATGCATACTTTGGCCAGTTCGGTGAGCTCCTCGCGGGTGTACACAGTCCCGGTAGGATTGTTGGGGGAGTTGAGCAGCAGCACTTTGGCGCAGGGATTGGCTTCACAGGAGGCTTTGAGGGCCGCAGGGGTGACCTTGTAATGTCCGGCTTCGCTGGTGGGAATGATCACGGCTTCGGCATTGGCCAGCATGGCCTGATAGGGATAGCTCACCCAATAGGGAGCGGGCATCAAAACCTGGTCCTGGCTATCGCAAACGGCGATCAGGATATTGAGGATAGAAGCCTTGGCGCCTGGAGAGACCAATATCTGTTTGGGCTCATAACTGAGGCCGTTGTCGCGTGACAGCTTGGCGCAGATGGCCTTGCGGAGCTCAATGATGCCGGCGTTGGCGGTGTAGCGGGTGAAATTGTCATCCAGAGCGGTATGAGCGGCCTTTTTGATGTACTCCGGAGTGGGAAAGTCCGGCTCTCCGACCCCGAAATTGATGACGTCTATGCCGGCATCCTTCATCTCTTTGGCTTTGGCGGAAAGAGTGAGGGTGGGCGACGGTTTGATGAGCTTGGTGCGGTTTGAAAGCTTGATCGCCATTTTGGGCCTCCTTATCAATTTTTGCGCATTAACAACACCAGCACGGCGGTGTTGGTGATGTCTTCAGCAGAGCAGCCTCTGGAAAGATCGCAGACTGGAGCTGCCAGTCCCTGAATCACAGGACCGATAGCTTCGGCCTTGGCCAGTCGCTGCGTGAGCTTGTATCCTATGTTCCCGGCCTGTAAGTCCGGGAAAATCAAGACGTTGGCATGCCCCTCGATGGGACTGGAGGGGGCTTTGGACTGCGCAATCTTGGGCACGATTGCCGCGTCCAGTTGCAGCTCTCCGTCAAAGAGGAAATCAACCTGGCGGGATTTGAGTATCTCTCTGGCTTCCAATACCTTGTCCACCAGTTCATGCTTGGCGCTGCCGTGGGTGGAAAAGGAGAGCAGGGCCACCCGGGGTTCGTCATCCAACAGAGCGCGGCGGGTCTGAGCTGTGCTGATGGCTATGTCTGCCAGTTGTTCAGCGGTGGGGTTGGGCACCACGGCGCAATCCGCAAAGCTGAAGAGGCGGGTTTCCCCAAAGTAATCCGGCACCACCATGATAAAGCTGCTGGAGACGGTCTTGAGCCCGGAAGCCACTCCCACCACCTGCAAAGCGGCTTTGAGCACGTTGCCGGTGGTGTTGGCGGCCCCGGCAACCATGCCGTCGGCAATGCCAAACTTGACCAATAAAGCTCCAAAATAGAGCTCGTTGCGCACCAGGCTGGCTGCCATTTCCTGGCAGAGTCCTTTATCCCGGCGCTTTTCATAAAACCAGCTGGCAAATTCATCGATGCGGGGATAGCTGTTGGGATCGATGATCTGGATGCCATCTCGCTCGATATTCACACCTGTGGAGTGGGCCCTTTCCTTCACGGTCACGGGGTCGCCCACCAGGATGACTTTGGCCAGTCCCTGGCCACAGATATCGGCAGCGCCGATCAGAGTTCTCACGTCCGCGCTTTCAGGCAGTACAACAGTCCCGCCTTTTTCTTTGGCGTGGGCTTTGAGTCTGTTTAAAGTGTCGATCATTTATGCTCCGTTTTCAGTTTCTATTACAATCCTGGAGATATCCGCCACCCTGATAAACTGGCGCTTGATTTCTGCCAGGAGGGCGTGACGGTTTTGGCGCGTGATCTCATCCTCGCAATTCACCAGCACCGCGTCAAAGAAGCTGTCGATCGGACGGCCCATGTCGACCAGGGCAATCAGAGCGGCCTGGAAGTCTCTCTGGAAGAGCGCTTTGTCCAGCGCTTCCCGCAATGAGTGTTGAGCTTCGAATAGAGCGGTTTCCTCAGGCTCTGTGAAGACAGAGGAATCAGGGGCAGTCTGGACAGGCTTGTCTCCCACAATGTTGGCGACCCGTTTGAAGCCAATCACCAGCCGGGTGAAGTCCTCGGTGGGCTTGATCCTGCCGATGGCCATGGCCTGTTTGTGGAAGGCGGCCAGCGAACCGATGGGCAGATGAGCAAGGCTGTCGATGACATCGTAGGCGATGCCTTCCTGCTTGAGCAGCCATTCAGCCCTTTGGCGGAAGAAGATCTGTGCTTTGTCGTGGGCGTCGGCTTCCAGGTCCAGGCTGGCGGTCAGGATGCTAAAACTCTGTGAGGCGAGTTCTTCCAGTTCCAGTTCCCAGCCCCTTTCCAGGAGGATCTGGCACACACCATTGGCGGCTCTGCGCAGGGCGAAAGGATCGGCTGAGCCGGTGGGCATTAGACCCGCTCCAATAATACCGCAGACTGTGTCCACTTTGTCAGCGACCGCAACTATAGCTCCGGTGAGGCTGACTGGCAGGCTGTCGTTGGAACCACGCGGCGCGTAGTGTTCCCAGATGCCTTCCGCCACTTCAGGATCTTCTCCGCAGGCCAGAGCGTATTGCTTGCCAATATATCCCTGCAGCTTGGTAAATTCCTTTTCGCCCAGCATGTTGGTCACGAGGTCGGCCTTGGCCAGCAAAGCGGTGCGCAGCACTTTTTCCCGGATCTCAGGTTCCAGGCTGAGCTTGTCAGATATCCACTGACTGAGCGCCATGACGCGCTTAACCTTGGCGGCCATGGTGCCAAGCCGGGCTTGAAACACCACTTCCCCGAGGGCGGGGACGTAGCTCTCGAGCGGCTTGCGGCAATCTTCCTCGAAATACCAGAGGGCGTCGGCGAGGCGGGCTTTTACCACCTTTTCATTGCCGTGACGGATGATATCGCTTTTGGCAGGATCGCCATTTGAGATGAAGACAAAGTGGTTGCTGAGCTTTCCACAGGCATGGGAGACGGAAAAATACTTCTGATTCTGACTGATGGTGGAAGTGATGATCTTTTCAGGGAGTTCCAGAAAGCGCTCTTCAAAGCTGGCTGCCACTGCCGTGGGCCACTCCACCAGGTCGCAGACCGTTTCCGCCAGGCGGGCATCTGGCAGCACTCTCAGATCTGGTGAAGCGAGGCTGGCTTGCAGGCTTTGATTCAGGATGGAAAGCCTCTCTTCCCGGTCCGCCACTACGGACACGCCCTTGAGAACATCCAGATAAGCGGATGGCGAGGATACGCTGACCGGAGCATCCAGGCCCAGATAACGATTGCCGTAAGTAATCCTCCCACAAGGGATGCCGTGGCTATCCAGAGGCAAAACATCCTCTCCCCACAAGGCGCAAAGCCAGCGTACGGGACGTGAAAAGCTCAGGTCACGGGAGCGCCAGATCATCTGTTTGGGAAAGGGAAAGGCTGCCAGCAGATTACAGGCCCACTCGCTGAGCAGGTCCGCGCTGGGACGTCCGTCCTGATGGATGCTGATAGCGATAAACTCCCCCTTATCGGTCTTTTGGACCTTTACATCGGAGGGGCTGGCACTATTCTTTTTGAGAAAACCCAAGGCGGCGGGGCTGAGCTGGCCGTCTTCGGTATAAGCGATCCTGAGGGCGGGACCAGTGCGCTCCAACACTATATCCGGCTGAGATACAGGTATTCCCGAAGCGAGGACAAAGAAGCGGCGTGGAGTCCCGCTCACTTTGAGCGTTTCAAAGCTGAGCCGGGAATCCCGGATAAAATTGCTGAAGCTCTCTCTGAGCCATTCACAGGCAGGACCGAAATGAGCGGCGGGAATCTCTTCCACGCCGATCTCGAACAAAAATTCGCGGCTATTCAAAGCAGTACCGTGCTGGATCAGAATTCGTAAACGAGGCTGAGTTGATTTACCAGGCCCAAGTCCCCATAGGAGGATACGGCATAGTCGAACCGGTAGTTTTTCCAGTTCAAACCCGCGCCCAGAGACAATCCAGAGCTCCAACCCATGGCACCGCCATTGTTCCAGTCCGCGGCATTGGTCCTGAAGCCGGCCCTCAGCGCAAAATCCGGCGTGAGGTTATACTCATGCCCCAGACGGAGGTTGAAGTTTTCACCGTCGGCCTTGTTGATCTCTACGAGGCTGTAGTTTTTATCGGAAAAGCGGTAAGAACCACCCGCCGCGAAGGTGAATGGCAGCTTTTCTTTATATTTGCTGTCGCTGTAATAGCTGAGTTGAGCGCCCATGTTGCGGAGGCTGACCCCCACCTTCACCTTCTCGTTGAAGGGATGATGGATGATGCCCAAATCCACCAGCACGGCTGCCGCGGAGGCATCATCCAGGGTGTCGTAGATGACTTTGAGGCTGCCGCCAAAATCCAGGGCTTTACTGACGAACTTGGCCAAAGAAACACTGGCGGTCACATTATACGCCCCAAAAGTGCCGAGGTCGTCGATGAGGTTGTCAAACTGGTCCACCTCGGTGCGCTCGATCGTGCCCATATTCATATATTTAAGGGCCAGTCCCTAGGCGGTGAACTTGTTTTTGGGCAAGAGCAGCTGCACCTGGCCGCCCTGAGCATCCACGAAATAATTGCAGTAGGTGGTGCTGACTTCGGGACCGGGGACGTTGAGAATGGCGGCGGGATTGAAGTGCAGCCCATCCGGGTTAATGGCTTCACCCGTAAGGCTTTGACCCAAGGCCATAGCTCGCGCGCCATGGACCATCTTGAGAGCGTTAAATCCGGTAGTGCCGGCGTTTTCATTGACGCTCCAGAGCCCTGCCAAAGACAGGCTAAGCGTTATCGTGATCGATATGATCTTGGATCTGGTGGACATAGTCAAAAAGCTCCCTTTCGCTGGTAGCGCTGTTTAAAAGGTTGCGGTTGGCATCCTGCCTCAGGTATTCGGACAGGCTGCGCAGGATTTTCATGTATTCCTTGTTGGAGCTCTGCGGCACGGCGATCATGAAGACCAGCCTCACCGGTTGAGCATCCACAGCTTGAAAATCCAGGCCCTCCCGGAGCATGCACACACTGATGCGCAGACAGGAGACGGTAAGGTCCCTGGCATGGGGAATGGCCACCCCTTTGCCGATACCGGTGCTCATGATCTCTTCGCGGCCTTTCACAGCGGCCAGAAAGCGATCGGGAAAACTCAGGCATCCGCTATCTGCCATAAGCTGGGTCAGATACTCCAGGCACTGACCTTTGGTGTCGAATCTATCGACGATCCGGACTAATTCCGGTTGAAAAAGTCTGTTCATCTTCTCACCAAACATTAGATTAGAATACATCGTTTTCTGAAGGCAGATACTCGTCAATCAAAATTGTTAGAGCCTTCGGCTGGTTAGAGCAGTTCTTGCTGGTTAGAGCCTTTGGCTGGTTAGAGCAGTTCCTGCTGGTTAGAGCAGTTCCTGCTGGTTAGAGCCTTCGGCTGGTTAGAGCAGTTCCTGCTGGTTAGATCTTCGCATATCAGCGAACCGGCAGCTTTTGCTTGACAGCCAGGGCCGTTCAGATACGCTGGCAGAATATGAAAACAGATTGGAGAGAGCGACGCAGATATGATCAAAGAGCTTAGCCAGACCCTGTTTTGGGACGTCCGGACAGACACTCTGGACCTCCAGCGCCACCGCAACTACATCATTCCCAGAGTGATGGATTACGGCAGCATAGATGAGGTGCGCTTCGTGTTGAGCCACTATCCTGAAGAGGTGATCAAAACTGCCCTCATCCAGGCCCCCTCGCTCCACAAGCTCACGCGCAACTTCTTCCATATGTACTACAATATCCCGCTTGAGGAGTTCAACTCCTGGCAAAGGCTTCAGCACGCCTTTTGGGAGGAGCGATGATTCACCGGGAAGCAATATCTGACCAGCTATGGAACCTTATTCTGAAAATGATGTCTTATGATCCCCTAAAAGACTTCTATCTGGCTGGGGGAACTGCTCTTGCTTTGAAGTTGGGGCACAGGGAATCCATCGATATTGATTTGTTTGCTGGTGTAGACTTCAACCCTGCGGGCATTGCGATGAAACTGGTTCGTGAGTTTAGCCTTGAACGTGTCCATCATGAACCTGAGACTGTCAGGGCTATAATTTCTGGGACAAAAGTGGACCTGATACGCCACGACTATCAGTCCGTCGGGCCTGTGGAAACAATCGAAGGAATTAGAATCGCATCCCTTCCAGATCTTGCAGCCATGAAGCTTAATGCCATCTCAGGCCGGGGGCTGAAGAAGGACTTTTGGGACATCGCTGCCCTGCTACGCTCCTACAGCCTGGATCAAATGATAAGTTTCTTCATGCAGAAATACAAGGTCGTCGATAACTGGCATTTGATCAAAGCCTTGGAGTATTTCGGAGACGCCGAACGGGATGATTCAGAAATTCGCGGATTCGGGAATATGGACTGGAACGAAGTGAAAAGAGCAGTTGTATTAGCCGCGGAGACATATCTGCAAACCTGAGGCCTCCAGCTGAGCCTCCTTTACACCACCTATACCCCTCCTTTACATCACCTTTGCCTGGGCATAGGAGAAGTGGCAGTGACGCGAAGGCAATGCAAACATGAGTGTAATCCAGCCAGGTGGCACTCAGAAAGATTTTCCTTGATTGATTTGGGCTCTGGATTTTCTTGACCTTCAGAGAAAAAAGCCCTTTAAAAGGAGCATATATAATGAAGACTATTGAAGGAAACCTGGTTTCCAAAGGCTACCGCTTCAGGATCGTGGTGAGCCGTTTCAACGAGTTTATCAGCAGTAAATTGCTGGCCGGTGCCATTGATTGCCTCACCCGTCACGAAACCCGGGACGAGGATATCCAGGTGATCTGGGTACCAGGCGCTTTTGAGATTCCGCTCATCGCGCAAATAGCGGCAGAAGACGCAAATTACGATGCCGTAATCTGTCTGGGGGCCGTGATCCGTGGCAGCACCCCTCACTTTGAATATGTGAGCGCCGAGGTCAGCAAGGGTATCGCGCAAGTGGGCCTGGAAGCAAGAAAACCGGTGATCTACGGCATTTTGACCACGGATAGCGTGGAGCAGGCCATCGAAAGGGCCGGCACCAAAGCCGGAAACAAAGGTTTTGCCGCGGCCGCTTCGGCTTTGGAAATGGTAAACCTGCTCAGGGAGATGGGAAATGGGACAGAGGCGTAAAGCTCGCGAGATAGCGGTCCAGACCCTCTACGCGCTTGATTTTGCCGAGGTGAGCCAGGATTTCGCGGAATACTCACTTCTGAACCAGTATCCGGAAGTGCTGCAGCAGCTTACAAATTCCGAAGGGATAGAGGCGAGCTCTCCTCTTTATGCCTTTGCCGATGAGCTGGTCAAAAACGCCATCATCAACCTCGAGGAGATCGAGCAGGAAATCGACAAACATACTGAAAACTGGAGCTTTGAGAGCCTGGCCCATCTGGACCGCAGCATCATGCACATCGCCGTGTATGAGCTGATGTTTACAGACACTCCCGCCCCGGTTGTGATCAATGAGGCCATTGAAATCTCCAAGAAATTCTGCAGCGAAAACACCGGAAAATTCCTCAACGGCATCCTGGACGCCATCAACAAGGAAATCAAGGACGATTTTCACCCCGAACGGCCCTCATGAGGGATGCGGATACAAAGGTTAGTGAGCCCATGAAGCCAGAT
>Ga0116156_10003192_pt1 | contig 14436 bp, 10 predicted proteins | sample AD_UKC045_MetaG_FD_89891 | JGI IMG/M metagenome (GOLD analysis project Ga0116156, IMG submission 89891) | Active sludge microbial communities of municipal wastewater-treating anaerobic digesters from USA - AD_UKC045_MetaG | ecosystem: Engineered > Bioreactor > Anaerobic > Digestate | place: USA... | reverse complement strand
TGTCAACAAACCGCCTATTGCTGCGCATCGCCGACAACGCCGAGGCGTCGACCGCTCCCGCATCCCTTTATCACCCTGCGCGCTGAATCTCTCCCTTGTTTCAATCACGGAAATGAACGTATAGTGAATTCTCCGCGTGAATTTTTTAACCGGAGTGATTGATGGACGAATCGAAACTCCATGTGCGTATCAAGGTGTGGGTTGCCGACGACGACGGCAACGTCGTGTTCGGTTCCGGCCGCATGCGTCTGCTCGAGGCCATCGACCGTACCGGCTCGATTCTACAGGCCTCCGACGAACTGGGCATGAGTTATCGCAGCGCCTGGGGCCGCCTGAAAGTCTCCGAAGAACGTCTCGGCGAAGCCCTGGAAAAAGTGCCCGGCGGCGGACGGCGGGGCGGTTCGCGTTTGACGCCCAATGGCAAACGATTGCTGGAGAAGTATCACCAATTGATCGCGCAAGTGACGCAATCGTCGGAAGCCACGTTCGGACGTTTGTTCCTCTTGGACGAATAAAACGACTGTCGTTCCCCGCCGCCAACCACGAGGGAAAACCATGACCGCCAGCGGCTCCGCCATCCTGCTCATCGACGGTTCCGGCTACATCTTCCGTGCCTTCTTCGCGCTGCCGCATCTATCCTCGCCCGACGGCGTGCCGACCAACGCGGTCTACGGCGTGGCCTCCATGCTCGATAAAACGCTGCGCGAACTGCAACCGGCCGCCGTCGCCGTCTGTTTCGACCGGCCGGAGAAAACCTTCCGTCACGAGCGCTATCCGGCGTACAAAGCCAATCGCCCCGCACCGCCCGAGGCGCTGGTCCCGCAGTTTCCGCTGATTCATCGCCTGGTCGAATTACGCGGCTTGCCGCTGCTGGCGATCCCCGGTTATGAAGCCGACGACATCATCGGCACCGTCGCCCGCCGGGCCGTCGACGAAGGCCGTGAGGTTGTCATCGTCACCGGCGACAAGGATCTCATGCAGCTCGTGTCGCCCCGCGTACGGCTGTATGATCCGATGAAAGACGAGTGGATCGACGCCGCGAAAGTAAAAGAGCGCTTCGGCGTCGGCCCCGAGCAGGTGGTCGAGGTGCTCGCCCTCGCCGGCGACAAATCCGACAACATCCCCGGCATTCCCGGCGTCGGCGAAAAAACCGCCGCCAAGCTGCTCGCCGAATTCGGCACGCTGGAAAACGTGCTGACGCAAACCGAAAACATCAAAGGCAAACTCGGCGAAAAGGTCCGCGACAACGCCGACCTGGCGCGCCTGAGCCTCGAACTGGTAACCATCAACCGCGACGTGCCGCTCACTCACGATTGGCGCGAACTGCATCCGGTCGAGCCCGATCCTGAAAAACTGCGCGCCTTCTATCAGGAGTTGGGCTTTACCAAGCTCCTCGCCGAACTCGCGCCTCGCGTGACCGTCAGTCGCGACAACTACCGCACCATCTTGCGCGATCGCGAATTGCTCGATCTGGTCGAGCGCCTGCGCACTTCCTCCGGCTTTGCCTTCGACACCGAAACCGATTCCACGCAACCGATGCAGGCCCGGCTGGTCGGCATGAGCTTCTGCTGCGCCGCCGACACCGCCGTCTACCTGCCGCTGGCGCACCGCTACTTGGGCGCGCCCGAGCAGATCGCCCAGGCGCGTGCGCTGGCCATGCTCAAGCCGGTGTTGGAAGATGCGAAAATCCCCAAGTGGGGGCAGAACGCCAAGTACGATCTGACCGTCATGTCCCGTCACGGCGTGCAGGTGCGCGGGCTGGTCGGCGATACGATGATCGCCGATTACCTGCTCAATCCCGGTTTCGGCGGGCACTCGCTGGACGCCATGGCCGCCCAACACCTGGGCCATACGACGATCAAGTTCGACCAGGTCGTCGGCGGCAAAACCGGCCGCCAGACTTTCGCCGACGTGCCGCTGAACGAAGCCGCCGCCTACGCCGCCGAGGACGCGCACATCACCTGGCTGCTGGCCCAGCGACTGGAAGAACAGTTGCGCAACGACGAGCGCATGTGGTCGCTGTATCGCGATCTCGAACTGCCGTTGATCGACGTGCTCGGCGCAATGGAGCGCGCCGGCGTCTCGATCGATGTCGCCTTTTTCGCCGAGCTCGCCGATGAACTCGACGCCAAGATCAACGAGCTGATCCGCGAAATCCACGAGCTGGCCGGCGAGCCGTTCAACCTCAACAGCCCGCAGCAAATCGGCCGCATCCTCTTCGATAAACTGGGCATCAAGCCGTTACGTAAGACCAAAACCGGATTTTCCACCGACGCCGCCGTGCTCGAAACGCTCGCCGAACAGGGCCACGCCGTGCCGGTGAAGATGCTCGAATACCGTACGCTGGCCAAAATCAAAGGCACCTATGTCGACGCGCTGCCGCGGCTGATCAACCCCGCCACGGGCCGCATCCACACCAGCTTCAACCAGACCGTCGCCGCCACCGGCCGCCTGTCCAGCAGCGATCCGAATTTACAGAACATCCCCATCCGCACGCCGGAAGGCCGCCGCATCCGCCGCGGCTTCGTGCCCGCGCCGGGCAAGCGGCTGCTCTCGGCCGACTACAGCCAGATCGAACTGCGCCTCACCGCGCACCTGTCCGGCGACCCGACGATGATCGCCGCCTTCCACTCCGGCGAGGATTTCCACACGCGCACCGCCGCCGAAATCATGGGCGTGTTCCCCAACCTCGTCACGCCCGAGATGCGCTCGGCGGCCAAGACGGTCAACTTCGGCGTGCTCTACGGCATGAGTTCCTTTCGCCTCGGCCGCGACCTGGGCATCGGCACGAAAAAGGCGCAGGAGTTCATCGACCGCTACTTCGGCCGCTTCGCCGTGCTGCACCAGTGGCTCGACGACGTGCTCGTGCGGGCGCGGGAAACCGGCTACGTCGCCACAATCCTCGGTCGCCGGCGTTACCTGCCCGACCTCAACAGCAACGACCAGAACGTGCGCGGGGGAGCTGAACGCGCCGCGATCAACACGCCCGTGCAGGGCAGCGCCGCCGATCTGATCAAGCTGGCGATGCTCCGCCTGCATCGGCGCATCCTCGACGAACGCCTGCCCATGACCATGGTCCTGCAGGTGCACGACGAACTGGTCTTCGAGGTCGAGCGGTCGGCCGTCGACCGATGCACCGCGATCGTCAAACAGGAAATGGAATCGATCATGTCCCTGGCCGTGCCGCTGTTGGTCGAAACCGGCGTCGGCGACAACTGGATGGAGGCGCATTGATGGAACATCATCCCTATCGGCGCGAACGCTCTTCGTTCCCTTGGATGAAACTGCTGGCCATGATCGGCGCGCTGGCCATTGTGATCTGGTTCATCATTCAGCTCAATCGCGTGGCCGGCGATTTGATCGCCCCCGACGCCGCGCCGGCCGCCGTCACGCCCGACGCGCCCCCGCCCGAGGGTATCGAAATCGACCTTGCGCCCGATGTCACCCCCGTGCCGGCCGACGATCCGCCCGAAACCGACACGGTCACCCCGCCGCCGTTGCCCGACGGCAACGCTCTGCCCGACAACGAAATGACCCGCCTGCTCATGGATCGCATCAAAAACACCGTCAGCCACGTTTACGACGGCGACACCGTGATGATGGCCGACGGACGCCGCGTGCGCTACCTCGGCATCGACACGCCCGAAGACGGCGAGCCCTATTTCAACGAAGCGACGCAGTTCAACAAACAACTGGTGCAGATGCAGCCGGTCGTTCTCGAGGTTTGCAAAAAAAAGCCGCAGGATGAATACGGCCGCACGCTCGCGCGGGTGATCGTCAACGGCGAAGCCGCCGAGGACACCCTGCTGGCCATGGGCCTGGGCGAAGTCTTTCACGATCCCGCGTGCGTCGCCGATTGCCGCAAAAACTGGAACCTGCTGCTGACGGCCTTCCGCAACAAACGCGGCATGTTCGCCAAGGCCGACGCCCAGCCCGTGCCGGCGATCGTCGCCGACCGGCTGTTGGATCGCTACGGCATCGTCGAGGGCGTGGTCGACAACGTGAAGGAGTCGACCAATGCCTATCACCTCAATTTCGGCAGCGATTGGACGACCGATTTTTCGGCGACGATTCTGCGTCGCGACGTCGATCAATTTCTACGTGATAAATTGATGCCGCATCAGTTGGTCGGCCTGAAGTTGCAGGTTTTCGGCAAAGTCACCGCCAACTACGGGCCGCGTATTTTCCTCGACTGCCCCGCGCAGGTGCTCTCCGTTTCCGCCCCTTGAGGGAACCGATTTCCACGCGGCGGTGTCGGGCATGACAACCGGCTTTAAATGCCTTTATATTGTTAATAGTTGTGCCGGAAAATGAAGGATCGAATCATGATGCGCCGAATGAACGTTTTGTTGTTTTTACTGCTGACGGCAGCCGCGTTGATGGTCGGCTGTTCGGCGCAGTTTCAGCAATACTATCCGCTGCACGTCAGCAACCAATGGACCTACAAGGTCACCGATTACTACGACCGTGTCACCGAAAACGTCGAACGAATCATCAAACGCGTCGGCGATTCCTATCACTTCAACAACAAGGAGGTCATCCTGTACCTGCCCGGTCAGGGGATGGTCAACAAGCAGGGCGTGATGTTCCTACGCGAGCCGATCGAACCGGGCAAGCAATGGATCGAAAACCAGATGACCTTCGAAATCACCGGCCTCAACAAACAAGTAACCGTACCCGCCGGAACCTTCACCGAAACGTTGGAAATCACCTGGATCAGCAAGTTCCCCGGCGATGCGGTCATCAAACCCGGCGTCATGCCCACGCTCGATCCAGGTCCCAACCCACGAGTATTCATTTACGTGGTCACGTACGCCAAGCGCGTGGGGAAGATCAAGGAAGAGTACTATGTGGTTCAACCCGAAGGCGCTAAAACGCGTGAAGTGCTGGCCGAATTGACCGCTTACTCCATCCAATAGCCCCCGCTTGCCTTCTCCCGGCACGATCCTTATTTTTGGTAAGAATTCATACGGGGATTCTATGTTTTTTCGATCCTCTCGCTTATTTGGGATTATTTTCCGCTTGACACCTTTTGGGGAGGTGTTTAGCCTGATGGTTGGGCTTCGGGGGCAGCCTCGAGGCCCGTTTGTGTATTTTAGGGTTGGGAGATGACCCAACCTTTTGAGGGGTAAGCAAATTGCCTTTCCTGTCTGTTTCCATCCAAGTTTTCGATCTTCGGATCGCATGCTGTATTAACTTGTTAACCAACAAGTGAAGGGAGTAAGAACATGAAGAATAGGTGGCTATTGCTTTCTGTCATGATGCTGCTGGTCCTGGGCTTGATGACGGCCTGCGGCGGCGGCGGTGACGACGACGATGACGACGGCGCTCCGGCCGACGACGACGCCAGTGACGATGATGACGACACCGGCGACGACGACACCGGCGACGACGATACCGGCGACGACGATACCGGCGATGACGATACCGGCGACGACGACACCGGCGACGACGACACCAGCGACACTGAATACACCGCGCCCGACTGGTTCTGCGAGCTGCCCGACCCCGAAAGCATCGGCTCGGGTTTGGCGATCGGCGGCGGCGCGATCAGCGGCACCATCCTTGTCTATGTTTTCGATGACTCCGACTGCTCCGCGGTGGAAGGCGCGACCGTCATTCACGGCGGCAACACTTACACCACCGACGGCAACGGTAAAGCGACCGTGACCGTGACCAAGGCCAACGAGCTGGTCACCGTCTACAAAGACGGCTTCTGGACCTGGGCGTATCAGGCCGACGCGGCCGTGATGTACTTCCGCCTCCGTCCGGATTCCTATGGCTACAGCTACACCGACTCCGGCTCCGGCGACTTCACCTCCGGCGGCTCCGCTCTGGGCCTGGAAAATCCCGATGTTTCCGGCCTCAACCTGGATCCGCTGCTGAACGCCCCGATTTATCTGGGCATCGCGATTCCGGGTCTGGCTCGTTCGACCGTCCTGTCCGCCGACTTTGACGGCCTGATCTCCGAAGACGTCTTCACGCTCGAATACGGCTACAACGTGATCGGCCTGGGCGGCGAAACCGGCACGATCGACCTGCCCGCGAGCATCTACTTCCCCGAGCTGAGCGTTGACATCAACCTGATCGGCTTGGCTTCGGCCACCGCCGGCGGCGCCAACGAACAGTACAAAGTGCCGGTCATGGGCGGCGCCGACAACCCGCTCGAAGGCGCGGTGCTCAGCGTCACGGCCGGTGAAGCCATCAGCTCCGCGCTGATCACCCAGCTCCTCCTCGACCTGATCGGCGGCAACCCGATCGATCCGATCGAATTGATCCTCGACAACATCGAAGCGGTTCTGAACAACGCCCTGACGTTCGAGTATGCCGGTGCCGAACCCACCTGGGACGGCACGGGCGCTCCGGACATCGCCATGTCCGAAATCACCGCCAAGAGCGCGGTCAACCTGAGCATCACCGGCGCGGACCCCAGCTATGATTACCTCGGCATGCTCGCCGCGGAAATTCCGAACCGCGCGCTGATCCCGATGGGCGTCAAGTTGGCCGTCAGCAACGCGGCGTCCATCCCGGCCGCCGATGTGCCCGATGCCGACTACATTCTGCTCGTGGCCAAAACCGACGCCCTGGCGTCCGGCCTCGAGAGCCTGAACCTCGGCTTCGCCCTGACCTTCGCCGAAGACCTCAGCGAATGGTCCGGCGGCGCCACGGTCGCCGACAGCGACTTCCTGCCGCTGTTCGACTCCAGCACCGGCTACAACACCACCACCGGTGAAGTGTCCTGGGCGCTGGAATCCAAGGGCACCATGGACCTCGTGCTCGTGATTTACGCCCCGAAAGTCGGCCCGGTCGTGCTGGCTGTGGTCAACGGCGAAGAAGATTCCTTCCAGCCTCCGATTACCGAACTGGGCATCACCCCGAGCGCGGATGACGTTGTGGTCATCGCCGGCCTCGATCTGCCCGACGGCGTCGATCCCAACGAGTTCAACCCGACTCAGTTGCTGGCTTACAACAGCACGGCGATCAACCTCTGGACGAACTACGACATCACCGGCTTGATCCCGACCTTCTAAGCGCAACAACGCTTGTTTTCACCAGCCCGGCATCCTTTCGGATGCCGGGCTTTTTTCATGATTTCAACGAGTTGACTCCCTCTTCCCTCCGCCCCCACTTGCCTATACAATTTGCCGTCTTATTTTGTATGGACGAAAGGAAGACAAACGATGTCTCGTCCCCTGCTGACCGCGATTTTCTTTCTCGTTGCGCTCCTGACCGCGACAGGCGCTTTCGCCTTTGAATTGGACATCCATGACAACGCCCCGATCGTCGCCGGACGCGCTTTGGTCGTGTTGCAGCCGGATGCCCGCCCCGCCGCTTTCCAACGCGAAATTGCCGCCGCAGGCATGACCGTCGCCCATGTCTCCGACGTTCACGGCCGTCGTACGATGCCCACGCGCTGGCTGGCGCAAGCCCGCCGCGACAACGCCATCGAAACATACGTATTGGTTCAATTCGATCCCAAGCGTTCCTACGAGGAAATGGCCGAACGCCTGCGCGCCTCCCAGGCCGTGGCCGCCGTCTGGCCCGATCACGTGCGTTCGCTGGCCTTCGCGCCCAACGATCCGCTGTACAACGGCGGTCAGTTGAACCTGCGCCAGATCGGCCTGGAGAAAGTCTGGAACCGCACGCGGGGCGACGGCGTGATCGTTGCTGTGCTTGACACCGGCTATTTGATGGACGGCCTCACCGACGGCGCCGAACACGTGCTTGACGGTTGGGACTACGGCGAGCGCGACGATGACCCCGACGACACCGAAGGTCACGGCACCCACGTGGCCAACATCATCGCCGAACGCACCGACAACGGCGTCGGCGCAGCCGGCGCGGCGCCCGATATAAAACTGCTGCCGGTTAAAGTGTTCCCCGATCATTCCGGCGGCGCGGCGGAAAGCGATATCATCGACGGCATCTACTTCGCCGTGGAAGAAGGCGCGCAGGTGATCAACATGAGCCTGGGCGGCCCCGGCTACAACGGATTGTCCGACCAGGCCGTCACCTACGCCACCGATCACGACGTCGTCGTGGTCGTCGCCTCGGGCAACGAATCGCTTAGCGAAGTCTCCTATCCCGCCGGCTACGACGATTCGGTCGCCGTCGGTAGTTGCGACAAACATCAGCTCGGCGAATTGCCGACGCGCAGCGATTATTCCAACTACGGCGACGCCCTGGACCTGGTCGCGCCCGGCGAGGAGATCCTCGGCGAAACGATCGGCAACGGTGGGGTTGGCTTCTACTACGCCTGGGGCACCAGCGTGGCCTCGCCGCACGTCGCGGCCGGCGCGGCGCTGATGATCGCCTCCAATCCCGAAGTGGCCGATGCGCGCGTCATCAAGCAAGCGATGGAAGAAACCGCCACGCGCAAACCCGGCACCGATTGGGACGTCGAAGTCGGCTGGGGCGAAATCAACGTGCGCGCCGCGGTGGAAAGCTTCGCCGGGGCCATTCCCAACGAATCGCCCACCGCCTTGATCGTCGCCGACAAAAACGAGGGCGAGGCTCCGCTGACGATCTCTTTCACCGCCTCGGCCAGCGACCCCGACGGCAACATCGACCGTTACCTGTGGTCGTTCTCCAACGGCGACACGTCCAACCTGGCCGCGTTCTCCTACACCTTCGACGAACCGGGCGAATACTCGGTGATGTTGTCGGTCATCGACGAGGAAGGCGCCTCCGGCTCCGATCAATTGGTCATCACCGTGCGCGACGGCGACAAGGAAGAGGAAAAGGACGAGGACGAAGGCTTCTGCGCCATGGGCCAGACCGGCGGTGACGGCGCGCTCGCGCTGATGGCGTTGTCGTTGGCGCTGTTCACTCTGACTTGGCGGCGGGCAGGAAAAGCGGATCGCGCTTGATCCCCAGCTTGTGCAGCCAGTACTGGGCGATCACTTTCAAATTCGCCATCCCGTATTCCATGCTGCGCTTGAGATTGATGCTCGATGCTTCGGGCATGTAGCGCACCGGCACCGGAATTTCCGCGATCTTGAAGTTAAAATAAATTGCCTGTGCCAGAAACTGCGCGTCGAAAGCGAAATCGTCGCTGTTGTTCCACCAGGGAATCGTCTCCAGCACCCGCCGGCTGTAAGCCCGGTAGCCGGTGTGATACTCGGATAAATTCTGCCCGAGCAAGATGTTCTCCGTGATCGTCAGAAACCGGTTGGAAAGGTACTTCCAGATTGGCATGCCCCCGGCCAGCGCCTCGCGCCGCGTGCGGATACGCGTGCCCAGCATAATATCAAAATAATCGTCGTTGATAAACGAAATCATATGCCCGGCCAACCGACTGTCGTACTGATAATCCGGATGGATCATGATCACCGTGTCGGCCTCGCGCGCCAGCGCCTCCCGGTAGCACGTTTTTTGATTGCCGCCGTAGCCCAGGTTCCGCTCATGAACCACCACGGTCAGCCCCATCGCCCGCGCCACCGCCACCGTCGCATCCCGGCTGCAATCGTCGACCACGATGATCTCGTCCACAACCCCCGCCGGAATGTCGGCCACCGTGCGCTCCAGCGTCGTCGCCGCGTTATACGCGGGCATGACGACTATGGTTTTCTTCTTGGCCATCTTATCTCTCGTCTTCATTGATCGATTGTTCTTTGGTACTGCATTGCCTATTTTCTTGACAAGCCCCTAACTGAAAAATGTTTGCCCCCATGCGGGCTTAACCTTGACACGGAAACGCCATGCTGGGTAGATTCAGAGAAGTTTGGGGCTCCGCACCAACAGGGGCGGAGTATTCTTACGCTGTCAGGAGGTTCTGTTGATGAGCGAAAACACCAAGACCAAAGGTAGCGGCGAAGGCCCGGAAGAAAAATTGGGCGAACTTCTTGTAAAAGAAGATCTCATCAGTCCCGACCAATTGGAAACTGCGCTGGCGGAACAGAAAGTATCCGGCGGCCGGCTTTCGTACCATTTGTCTCGTTTGGGCTACCTGGAAGAGAGCGAATTGGCGGATATCCTGTCGCGGCAGTATAACGTCCCTTCGATCAATCTCTCGGAATTCGAAATCGATCCGGAAGTGATCAAGTTGATCCCACGCGAAGTCGTCGAGAAATACAAGGTCATTCCGATCAGCCGCGCCGACAATTCGTTGATCGTCGCCATGGTCGACCCATCCAACATCATCGCCATCGACGACATCAAGTTCCTCACCGGCTACAACATCGAGGCGGTCGTCGCGACCGAAGACTCGATCATGATGGCCATTGAAAAGTACTACGACACCGATTCGAGCAATATCGAAGACGTGCTCGACCAGTTCGAGGAAGAGGAACTCGAGTTGATCTCCACCGACGAAGAAATCAACATCAAAGAACTGGAGAAGGCCTCCGAGGACGCGCCGGTCGTCAAGCTGGTGAACCTCATCCTTTCCGACGCCATCAAAAAGGGCGCCTCCGACATTCACGTCGAGCCCTACGAGCGCAGCTTCCGCGTACGTTACCGCATTGACGGCGTGCTGCACAAAGTGATGGATCCCCCGCGCAAACTGCAAAACGCGATCACCTCGCGTCTCAAGATCATGTCCGAACTCGACATCGCCGAACGCCGCCTCCCGCAGGACGGCCGCATCCGGCTCAAGACGGCCAAGGGCAAAGAGATGGACTTCCGCGTCAGCTCGCTGCCCACGATTTACGGCGAAAAAATCGTTCTTCGACTGCTCGACAAAGACAGCCTCCAGTTGGACATGACCAAACTCGGCTTCGAAGAGATGCCGCTGAAACAGTTCAAAGAAGCCATTCACAAACCCTTCGGCATGGTGCTGGTTACCGGGCCGACCGGCTCCGGTAAAACCACCACGCTCTATTCGGCGCTCACCGAATTGAACACGGTGCACGAAAACATCTCCACCGCCGAGGACCCGGTCGAATACACGCTGAAAGGCATCAACCAGGTGCAGATGCACGACGCGATCGGTTTGAACTTCGCCGCCGCGTTGCGCTCCTTCCTGCGCCAGGACCCGGACATCATCATGGTCGGCGAGATCCGCGACTTTGAAACGGCGGAAATCGGCGTCAAAGCCGCTCTGACCGGCCACATGGTGCTGTCCACCCTGCACACCAACGACGCGCCGTCGTCGGTCAACCGCTTGCTGAACATGGGCATCGAGCCCTTCCTGGTCACCGCCTCGGTGCAGTTGATCGCCGCCCAGCGTCTGGTGCGCAAGATCTGCACGGCCTGCGGCGAACCGGTGGATATCAGCCCGCAGATTCTCAAAGACATTCAGGTGCCCGACGATCTGGCTCACTCGATCCAGTGCAGCAAGGGCGCCGGGTGCATGAAATGCAGTAAAACCGGCTATCGCGGCCGTCTCGCGCTCTACGAGGTCATGCCGCTGTTCGAGGAGATTAAAGAGTTCGTCCTCAACGGCGCGTCCACCGCGGAAATCAAGCGCGAAGCGATCCGCCTCGGCATGAAGACCATGCGCCAGGCCGGTATCACGAAAATGTCCGAAGGCATTACCTCCATTGAGGAAGTGGTGCGCGTCACCGCCACAGACTGATCGCGGTCCGGCGGAGGCGATCGAATCAGATTTGGGTCGTCGGTTGTAACAAGAGTAATTGTGTTCCCGCGAATCGGACGTTCCGCTCGCGGGTCCGCAATCGGTTAACTCGGCCGAAAAGCGAGGGTAAATACCGTGGTTGATCTACACCAGCTTCTGAAATTGATGATCGAGAAAAACGCGAGCGACTTGCACATCACCACCGGCTCCCCGCCGCAACTGCGGATCGACGGGCGCCTGACGCCGGTCAATATGCCGCAATTGACGGCCGCGGAAACCAAACGCTTGTGCTATTCGGTGCTCACCGACAATCAGCGTCGCATCTTCGAAGAGGAAAACGAGCTCGACCTGAGCTTCGGCGTCAAAGGCCTCTCGCGCTTCCGCGCCAACTGCTTCAAACAGCGCGGCGCGGTGGCCGGCGCCTTCCGCACCATTCCCTTTAAGGCGTTCACTTTCCAGGAACTGGGCCTGCCGCCGATCGTCGGCGAACTGGTCAACCATCCCGCCGGCCTGGTTCTGGTCACCGGCCCGACCGGCTGCGGCAAATCGACGACGCTCACCAGCATCATCGATAAAATCAACATGAGCCGCAATCAACACATCGTCACCATCGAAGACCCGATCGAGTATCTCCACGCCCACAAGGGCTGCATCGTCAACCAGCGCGAGGTCCACTCGGACACCCAAAGCTTCACCCGCGCCCTCAAATACGTACTGCGCCAGGATCCCGACATCGTGCTCATCGGCGAAATGCGCGACCGGGAAACGATCGAATCGGCGCTCAACATCGCCGAAACCGGTCACCTGACTTTCGCCACGCTGCACACCTCCAGCGCCGTGCAGACCATCAACCGCATCATCGACGTCTTCCCGCCGCACCAGCAAAGCCAGGTGCGTGCGCAGTTGTCCTTCGTGCTGGAAGCCGTGCTCTGCCAGCAGTTGCTGCCGCGCGCCAGCGGCGTAGGTCGTGTGCTGGCCGTGGAAATCATGGTGCCCAATGCGGCCATTCGCAACCTGATCCGCGAAGACAAAGTCCACCAGATATACACCCAGATGCAGGTCGGTCAGTCCAAACACGGCATGCAGACGATGAACCAGGCGTTGATCGATTTGTACCGCCGCGGCCTGATCTCCCTCAAGGAAGCGCAGGGCCGCTCCAACGACCTGGATGAATTTAATCAGATGCTCGAAGCCAAGAGTGCACAACGGGCACGTTAACGTGTATAATGGATCGAAGTTGAGAATTGGGCAGGAGGTGAAAAGCCATGCCGGTTTATAAATGGGAAGGCAAGAGTCGCACGGGCGCCATTGTCAAAGGCGAAATGGAAGCCCCCAACGATGAGGCCGTCGTCAATAAACTGCGCAGCCAGCAGATCCTGGCGCTCAAGGTGCAAACCAAGGGCCCAAGCTGGAACATCCAACTATGGAGCGGCTCGAAGAAAAAGAAAATCACCGAACGCGAAGTCGTGATTTTCTCCCGGCAGTTCGCCACCATGATCGACGCCGGTCTGCCTTTGGTCCAGTGCCTCGACATCCTGATGAACCAGCAGGAAAACAAGTCCTTCGCCGAAGTGCTCTTCGAGGTTAAAAACGACGTCGAAGCCGGCTCCACCTTCGCCAAGGCGCTGGGCAAACACCCCAAAGTGTTCGACCAGCTCTACATCGCCCTGGTCGCCGCCGGCGAAGTCGGCGGCATCCTGGACACCATTATGAACCGTCTGTCGGCCTACATCGAAAAGGCCATGAAACTCAAAGGCAAGGTCAAAGGCGCGCTGGTTTATCCGGGCGTGGTTATGAGCATCGCTTTCGTCGTCTGCCTGATCATGTTGTTCTTCGTCATTCCCGTCTTCAAGGAAATGTTCGAAGGATTCGGCGGAGCCCTGCCCGGCCCGACCCAGTTCGTCGTGAACCTCTCCGAGTTGCTCCGCGGCTATTGGTTCATCATCTTCCCCGCGATCATCGGTTTCGTCTTCGGCTTCAAGTACCTGATCAACACCGACAAGGGCTCGCAGGTGTTCGACAACGTCAGCCTGAAACTCCCTGTTTTCGGCGAATTGCTCCGCAAACAGGCCGTCGCCAAGTTCACCCGCACCCTGAGCACCATGATCACCTCCGGCGTGCCGATTCTCGACGGTCTGGACATCGTCGCCAAAACCGCCGGCAACCGCACGATCGAAGCGGCCATTCTTAAAACGAAGGACCGCATCTCCGAAGGTAAAACCATTGCCGAACCGCTCGCCGAATCCGGCGTGTTCCCCTCGATGGTGTGCCAGATGATCACTGTCGGCGAGGCCACCGGCGCACTCGACGTCATGTTGGCGAAAATCGCCGACTTTTATGAGGACGAAGTCGATATGACCACCGACGCCCTGACCACCTTGCTCGAACCGATCATGATGGTGTTCCTCGGCGTCACCGTCGGTGGATTGCTGATCACCATGTATCTGCCGATCTTTAAAATGGTGACCCTCATCGGCTAAGACAGGGTATGGTCCTGGGTAGAGCGACTAATCATATTTATCCCGAGTTGCGTTCAAGCCCTGTCCGTACGCTGCACTGGTTGGTCTTTCTTCGCGTCGTCATCTCCTTTTTCATTCTGGGCAGTTGCCACATCATTTACGCCAATTTCGGCCTGATCCAGTACTACGCCCTGATCGGCGGCAACGTCCTGGTGACCATCATCAGCGCCATCTTTATCGAACGGCTACACTCCCGGAAGCTTTTTCTTCTGTTCCAAATCTACTGGGATTACCTGTTCGTCACGGCTCTGATCTACCTGACCGGCGGCTACTTCAGTCTCTTTTCCTTCATGTACATCCTGACGGTCATTTTCGCCGCCACTCTCACCAGCCAGTTGCACACGATCTGGGTCGCTCTGCTCTGTTCGCTCAGTTATGGATTCACGCTTGTCGCCCAGT
>Ga0116156_10003190_pt1 | contig 14445 bp, 11 predicted proteins | sample AD_UKC045_MetaG_FD_89891 | JGI IMG/M metagenome (GOLD analysis project Ga0116156, IMG submission 89891) | Active sludge microbial communities of municipal wastewater-treating anaerobic digesters from USA - AD_UKC045_MetaG | ecosystem: Engineered > Bioreactor > Anaerobic > Digestate | place: USA... | reverse complement strand
TCTACCGCGTTCTGGAACAGTTTCAATCCGTCGCCGGGCGTGGTGTTTCGCCGCCGCGTCCACTGCGGATGATGTGTGGGATCGATGTTCCGCTCCGGGTGCGGCATCAGGCCGAGCACGCGGCCGGTTTCGTCGCAGATCCCCGCGACGTGGGCTTGCGAGCCGTTGGGATTGTGGGGGAAGGGCACGTCTTCCGCGCCGCCGGGATGGACGTAGCGCAGCACCAACTGGCCGGCATCAGCCAGGCGAGCCAGTTCGGTTTCGTTGCGGGCGACGAATTTGCCCTCGGCGTGCGCGACCGGCAGTTCCAGCGTTTCCACGCCGCGCAAAAAGACGCACTTATCGCCGTCTGCGGCCAAATGGACCCAGCAATCTTCGTAGCGGCCGGAGTCATTCAAGCACAGCGTCGCCGGAGTGCCGTGTTCGTCGTCCGCCAGCAGCACGCCGGACTTGATCAGCACTTGGAACCCGTTGCAGATGCCCAGGATCAGCTTGCCCGCCGCCTTGAACTCGGTCATGACGTCCTTCAAATGGTGCTGAAACAGGTTGCCCAAGATTCGCCCCGCCGCCACGTCGTCGCCATAGCTGAAGCCGCCGGGCACGCACAGGATCTGGTAGTCCTGTGCCAGGGGCGGGTTCTCCAGCAGCCGATTCACGTGCAGCACGGCGGCCTGAGCGCCCGCTTGCTCGAACGCAAAGGCGGTCTCCTGATCGCAATTTGTTCCTGGTGCCCGCAGCACCATCACTCGAGGTTTGACCATCGGCATCCTCACCAGCGCAGCGGCTTCTGCCACGCTTCCTTCAAGTCCGCAAGTTCTGCATCGACCACCAGGACGTCGGAGATGCTGGATCCACCGGCCGGCGGGTGGGAAGCCGGGGGGGCGGACGGCACGCGGAGCGTGCCTGCCACTTTGCCGCGGAGCGTGCCTGCCACTTGGAGGCGGGTCCCGGACGTGACCTGGCCCACCACGGCGTGCGGCACGCCGGCCAACGCGCGCTCGAAGGCCTCGCGCTGCTCCGGCGGGACTTCACACAGAAAGCGGGTGTTCGATTCGGAGAACAGCAGGCAGGCGTCCCGTTTCGCCCCCGTCAGGTCGCCGCAATCGTGCGGCACGGCGTCCAAGTGCAACGACATTCCCAGCCCGCCCGCAAAGGCCATCTCGGCAGCCGCGACCGCCAAACCGCCTTCGCTCATGTCGTGACACGCGCGGACGCAACTCGCCGAGATCGCCGCATGTACCGCGGCGAAGGTCCGCTTGGCGGCCGCCGCGTCCACCGTCGGCACTTGGCCGCCCGCTAACCCCTCGACCAGACTCAGATGCGACCCGCCCAACTCGGCTCGCGTCACGCCGACCTGGTAGATCAAGTTTCCCGGCTCCTTCAAGTCCATCGTCACACAGCGGCTGACATCGTCCACCTGACCCAGGGCGCTGATCAACAGCGACGGCGGGATGGAAATCGTCCGCTTGCAGCCGTCGGCGCCGGTGTAGCTGAATTCGTTGTTCAGGCTGTCCTTGCCGCTGATGAACGGAGTCTGTAGCACCACGGCCAAGTCGTGGCAGGCCAGCGCGGCGCGGACCAGCGAGCCGAGCGTCTCGGGCCGGTCCGTGTAGCCCCAGCAGAAATTGTCCAGGATGGCGATCCGCCGCGGGTCGGCGCCGACCGCGACGCAGTTGCGCAGCGCCTCGTCAATCGCGCTGGCCGCCATGTGGTAGGTGTCGAAATCGCCATAGCGCGGGTTCATGCCGCAGGCGACGACCAGCCCGCGGCGCGACGACAGCACGGGCCGCAACACGGCCGCATCGCTGGGCCCGTCGTTCTGCACGCCCACCAGGGGCTTGACCACGCTGCCCCCCTGGACTTCGTGGTCGTACTGCCGGATCACCCATTCCTTGCTGGCGACGTTCAGCGAGCCCAGAATTCGCCGCAGGGTGCCAGTCCAGTTGCGCACGCCGCGGCCGACGGCCGCCACCGGCTGCCAAGGCCCGTGTTTGCCGGTCAAGGGCTGCACCGGCGGCGGCTCGTACGCCGCCGCACGCACGACCGGAGGCCGCCCCTCGTGCAGGAAATCCATGCGGATCTCGCCCACCAGGTGTCCGTCGTATTTCAGTTCCAGCCGGCCCGTGGGCACGAACTTGCCGATGATCGTCGCCGGGACGTCCTCGGAGGCGCACAGCGCGGAGAACTCCGGCCAGTGCTCGTCCGGCACGGACAGCACCATCCGTTCCTGGGCTTCCGAAATCCAGATCTCGGTGTAGGACAGACCTTCGTACTTCAGCGGGGCTCGCTCCAGCCACACCTCCGCGCCGATGTGCTCGCCCATTTCGCCCACCGCGCTGGAGAAGCCACCGGCGCCGCAGTCGGTCACGGCGTGGTACAAGCCCCGTTGGCGGGCCGCCAGCAGCACGTCCAGCAACATCTTCTCGGTGATCGCGTTGCCGATCTGCACCGCGCCGCCGGACACGGTTTCGCTCTCGCTGGTCAGCTCCGCCGAGCTGAACGTGGCTCCGTGGATGCCGTCCCGCCCGGTGCGTCCGCCGATGGCGACGATCCAGTCGCCGGCTTGCGGCTCCTTGAAACTCTTGTCGCAGGGCAGGATGCCGATGGTCCCGCAGTACACCAGCGGATTGCCAAGGTAGCGAGGATCGAAATAGACGGCCCCGTTGACCGTGGGAATGCCCATCCGGTTGCCGTAGTCGCGGACGCCCGACACGACGCCCTTCATCACGCGCCGCGGGTGCAGCACGCCCGGCGGCAGATCTTCCGGCCGCGTCTGGGGCGGGGCAAAGCAGAAGACGTCCGTATTGCAGACGGGTTTGGCGCCCATGCCCGTGCCCAGCGGGTCGCGGATCACGCCGCCGATGCCCGTGTTCGCGCCGCCATAAGGTTCCAGCGCGGACGGGTGATTGTGCGTTTCGACCTTGAACACCGCGTTGAACTGGTCGTCGAAGCGGACCACGCCGGCATTGTCCTTGAAGACGCTGACGCACCAGTCGTCCGCGCCCAGCTCGCTGCGAATCTGCTGCGTGGCGGCGAAAATCGTCTCCTTGAGCATGTTCTCGAACCGCCGCTCGCCGCCCGCGTCGCGGTACACGATCCGCCCGGCCAACGTCTTGTGGCTGCAGTGCTCGCTCCAAGTCTGGGCCACGGTCTCCAACTCGATGTCCGTCGGATCGCGGCCCAGCCGGCGATAATACTGCTGGATCGTCTGCATTTCGACCAGCGTCAGGTACAGTTGCCGATCGCGGCTGAGTCGGGCCAGCGAGTCGTCGTCCAAATTTTGGATCGGCACCGTGATCAGCCGGAACTGATACGGGGCGCCGACGTGCAGTTGCTCCAGTTGCAGCGGCCCGACGACGAACTGCTCAATGGAATCGTTGGCGAGCACTTTGGAGCACAGTGCGTGAACCTGTTCGTTGCTGAGCCCTTCGATCCAGTACTTGCGGAACGTTCGCACTTCGTCGGCCTGCAGGCGGAAGTCCGCGATGGCCTGCTGGGTGCTGATGGCCACGGGGTCCATCACGCCCGGCTTGGGCAGCACGTGGACGGGACAAGCCGACGGGGCCGCTTCGGGCGGCACCTGAGCGAGCGCCGCCTCGCCGACGCGGCCTACCATCGTTCGCTCGACGATGGCGTCCGAAAGCAATTCGCGGGCGAGCAGTTCGACCTGCTCGCGGGTCAGTTCGCCCTGCAGCAGGTAGCCGTAGGCGGCGTGGATGGTGAGATGGTCGCCGAGTCCCAGATCGGCGGCGTCGGCGGCCACCCGCCGGCCTGCCAAGTCCGGCCGTCCTGCCGCCGGATAAATGTCAACTTGCCACAGAGTCACGGTTGCGTTTTCCTAGCTGCAAGAGCCGCACGAGTTCCGCGGGATCGTTTCCTTCCAGTGCCTGGCGGAATTCCGACAGCACTTTCTCAAACTTGTCGAGCGACTGCAAGACGTGGCAGCGGTTCTCGGAGAAAATTTGCCGCCACAATTCGACGTCCCCCGCCGCCACGCGGGTCGTATCCCGCCAGCCGCCGGCCGCCAGCATCAGGTCCTGCGGATCGGCGGCGGCTGCCAGTGCCGAGGCCAGCAAGTGCGGCAGATGACTGATTTCGGCGACCGCCCGGTCATGTTCGTCGGGCGACATCCGCAGCACGCGGGCACCGAGCGACTGCCAGAACGACTCCAGTTCCGCGACGCGTCGTTCGGCGGACATGTCCGCCGGCGTCACCACGGTGACGCACCCCTCGAACAGGTTCGGATCGGCGAACTCCGGGCCGCTTTTCTCGCTGCCCGCCAGGGGATGGCTGCCCACGAACGTGCCGCCGCCTGCCAGCCCCGCCGCCAGCGCGCGGCAGATCTCGCCTTTGGTGCTGCCGGCGTCGGTAATCAGCGCATCGGGCGGACACGCACCGCTGACCTGCTGGACATAGTCCACCACGTGGGCGACGGGCGTACAGACCGCGATCAAATCCGCGTCCGCCACGCCTTGCCCGACGTCGGTGGTGACCCACGAGACGGCTCCGATCTCTTCGGCCATCCGCAAGCGGCTTGCGGTGCGGCCGATGCCGACCACGGTGCGCGCCAAGGCACGCTGCCGGAGGGCCAGGCCGAGCGACCCGCCGATCAAGCCCACGCCGATAATCGCCACCGTGTCCAGTGGTTTCATGTCAAAAAGGCCCCAACAAACCTCCAACAACCCTCACCCCCAGCCCCTCTCCCAAAGGGCGAGGGGAGCCTGGTCAGGTCGTCTCAGTCTTCGGCCGCTGCCGATACGCGTACCGCGCGGCTTCGTACACGTCAGCCAACGGCAGCTGATGTTCGTTGGCCACGCGGCGGCAGTCCTCGTATTCCGGCGAGAACCGCACCGCACGGTTCGCGCCCATCGCCAGCTTGCCCGCAATCGGCCCCCACGGCGTCTCGACGCGACACGCCTCTCGCTGCAGCTTGTGCCGGCTGGCCGGCCAGCGGCGGATGCCGAGCGTGGTCGTTTCGCGGAACAGGATGTCCTCCAGTCGCGGCACGTCGTCCGCCTGGCAGATCACGCTCAACATCACCCCCGGCCGATTCTTTTTCATCTGGATCGCCGTGGTGTACACGTCCAACGCTCCGGCGTCCATCAAGCGGGCCGTCGTGTGCCCGACGACTTCGCCGCTAACGTCGTCGAGGTTGGTCTCCAGGATCCACACCTGGTCCGACTCGACGGCGTCGTCGGTTTGGCCGACGATCAGCCGCAGGAGATTGGCCTGCGTTTCCAGATCCCGCGTGCCCGCACCGTAGCCGATGCGTTCGATCCGCATCGCGGGCAACGGGCCGAAGCTTTCGGTCACCGTGCTAACAATGGCGGCTCCCGTGGGCGTCGTCAATTCGGCTTGCACCGTGGTCGGAGCGATGGGGACGCCCTGCAGCAGTTCCGCCGTTGCCGGGGCCGGGATGCTGACTCGCCCGTGGGCGATTTCGACGAAGCCTCCGCCGGTGGGGACGGGCGAACAGACCAGCCGTGCGACGCCCAGCAAGTCCAGTCCGATCGCGCTGCCGACCACGTCGGCAATCGAGTCGACCGCGCCGACTTCGTGGAAGTGAACCTTCTGAATCGTCGTCCCGTGGACCTTGGCTTCGGCTTCGCCCAGCCGCGTGAAAATGCGTCTGGCCAAGTCCTTTTGCGGCGGCGACAGGCGGCTGGCGTCGATCATGGCCGTGATGTGGTGCAAATGGCGATGTTTCTGTTCGGGCTCGTGGACCACATTCACGTGCAACGCCCGGAAGCCCTTCTTCTTGACTTCCTGGACTTCCAGCCGGCAACTGGGCAGTCCCAGCGAATCGATGCCGGACTGGATCGTGGCCAAATCCGCGCCGGCGTCCACTAGGGCCCCCAGCATCATGTCGCCGCTCACGCCGCTGGGGCAATCCAAATACGCGATTTTCATCCGCCAGAACCCTTGTTGATGGGTGGGGTTGAGGTGTCGTTTCCGGCCCCTAAGCGTACCGCGATCTCCGTTCGCAGCCAAGCGGGCAACCCGATTGCCTCTTCGCTCGGGCGGCGATTTAGCATATACTGATTACCGGACGACGTACCTTGGAAATTGGGGCCTGCCCATGTCTACCGCCACCGTTCCACGACAGGAGACGCGAGCGACGAAACGAACGCCTCCCCTTCAAGCGGGGGACCGCCTAACGCGATCCGAGTTCGAACGTCGTTATCAGGCCATGCCGCACGTGACCAAGGCGGAACTCATCGAGGGAGTGGTTTACATGCCGTCGCCGGTGTCGAACGAAGGCCATTCTTCCCCGCATTTTGACCTCATCACGGTCCTGGGAGTCTATCGTTCCCAGACTCCTGGGGTCCAGGGCGGGGACAATGGCACGGTGCTGCTGGACTTGGACAACGAACCCCAGCCGGACAGCTTTCTAAGGATTCTGCCCCAGTACGGCGGCCAGTCTCGCGATCGCGACGACTACGTGGAAGGCGCTCCCGAATTAGTGGCCGAGGTGGCGGCAAGCAGTGCAAGTTACGATCTGCACGACAAGTTGCGTGCCTATCGCCGCAATGGTGTCCGCGAGTACGCTGTCTGGCGCGTGTGGGAAAGGGAGATGGACTGGTTCGTGCTACGCGCGGACGCGTATGCGCGTCTGACGCCAACGGCCGAGGGCGTTTATTGCAGCGAGGTTCTGCCTGGGTTGTGGTTGGACGCGGCGGCCTTGATTGCGGGAAACCTATCCCAGGCGATCCACGTGGTGCAACAAGGCTTGGCCAGCCCGGAGCACGCTGACTTCGTAACGCGTCTTCAGCAGAACAGGGCCGCACGACGGGCCGATGACCTATGACTCAGGAACTCACCACGTCAGAGTTGGAAGCCTATCTGGACGAAGCGCTGGACGCGGAACGGATGGCGGAGATCGAGCGGGCGCTGCGCGGCCGTCCGGAGTTGCTGCAGCGATTGGCGCAGATCAACGCCCGGCGTGATTGCGGCGTTCACACCGTCGGCGAAATCTGGCGCCGCCATCACGTCGGCGTCCCGACGCGCGAAGAACTGGGCAGCTACCTGCTGGGCGTGTTGCCCAAGGAACATGCTGCCTACATCCGCTTTCGCGTGACGACGCTCAAGTGCCGCTACACGATCGCCAACCTGAGGGACCTACAAGCTCAACAGAAAGAAGCCGAACCCCAAGTCGCGGCCCGCCGCCGGAAGTACTTTCAGTCCAGCGTCGGACGCCTGCAGGAGTGAACCCGTGCAAGCCCGCGATGGAGGATGGTTGGGCGGTAAGTCGGTGCAGAAGTCCTGTTTCGCTCGGGAGACCAGAATCAGCTGTTCCCTCGATTGACGACTGTCACGAATCTGCGATACTGAACCGGTGACAGCCCACCTGCTTAGGGAGCGAACGACGATGGAACTCAATTACATCGAGCAAGACGGCGTGCACATCGTCGCTTTCCTGGAAGCGCGGTTGTTCGACGACGTGGTGGTCCAGGAAAGCCGCCGCCAGATCGAGGAGTTGCTGGCACAACACAGCTTCGACCGGCTGTTGTTGGATCTGCGCAGCGTCAGTGTGGCGGGCTCCGCGGCCTTGGGGATGCTGATCCGTTTGAAGTCGAGATGCGCACAACGCCATTGCCGGCTCGCGCTCTGCGGTCTGCAGCCTTCGGTCCAGGAAGCGGTTCGCATTACGCAACTGGACAAGATTTTCGAAATCTACAAAGATCTCGAGGGGGCGGTGGCGGCGCTTCAGACCACTTCTGCCGCAGGGCCGACGGGGCCCACGCTGCTGCGATGAGCGCTGAAGCCGCATCGAGCCAGAACCTTATGCCGAACACCGTGCACGTTTTTGACTATTTGGACGCCGAGGCGAACTACGTCCCGGCGGCCGTCACGGTCGTGTTTGGGGACGAGCCGTTCCTCAAGCGTCTGGCGATCCGCAGTCTTCGGCAACGTGTGTTGGGCGACGAGAGCGCGCCGCTGGATCGTTTCGAGGGAGCGTCCGCCCAATGGCGGGACGTCCACGACGAGTTGTCCACGATGGCCTTGTTCGGCGGCGGCCGGCGACTGGTCTTGATCGACGACGCGGACGATTTCGTCGCCAAGGCTCGGGAGAAACTGGAACAGTATGCAGAACGCTCAAAATCGCGCAACGTGTTGGTGTTGAATGTGACGGCGTGGGCCAGCAATACGCGGCTGTACAAGTTCGTCGATTCGCACGGTCTGCAGATCGAATGCCGCGCGCCGCAGAAGGCGACGTACGGCAAGACCAAAGTCGTCGATGACGAGCGGATGGTCAAGTGGCTGGCATCCTGGTCCGCAACGGGGCATCGCCTCAAGCTGTCCTCGAAGTCGGCTCGGCTGATGCTGGATCTGGTCGGCCCGGAGTTTGGCCTGCTGGACCAGGAACTGGCCAAACTGGCCTTGTTCACGCAACCCGGCGGCGAAATTTCGCCAGACACGGTGCAGGACGTGGTTGGCGGCTGGCGTGCCAAGACGGTCTGGGAGATGCTGGACGCAGCCTGCGACGGGGACGCGGCAGAAGCATTCGCGCAGCTGGAGCGTTTGCTGCAGTCGGTCGATCATCCGGTCGCGCTGTTTGGGCAATTCTCCTGGTCGTTGCGGCGATTTGCGGCCGCCACCCGGTTGTACCAACGGGCGGAACAGCAGGGCAGGAAGCCGAAGTTGCGCGAGGCGTTGGAGGGCGCCGGATTCCGCGACTGGCCCAAAGGCACGCTGCAGCGGGCGGAACGGCAACTGATGCAAATGGGCCGTGACCGCGCAGGCCAACTGTACCGCTGGTTGCTGGAAGCCGACCTGGCACTCAAAGGCTCTCACTCGTCCTCTGATCGCGCTCGGTTCGTCCTGGAGCATCTGATCCTGCGGCTCGCGAAGCAATCAAGTCGTCGAGTTCCGCCCGCAATCGCTCCAGGATCTCGGCGTACGTGAAGACGCCAACCCTCCGGCCGGATCGCTTCAGATGGACGTGGTGCGGACCGCACCACAGCCCTAAATCGGCGTCGTCGGACTCGCCGGGGCCGTTGACCCGGCAGCCCATCACGGCGATGGTCAGGGCTTGCCCTTGAGCGTATCGGGTCATCTCCTTGACGCGCTCGGCCAACTCGACGAACGCTTCGTTTTCCACTCGCGAGCAGCTGGGACAGGAGATGATATTCAAGCGTCCCTGGCCCGGCGGAACGACCGATCGAACGCGACCGGCGGCGATATCCGCCAGAATCTGGCGGCCAACGTGAATCTCTTCCGCTTTGCGCCAGTTGGGCACCGTCAACGAGACCCGGATCGTATCTCCCATGCCGCGGCTGATCAGCTGTTCCAACGCGATCCGTGTTTTGACAATCCCCTCCGGCGGAATGCCGGCCTCCGTCACGCCCAAGTGCAGCGGCACATCCGGCCGGCGCTCGGCAAACCGGCGATTGACTTCGATCACCTTCATGGGGTCCGAATCTTTCAACGAGACGCAATAGCGGGCAAAGCCGATCGAATCCAGCAACTCGCAGTGCTCCCAAGCGCTGTCGAGCATCGGCGAAAGGGAATCACGCGGGTCGTATTTGCCTTGCTGGGCCGGATCCACGCTTCCGCAATTGACGCCGACGCGAATGGCGCAATCGTGCTCTTGTGCGACAGCCGCCAAGTAGCGGACTTTTTCCTGCCAAGGTCTGTTCCGCTCGTGGTGGTACAGATGACCGGGGTTGTAGCGGATTTTGTGGACGTGCGGAGCCACGAGTTCCGCCAAGCGGTAGTTCTCCTGGAGATCCACGGACAGATTGGCGGAGCATTGTCGGCGGATCTCCGCGAGTGCCGCTGCGTCTTGGGCGCTGTCGGCGGCGATGCGGACCACATCCGCTCCAGCCGAGGTCAAGGCTTGGACTTGGGCCACCGTGGCATCGATATCCTGAGTCCTGGTGGCCGTCATGCTTTGTACCGCCACGGGGTGGCGGTCGCCGATCACGACGGAACCGATACGGACAGCGCGAGTTGGGTTTCGTGGGCCAGTCACGGACGCGTTGGACCTTTCGTGACAAAATGCTGCCGTTTTGACCGCATCTTTACAAGCCCGGCTCTTCCGAAAAGGCCGGACTTCTTGCACGGCGAGCGCAGCTCCTATCGGGATTCTGATTGACACGGCCTATCCCGTGCCCTAAACTCGACTTAGGTCGTTCTGGGACACCATTGCTGCGGGAATAAACCGTTGTGCGGCCGGCGAATAGGACGTTGACAAGGGCAATCGCCGTCTTATCGCATCCGTCTTGCCTGGCGAGATTTATCGGCCGAAGGAGAATGAATCATGGCATCTCGTGAAAGTCAAGGGCTGCAGGTCGCACTCATCCTGTTCGTGATGGTCACGGTGGTTCTGGCAGTCACCACCTATCTGTACTTCCGCAGGGCGGAAGAAAACGTCGGGAAGTATCTCGCCAAGGCCGAAGAGGCGAAACGCGAGAAAGAAACCACGATGAAACTGCAGTTCGAGAACCAGATCCTCAAGCACATCTTGGGCTATGACCGCAAAACGGATGCTGAGTTGACAAGCATCAAGCAAGGCTTGGGCGGAAACGAGCAGATGAAGCAGATCCTGGACAACTACGACAAGCACATGAAAATGTACGGTGCCGGCTACACGGGACAAGATTTGAGCTACACCACGTTGCCGGAACACCTGATCGCCGCCATCAATGCCCGCAATAAGAACCTCGTAGATGCGGATACGATGGCGAAGGACCTGGAGCGGCAGCGGGAGCAGATTAAGGCAGCCGAAGCCGCACGCGCCAAGAAGGCCGAGGAATCGCTGGCGGCGGTCCAATCGGACTTGGCTTCGGAGCGAGAGAAATTCAATTCGGAACGCACCAGGATCACCGAAGAAGCCCAGAAGGTCGCCGCCATCCTGCCGCAGAAGAACCAGGAACTGGCGAAAGTGACCAGCGCTGCCGCTGCGAAGCAGGAGGACCTGACCCGCTCGCTTACCCAACTGAACCAACTGTACGAGGCTCAGAAGGAACAGTATGAAAAGCTGAGAAAAGGGGTGGATGTGACCTACGAGCGGCCGAACGGCGAGGTGACGTTGGTCAACTCCCGTGCCAACACCGTCTGGATCAACCTGGGTTCCGCGGACACCGTCCAGCCGCAGATGATCTTCAGCGTCATCGACCAGAGCGAGACCGGAGTCACCAGGAGCAAGGTGAAGGGACGAATCGAGATCACGCAGATCAAGGATCAACACACATCGGAGGCACGTATCCTGGAGGAGACGGACATCGCCAATCCCATCATGCAGGGCGACAAGATCTATTCGCCCGCGTTCCGCAAAGGCCAGAAGACCCGGTTTGCCTTGGCAGGACTGATCGACATCGACCGAGACGGTAAGAGCGACCAGGCCAAGGTCAAAGCCCTGATCACGATGAACGGCGGACTGGTCGACGCGGAATTGCTGGATGACGGCAGTATCGCCGGCAAGATGACGATGGACACCCGGTATCTGGTCAAGGGCGATCGCCCCACGGACAAGACGAACCAGAAACTCATCGAGGGCTTTACCACGATGACCGGCGAGGCCACGCGACTGGGCATCGAGACCATCACGATCGATAGCCTGCTGGACCGCATGGGCTACATCCCCGACAGCCGCGTCGTGCCGATGACTCGACCTTCCACAACCGGCGACGCCAAGACCGAGACGTTTCGGCCCAAGACCGCACCGGCCGGAACCCGCTGAGCCCACAGCGAACTTGGGCTAAAGTCGAAGGAATTCGACCGCCAGGGTGAGCGTGAGCGAGGTCCGTTTCCGCGGATTACGCAATGTCACCGGGCGGTCCGGGCGATCGCTCCTTCCGCCGCTGGTGGAGCGCGGAGCGGCAGTAGGCCAGCAGGCCGACGGCGATCAACTCCTCTTCCAATTCGTCATCGGTCGGGTTGCCGAGCGAGCGGGCCACTTCGGCGATCAGCAACTCGGCGAAATGCGAGCGGGCCCGCTGCAGCGTCTTGCGGATACCCGTTTCGGTCAAGGGGATGTTCGGCTGAAGCTGTTGGCTCAGCGCAGCCGCCATCTGGGCCGATGAGGCATCGGGATGCTCGGCGCGGAATCTGAGCACGCTGAAGTACGGCTGCCCCCCGCAGCGCTCCGATTCCTGCAGCGCGGTCCAGGCTTTGGCCAGCATCTCGTCGCGCCAGTTCTGGACAAACTGTTCGTCCGACTGGTCAGGGTCCCATTCCGGCGCGGCCGGCTCGATGGCCTGATCCTCCAGCGGCCGGTGAGCCTTGCGCTGCCGCTTCTGGTAGTCGACCACCAAGTGATAAAGGCTGCTCTTCAGATAATCGCGGAACCGGCCTCGTTGCGGATCCACGGAGCGGAAAGCGCCTTGGGCCAGCCGCAGGGCGAATTCCTGAAACAAGTCGTCGGCGACATCGGGATTCCGCACGGCGCCCAGCAGGTAGCGGTAGGCAGCCCCCTGGTAGCGCTCGATCAGCGCAACGAGCGCGGCATGGGAGTCGTCCCGCGGCGACGCCTGGGCTTGATTCAACAAGGTCCACATCGTCGAGATGCGACTCAAGCGTGAATGCAGTTCGGCTTCGTTCATGCGCTCTCAAAAAAGTCTTGTCCCGCCGCCCCGCACCACGGTAAGACGACGGGCAACTCGGCTTCACTTCACACTCAACAGCCTACCCCTTTGGCGATTAGCATTCAACGACCAATGGCGGGGCGAACCATTTTGCTGATGGTGAGGGCAACACGGTTGACGTGCCTATTGCGCGGCGAGGACCTCGTGCTCCGTGCTGGTCACCAGATCGCGGGCGTCGATCAAGTTCAGGTAGTAGACGATGGTCTTGGGCGGGAGTTCGGCCGTGACGCGTCGCGCGGCGGTGTCCAGGCGGGCGGGTTGGGTCTCCCACTTGCGATCTTGCCAGCGGCCGTCGTCGAGTGTCAAGGTCAGTTCCGCCTTGGAGATGTCAACCGCGGATTCGTAGGTAGCCCAGACGGTCGAGCCGTCGCGGCCCTGGGCGGTGATCTTGGCCAGCGGCGGGCCGCCGCACAGGATACTGTCGGCAAAGGCGTGGATCTCGCCCGGCTTCTCGCCGGCCGCGCCGTGTCCGTGCGGCATGCGCACGCGGATCGCCAGCGTCCGCTGTGCCTGCGGCAGCCGATACGACTTCTGCAGCGAGTCCAACGGATAGGCGAAATCGTTCGTGCCGGTGACCCATAGCATCGGCATCTTTGCGTGCAGCAGATACACCGAGGGGTCCCACCACGCGAGCCAGCGGGCCGCCTTCTCGCCGCCCAGCGTCTCGAAGTTTTTCAACCAGGCCGAGTTCTCGCCGAGGAATCCGCAGCCGTAAACCGGCACGGCAAATCGGAATCGGGGATCGACGCCGGCCACGATGCACGTCAGATAACCGCCCCAGGAAATACCCGTCACGCCGATGCGGCTGGCGTCGATTTCCGGGCGGGCGCGGAGCAGCGAGTGGGCCAGCAGGGCGTCGGCGACGGCGTGGTAAGTCCACTGGTCGGTCGCCGGCTGGTCGACCTGGTCGAAGCCGCCCCAGCCCGGCGGGCCGCCGTCCGCGTGGCGTTTCCAGCCTCGCTTGCCGGGCTCGTCGCGGACTGGCAGGCAACCGCACAGGTCCATCGAGATGGCCGCATAACCGCGGCTGGTCCACAGCCGGACCCAACCGTCGAATGCGGTTCCGCCGCCGCCGTGGATCAGAACCATGGCGGGGGCCTTTTTCTCCGGACTGGCTCCGGCGGGAGCGGCATAGTAGGCGAACACGCGCGTCGGCTTTCCCTGGTACGGCAAGCCTTCGTAAAACAACGATTGCACCTCGGGCGCGGTGACCTCTGGGGCGGGAAATTCCTGCGGCGTCTTGCCGAGGTGTTCCAAATCCCAGCACGGTGGAACCGCACCGGCTTCGGCGCACCAGCCAGGACCGGCGGCAACCAGGAAGGACAACACGGACAGGCACAACCAGGCGAACGGGCGAAGATGACGATTCATGGTGATCCTCACGTCGAGTCTCGAAAGGAAGCGGTCCGCTCAGACGCGTCCCGCGCGGCAACGGGACTGGCATGTTACCAGAGCAACCCGTGCCCTGACAAGCTTCTTAAGCACCCTGGACGCCGCGCCGGCAGCGCAATAGACTCCACGCAGCGCCGGCCATCGGCCCCGCGGTCGATCACGTGGGCCGGCCTCGCCGAGACCGGCAACGAGTCTCGGAGATACTCGGCCACGTGGGTTTCTTCACATTCCATAAGGTGAATCCGATGCCTGCAGCCAAATCGCGTCTGGTCCTGAGCACACTTCTGGCCTTGTTCGTTCCGCTGACGCTTGCCGCGGCGGCGCCGCCCCTGTGTACGACGCACTTCTTCGATTGGTACGTGATCGACAGCCCGGCCGCTCTGCAGCAACGGCAGAAGCAGTGGACGTACCAGGTCGACTGGGGCGCCCTGGGCATCGCGCCGGAGGAGATCGGCACGAGCGT
>Ga0116156_10003184_pt1 | contig 14465 bp, 13 predicted proteins | sample AD_UKC045_MetaG_FD_89891 | JGI IMG/M metagenome (GOLD analysis project Ga0116156, IMG submission 89891) | Active sludge microbial communities of municipal wastewater-treating anaerobic digesters from USA - AD_UKC045_MetaG | ecosystem: Engineered > Bioreactor > Anaerobic > Digestate | place: USA... | reverse complement strand
TGCGCGACGAACACCGCCTTGTTCTCGTTCTCCGCCGCGGCGACGCCGGCGGCGATGGTCAATTTGGGCTGCGCCATCGTGCCCGGATTGTCGTCGTTTCCGGTTTGCGCGACAAAAACACCCGATTCGTCGTTCGGCAGTAAATCCTCTCCGTTGCAATCCTGATCGACTCCGTCTGCCGCCAATTCGGGTGCGCCGGGGTAAATGAACGCATTCGCATCGTTGCAATCGCCCCCGATGTCGACCAGTTCAGGCGGGCACTACTCTTCATAAGCCTGTCCGGTGGCCGGATCGCCGTAGCCGTCGCCGTCGGCATCCGTATAGCAGATGAGCCCCGGCGTCGTGTCGTCGTCGATCGTATCGTCGTCGTCGGTGTCGTCGTCATCGGTGTCGTCGTCATCGATGTCGTCGTCGCTCGCGTCGTCGTCGGTGGATGAAGTATCGTCGTCGCTCGTGTCGTCGTCGCTGTCGTCGTCGAATGGCGAGGAATCGTCGTCGTCATCGTCGTCGTCGGTCGGTGAAGAATCGTCGTCGTCATCGTCGCTCGGATCGCAGGCGGGGAAAGCCACGAGGCAAACAATCAGCCCGAGCAACCAAACGGTGATCGCAATCCGACTCATAGGGCACCTCCGTCAGGGGTGATATATTCGTCCATTCCGATGTCCCAGCCGCTGCCGAGCGGGCGCGCGTCGCCTTCGAAGTCGAAATCGATTTCCGGACCGTCGTACCAGGGCGAGGGGTCGATGCCCGTGTCGATGCACGGGCTGCCGGCCATCAGATGAAAATCGTGCAAAGGAGAAAACTGCAGCGTTCTGCTGATGTTGCCTTCGGCCTGAGCACACATCGGCCATTCACATTGGTTGATCTGCTCGATGCTCCCGACATCCTCGTAATTGACATACAGGAGGGGAATCGGTTTGGGTGAGAAGATTTCGTTGTGCAGCAAATAAATCGTCTCTTCCTCGGGCATATCCCAAAGTCCGATCACGTTGCCTTCTGTGGAATAATGAGAATGGGAATCGGCCACGAAAATGTTGTTGATCGCATAAAGGGTCAATCCTTCACCGGCGCTGAGCGCGGTGTTGCCAGAGATCGAGTCGGAGGAAATCAGGGTGTTGCCGATCAGAACGATCTCGGGATCGTTGTAGCTGAAGATTGCGGTCGACGACCAGGCTAATTGCGAAAGCAGCAGGTTGTTGAGCAGCAAGGCGTTGCCGCTTTCCAGTTGCATTGTGTAGGAATGGTCGATGGCGCCGCCGACCGATATCCCGGAAACCAATTCGTTGCCGACTAGCGTCAAGTCGCAGTTTACCGCCTCCAAGGCGAACATTTCCGCCAGGTAATAGCCGTAGGCATCGCCGCTGTGCAGGGTGTTGTCGCGCAATACGGCGGTGCTGTTTTCCAACTCCACCGCGGTCGTTTTACCGAAATCGTAATATCCGGGGGCGTAGGCGTCGGAACTGACGATCAGGTTTTCGGTCAGCGTTAAATTCGCCTGATCGCCAAAAACGGTTGCGTGATAGATTTTGTTGTCGGTGAAGTCGCTGCGGATGATATTACGACGCAATTCGACCGTCGACGATCGAATCAGCACAGCCGCTTCCAGGCGGTCGACCTCGGTCAGCGTGACCTGCATTCCTTCGATCGTCACCGGCTCGGCGACCTCGACGATGCTGATTGCCTGCAGCATCGCCGGGCAGTCGATCAGGTCGCGGCTCCAATCCGGCGAACAATAACCGCCGAACAGCGAAACGGTCGGATTGACGGACTCGCCGTAGTCGCCTTGTGCCGTAAACACGACCTTTTTCACTTCCGCGGCCAACGCCAACCCGCGGGCGATCGTGCGTACCGGCGCGCTCTTTGTGCCCGAATTCGCGTCGTTGCCGTGCATGGCGACGAAGACGCCCTCCTCGTCGGTCGGGCTGTCCGGAGCGAAGGTGTCGTCATCGTCGTTGGTTGTATCGTCATCATCGTCGGTTGTATCGTCATCATCGTCGGTTGTATCGTCATCATCGGTGTCGTCGTCGGTGTCGTCGTCATCGTTTGTGTCGTCGTCGAATGGCGAGGAATCGTCGTCGCTTGCATTGTTATCGTCGTTGTCGTCGTCATCGTCCGGTTGACAGGCGAGGCACAGCAATACGCTTAGCGCCAGCAGCACCGTGACAGTTTTGGGTTTCATGGCGATTTCCATCCGGTTAAGGCGATTTAAAAGCAAAAGGGAACGCCCATGGCGCCCCCTTTTGCCGAACCAAGCGTAAAACAAAAAATAATTCCCGGTCAAGAGAATTTTTACTCTTACGGATGTTTTTCGATCTGGCGCGCTCCGCTCGTCGTGGTGTACAATCGAACAACGCCGTCATTCACGAATTTTCGAAAAGGAGAGACCATGAAAGTCGTCGCGTTCAACGGCAGTGTGCATAAAAAGGGCAACACCTACGACCTGCTCAACGTCGCCCTCGGCGAATTGAAAAACGCGGGCATCAAAACCGAACTCATCCAACTCGCGCCGCTGGAAATCCAGGCCTGCCGGGCCTGCTACAAGTGTGCGCAGAAAACCGACGGTTTGTGCCACGGCGTCAAAGACGACGGCCTGAATGCGATCCTGCCCAAAATCTGGGAAGCCGACGGCCTGCTGCTGGGTTCGCCGACCTGGTTCTCCAACGTCACCGGCCACATGAAAAACTTCATCGACCGCGTGGGCATCGTCGCGCGCGTCAACGGCCATCTGCTGACCCGCAAAATCGGTGCGCCCGTCGTCGCCGTGCGTCGCGCCGGCGGCATCGTCGTGCTCGACGCCATCAACCACTTCTTCTTCATTCAGGGGATGATCGTGCCCGGCTCGGTCTACTGGAACGTCGGTATCGGCCGCGAGCCCGGCGACTGCCTGCAAGACGACGAGGGCGTCGAAACCCTCACCATCCTCGGCCGCAACATGGCCTGGTTGCTCAAGAAAACCCGGGAATAACGGAACAATCGACGAAAGTCGGCGGCGAAGAACGTTTGATGTCTTTTGGCTCAAGCTGCGCCAATAAGTATTTATTTCTTCTTCGGATAACCTACCGTCTGGGCCAGGATGATCTTCTGGTCGTTGCGCAGGTTCATCGCCTTGGCCAGTTCCTCGCGGTCGATCCAGCCGCGCACGACGGTCGCCAGGCCGGCCGAGGCGCAGAAGAGGTAGACGTTCTGCACGATGCAGCCGGTGTCGGCGGCGGTGTAAAGCGTGCGGTCCTCGGCCGAAGTGACGGCCTTGCTCATCAGCCCGATGCGCTGGTGGTCGGCCACGTAGATCAGGTTCACCGGCGCGTCGTCGACGAAGCCCTGCTTGCCGGTTTTGCGGCGCAGGTCCTGCGCGACGATCAGCTTCAAGCTGTGCGTTTTCGCCTCGTACAGATAGAGCCCCTCGGCCAGGGCGACGTAGATGTCGATCTCCTGCCAGTTCATCGCCGAGGGCGCGGTGCGCTTGCCGTCGTCGGGCCGGTTGACGCCGTCGGCGGCCCACAGCAGGTCGGACAGCACCTGCGGCGGCAGTTTGTCTTGCGCGTATTCTCGAGTGGACTGACGCTCTTGGAGCGCCTGCATCAACGGTCGGCCGCCGTCGGTCTGGGGCGCGGGCAGTTGGATCGTTTGCGCTTCCTCCGCCGTCGCGGGCGCGGCGATCGGCAGCAGGGACAACAAGGCGCAAAGCATGGACAGTACGATCAACTTTTTCATGGCTGACTCCATCTTTCGTTTGCCGCAAGTTTAACACGAGCCTTGCTGATGCGGAATGCGGAACGGGAAAAAAGTGAACGACCAAATACCGGCGCTTGCATTCGGCGGCGCGGTGTGGCCGATAATGATTCATTTCGATCGACGACGACCGAGACGAGGAGGGCAAGCGATGGCGTCCGGTCGGATGATTGCTCAAAGTTCGGGTTTCGAGATTCGGCGCGAGGACGATGGAGTATTTTTTCTGTACCGGCGTACGTTCGGCGTGGCGATCGCGGCGTGGATCTTCGGCGGCCTGACGCTGTTTGCCGGCGTGTGGGCGGTGATTTTGCCGGTGTCGTTTTATCGACCGGGCGAATCCGGCGCGTTGATCGGCGCGGCTGTGCTGGGCGTGCTGTTCGCGCTGTTTCTGACCGCGAGTATCCTGTTGGTGAAAACCTACCTGCGGCGGCTGCGCCAACCGTGGGAGCAGGTGAGCAACACGCTGGTCGCCGATTTGCGGCAGGGTGTTTTCCGACGTCGCGAGGGGGAAGTGCTTTGTCCGCTCGCCGAGGTGAAGGCCGGGGCGGGCATCGATCTGTTCGATCACACCGGCGGATTGATGCGGGTGATCGAACTGTCCTGGCGCGGCGGCGGCGAGTGCGTTTTCAAAACCAACGGCAAAAGCGAAGTGCAGCGCGTGCTGCAGGAACTGCAGGCGATCGGCATCGCCGCGAAGAAGTGATCAAGCCTTTTTACGGAGCTGCGGAATGAAGCCAATGCGGGTGACGCTGTTTTTCTTTATGGCGCTTTTGTTGTGCGCGCTGCCGGTTGCGTGCGGAGCGGACAACCCTTCGAAAAGCTCAGGGCAGGCTGATGATGACGACGACGATCAGACCGACGACGATCAAGCCGACGACGACGCTCTCGACGACGACGACGCGACGCCGGGGCGCGCCGACATCGTGCTGCCGGAGTATCCGTTCTGGCCCAACGACGCCTTCACCGTCGACGAGGATTTCATGGAGGATCTGGCGACGCAGTACTGCGCGGCACAGGGGGATGCGGCGACGGCGCAGGAATTTTTCATGGGCGCGCTGCCGATGGAGTCGTTCGACCTGATGTTTGCCGACGAGCCGCCCGCCGCGCCGTCGACGCTGATGGGCGACATGTACGTTTCGGGCTATTTCGGCGGATTGTGGCTGCGCAACGCGCTGTTTCCGAACTGGCCGGAATACGAGGTCGGCTACGATTATTTGCAACTGCCGTTCAACCTGATGGCGCGGCCGGTCGCGGCGCAAACGGCCGTGGCGCAAGGCGCGAGCGACGCGGAGGTCGTGGCCGCGGCGCGCAAGCAGGTCTTCATGCTGCTGGCGCTGTACGGCTACAACCTGGGGTATCTGGAGAAGATTATCGAGGAACCTCCCGCCGGCGTCGCGTCGCCGACCGACAAGCTCATCTGCCAAGAGGGGCAACTGCTCGATTGCGACAGCCCCGATCTGCCGTGGGAGTTTTTGCGACGCTATGCAGGGGCCATCGACAGCCTGCGCGAGCCGCCCAACGAGGCGTGGACGGATTTCGCGACGATGACCGAGAACGCGGAAATGTTCGTCGCGCAGGGCCGGCTCGCCTGGACGTTCATTCCGCTGGACAACCTGACGCCGGAAGGGTACGCGCTGCTGATCGATCTATCGGTGTATTTCCTGATGGCCTCGAAGGCCGCGGTGCTCGGCGCGATGACCGCCTGGGCCGACGCCCTGCCGCCGGACGGCCGCTACGCGCTGCTGGTTTCGGGCGGCATGATCTCGTGGGGCGGCAGCTACTTTCTGGGTCTGATGACCCTCTCGGCGACGGACGAGTTTCCGCTGTTGACGTGCCCGGAGTGAGGGGCAATGCGGAATTTCGAATTCGGAATGCGGAATAAAGTAGCGTATTCAGGACATAGGTAACAGATTAGGTTCAAGACATAGGTAAAACTTTTCAATCGCAATCTTCGGCGTCGTCTCCCTTGACGGTTTCGGAAGTGGAGTTCATGGTGAGGAAAACCGACAACGAGGTGAGGCATGTGGCCGCCGGAAACGCCGTACTGCACCGTGGACATCATCATCCGTCTGCCTGACCGGCGCATCGTGCTGATCGAGCGCAAGAACCCGCCGCACGGCTGGGCGATCCCCGGGGGATTCATCGACCGGGGCGAGTCGGCCGAAACGGCGGCGGTGCGCGAGGCGAGGGAGGAGACCAGCCTCGACGTCACCCTCGTGCGTCAGGTGCACGTGTACAGCGACCCGAACCGCGACGCGCGCATGCACACCCTGTCGGTCGTGTTCGAGGCCGAGGCGGTCGGCGAGCCGCGCGCGGCGGACGACGCGAAGCACCTGGGCGTTTTTTCCGAAGAAGAAGCGTTAGCCCTCGATCTGGCCTTTGATCACCGTCAAATTCTTGTGGATTATTACTCCGGCCGCTATTGATCCCGGTAGGGCAGTGACGATAATTTGACGAACACTGCTTCTTTTCCTTCCGTATCCAACCACAATATGTTGTGTGTCACATCTGAAGCCGATCTACATTTTGCGGTTTTTGACCATTTGTGTGCGCATCCGATTTTTGGATATTCGACTATGCGATAAATGCTGTGTCGAAGTTTTCCCCACATTTACCCACAGGCTGTGGATAAGTCGCAATGGCGAAAAATGCGCCTATTTCACGCCAAGTTATAGCTTTTAATTTTAAATATATTTTGTTTGTTTTGCTTGACATAGGGCGTTGAATCCCATTAGACTGCGATGCAGTGGTAAATTTTCCCATATGGTGGGACAAAGAGGGAGGGCAGACCTCGTGCGGCTCATGGGCCTTTATCCGCAGACGATGGATAACAAAGGGCGCACCAGTGTGCCCGCGCCCATCCGCGACGAGTTGGCCAAACAGGGCATCGAACTGCTGGTGGTGACCAACGACACGGTCGGCGAGCACGACTGTCTGGTGGTCTACCCCGAGCCGGAATGGGAAAAGTTCATTCGCAAGTTCGAGCGGCTGCCGGAAATGGATCCGCACGTCGAGGCCTTTCATAACCACTTCATCGCCCCGGCACAGCCGGTGGGGATGGACGGCCAGGGGCGGATTCTGGTGCCGCAGACCTTGCGGGAGGAGATCGGGTTGAACGGAAAAGTCGTCGTCGTTGCGGCCGGCGACAAGTTCCGCATTTGGGACGCCGACGTCTGGGCGCAGGTGCGCAAGGATTCGAAAGCGCGCTTCGCCGAATCCAAGCGGGCGTTGGCCGAAAAGCTGAGCTGATGTCGGCGCACCAATCGGTGCTGCCGGCGGAGACGATAGAGTTTCTCGCGCCCGCTAGCGGACAGGTTTTCGTCGACGCCACGTGCGGCGCCGGCGGGCACACCGCGCTGCTGGCGGCGGCAGTGGGCGCGGAAGGAAGCGTAATCGCCCTGGATCAAGACGATGCGGCATTGGCGGTTGCGCAACGGCGCTTGGCACAGGTGAGTCAAATCCAATTCGTATGCGCCAATTTCCGCGACCTGCGCGAGATTCTCGATTCATTGGGGATCGAGAAGGTACACGGCATTCTGGCCGATTTGGGGACGAGTTCAATGCAACTGACCGGCGACGATCGCGGTTTTTCCTTTCGCAGCGAAGGCGAACTGGACATGCGCATGGACGAGCGCAACGCGACGACGGCGGCGCGGCTGCTGAAAACGAGTTCGGAGGAAGAACTGGGTCGCATCTTCCGCGAGTACGGGGAGGAGCGGCATTGGCGAGCGATGGCCCGGGCGGTCGTGCGGCGCCGCGAAACGGGCGAACCGTTCACCGGTCCGGCCTTGCAGGCGCTGGCGCATCGCGTGGCGCGCACGGGCCGGGCGGGCGGCATCGATTCGGCCACGCGGATCTTTCAGGCGTTGCGCATCGCGGTCAACGACGAGTTGGGCGCCCTCAGCGAGTTTCTGCCGGCGGCGGAAAATTCGCTGCTTGAGGGCGGACGGCTCGCGGTGATCTCGTTTCACAGCCTGGAAGACCGGCTGGTCAAACACCATTTTCGCGCGGCGGCGCGCGGCTGTGTTTGTCCCAAGGAACTGCCCCGGTGCGTATGCGGCCACCGGGCGACGCTGCGGGAGTTAACGCGCAAGCCGATCACGCCGAGCGAAGAGGAATGCCGGGTCAATCCGCGGGCGCGCAGCGCCAAATTGCGGGTGGCTCAGCGCCTGGGTTGACGCTCGCCGGATTTGCGGCACCGGAAAAAAGAGGGCTCCGTGAGTCAGGTTACCGCCAGAACCGATTATGAACAGCGTTCGGCGCGGGTGCGGCGCGGACAAGCGCGGCGGCGCCGGCAGGCGACGCGTTCGCTCGACGAGTGGATCGGGTGGAGCGGCGTCGCGCTGTTTTTCCTCGTGCTGGCCGTTGTGGTGGCCTACGCGCTGTTGTTGACGCACACGCGCGGCGAGGTGGTGCAGCTCGGGTACGACATCCGGCTGCAATCCGACTCGATTCTGGTGCTGCAACGGGAAGTCAATCAGTTGCAATTGGAGCGCTTGAAGCTGCGCAGCCCGGAGCGGTTGCAGCAGATGGCCGGCGAGCTGGGCCTGACCAAGCCGCTGCCCGAGCAGGTGAAGGTGATCAATGATCAACCGGCGGATCGATAGCCGTAAGGCGCACAAACGGCGGCACACCCAGGCGCGTGCGGCCCGGCCGGCGAAGGCGTTCCCGTGGGAGGAAAGCCAACGCATCCGGGCGACCGTGCTGGTGGCGGCGTTCATGGTTGCCTTTGTCGTGCTGCTGGCGCGCGCGGTGGATCTGACGGTGATCAAACATGATCAACTGGTCGAGTTGGCCAACCAGATGCACGGCACGCAGATCAAGCTGACCAAGCCGCGCGGGGAGATCCTGGACCGCAACGGCGAGCCGCTGGCGGTGCGCATCAACGCCGAGACGGTGTTCGCCGAGCCGCGCCGGATTAAAGATCCGGCAGCGGCAGCCAAGCTGTTGGCGCCGGTACTGAGCTTGGACGAAGCGAAACTGCGCGAGAAGCTGACCGGAAAACGCGCCTTTGTGTTCGTTAAGCGCAAGATTTCAGCGGCGGAATCGGCGGCCCTTAAGAACCTCGACTTGCCCGAGGGCGTCGGGCGGGTCAATGAATCCAAGCGGCATTATCCACAAGGCCGGCTGGCCGCGGCGACGATCGGGTTCACCAACATCGAAACCGCGGGCCAGGAAGGGCTGGAGCTCAAATATGAGAAAGTGCTGGCCGGACAGAGCGGCCAGATGGTCGGGTTGCGCGACGCGAAGGGCCGCGTGTTTTTCCCCGACGGGGTGAACGTGATCGGCTTCAAGCCGGGCGGCTCGCTGCGCTTGACGCTGGACGCGAAGATCCAATGGTTCGCCGAGGATGCGCTGGACGACGTGGCCGAGCGCCTGCATCCGAAGGCGTCTTGGGCGATCGTGATGGATGTGCAGACCGGCGAGATCCTGGCGATCGCCAACCGGCCGACCTTCGACCCGTCCGCGCCGGGCGAGGCGCCGGCGGATTATCGGCGCAACCGGGCGATCACCGATATGTACGAGCCCGGATCGACCTTCAAGCCGTTCACGATGGTGATGGCATTGGAGGAAGGCAAGGTCGATCTGAACGAGCATATTTTCTGCGAAAACGGTCTGTATCACTACATGGGCAGCGTCATCCACGATTCGAGCCCGCATGGGTCGCTGACGCCGGCACAGATCATTCAGGTCAGTTCGAACATCGGCGCGGCGAAGCTGGCGCAACGCGTCGGCAAAGAGAAGATGCATAACTGGCTGGTGCAGTTCGGTTTCGGGAAACGCACGGGCATCGACCTGCCCGGCGAAGCCGCCGGCCAACTGCGCCATTACACAGACTGGTGGCCGATCACCACCTGCACGCATGCCTACGGGCATGGCATCAACGTGACGGCGCTGCAGTTGCTGACGGCGATGTGCGCGCTGGGCAACGGCGGACGGCTGATGAAGCCGTACGTGGTGGCCGAGACGATCGACGACAACGGCCGGGTGATCGAGCGTCACAATCCGGACATTCAGCGGCGGGTGGTCAGCCTGCAGGTGACGGACGAGGTCATGGCGATGATGCGCCTGGTGACGCAGCCGGGCGGCACGGCGCGGCAGGCCGCGCTGAAGGATTTTTCGGTCGCGGGCAAAACCGGCACCGCCTACAAGGTCATTGAGGGAATAAAGGGCTATCACCCCAACAAGCGGGTGAGCAGCTTCGTGGGAATGGTGCCGGGCGACCATCCGCGGCTGGGGATCATCGTGGTGGTCGACGAACCGGCCAACAGGGCGCCGGGTGGGTTGGCGGGCGCGCCGGCGTTCCGGCAGATCGCCGAACGCAGCCTGCGGCACCTGAACATCTATCCGGATAAGACAGACGAGGAAGACGAACTCAAACGGGAAATCGACCGCCGGTTGCTGGCGCGAAACGATGCGCCGCAGCCGGCCGCGGTGACGCCCCCGCCCATGGCGGCACAAGGGCTGACGCCGAATTTCATCGGCTTGACCATGCGCCGGGCGCTGGCGCTGGCGAGCCAGAACGATATCGAGTTGACCTTGGACGGATCGGGCGTGGCGATCAAGCAACTGCCCGAGCCGGGACAGACGTTGCCGCCGAACAAATCGGTGCAGGTGGAATTCGCGCCGCCGAGTTGAGAAGGAAGATGCATGCGACTGAGTGAACTGACCAAAGACTTGCCGTGGGCGTCGTTCGATCGCGACGTCGAGGTGTCGCGGGCGATCGTCGATTCGCGCCAGGCGCGCGCGGGGGATCTGTTCGTGGCGGTTCGCGGACAATCGTCGGACGGCGCGAAATACGTGCCGCAGGTCGTGGCCGCGGGCGCGGCCGCGGTAGCCGCCGAGGACCGGATCGACACCGGCGGCGTGCCGCTGGTCCGCGTGCCCGATGCACGCCGGTTCGCGGCGTTGGCCGCCCATCGGCTGGCGGGCGACCCGACCGCATCGATGACGGTGGTGGGCATCACCGGAACCAACGGCAAGACGACGATCACTTATCTGCTCGAAGCGGTGTTTCGCGCCTGGGGGCGGAAGGTCGGCGTGATCGGCACGGTCAACTATCGTTACAACGGCACGGTTAAACCGGCGCGGTTCACCACGCCCGAGGCGCCCGACCTCGTGGCCATGCTGCTCGAGATGAAACAGGCCGGCGTGGACACGGTGGCGATGGAAATCTCCAGCCATGCGCTGCAGTTGCGGCGCGCCGTCGGCTGTGTCCTGGACGCGGGCGTGTTCACCAACCTGTCGCGCGACCACCTGGACTTCCACGGTGCGCTGGACGCGTACCTGGCCGCGAAGATCCGTTTGTTCGATGAGATTCTGCCCGTGTCGGCGCGGACCAAGCCCGATGTGTTCGCGGCGATCAACCTGGACGATCCGGCGGGCAGCCAGGTGCTGGCCGCGACGCCGGTGCGCGCGATTCCCTTCGGCCTGGGCGAAGAGTTGCACTGGCTGGATGTGCAAAGCGACTTCGACGGTCTGCGCGGCACGCTGGCCTACGGCGCGGAAGCGGTGGACATCGTCTGCCCGCTGCTCGGCGATTTTCAGCAGATGAACGTGCTGGCCGCGGCGGCGGCGTGTTACGGCCTGAAGGTCCCGGCCGAAGTGGTGCGCGCCGGACTGGCGAACTGTCACCGCGTGCCCGGTCGGCTCGATCCGGTGGGCAAGCAGAACTTCCTGGTGCTGGTCGATTACGCGCACACGCCCGACGCGTTGTCCTCGGTCCTGTCCACGTTGCGGCGGTTGGCGCGAGGGCGGGTGATCGCCGTGTTCGGCTGCGGCGGCGACCGCGATCAGGGCAAGCGCCCAATGATGGGCCGGGCCGTGGCCGAGCGCGCAGACCTGGCGCTGGTGACCAACGACAATCCGCGCAGCGAAGATCCGCTGAAGATCATCGAGATGATTCTGCCGGGCTTGAGCGAGACGGGTTTGCCGCGCATCGCGCCGGCGCAATTGCCCGGGAACGAAACGCCGGCCTATGCGGTCGAACCCGACCGGGCGCGAGCGATCGAACTGGCCGTGCAAGCCGCGCGGCCCGGCGACATCGTGTTGCTGGCCGGCAAGGGGCACGAGGACTATCAGATCATCGGCGGCGAACGCCTCCACTTTGACGATCGGGAAGTGGCCGCGCAGGTTTTGGCGCGGCGCTTTGGAGAAACGTGATGCACGATTTATACACGGCGCAAACCGTCGCCGCCGCCACCCACGGCACGCTGTACCGGGGCCAGGCCGGGCAACGCTTCGCCGGCGTAAGCACCGACACGCGCTCGTTGCGGCCGCACGAATGCTTCGTCGCCCTGGTCGGGCCGAACTTCAACGGGCACCGTTTCATCGAGCAGGCGTTGGGCCAGGGCGCGACCGGACTGGTGATCAGCGAGAGCGTCGACCTGCCGCCCGACACAACCGCGGCGGTCATCCGCGTGCCCGACACGCTGACCGCCCTGGGCGAACTGGCCCGTTGGACGCTGGCCCAGCGCAAGATTCCGGTGCTGGCGGTGACCGGTTCGACGGGCAAGACGACGACCAAGGAGATGCTCTACGAGATCATGAACCTGGCGCGGCCGGGCAAGGTGCTGCGCAACGAGGGCAACTTCAACAACCTGATCGGCCTGCCGTTGACCGTTTTCCGGCTGACCGCCGCACACGAAGTCGCGGTGCTGGAAATGGGCATGAGCATGCGCGGCGAGATCCGCCGCCTGGCGCAGATTGCACAGCCGAACATCGGCGTGATCACCAACGTAAGCGCGGTGCACCTGGAACATCTGAAGACGATCGGCGCGGTGGCCGAGGCCAAGGGCGAGTTGCTCGAAAATTTCACCGAGCAGAACACGGTCGTGCTCAACGCCGATGATCCGCGCGTCAAACGCATGGGCGAGGGCAAGCCGTTCCGCTGCCTTTATTTTTCAGCCGATCCGAACGGCGACGCTCAGGTGCGCGCATTGAATGTTGCGCCACAGGGTTTCGAGGGCATTCGGGCGACGCTGGCGATCGGCGACGAGACGATCGAGGTCGTGCTGTCGTGTTTCGGGCGGCACAACGTGCTCAACGCGCTGGCGGCGGCGGGGGCGGCACACGCCTTTGGCGTGGACGCGGCGACGATCGCGCGCGGGCTGGAGGCGTTCCGACCGCCGGCGATGCGCAGCCGCGTGTTGAATATCTTCGGCGTAACGGTGATCGACGACACTTACAACGCCAATCCGCGCAGCATGGACGCGGCGCTGGCGGCGCTGGCCGAGTTGGCCGGGCAGGGACGCAAGGTCGCCGTGCTCGGCGATATGTTCGAATTGGGCGACGAGACGCAGGCGGCGCACCGGCGGCTGGGTCGGCACGCGGCGAAGACGCGGTTGGACCGACTGATCCTGCTGGGTGAGCAGGCCGAGCACGTCGCCGACGGTGCGCGCGAAGAAAAAATGGACGATGCGGCGATTTCCATCTTTGACGAACAGGGCGACATCGTGAACGACTTGCGCGCCTGGGCGCAACGAGGCGACGTAATTCTGGTGAAGGGCAGCCGCGGCATGCGCATGGAACGCATCGTGCGCGGGCTGAAGGGAGAGGCGATCGGATGAGCTTGAGCGAACGCAAAACGTTGATCGTCGGATTGGGTCGCAGCGGCGCGTCGGCCGTGCGTTTGGTCAAGAAGCACGGCGCGCGGGTGGCGATTACCGACGTGCGTTCGGCCGCGGATCTGGCCGCGCAACTCGCGCCGATCGCTTCGTTGGTCGAGCAGGTGGAAACCGGCGGGCACACCGAGAAGATGTTCCGTTGGGCCGAACTGGTCGTGGTCAGCCCCGGCGTGCCGCTGGCGCTGCCGATTTTCGAGGTCGCGCGGGAAAACGGGGCGGAAATCATCGGCGAAATCGAACTGGCGTATCGCTACCTGGGTTGTCCGATGATCGGCATCACCGGCACCAACGGCAAGTCGACGGTGACCGAGCTGCTGGGTGCGATGGTGCGCGCGGCGGGTTTCAACGCCTTCGTCGGCGGCAACCTGGGCACGCCGCTGGCCGAGGCGGCGTTGGCCGAGGAACCCTACGACCTGGCGGTGGTGGAATTGTCGAGCTTCCAGCTCGAAGCGGTGCGGACGATGCGTGCGGTGGTCGGCGCACTGCTCAACGTCGAGCCGGACCACATGAACCGCTACGATTCGTTCCCCGATTACGTCAAGGCCAAGACACGGCTGTTCGCCGGGCAATTGCCGACCGACGCGGCGGTGTTCAACGCGCGCGACGAGCAGGTCATGGCGCAGATCCGCCGGGTGAAAAGCCGCCTATTCACCTTCGGCACGTCGCAGTCCAACGCCTGGACCGAGGGCGACAAGCTGTACCTGCGCGGACAGAAGTTCGACGACGCGATCGACATCGGCGAATTCTCGCCCCCGGGCGATCACAACCGGCTGAACCTGCAGGCGGCGGCGTTGATGGCGCGGCTGGTCGGGGCGGATCCGGCGGCGATCGAGTTGGCCGCCTCGACCTTCACCGGGCTGCCGCACCGCATCGAGGAACTCGGCGAGCGCGACGGCGTGCTGTTCATCAACGATTCGAAAGCGACGGCGGCGGCGTCGGTGCGCATCGCGCTGGCGGCAATGCAGCGGCCGGTGGTGCTGATCCTCGGCGGGCGCGACAAGGGCGCGGACTGGGCCGAGTTGGAATACGGGCTGCTGCCCAAGGTGCGCGCGGTGGTCGCGTACGGCGAGGCGGCGGCGAAGATTCAGCAGACGATGACCATGGTGCCGG
>Ga0116156_10003179_pt1 | contig 14475 bp, 10 predicted proteins | sample AD_UKC045_MetaG_FD_89891 | JGI IMG/M metagenome (GOLD analysis project Ga0116156, IMG submission 89891) | Active sludge microbial communities of municipal wastewater-treating anaerobic digesters from USA - AD_UKC045_MetaG | ecosystem: Engineered > Bioreactor > Anaerobic > Digestate | place: USA... | reverse complement strand
TTTGTCAATATTCTTTACACCCCATAGAAGATTTAGGCCTGCTTAAAATGGATTTTTTGGGGTTGAAAAATTTAACCATTATTGAATCAACTCTAAAAATTATTAAAGCTACCAAGGGAGTGGAAATCAATATTAATAAAATTCCTTTAGACGACGAGCGGACCTTTGAATTATTTCAGAAAGGAGAAACTACCGGAGTATTTCAATTTGAATCATCAGGCATGAAAAGATATTTACGGGATTTGAAGCCGACTAACCTAGAGGATATTATAGCTATGGTGGCGCTTTATCGGCCTGGCCCAATGGAGTGGATTCCTGATTATATAGCTGGTAAGCATGGCCAAAAGAAATTATCATATTTGCATCCTAAATTAGAGCCAGTATTGTCAAAGACTTATGGGGTGGCAATTTATCAAGAACAAGTGATGGAAATTGCCCGAAGTTTAGCTGGTTTTACTATGGGTCAAGCCGATGTTTTGCGTAAAGCTGTAGGAAAGAAAATTTCTAAATTATTAGCTGAACAGAAAGAGAAATTTATTGCTGGTTGCATAGCTAACGGTATTAGTCAGACTCTAGCTCAGAAGATTTTTTCTTTTATTGAACCGTTTGCTGGTTATGGTTTTAATCGGTCTCACGCTGCTTGTTACGCGATGGTAGCTTATGAGACGGCCTATTTGAAAGCTAATTATCCAACAGCTTTTATGGCGGCTTTGTTGGCGGCTGATCAACAGAATAGCGACCGCGTGGCTATTGAAATTGAAGAATGCAGTCGCATGGGTATTGAGGTTCGCCCTCCTGACATTAATCAGTCCTTTGATTCTTTTACAGTTGTTGATGAAAAATTAGTGGACCATCCCACTATTCGTTTTGGTCTTTTAGCGATTAAAAATGTGGGAGGACATATAGCTAAAGTTATTAAAGATGAGCGTAAACGTGGTGGACCCTATCGGGATATGAGTGATTTTTTACGCCGCATTAATGATAAAGATTTAAATCGTAAATCTTTAGAAAGCCTAATAAAAGCTGGCGCTTTTGATAGTTGGTTAGACCGGGGTCAGCTTTTAGAAAATATTGATATTTTATTAAAATATAATAAGGAGGTGAACCAGAATAGTCTAAACGGACAACACAGTTTATTTGCAGGAGTTGATGGCTTAGAAGATTTGCCTTTATCTTTAAAACCGGCACCACCAGCTGATCGCCAGGTTAAATTAAGCTGGGAGCGGGAATTGTTGGGCATGTATATTACTGAGCATCCTTTTATAGATTATCGTCGGGAACTTAAGTCAATTATAGTGCCCCTTAAAGATTTGGCAGCTAAAACGCATGGGGAGGTAGTAAATATTGGTGGCATGATAATTAGTAGCAAGAAGGTTATTACTCGAGAAAATCAATCTATGCTGTTTGTCAAGATAGAAGATGATACTGGCAGTCTGGAGGTTATTGTCTTTCCTAAATTATTAGAAACTACCCGTGATGTGTGGCAAGAAGGCCGGCCGATACTTTGCCGAGGTAAGATTTCTGACAAAGATAATGAACGGAAAGTTGTAGTTGATAAGGCTATCGTTTTGAATTTAGATAACCTAAGCGCCGATTTAAACTCTTTTCGCCAATCAGTCGGCAGGTTAAAAAGTATGAAGCCGGGGTTTTTAGCAGTAAAATCAATACCCCATAAGGTAAGATCGTCAGATGCAACTCTTAAATCACCAGAAGCAGTTAATTTAATCTTGCAACGGCCCATAAGTCAAGGGCAGCTTATAAAATTAAAAGAAGTTTTATTACATCATCCTGGACCGCACCAGGTTTATCTGGAGGTCCTTATTAATGGAGCGAAACAGAAAATAGCTACGGGGGTTCAGGTAGAGTGTGGGCCGGAGTTATCGGCTGAACTTCAAGCTGAATTTGCCGAAGTTGTCAAATTTTAGTTATAATAGGAATAATATTTTAAATTTATTTTTATGTCTCCGCAAAAAACATCAATATCTCTTAAATCTAAGGGAGGTGGGGCAAGAAGATCGGCGGGTCGCCCTCCTAAGGCTAGACCATTGGGCCGGCCATCTAAATCTTCTCCAAAAAGGAGTATGCCCAATAAGGCTAAATCTAAAACCCGTAAGCCAGGATCGCCCAAACCTAAAGTTGTGGTAGTTACTAATCAGCCGCTAGTTAGTGAAGAAGAGTTTGCGGTTTGGCAAGCGGCTCGCGAGGTAGAACCTAAAAGTGAAGAGATTCAGACTGTATCCCCAGAGAGCGAGGATGTTGATATATCGTCAAAACCATTAGAATTGCCAGATTTATCTGATAATCACCAATTGCCAAGTCGTTTATATCGTAATTTAGCTATCTTTTTCATAATTCTTATTGGTTTTGTAATAATGGTCATGTTTTATTATTCATTCATTAAAGTTAAAATTATTTTGTATCCAGCAGTCAGTCAACAGAAACAAAATACCACCATTTATTTAACTGATATTACTCCGGTGCCTAGTGGTTATTTGCCTGCCAAATTTATTGAACAATCTACAGAATATCGGGAGACATTTAGGGCTACTGGTAAGAAGCAGCTGCCAGGAGAGGGCAAATTAACTGGCCAGGTTAGATTAGTGAATAAAACAGGCAAGGATCAACCATTGGTAGCTACTACTAGATTATTAACCAGCGGCGGAGTGCTTTATCGGTTAAAAAATTTTGTGACAGTACCAGCCGGTGGAGAGATAAAAGCAGAAGTTTATGCTGACCAAGTAAAGCCAGAGAACGCTGTTGGAGCCAATACTAAATTTACAATTCCCGGTTTATGGTCTGGGCTACAAGATAAAATTTACGCCATAGCTGAAGAGCCCATTGTTTTTCAAAGCAATATTGAATCTATTATTTTGGATTCTGACCTGGAACAGGCTATAGTTCAAGCTAAAGAAGGAGCAGCTGAACAGGTCAAGGCCCTTATATCACAAGAGGCTCAAGATGAGACCATTGCCTATTGGCTTGATGATAATGTGTGGGAAGTGAAGAGTGATGGGCAGGCTGGTGATGCTAAGAGTGAATTTACTGTTACAGTTAAAGCCACCGCAGGAGCTGCTATTTTTGATTTTCAAACCATGGTGGATCTAATTAAGGAGCAAGCAGATAGTCAATTTACTATTGATGAGTCCACGGTGGTTTATCAACTAAGTAAATGGCAGCCACAAGAGCATTATGCCGAACTAAATGTTAATTATGCCGTCAGCATAGTAGCTACCCAGGCCGAAGAATTAATTGATAAACGAGCCCTAATTGGCCTTACACGTGAAGAGTTGGAAGACTATTTATCTAAACAGCCAGGGCTGTTAACTTATAAGATTATTTGGCAACCTCATTTATTAAAAAAGGTGCCGGGGACTGATAAAATTATTTTACAGCTCGCTCAATAGAGAATTAGATATCCAAATTGACCACCTTACTGGCGTGGGTTTGAATAAAATTTTTGCGAGGCATTACCTCGTTGCCCATTAGCATCTCAAAAATTTCATTAGCTATAGCGGCATCTTCTACTGTGACTTGTTTTAAGATTCTGCTTTCAGGTTTCATTGTGGTTTGCCATAATTGTTCTGGGTTCATCTCTCCTAATCCTTTATAACGTTGAATATGGAGGCGGACTGAAGTTTTATTGGGGCTTGGTACCGTATTATCTGTTTCAATTTCTGATTCAGCTGTTTCATCATCTAAAATATCATCATTGGTGCTACCCAGCTCGTGGATAATTTTATTTTTTTCTTCATCGGAGTAGGCGTATGAAGCAGAATTACCTTTTTTAATTTGGTAAAGTGGTGGTTGAGCAATATAAAGATAGCCTCCAGTTACTAAAGGATTAAAGTGTCTAAAAAATAGAGTAAGTAGCAGGGTTCTAATATGAGCACCATCTACATCGGCATCGGTCATAATAATAATACGGTGATAGCGTAATTTAGTAATATCAAACTGGTCATCAATATTAGTGCCAAGAGCGATGACTATGTTTTTTATTTCATTATTTTCTAACATTTTATTTAGTCTAGCGCGTTCAACATTAAGTATTTTTCCGCGGAGAGGTAAAATAGCCTGAAAACGTCGATCCCGCCCTTGTTTAGCGCTGCCGCCAGCGCTATCTCCTTCGACAATAAATAATTCACATTCTTCTGCTTTACGGCTAGAACAGTCGGCTAGTTTGCCTGGCAGAGTAGCACCTTCAAGGGCGCTTTTTCGCAAAATAGCGCTGCGGGCTGTTCTAGCGGCTACTCGGGCTTGGGCTGATAATAGGCATTTATTAATAATTTGTTCAGCATCTTTGGGGTGCTCTTCTAAGAAACCCCCAAAAGCCTCGCTACAAACTTGTTCTACATAACCTCTTACTTCGGCATTGCCTAGTTTGCTTTTTGTCTGTCCTTCAAATTGAGGATTAGCTAATTTGACGCTGATAATAGCAACCAGGCCTTCCCGGACATCGTCACCAGTTAGGTTTTCTTCTTTTTCTTTCAATAGCCCCTTAGATCGGGCATAATTATTTAGCACCCTGGTAATAGCGCTACGAAAGCCAATTAGGTGAGTACCACCCTCAGTATTAATGATATTATTGGCAAAGGCCAAGACTATTTCATTATAGGCATCATTGTATTGCAAGGCTAATTCTACTTTAACATTATTAATTTCTTTTTCTGTATAAAATATAGTCTCATTTTTTAGCTGATTATTACGATTGAGGTTTTTAATATATGATTTAATACCGCCCTCAAAATAGAAATTATAATCTTTGTGGCGATGGTCTGGTCGGCGATCATGTAATTTTACGGTTACTCCTTTTGTTAGATAGGCTTGTTGGCGACAGTGGTCTAGAATCGTTCCCCATTTAAATTCAGTCGAGTCAAATATTGTGTCATCTGGCCTGAAGGTAATAGTTGTGCCATGCTTGTTGGGGTCAGTTGAGCCAATTTTTTTTGTCTGATTTATGGGTTTACCGTATTGATATTCTTGCTCCCAAATTTCCCCATTACGGTAGACCGTAGCTTTAAGATAAGAGCTAAGGGCATTTACTACTGAAACACCAACACCATGCAAACCACCTGAAATTTTATAACTATTATTATTAAATTTACCGCCAGCATGGAGTTTGGTCATTACGGTTTCTAAGGCCGATACCCCGGTTGTTTTGTGGATATCCACCGGTATGCCACGACCATTATCGCTAATTTCTACTAGATTATCTGGCAGTAGCGATATTTCCACTGTATCAGCATAATCAGCCATAACTTCATCAAAACTATTGTCAGCTACTTCCCAGATTAAGTGGTGCAGACCAACACTAGATGTTGAACCAATATACATGCCCGGCCTTTTACGAACCGGCTCTAATCCTTCTAATACGGTTATAGCTTCGGCATTATATTCAGTGGCAGCTTTTTGGAAATTTTTATTCATAAACTCATTTTACATAAAAAATATAGCCCAATGGCTAGTTTATTTATGATTATTGTAGCAAGAAAATTGTGAGATGGCAAGTATTTTATTACTTATTTATCTTGTGTTTAGACTGATTACTTGGTAAAATAGAAACAGCCATTTTTTATTTTAATCGGAGAGAATATTGTGAAAAAAAATCTTTTTAGTAACAAATTATCGGCAGAATTTCAAGAAACTAAAGAAAAATCTGTTCATTCGTCGTCGGATAAATGGTTGTGGTTGGCGTCCGGAGCAGCTTGTTTGGTTTTTGTTATTATCGTTGCACAATTGCTAGACGTTGGTAGCAAGAAGCCAGTTACACCAGCTAATAAGGTTGCCAATCCAGCTAAATCAACGACTAGTGAGGTGACTATTGCTTTGCCGTTAGTTTCTGATGTTCCCGCTGATAGTGTGGTCAGGGAAGACCCTAATTTTCAGGCTGACCAACTGGTGTTTAGCCAGATTTATCAAAAACCGACCACTACTTGGTCACTTGACATTTTAACTAATAAGGCCCAGGCGGTTAATTTGCCAATTAATATAAAAAAAGATGTGGTTAATTACTATGACATCAGACGATACTATAATCTGGAGCCCATTATTAATCAGTTAAATGAGCAGGGTTCGGTCTTAGTAGATAATCCTTTTGATAGTCCGAAGCAAGATTTTTTTGATTTTTATCGTTCAGCCCAGGCCAACCATTGGCCACTCCTGTTAACTAGCGATGTTATTTTTTACTATTATCAAAATAATATAAAAGAAGTATACAAGGCAGTGGAAGCTGGTTTTTATGACGATCTATGGCAAATTAGCAATGGTTTATTTAAAATGGCTAACCAGCGATATCAGGCGGCCATAAGCCAAGCCATAAAAGGCAACGATCCTATTTTAGAAGCTTATCGACTTAATGCCCAATATTGGGCAGTGGCTTTGAAATTATTAGCTCCTCAGGCTAGGCAAATTGATAAAGGTGGCAATATTAATAATTCTATTATTTTTCAGGTAGGCGATGACCAAATTTATAGACTGCCATCAATAGACGAAGATTTATGTCGGGAAGTGGATCAAGAGGTAGCTCTAATTAAGGAGGCTAGCGGAGTAAAACTCTCGCCGCTATTTGGTTATGAAATAGATTATAGTTCGTTTATGCCTGACACTGATTATCAGGGAGGGGGCCGTTTAGCTAATTTTTCTTTAGCTAGCCAGTGGTTAGGTCATACTTGGCCCCTTTATTATCGAGAAGCTGATTGCCCGAAGTGTTTATTAGATATTGATGATTGGCGAGTTAATTTTTTAGCCGCCAATATATTAGCCAGGGATCTTAACAGTGATCAGGAATTTAAGAATAACTGGGCTAAAATTTATAAGGTTATTAGTTATTTTTCGGGGTTACGCGATGAATTAACTTATGTTCATTATGTTAAGGCTCAAAAAGATATTTTAGGTGATCAGAGTTTAGAAGCAATAGCCCATCTTGATGAGACTAGCCGTAATCAAATTCTAGAACGGTTAAGAGCGGCTATTTTGAATAATGAATTTCCAAAAGCTAATGGTGGTTGGAACCGCCAAAACCAAGATGATCAGCCTAAAATTGGGTTAAGAGTTTTGCAAGACCATTATTGGCCCGGACAGTCTATTAACTGGTCGGCGGTAGGGCCAAAACTAGATGTCTTTCTTAATGAACAGACTACTACTGATTGGCAAGTTAATCAATTTTGGTCTAGCATAGATATGCTCAGGGAATGGTTTAATACAATTTTGGTGGCTAATAAAGAATGGGTAAGACCAAGTTGGTGGAAATCTCAGCATTTGGCTTTAGGTAAATTTTACCTTGTAAACTGGCAATTGCCATCTGATCAACGGCGGGTAGCGTTGCCAGACAGTAGTTTAGTCCAAGATAATAGTACCAATGAAAGTCTTGTATCGATAGATACTGCCAGCTTGCCGGCTGTTGACCAGCAGATCGCTTTGGCCAAAATGTTGCGGCTAGCTCTGGCCAAATTACAGGCTAGTAATTTATTATCTGAGCAGAAATTAGTAGATACTATTAATACTCTAGAAATGATTAAAAATTTAGCTATAAAGCAATCAGCAGGCCAGTCTTGGACTAAAGAAGAATCTCAAGCTATGAATATTTTCTTTCAATCGGCTATTGTTAAAGCTGGTAGAAAAACTTTGACCAAGTCTCCTAAGGATAATTCTTCTTTACAAAAAATACAGGCCAGAATAGAAGTCCGGATGATCGGCGGTCAGCCATATCTTTTGATTGGCCCAGTAATTATACCTTAAATATAACTTAAAGATATGTCAGTTAATAAAAGTAAAACTTCAACCGAAGTATTGCCAGATAGGTTAACCGATGACGATGTTTCGTTAAAGAAACTATCTTTCGGTTTATGGTACGTCCGTCATCGTCGCTTGTTTCTTAACATTATTATTGTTATTTTAATTATTTTTTCAGCCAGTGGTTGGATTTATAGTTTTTATGTTTTGGGCCGTTATTTTATTTTTGACCGTAAAAAAGACCAGCAGCTCATAGCCGAAATGGCCCAGACTACTGTTAATCTTTTGGCTGGTCATATTAATCAGCCACTAATTATTAGTGATGTTCAAGTTCTTGGTTCTGGACCTAATAATTTAGTAGCTGAGATTTATAATCCTAATTTAAGGACGGCAGTATTTTTTAAATATTCTTTTGTAGTCAATGAACAAATTCTAGTGCAAAGAGACGGCTTCGTGCTCCCGGGGCAAACTAAATATTTAGTAGCGCTTAACCAAAATATTCCTCCGGGTGCTTCAGTTTATTTAAAGATTGAGCAAGCAAACTGGCAGAGGTTAGATCCACGACAAATTCCTGATTGGCCTGCCTTTTTAGCTGAACATGATCAATTTGTTATTGCCGATAAACAAATTAATTTGGCCAATAATAGCAGCCAGTTAATTAGTCAAATTAAATTTCGCCTAGAAAATCATTCAGCCTATGGTTATTGGTCAGTGCCGATTTTAATTATGGCTTATCAAGGAGATGACCTGATAGACGTTAATGAGCTAGTGCTTTCTAAAGTACGAGCCGGAGAAGCAAGAGATATTATTTTTGCCTGGCCTGGTCTTAAGAATGTTAATTATGTAGAAATTGTGCCTATGATTAATTTCTTAGATCAAAATAATTATTTGCCAGTTGATTAGTCTATGGATTTACGGTTGAATCAATATTGGCGGCACAATGATTGGCTAACAACTTTAGCTATTCTACTGTTGTTAGCCATTGGTTTAACGCAAATTTATGGAGTAGCTCTGGGGCGAGGTGGCATTAATTTATTAGCCTTCCGGAAGCAGATAATTTTTGCGGCTATTGGGCTGGTTGGTTACGTGGCGTTATCTTTAGTGGATTATCATCGTTGGCGTAGTTATGCTCCTTATTTATATATCTTAGCACTTCTTTTATTAATCGGAGTCTTGTTGTTTGGTAATTCAGTACACGGTACTAAGGGCTGGTTTAATATTTTAGGCTTAGGCATTCAGCCAGTTGAATTTGTGAAAATTATTTTAATTATTTCTTTAGCTGCTTATTTTTCTGGTCGGACAGTACGGCTGCAACAGTTTAAGAGTTTTTTAGTGGGCGGATTAGCTGTGGCCATTTTAGTTTTTCTGGTTTTGCTCCAGCCAGATTTTGGTTCGGCTTTGTTGCTTATAGCTATTTGGTTATTTTTACTTTTAGCTGCTGGTTTTAATCGTAAGTATTTTTATTCTTTAATTATTATTGGGTTTGTATGTGCTGTGGTTGGCTGGCTATTTCTTTTTACTGACATTCAAAAAAATCGCTTCCGTTCTTTTATAAATCCTAATTATAATGTTTCTGGCCAAAGTTATAATATTAATCAAGCGATGATTGCTGTCGGCTCGGGTAGACTATTAGGGCGGGGACTAGGTTTCGGTTCGCAGACCCAATTAAAATTTTTACCGGAAGCTCAAACAGATTTTATTTTTGCCGTTATTGCCGAAGAGCGAGGTTTTTTAGGCGCGGGGCTGGTATTATTATTATTTGCTGTTATAATTTATCGTGTTTTGGCGGCTTTGCCTAAGGTTAAAGATGACTTTGGTTGCTTTGTCATCGTTGGTGCTATTGGTCTTTTAGCTACTGAAGTTTTTGTTAATCTGGCTATGAACATTGGGTTATTGCCAGTAGTGGGATTAGCTTTGCCACTGGTTAGTTATGGCGGTAGTTCTTTAATTTCTACCTTATTACTTTTAGGCTTAATAAATAGTATCATCATTCGATCTAAAATTTAATTGTATGAAAGTTCCAGATTTTAACCCTGAGGCCATAATTAATGGGCGGCTAGTGAAAAAGTTGGAGCGACTGGGGTTACGCAATGATTCAATTTATCCCATTCCTAAAGGAATGGAGCGTGTCTGGCAGGTTTTTATTGATGGTCAAAAAGTTGATCATTATTCTCACTTAGCCGCGAAGTCTCAATATGGTTTGATGAATATAGGGTTAAGTCTTGATAAAGGTCAATATGTTACTTTACAAGAAGCAGATAGCAGTGGGGCCGTTATTATCCCTTTTGTAATTATTCAGAACGAAAAACTTGTCTATTTAGATAAATTAAATAAAAAAAATAACTATTTAGTTTATGCCGGCTTGATTAGACAGCGGCGAGAGCGGCAGGGCGGTTGGGTGTGGAATATACCCCGTGGTTATGCTAATTTAGGCGAAAATTCCAAGAAAGCAGCTGCTCGAGAGTTAATGGAAGAAACCGGACTATCTGGCAAATTATTTTTATTGCCTGGTCAGCCACTTAATCCTAATAGTACCTATTTTGAAACTAGTCACAATGGCGGCGTCATTATTTATGCTATAAATTTGGGACCAGATTTAGCAGATTGGCAAAATAATAAGGTAATATTACGCCATCGTCCTCGACCAACAGGAGTAGATGAAACAATTAAGACTTGTCGTTTTTTCCCACTAGCTCGCCTGTCTCAACTAGGTGATATGTTTTCGGTGGCTGCTGAATCACGATTGCGCTATTATCTTGATAATTTTAGATGACACTCAAAAGGATTTTAGTATATAAATTGACAATTTTTTCTTCATTACTTATACTGGCTATACATTAACCTTTAGTTAAGTATTTTTTATTATGAAAAGTGGATTAAAATTAGAAGCTAAGACTAGAACATTGGGTCGCCAATCCTTAAAAAAATTACGAGCCGCCGGGTTTGTTCCGGCAGTAGTTTATGGACCACAGACCGATAATTTACCCCTGCAGATTAAAAAATCTGAAGCCTTAAAAATTTATGAGCAAGGTGGTGAATCCAGTCTTATTACCTTAGATATTGACGGCCAAGACGAGCGCCAGGTAATTATTAAGGATATCAGTCAATCTAGTGTAACCAACCAGTTACTTCATATTGATTTTTTTCAAGTTAATATGGCTGAAAAATTAACTACCGAAGTTGAGCTTAATTTTGTGGGAGAAGCGCCGGCAGTTAAACAGTTAGGTGGAGTCGTGGTTAAAAATTTTGATGCTGTAGAAATTGAATGTTTGCCCAAAGATCTTGTATCTCATTTAGATGTTGATATATCTGGCCTTACAGAGTTGGGTTCTCATATTACTTTTGCTGATTTAAAGTTACCAAAAGGGATAGTATTATCTGGCAAGCATGAAATGAACGAAATCCTTGTAGCAGTTGAAGAGCCGCGGGCTGTAGTGGCAGAGTCTGAAGTTGAAACAACCGAGGAAGTTAGTGCTGAAGAAGTCCCAAGCGAGACAGCACCAGAGGCAGAAGTTAGTGGTGAGGAGCAAAAATAATTTTAATTATGCCACCAGCCAAAGCGAGGCTGGCCATTTAAGTCGCAAAAAATTTGCTGCCATTTTAGGTTAGCTACAGCTAATAGTGATGGCAGTTTTTGATTATGGTTTATATTATGTTCAGTCAAGATATTAATGGTATGATCAGGATGATATTTAATAAAGGTTGGTAGCTCGTTTGCTAATTTTTGAAATAAAGTGAGCCCCTCGGGACCGCCAAGTAAGGCTCGGCGCGGTTCATATTGTAATGATGGTTGATCATTGTATTCTTCCGGAGTTAAATAGGGCAGGTTAGCAATAATAAAAATTTGTTGAGCTGAGTCAAAATTATCTTTAAGCCAAGGCTTTAATAATGAACCGTGGCGCCAGATAATATTTTTTTGCTGAAGATTAAGGGCGTTGTGTCGAGCTAGACGTAGGGCTCGGCGGCTAATATCTGAACCACCAAAATAATTGTTATTATTTAATTCGGCTGCCAGGGTAATAATTAGACAGCCTGAGCCAGTGCCAATATCCAGCCAGGCAGTTGGTTGATTAATTTGTTGGTATAGCTGGATGGCTACATCAATGAGACATTCACTTTCAGGACGGGGAATTAAAACGGCCGGGGTTATCTTAAACGGCCGGCCATAAAAATATTGTTCTTTTAGGATATATGATAGAGGGTAATTTCTTTGGAGTTTAGCAGTAATTTTTTGTAAACTATGCCAACTTTTTGTAGATAGTGGTTGCTGGTTATAGGCAATTAGTTCTGAGGATGTATGGTTAGTAATACTAGCAAGGAGCCAACTGGCTAGCGCTGGTTGTTGTATGCTGAGAGGCCACTCCCGGTCTAGCCACTGACGAGCTTCAGCAATAGTAGGGGGGTTAATGGTTGACGTTTTGCGACAACTCTTTTTCATATTGTTGAAGACGGTAGATAATATCTTCAATTTCGCCGTTCATAATTTTGTCTAGGCCGTGCCATGATTCTTGAAGACGATGATCGGTGAGGCGGTCCTGGGGAAAATTATAGGTACGAATTTTTTCGCTACGGTCTCCGGTTCCAATTTGTTTACGTCTTTGATCGTCAGCAGTAGCGCGACGGTCGTCTTCTAATTTTTGTAGTAAGCGAGAGCGTAGAATTTGCATGGCCTTTTCTTTATTTTGATGTTGTGATTTTTGGTCTTGACAGGTGACTACTAGGCCGGTTGGTAGGTGAGTAATGCGTATAGCTGAATAAGTGGTATTGACACATTGTCCGCCCGGGCCAGAGGCGCAAAAAGTATCAATTCGCAGGTCAGCAGGTTTAATGTCAATATCTATTTCTTCAGCTTCTGGTAATACCGCTACTGTGGCAGTTGAAGTATGAATGCGCCCTTGTTTTTCCGTGGTGGGCACTCTCTGAACCCGATGGGTACCGCTTTCATATTTAAGCCAGCCAAAGACTTTTTCTCCAGTAATACTAAAAATAATTTCTTTATAGCCGCCAATGGCTATGGGGCTAGAATTTAAGATTTCTAGCTGGAAGTTATGATTTTCCGCAAATCGGCTATACATTTTAAATAAATCAGCGGCAAATAAAGCTGCTTCATCTCCTCCCGCGCCAGCTCTAATTTCCATGATAACATTTTTATTATTACGAGGGTCGGCAGGGTGGAGCATTTCTTCCAGCTCATTATTTAGAGTTGTCTTTTCAGTTAGTAATTGTTGTTGCTCTTGAGTCGCCAGGACGGTAATTTCCGGGTCGGGATTATCGGCAAGAAGCTGATTAATATCTGCTAATTGTGATTCAATTTTTTCTAGACGATTAGCTAAAGATATTAAATCCATCACTGCCGCTCGTTCTTTAATTAGGCGGTTATATTCTTTAGTATTATTTAATGTGGCTGGATTATTAAGCTGAGCGTCCAGTTGGTTAAGTTGGTTAATAAATTCTTGGGCCATCATATAAAACAGTAATTAAAAAACCATCATCTAAAGATTTAGAAGATAATTTTTTATTAACTAAGCTAAGCGTTTAATTCTTTTTCTAGCTTTTCCTTAGCTGCTTGGGCCTTTATTTCACGAGCTTTATTTCTAGTGGCGTGTTTAGCTTTTTTACTGCGAGTTGCTGTTTTGGATGCTATTTTGGTTGTAAATTTTTCTACACGGCGGGCTGTGTCGACTAGCTTTTGTTTGCCAGTATAAAAAGGATGACAAGCCGAGCAAATTTCGGTTTTAATTTCTGGCAAAGTTGAGCCGGTAGTAAAAGTATTGCCGCAAGCACAAGTTACTTTAGCCTTTGGATAATAAGTGGGATGTAAATTCTTTTTCATAGTTATAATAAACGCCCTGATTGGCGTGATAATATCAAACTATCATAACTTAATAGAAAAAGCAACAGTTGAAATTAGCTTGACATAATTGTTTTTATTTTTTAATGTAAAGATACATTATTAGTGAGCCTAATTATTTTTTAATTAACGACTCATGCGTTCTATTTTTCCTTGCTCATTTAGGCTCATGAGTAAAGAACGCAGCGGTTGAAAGGAAACATTATGTCTCAAACACTCATCCTGGCTGATTTATTAGCCGCTGGTCTACATTTTGGCCATAAAACTTCTAAGTGGAATCCCAAGATGAAGCCCTATATTTATGGGGTAAAACAGGGAATCCATATTATTGATTTAACTAAAACTCAAGAACAGCTGGAAAAGGCCTTGGCTTTTATTACTAAAGAAGTAGCTGCCGGTAAGAATATTTTGCTGGTTGGCACTAAAGATCAAGTTAAAGAACCACTGCGTCAAGTAGCTGAGTCTACTGGTATGCCCTATGTTACCGAGCATTGGTTGGGCGGCACTTTAACTAATTTTTTTATCATTAAAAATTCCATCCGCAAATATAAAGACATTATAGATAAAAAGAGAACAGGTCAATTAAGTAAATATACCAAGAAAGAACAATTAGAGTTTGATCGAGAATTAGCCAGACTAGAGGTAGGGGTCGGTGGTTTGGTTAATTTAATAAAAGTCCCTGATGTTATTTTTATTTGGGACATAAAAAAAGAAAAAACCGCTCTATCTGAAGCCCTGAAGCGGCGTATCCCCATTGTGGCTATTTGTGATACTAACACTGATCCAACGGGTATTGCCTATCCCATACCAGCCAATGATGATGCGACAAAGGGTGTCAAGCTAATTCTTGGCGCTTTGGAGGAAGCTATTTTAGAGGGGAAAAAACAACATGAAGC
>Ga0116156_10003174_pt1 | contig 14485 bp, 10 predicted proteins | sample AD_UKC045_MetaG_FD_89891 | JGI IMG/M metagenome (GOLD analysis project Ga0116156, IMG submission 89891) | Active sludge microbial communities of municipal wastewater-treating anaerobic digesters from USA - AD_UKC045_MetaG | ecosystem: Engineered > Bioreactor > Anaerobic > Digestate | place: USA... | reverse complement strand
TCAACCGGCGGTCCCATCGCCCTTGAAACGATAGTAAAAAATCTTCCCGAAGATTTTCCGGCGCCGGAAAATCTTCGGGAAGATTTTTTACTATCGTTTCAAGGGCGATGGGACCGCCGGTTGAAATTCCGATAGCAATCAAATTAATAGGTTTATTAAATATTCTTTCTGCTTTTTTTGCCGGAAATTCTATATGTCCGGTTATTATTTTAGTTTTTAATAAATTCTTAGAATGCGCAAGTCTTATCCTTGTTATCAATAAATTTTCAAGTTCTGAAATATTATCCTGAAACGAAGAAGATACCGGTTTTTTAATAAAATCAAACGCTCCTTCGGCAAGACAGGTTAAAGTTATATCCGCGTTATGCTCATTATTGTTTGAAGCGCTTATTACAATTATCTGACAGGGCGATTTTAAAGAAATTTTCTTTAAATCTTTTAGAACGTCGATTCCGTTTTTTTCCGGCATTTCAATATCAAGCAAAACAACGTCCGGCGATAGTTTTTCAATAAGTTCGGAAGCTTCCGTTCCGTTTCCCGCTTCTCCTATTATATCGAACTCCGGATATTTTTTTATCGTCATACCAAGAATCCGCCGGAACGTCCTGTTATCGTCGCAGATTAAAATTTTTATTTTATCGTTATTCAAGTTTATAGACATATTGATTTAAACAAAATTATACTTTTATGCTGTCCTGAACCGTTGTTATTATTTCAATCATCAAATCTCCGCCGCCTTTAATACTTTTCATCGTATCGAATATTCCGGCTAAATCTTTGCTTATATTCTTTGAAGCGTCGGCTATTTCAGTAGTGTTGCGTGTGATTGTGTTTGAACCGTGAACGATTTCCTGAATGCCTTTGTTAACCTGATTTGCGGCTTGAGCGCTTTGAGCTACGGATTTCGATACTTCAACTATTCCAACAAACACTTCGGAAATATTCCGAGCAATGCCGTTTGCCGCTTCTGCCGTTTCCTTTACGTTTCTTGTAATGCTGTCGGCGGAAACCGATTGTTCTTTTACAGCTTCGGTTATTTTTTTTTGAATCTCGCTCACTTTGCCGGATACGTCGTTTATGTCGATTATGGAAGTTATTGCTCTGCCTGTGTTTTCTTGTATGCTTTCAATTTTGGTTATAATATCTTCGGTTGCTTTGGCTGTTTGTTTGGATAATTCTTTTATTTCGTTTGCTACGACTGCAAAACCTTTTCCAGCTTCGCCCGCGGTAGCCGCTTCAATTTGAGCGTTCAAAGAAAGAAGATTTGTTTGCTGAGCTATTATTTTTATCGTTTCAATGACTTTCCCGATTTCTTTTGCGCTTGTTCCTAAAGCGTTCATTATTCCGGTGGCGTCGTGCGCGAGTTCAGACGCTTTTAAGGTAACTTCCGACGCTTGAACCGCGTTTTGAGACACTAAATTTATCGAAGCGTTGATTTCATTTATTGATTTTACTACCGCGCCCATATTTTCTGAAACCTTATTTGAACCCTTTGAAACTGAATCTATATTCGAACTCATTTCCTCAACAGCCGCCGAAGCGTTGTTTAAAACGTGGTTCATATTTTCAATATTTGACGCTATTGACGCTATATTGGCGTTTATCTGTTCCGACGAAGTGGCAAGCAAATTCGTATTGTTTGAAATCTCTTCGGCGGAAGCCACGGAACTTTGCGTCATACTTTGCGCTCCTAATATGCTTTTAACAAGCTCCTCGGCGGACATTTTCAAACCAAACATAAATTCATCCGCCTGTTTCAGCTTATTCTGAAAATTTTTTATCAATTCTTCATTTTTATTAGCGGTTTCCATTAAATTACCTCCAAAAGTCATAAAAATATTTTAATCTTAAATTTATTGTAAAACAATATTTGACGAGTTCAACACAAGCAATAACTTATCTTTGAATTTTATCACTCCATTAATATATTTCGAGTCAATCTCAGATAAATGCGCCGGCGTAGGCAATATCTCGTTTGAATTGAATTCAAGTATATCAAAAACTTCCTCGACAATAAATCCAATGCTGAAATCGCCCATCAGTTTATGTTCCGCCGTAAGTTCAATGCCGGATACCTTCTGGAGTTCAGAATAATTTTTCAGAATGATATTATGACATTGTTTCGTTATATGAATACTTTTTTTTCCGAATTTTACCGCTACGTCTATTATCATAACAATTCGACCCCTCACATTCAATAGACCTTTCACGTATTCCGGCGCGGACGGCACGCTGAAAATATTAAGATTGGGATTGACCTCTTTGATATATTTTATATCAATTGCAAATAATTGTTTATTAATTAAAAAAGTGCATAATTGAACTTTATCATTATTAACAGATTTTATCAAATCCGAATCACTCCTTATTTTGCAATGCGTTTATATGCAACGACAGAATTTAATTTACATTTTAAAGCGAAGTTTTCAAAACATATATGCGCGTTTGTAAAACTTCAAAAACCTAACAACCGCCAATAAAAAAAAATGTTTTTGAAAAACGCAAAATCAATGTTTTTCCTTACTTCCGGCAATTTTTCAAAATTATAATGCGGTTTTCAGGATATCCGTTCTCCTTATCTTCGATGTATTTAAGCGTTTATTCCGGTTAATTTGTCCTGCAAATCCTGAAATAATTTTTCCTTATTTAGTTTTTCCTGATACGAGTCGTATCCGGCTGATAAAGCCCGTTTCATCATTATATCGGATTTTAAAGCGCTTACCGCTATAGCCGGAATTCGTTTGAATTTATCGTTTTTTCTTATCTCGGTTATTAATTCCAATCCGTTCATTTTTGGCATTTCTATGTCGCTCAATATCAAATCTATATTTTCATTTTCAAGCCGCTGTAAAGCTTCAATTCCATTTTCCGCGGTTACAACCTCAAAGTGTTCCTGTTTCAAATATCCCTCTATTGTTCTCATAAAAAACGGAGTGTCTTCAACCAGAAGTATTTTTTTATTTTTGAATATATCAATGTTTTTGTTTGCGGGGTTTGCCGCGCTTTTTGAAGTCCCCGAAAAAAAATCCGGCGAATACATTTCTATTAATGAAAAAATGTCTATCACATTTACCAGCGATTCGTTGTTTAATACAAAAGAACCCATTATGCCTTTTTGATTCATCATATCGTTTTTAAGCTCTACCGCAAGCTCTATGGTGTCCAGAATTTCAGAGCATATTAATCCTGCTTTTTTATTGAGTTTTGGAATTATCATAAATAAATCTTCGGTTTTATCAGGTTTGCCTACATTAATAAAATTTTCGATTCTTATTAGAGGAATACTCTCGTTATTGTGTATAAAAAATTCTTTGCCGCCTATTCTCTTTATTTGATTTGATTTAATCACTGAAATTCTCGCTATTAAAGATAGAAATATTCCGAATATCTCTTCGGGATGATTTTTGAATAGAAATATTGTCTGAGTTTCTATATCCCCGGCAGACGATATATTTTGTTTTTTCTGAATTGCGGATTCGGAGGAGTTGAAATTTAATTTAGCGGTTTCGGCTATGCCGGGAACGTCTAAAATCAAAGCTATTTTTCCGTCGCCGAGAACCGTCGCTCCGGCATAGCATCTGTTCTTTTTTATTTCGTCATGAATAGATTTAACCACTATTTCTTCAGTGTCGATGGCTTCGTCCACAATCAATCCAAGCAGATTTTGATTAATTCTGCATACGATTATGTATAATGAATTGTCTATTGAATTTCTGCGGTCGTCTATTGTTCTTTGATCTGAAAAATCGTCCGCGGCGTTTTCTGTTTCGCCGCTTTTGTTTTTTCTTCTGTCGGTTAAATTAATTCTTCTTTCTTCTTTTATTTCTTTGGTGTCCGGGTCGACATATTTTTTCTGTATTTTTAAAATTGAAGATAATCTTACAAGCGGCAGAAGTATATCTCTCAGTCTGAATATTTCGTTGTCCTGTATTTTTTCGATTTTTTGATATACGTCTTTTCCGTATAACCACACTATCTCGACAATATTTACTTGCGGTATTGCAAAAAAATAATCTTCAACGCGGGTTATCATACAGGGAACGATCGCAAGCGTAAGCGGCAGTTTGAGTCTTAAAGTCGTTCCTTCGTTATAAACTGAATCTATATCCGCTCTGCCGCCAAGTTTTTCTATCGTTGATTTTACAACGTCCATTCCCACTCCGCGTCCTGAAACCTTTGATACGGTTTCAGCCGTGGAAAATCCCGGTTTCATAATAAACATCATTATTTCTTTTTCCGGCATTTTTTCAAGCTCTTCGTATGAAACAAGATTATTTGCAATAATCTTTTCTTTTACCTTTTCAATATTAATTCCGGAGCCATCGTCGATTATATCTATTATTACCTGCCCGCCAAGATGATACGCTTTTAATATTATTTTTCCTACCTGCGGTTTTCCTTTCCGTTCTCTGACTTCAGGACATTCCAAACCGTGATCGAGACTGTTTCTTAATATGTGAACAAGCGGATCGCCTATGGCTTCGATTATGTTTTTATCGAGTTCTACTTCCTGACCGTAAATTTCAAGATTGGCTTTTTTGTTTAATTCTTTTGATAAATCTTTTACCACTCTCGGAAACCGGTTGAACACTTTTCCTATCGGCTCCATTCTCGTAGCCATTATGCTTTCTTGAAGCTGGGATGTGACGAAATTTAATTGCTGGCTTATTGCGGTTAAGCGCGGATCGCTCGAAGTCGTATCCAATAACTGCATTTGCTGATTTCTCACTAATACAAGTTCTCCCGCCAAATCCATTAATTTGTCCAGCAAAGTTACTTTGACTCTTATTACTTTATCCGCCTCGATTTCATTCCTCAATGTATTATTTTGAGATTTAGTATCGGCGTTTTTACTCGAAGATTCTGTTTTAACGCTTTTTATTTCTTTTGAAAATTCATTGTTGTTTTGTGTTTTCATATTTTCCGGTTCTTTTTTTAATAATTTTTTTTGAGATTCGCTTTCATCAACAAAATTATTCTGCGGATTATCATTTTTAAAACCTGATTTTTCGATTGGCTCCTTTGATTCGGAAGATTTGTTGTTTTGAGTATTGGTTAGCGTAGTTCCAGTTTCACCGGTTTCATTTTGTTCTGTTGAACTGTCCGGAGTTTCAGTTTTCGCTGCGCCGGTTATTTCGATTTCTATCTCCGCGTTCTGACCGTTTATAAAATCCGGAAGTTTATCGTCGGAAAAATCAAACGGCGGAATATCGCTGTCGTCAAGATATATTCTGTTTATAACCGCGTTTTTATTTTCGGCTTTTTTAATAAGCATTTCTATAAAATCTGACATTGAAGAATACTGTTTTATATCAATTTTACTCAAATCTACGGTTATTTTTTTTGAGACGGCGTTTTCGTTTGATTCGGCGACGGCTTTTTGGTTTGACTTTATTGGTTTGGATTCGCCTTGATATTCTTCTTTTTTCGCGATTATTTTAGTTTCAGTTTTTCCATTTTGATTAGTTTGATTTTGTGATTTTTGCGTTTCTTCGACAAAAGTTTTTTCCTTTGTTTTTTTTGCCGGTTTTTGAACGGGTTTTAAAAACGATTCTAATTTATTAGTTACCGGTTCGATTATTATCGAATTGCTTTTATATATGTCTCCAAGCATTTCTTTTAGAATATCAAATCCCTTGAAAAAAATATCCGACATTTCTTCGGTTATACTCAATTCGTGATTTCTTAATTTGTCAAAAAGATTTTCCATACTATGCGCAAGTTTTGCCAAAGCGTCCAGTCCTATAAATCCCGCTGTCCCTTTCAAAGTATGAACATATCTGAATATGTTATTGATTATCGAATTCAAATTCGGATTATCGCTTCCCTTATCCGACAATTCTAATAAATCTTTTTCCAGATTCGTCATTATATCGTCGGATTCGGTTAAAAAATCCTTAATAATATCAGGGTCTATTGTTAGGAGAGCTTCGTTCATTTAATAATTAAAACTCTCCTTTATGTCAAATTTTTGGAAATAATCTATTACTCTGAATATGTTGATTATTTTTTGGTCTTTTTTTATTACAAAATCTAACAATGTGTTTACTGCAAAACTTTTAGTTAAACTTATTAAAAACAATAATCCTTTATAATCAATTTTTTCTATTCCGGTAAAATCAAAAATAAAATAACAGCACGAATTAAAATTATGATTGCTGTTATAATCATAAAAAATATTGTATATTTCTTGAAGATTTTGACTTGTCAAATCTTCTTTGAATTTTATAATCATATAAGAATCGTTATCAAAAAAATCTATATAATTAGTCGAGTCATTTGTCATAAATTTATTAAAAATCAATATTGCCAATATGCGAATTTATATAAATATTAATAAATTGAAACGATTAAATAAAAAATGCCTTTACTATTTTATTAAAACATTTTTTAGCAGAATTTTTAGTTTAGAATAAGGTTTGTTTGTTCGTTTGTTCGCAATTGGAATTCCATTATTAACTTTCAAATCCCCCGAATTATCTAATATTTTTAATTTGCTAATATATTAAATTACATAAAAAAAAAGTCAATATAAATTTTTATACGACGTATTATTGAGCGCAGTCAGAAATTGTTCCAATAAATTTAATAACCTTGCAGAATATTGAAACTTTTTGTTTTTCTATATACCGCTTCGCCGTTTTTGAAAAAATGAAAAAAACAGGGACGAAAAATAATAGAAGTATTAGAAATAGGGATTTTGAATAGGGACGGAGCGTGAGTTTATACTCCTCGTTTTTTTATTTTCCTCGCCTGCAAATTGGAACCGTCCCCATTTTTTCTCCTCGTTTTTTTATTTTCCTCGCCTGCAAATTGGAACCGTCCCCATTTTTTTTTTCCTTTTTTTTGGAACCGTCCCCATTTTCTTTTTTTGGAACCGTCCCCATTTTTTTTTAATCGGCAAAATCATCTTATGATTTCGCGTTCGTCGCCTGGAATCATTTTTTTTCGTATAACGGAAATCGGATATTGCCCTTTCATTAGAAAAGACTCGTGAAATTCTTTTAATGAAAAAATCTTACCTGCGTTCTGCAAATAATTTTTGTAATCATCGCGAAGTTGAAGAACCGCTAATTTTCCGATAGAATATAGTATATAGTCCGGTTCGTAAGTCCCTCGCTCCGCTTCGACTTCGGCGTTTTCCCTTGTTAAAAAAGCGTTATCTTCAAAAAAATCGGCTGCTTGGGTTAAAGTCATTTCTTCGAGATGCATTTTAATTCCGGCGTATGTTCTACATAACCGTAAAAGCGAATCAGTCAATTGCCCGAGAAGATATTCTTTGTAAGCTGTCGAATCGGCGTCTTCCATAAATCCCTGTTCTCTTATCATTTGTTCGCAGTAATGAGCCCAGCCTTCGTAATAACTGAAGGGAGCGAAAAGAAATGTAACCGGAACTTTTGATAGAATGCATTTATCGACATAATCGCGTTTAACGCGTTTTGTATAATATCCCTGAATAAAATGACCCGGATACGCTTCGTGAGCCGCAGTCGTCCATAATTCCGGAGTAATCATAGCCGTTAAAAATTCGTTTTGAGCTTCTTCGTCGGTTTGTCCGTTTTCTCCTTTGACAATACCAAAAGGATCGGAAGCGTAATAAATTGCGGGCGGAGCGGGGCGCGGTTCAAAAGGTCCGGTTTGCCACATTGACGCATACCAGTATAGCATAAAAGCCGGCGCCGCTTTAACGACTACGGTTTCGTCTTCTGGAACGTTAATAACATCTTTTGTTTTTAAAAAATCTTTTAAAACCTCAACTTGATTTGTCAATACGGCGGCAACTTCGCCCGGAACCGGATGATGCGTCTGAACTTCAGTCCAATTTTCAAGCGGCGTTTTTGATTCGTTTAGCGATTGAGCGATTTCTAAAAAAGCTGTTTTATCTTTGTTGATTTCTATTAAAGTTCTTTCAATAATTTTTTCAAAAGGATTTGTGTCCGGAAGATTTATTCCCTGCTCATACTTGAGTTTCAACGCTAAATTTTTTTCGCCAATGGCAAATGACGGTTTTAGGGCGGCAGTATCGTTTTTTAAAAAATCCAAATGCTCGAGCATTTTATCAAAAGCTGCGTTGGCGGCGTCAATTTTTTGAGAGAGAACCGTGTCAGCTGAAGAACCGTCGGCAAGTCTTGTTCCGGCAAAGAAATCTTTTACGTCGTTGGATAAAAACCATTTTAAATCTTCAAAACAATAAATTCCGTAATCAATTAATTCCTTCGACAAAAGTTCGAGATTCGATATGGCGTTATCGATAAAAACAGATGTTCCGTCAAGATATTTTAAGGTTGTTAGCAAACGCGAATCCAAAGTCGAACCGGCATAGTCGAATATCATTTGATATAAAATGGCGTTTTGAATTATCCAGACGTAATAAGAGGGGTCTTTTTTATAAATCTTTAATTCAAGCAGCGAATATAACCTTGATTCGATATGATTTTTTACTATTTCGCAATCTGCAAGTAATTCCGGCGTGAGAAGTTTTGAGTTGATTCGCGACAGTCTCGATTTGAAATTGTTTATGCTTTCGATTTCTTTTTGAATAGCTTCAGAACTTACGTCGTTTAAACCGTATTCGGTATAGTTGTGAAATCCGCTTTCAATGCCGCTTACGGGATAAAACTTATAATAGGCGTCAACGTAGTCGTCGACAAAACTCAAAAAATTTTCTGATTCAATATTTACATTGGAACCGCATTGCATAAAAAAAAATACGAGTATCGGCAAAAGGAATTTTTTTTTAAAATACATCATAAATATTAACCTCGAATTCGGTTAAATATTTTTGTAACATTCTCTTTTCTCTGCAGCCCGCGATAATTGCGGGTTGCAGAAAAAAAGAACTTTATTGTTTCGACGATTAAAAAAATAAATTTTTCAAAAACTAAATCTTTTTTAGTTCTCTCAATATTTTTTCCGGAGTAAACGGCCAAGTCCGCATCCATATTCCTACGGCGTCGTATATCGCTTCAGCAATACATGGAGCCGCGCCGTTGCAGGATATTTCAGAAACGGATTTTGAACCGTATGGTCCGTAAGGATCGTCCGTAAAAACAAGTTCCGCTTTAAAAACTTCGGGCAAATCATTAATCATAGGAATTTTGTAATCCAGAAAATTCGGATTCAAACATTTTCCGTTTTCATCGTAAATCATTTGTTCATACAAAGAATGACCGATAGTTTTGAGCGAGCCTCCATAAATCTGGCCTAATGCGAGTTCCGGATTTACCGGCGTGCCGCAATCTTGAAGGGCAAAATATTTTTGAATTTTTACTTCTCCGGTTCTGATATTAACCGCTGCCTGACAAAAATGAGCGCCATAAGGGAACGACGCTTTATCGGCGGTAAAATGACCCAATCCAATCAATTGACCGCATCCGGTTCCTGTTTCGGAATAATGAGCAATTTCCTTGAAAGAAATTGTTTTTGATTTTCCTTCGACTTTTCCGGGATAGACAAGTTTCAAATCCTCTTTTTTATCTCCGAGAATTTCAGACGCTATATTCAAAATTTTTTCGCGTAAATCTTTGGTCGCGTTATGAGCGGCTCCGCCCGAAAAATAAGTTCCGCTTGAAGCGTATGCGCCGACGTCAAAAGGGGTAATATCCGTATCGGCGGCAATAATCGAAACTTTATCCATATCAACGCATAATGTTTCGGCGGCAAATTTTACCGACACAGTGTCAAGTCCGGTTCCGAGATCCGTTCCGCCTGACAACAAAAGAAAGGTTCCGTCTGAAAGCATTTTAATTTCCGCATTTGCCGAATCCAATCCCGGCAGTCCGGAACCCTGTTGGATTATAGCGAATCCTTTTCCGGTTTTCCAATCCGAAGATTTATCGTCAATTTTTTTTCCCCATTCAAGAAGCTCTTTGCCGCGTTTTAAAGCCGGTCCCAATCCGCAACTCATAACTTTTTCCGGTTTTCCTTCTCTTCCTTCGCCGAGACAGCGAAGAATTTCAAGCATAGCTCCTTCGCGAACTCTGTTTTTTTCCACCAATTCAAGATGATCAATATTTAATTCGCGGGCAAGCTCTGCCACGGCGAGTTGAAGCGCAAAAGAGCCTTTTGGCGCACCGTAACCCTGATAAGCTCCGGTAGGAGCGATATTTGAATAATATGTGACGACGTTGAAACCCATATTATCGCATAAAAACAAAGGCAAGGATTTTGAACACGCATTCATAGGAACCGTAAGACAGTGCGAGCCGTAAGGTCCTGTGTTGGCTTTTAAATCCATATAAACCGCGGTAAGTTTTCCGTTTTTTTTTGCGCCGAGTTTTACTTTTACTTTCATAACGTGACGGGTTCTGGAAGCGATAAATTCTTCCTCGCGGGTGAACCGTTGATAAATAGGTCTTCCGGTTATCCACGTTAAATATGCGGCGACTTCTTCAAGAACGATGTCCTGTTTAGCTCCGAATCCGCCTCCGACGCGTTCTTTTATAACGCGGATATTATTTTCATCAGTTTGGATGATGCTTGCGACAATGCGTCTTAAATGCCATGGGACCTGAGTTGACGCGTGAATAACAAGTCTGTCGCCGTCCATTCTCGTATATACGAGATGCGGTTCCACAGGAGCGCATTGAACCTGAGCCGATTCATATTCGCGTTCAAGAATTACGTCCGCTTCCTTAAACCCTTTTTCAATATCGCCTATTCCGCCGTGAACGCTTGCGGCTATATTTTTTCGCGGGTTTGCATGAATCGGGAATTGATAGATTATTCTGCCGTCGCGCGGTTCCGCTTTTTTATTGTCTTCGTCGAGATCGTCCGGGGCGCCGGCCACATATTCGAGTTTGCTGTTATGTATTATCGGAGCGCCGTCCGCAGCGGCGGCGTCAATCGTAAGAACCGGTTTTAAAACTTTGTATTTGACTTTTATTTTTTTTTCCGCCTCAAGCGCGGCTTCCATTGTTTCCGCAACTATTGCCGCGACTCTGTCTCCTATATGCCTTACTTTTTCGCTTATTAATTTTCTATCGTACGGAGAGGGTTCGGGGAATCCCTGCCCCGCTTGATTGTAATATATGTCCGGACAATTTTTATGCGTCAGGATATATACTACGCCCGGAACCTTTTCAGCTTCGGACGCGTCAATCGTTTCAATATATGCGTGGGCGTAAGGCGAACGCATCATTTTTAGAACGCAGGCGTTCGCGTCGACCATATCCTCGACAAAAGCCTTTTCGCCGCGCGCCAATTTTGGAGCGTCGACTTTTCGTTTGACTTTTCCTACGATACGCGTATCGTCGCGAAATTCCGGCGCGATTTCGCAGGTGAAATCCGGGTCGTTTATTCTATTGACCGCAATATCTACAGCCTGATAGAATTGTTCGTATCCGGTGCATCTGCAATATATTCCGGACAAAGCGTCGTTGATTTCCGCTTTGCCGGGCTTTTTGTTTTTTGCAAGCATATTCTCAATAGCAAGAACCATAGCGGGCGAGCAATATCCGCACTGAACTACGCCTGCGTCAACAAGCGCGGATTGAACTGCGGTTAAAGTCCGGCTTTTTGAAAAATACTCTACTGTTATAATCTCTTTTCCATCTATTTGAGGAGCTACAAGAAGGCAGGAATTTACCGCTTTCCCATTTAAAATTATAGCGCAATTCCCGCAGGTTCCCTCTCCGTCGCATCCGTTCCTTACCGATATTATTCCTTCGCGCTGAAGCAATTCTCTGACATTCTCCCCTGCGTCCGTGTAAAATTGTTTTGGCGTTCCGTTTAATAATACTTTAATCTTCATTAATTATAAAATCCCCCTTTTATTATCTTACCGCCGTAATTATTTTATTTTTTATCGTATCGTATAAATTATACATTACAATTTAAATAGATACAATTATTTTTTAAGATATTTTTTAAGACGTTAAAATTGCAAAAAGTTAAAACTGCGAGCTCCGGCTGCCTGTGCCTGCGCGTTTTTAAATGCTTGCAGGTTTTGGGTTAAAGCGTTTTTCCTTTGAGTTTCCAAACATACGCGAGAATTTCCGCCACAGTTTTATATAATTCAACCGGAACAGGGTCGCCAAGTTCGACTTGAGAATAAAGGGTTCTTGCCAAAGGTTTGTTTGTAACAATCGGAACTCTGTTTTCTTCCGCGATTTCAATTATTTTCAAAGCGATAAATCCGGTGCCCTTAGCTATTACTACAGGCGCGGACATTTCTTTCGCCTCGTATTTTATAGCCACCGCGTAATGCGTCGGATTCCGGACGACTACGTCCGCGTTAGGAACTTCCTGCATCATTCTTCTTCTAACCGCGTCTCTCTGCTTTTCGCGGATTTTTGATTTGATTTGAGGATCTCCTTCCATCTGTTTAAATTCGTCTTTGACTTCCTGTTTTGTCATTTTCAATTTTTCAATATATTCGCGTTTCTGATATTTATAATCTATTATCGAAAAAATGATAAGAAAAATCGCGCATTTAACAATTATTTCAAAAGTCGTTTTAGCGATAAATATTACGCTTTCAAACGGTTGAACCTGAACAAGTCCGATGAATACGTCCATTTTATTTTTCAATACCGAATAAGCGACAAGCCCGATTATCAAAAGTTTAACAATAGATTTAAAAAAATTAAACATAACCTGCTTTGAAAAAAAGGATTTTTCAAAAAGTTTTTGCGGGTCTATTTTAATTTTTGTTATATCAAACTTTAATTTTTCCGTAGAAAAAATAAAACCAACCTGCGATAATCCCGTGATTATAGCGCAAATAAAAGCGGCAAGCATTACGGGTCCCGATATTTTAAACACTTGAATAAAACAATATTCCATAATCTTGTATATTTCGTCTTCAGTAACATTTTTTATATTAAATTCATTCAGAAAAAAAACTCTAACTACGCCGGCGCAGGAATCATAAATATATCCGCTTAAAAAATAGATAATACTGAAACAAACAAGAATCATTATTGCGGCGTCTAATTCGACGCTGCGAGGAGTATCTCCTTTTTCTTTCGCTTTTTTTAATTTATGAGCTGTGGGTTCTTCGGTTCTGCCTTCGTCTTCGGCTTTTCCGAACCAGTTCAAATGATAGCCGCGCTCCGAATATAATAAATCCGGTAGCCGGAAAATTTCAGGCGTTTTAAAACGATTAAGCTCTTGCCTTTGCATAATTCAAAAATTGATTAATATAATCCATCATATAATAAAATATTTCTTTTGAAGATTCCAGCAAAAGAGCTTGAATGATTAGCAGCGTAGCCAAACCGACCAAAATATTTAATGGAAAACTAAGCATTAAAAGATTCATTTGCGGAGCTATTTTCGCAAGCAGACCAAGTATCATTGTCATAATGAAAATAATTCCTATTAACGGAATGGCGAACATAAAACCGAGATAAAACATTTTCGTAACCGCAACGGTAAGCATTTCTATTGTAAAACCCGACAAATTAAAACTAAACAGAGGAAAATAGGCGAAACTTTTTGTTATGGCGTATATCAAAAAATGATGACCGCTGATATACAAAAAAACTATCATTCCGATAATTCCCTGAAAAGTTCCAAGTATGGCGATTTCAGTTTGAGACAGCGGGTCCATCGTATTTATCATTCCAAACCCTATTTGAATGGTATAGAATTGCCCCGATACCTGAAATATCAAATAAAATATCTGAGCGGTCAATCCTATTATTATTCCGATAATTATTTGATTGATAATATTTATAACATAAGCGATTGAATTAACGTCCGGCGTTAAATCAAGACTTCCGTTAACAACCGGAAAAATAATTATTGCAGTAAAAAAAGCGATTCCCGTTCTAATCTGTAACGGCAAATCCTCGCTTGAAAAAAAGGGAGCTGTAAAAAAAAGAGAAGTTATTCTTACAAAAATCAAAAAAAAAATTTTGAAATTATATAAAAAAAAATCTGTCAGAACTTTTTCCATAAATTTATAATACAATTAATTGCTTTTCGCGGTTTTATTATTATGTCGCCATTATCGGAATTAATTCCCACAATTTATAAGTAAAATCCATCAGCAAATGCAGAATCCAAACGCCGAATACAAGCACTGCAAGAAATATCGCTATGAGTTTGGGAACAAAAGTCAGGGTTTGTTCCTGAATAGACGTGGTGGTTTGGATTATGCTTATAATAAGTCCGACCGCCATACTGATTCCAAGCATAGGCAGAGAAGCGTAAATGGTTACCATCAAAGAATTCTGCGCTATGTCCATAACTAAATCTTCAGTCATATTTTTTCCTTAACCGAAAATGTTTTTTACTATAATCCAACTACTGAAAACTCATTATCAATTGATACGTTATCAAATGCCAGCCGTCGACCATAACAAATATCAATAATTTAAACGGAACCGAAATCATTACAGGCGGCAGCATTATCATACCCATAGACATCAGCGTGCTTGCCACGACCATATCAATGACAATAAAAGGAATAAACAGCAGCAACCCTATTAAAAAAGCCGTTTTCAATTCGCTTGTTACAAACGCCGGTATTAAAATA
>Ga0116156_10003173_pt1 | contig 14493 bp, 9 predicted proteins | sample AD_UKC045_MetaG_FD_89891 | JGI IMG/M metagenome (GOLD analysis project Ga0116156, IMG submission 89891) | Active sludge microbial communities of municipal wastewater-treating anaerobic digesters from USA - AD_UKC045_MetaG | ecosystem: Engineered > Bioreactor > Anaerobic > Digestate | place: USA... | reverse complement strand
TCGTAGTTTCAGAACTCCTTACCCAAGAACGAAAATAAAAGAGTTAGGAGATTATGCTCGTTAAGAATAATTGCGCAAATCATACAGAAAAGGTGTCATTCCGAAACGAAGTGAGAAATCTCACAAGTAATTGTTACCACAGAACTTGAGATTCAGAAACAGTGTTCTTTTAGTCATACTATCAACAAGTTGCTCGTATGGCTATGTATTTTTAATAGTCGAAAATCCTCCTTCCCAAGTTGAACTTGGGAAGGAGGAAAATAAAGTTTAATAAAAAAGTCATGCTATCAACTTGTTGATAGTATGACTAAAATCTTTAATCAAAAATCATAACTATATATTAAATTACCATCTAAATCATAAATCCTTAACTTAAAATAATCCGGTGATATGTCAACTATTGTATAATGATGAGTTTTAATAGTTTTAACAATATATTCTGCATCTTTTGGAGTGTAAAGGGGAGCGCCGGCACCTGCAGTAATAATATGATTTACATTATTGACTCGATTATGCTGGAAAAAATGATTATGGGCAGAGAAATTGGCATTCACACCATAAGGTTCAAATACTTCTTTGCTCAGCAAAATCATTTCTTTATTTTCGGCATGTCCACCAGCGGAATAAGCTGGCTTATGGCTGGCGCTAATTTTCCATTTTGCTTTGGATTCTGAAAAATATTTTTTAGCAAATCTGAATTGTTTGCTGTATTCACTAATATCAATTTCATTATTTAAAATGAGGAGAGCCATATCGGCAATATCAACAGAGTAATATTCCTGGCTATTGGAAGCTGATTCTGGAACTTGCAGAAATGCTCTTGTGTTTTGTTTCCAGCCCTCGTGATTTCCAACTGCATTATAAAATGGAACTGATGAAATAAATTCAAGATGGGGTTTGATGAAAAAGGTTTCCTTCCATTTGTCATATCTGCTGCTGTAGCATAAATCGCCGAGGTAAATTGAAAAAAGTGGTTTAGCTTCTTTCATTTTTTCTACAACCTTTGCAAAAATTTCTGGATTAGAGCGGCAATCTCCCATTATTGCAAAGCGGAAAGTTGAACCTGCTTGTGGAAGTGTTGTAAATTCACCTGAATATTTCTCACCTTTTTTGTCAAACAACCAATATTTATATTTAGTATTGATTTTTAATGGGCTTAGCTTAATTTTGTGTATATATGTACTTTCAGAAGTTTCAGCTATCAATGTTGTTGTGCAAAAATTTTCTGTATAGTTGTTTTCTTCCTGATAAAATACTGTAATATCCTTTCTTTTGTCAGATTCAACAAGCACATAAACGCTGTTTTGAGTTAATGCCTGAAGGTAAGGCGACATTAGAATTTTTGCATCTGCGAGCTGAGCAGAATATATCAAAAATAATATAAGATACAATAATGCAAATCTTATTCGTTTTAAATATTGATGAAGTTTTAAATTCATTTCTTGTTTCTCTTAAAAAAAATTGATAATTTATACTTTACAAAAATAAAAATGATTTTATTAATTTTATAATAATTATTAAAAGAATGGATACAAAAGAAATCTTTACTAAATATAGCACCATAGCGGTTTATGGAATGTCGAAGAATCCAGCCAAGCCCTCATTTACTGTACCTATGTTTTTCTTCGATTTGGGATATAAAATATTTCCCATAAATCCAACGACAGATGAAATTGAAGGAATAAAAGTTTATCGTAATTTAATCGACATACCGGAAATGATTGATGTCTTAAATGTTTTCAGACCTTCTGAAGAAGCTGTGAAAATAGTAAAAGAAGCGATTCAGCGCAAAGAAAAGTTTGGAGATATTAAGTTAATATGGTTGCAACTTGATATTTATAATGATGAAGCCAAAGCTTTGGCAGAACAGAATAAAATTGATTTTATTCAGGATAAATGTATGTTTATGGAGTACCAATATGTATAAAATTATTATATCATTACTTTTTTTTAGTTTTTTTTCTATTTACGCTCAACCTATCTCAAAAAAAGAATTTAAATTAGAAAAAGAACAGAATTCATTATTTGCCAACAATTCGAGAAAGCTTTCTGCAAATACTAAAATGTTTTTAAAGAAATTGATTGATTCTGAAAAAAACAATAATAATGCTGCAGCAACACAGTTGAAAAATGATTACGTATTAAACACTTTTGACGATATAACTTATATTTCAGGATTAATCAAAGTTTCAAATCCCGTTTGCAAAATTGATTTAATTAATTATGGTGTAAAAATCAATACTGAAGCAGGAAATATTTTATCAGTAAAAATTCCAATAGAAGCATTTACAAATATTATTAATGAAGAAGCTGTTGATTATATTGAAATAGATGAGGTGCTATATCCGGAATTAGACAGTGCGCGTTCAGCCATAAAAGCCAATTTAGTTCAAAATGGACTAGAAAATGGCTTACCAGATGATTTGACTGGTGAAGGGGTAATTGTAGGAATAATAGATTCTGGTTTTGATTATACTCATCCAGCTTTTTTAAATGAGGCAACAGAAGAACTTAGAATTAGCAGGGTTTGGGAGCAAAAAAACGAAGGAATTCCTCCTTCGGATTTTAGTTATGGTAGTGAATATGTTGGCGAGTCCGCTATTCTTTCAAGGCAGCACGACCAAAGTGAAGCATCTCATGGTAGCCATGTTGCATCGACAGCTGCCGGAATCGGTTACGGAACAAACGGACTTTACCGCGGAATAGCTCCTGATGCTGAAATTGTCCTTGTTGCTTATTACTGGCCTGAGCAAACAAAATTGTCTTCTACTCATACCAATATTCTTGATGGATTGAAGTATATTTTTGATTATGCAAAAAGTCAAAATAAACCGGCAGTTATTAATATGAGCTTAGGCACACACATGGGACCTCATGACGGTTCAACTCTTTTTGATATTGCCTGTGATAGTATTCTAGGTCCGGGAAGAATTTTTGTTAAATCAGCAGGTAACAATGGTCAAAATATTATTCATTTCAAGTATGAATTTGACAGTAATGATACAATTTGTCATACTTTTGCTACGAAAAGATTTTGGTCTTCGTATAATCTTTTAGATGCATGGGGAACAGCTGGAAATGACTTTTGCATAAATGTTACTTTATATAATGACACATCAGACATCGTAATTGATGAGACTGGTTTCGTTTGTGCAAGTTTAGATGAGCCAGTTGATTTATATTTATATGATGAAGCGAATAATTCGTGTAAAATCGAATTCTCTCCATCTTATGAAGAACTAAATGGCAATCCCCGGATTAATTTAAAAATAACAAATAAAACAAGCTATCAAACTCTACTTTCAATAAAATCTTACGTCGGAACAGTCCAGATTTGGAAAGACAGCTATACCGACTCTTCTCCTTTCAGTAGATTAGACAAAGAGTGGGCAACAGACGGAGACAATTCCTCAACAATCAGTGAGCCGGGTAATGGAAAAACCATAATTACCTCTGGCGCTTTTGTTTCCAAAGATTCTTATTTAAATTTAGAAAATAAAATGCAATTCGAAAACCAAATTTTAGGTGATATTGCATCTTTTTCAAGTCTTGGACCTACCGGAGACGGAAGAATTAAACCAGATATTTGTTCTCCCGGTTCTACTATTATCGCTGCTGTAAATTCTTTCGATGATGGGTTCACTGAAAATGGCTGGTATTGGTCTGATGTTGCAGCAGCAACCGGGGGGAAGTGGTATTATGCCTCTATGTCCGGCACTTCTATGTCTGCTCCTGTTACAACCGGCTCTATTGCTTTAATGCTTCAGGCAAATCCAAAGCTCACTCCGCAAAATATTAAAGATATCTTTAAAGAAACTGCTACTAGAGATAGTTATACCGGCTCAATTGCTACTACTGCAAGCAATATTTGGGGTTGGGGAAAAATGAATTTATTCGAAGCTATTAAATATATTTATCATATTAGTTCAGCTTCTTCAACTTATAAGGAAAGTAAAACAAGTGTATTTCCAAATCCAAACAATGGAAATTTTTATCTGAATATAAATGAAATTTCCAAAAGCAACTTTGATATTTCTGTTTTTAATTCAATTGGTGAAAATATATATTCTAAAAATTATAACATTAATGAAATTAATGGTATTATTCCTCTAAACCTGAATTTCTTATCTAATGGAGTTTATTATTTAAAAATAAATAGCAAAGATTTTCAGCAAATCTTTTCATTTGTTGTTGAAAAATAAGCATAAAAAAATCTGTTTATTTGCTTTATCATGGGGTTACAATTGACATCTTTAAGCGTCATTCTGGCGTATGCCAGAATCCATATTGCTTTTTAGTCATTAGTCATTAGTTGTTAGTAAAAATACTAATGACTAATAACAAATGACTAATAACCTAAAAAACTATTTTTAAGATGGATTCTGACATCAGTCAGAATGACACTTTTAGTGATGTCATCTCCATTTAAATGAAGGACTTCCTTCGTTTTGGGGTTCGAAATGACACCTTTTCTGGGTAATTAGCGCAATTGTTCTTTACGAGACAAATCTTCTAACTCCTTAATTTTCGTTATGGGGTCAGGAGTTCTGAAACTATAAAAACTTATATTTAGTTAATTTTATCAACTATGAAAGTTGAGTTTCTAATTTTTCTCTTCTTTCTTTTTTTGAACCGACAAGGAAAGAGTGGCTTGTTGGGTTTACCATTTGAACGATATATGAAAAAGCATCGACTTGGTCATCATTTCGTCCATTTGGAAAGCTAAGCAGTTCAAATTCAAAATCGCTTAGCCAAAGTGCATTTCGTTTGAAGTAAATATTGCCACATTCCATTCTGGCTGCTATTGCTAAACCACGCGATAGCTTGTCTTTGTCTGGCTTAAGCGGTTTTATTGGCAGTCCTGCTTTAACAGCCATTTGAACAAGAGCGATTTGGTATTGGACGCTTTCTATTCCAATTAAAGAAGGACGGTATTTTTCATTGATTTTCTTTATGAAATTCAAATGTTCCGCTCCCTCCATTTTTTCCTTAATTACATCAAAAATAAGTATTTCCTTGTCTGGAGTAACAAGGAATATGAGTGCAATTGTCCAGTCGGATTTTTCACTTATTGTTGCTGCTAAATCTACTGTTGCATATATTTTGCATTGCTCAAAACTAAAACTTTTTAAAACTGTGTCATTATTAATAAGAAGTTTGACTTTGTTATTTTCAAATAAGAAATATTTAAAATAGTCAGTTTTAAAGACGTTATCACCTGTTAGTACCGGATTTTGCTGATAAAGAGCAGAAAACCAGTAAGAGCCAATTGTCTTCTTTATTCCCATTAATTTTGAAAATGAGTATCGCTGTTTCCAAAGTGCCTCACCCGTTTCTCGGCCAAGAATATCATTTTCTTCCGCGACAGCAGGAATAAAGAGTTGCACCCAAATATCTTTTTTCATTTCAGAATTTAGAATCTCATCAATGTTTTCAATATTTAAAATAGTAAATTCATTACTATTCAGGATTCTTCCGCATAAATCGTCATCGTTCCACCGCGTCATAATTATAATAATAATCGCATCTGGTTCTAAGCGGGTGAAAACAGTAGATTTAAACCACTCTTCCAAGTTATCACGAATTGTCTGGCTGTTTGCTTCAGCATCATTTTTGATTGGGTCATCTATAATCAGACAGTTTGCACCTTTTCCGGTCAAAGCACCGCCAGCGCCAATGCACTCCATTCCACCATCGAAATTCATTAGATAAAAAGAATTTGCGGCTGTCGCAGCTGGATTTAGCTCTATGTCAAACAGTTCTTTTCCATATTGCAAAATCAACTCACGGACTTTTCTACCCCAGGAGCTTGCAAAATGTGCTTCGTAGCAGGTTAATATTATTCGGTGATTCGGATTTTGCCCAAGATACCAAAAAGGGAAATATTTTGAAATAAATTCAGATTTCCCGTGTCGGGGTGGAAGATTTACTATTAGTTTTCTGATATTTCGTTGATTTGCAAGTATTAGCAATTGGTCTATTAACTGAAGATGTTTTGGAAATTTCCATTTTCCATCGCTTATGTATGAAGCAAGAGAGCCGGTAGAAGTAGTTGCTATTTTTTCTAAATCTGTATTTGTAGTATTTTTCAAGATGCACCTTAAAATTTTACTATTTAATACGATTTTAGAATAAAATAAAAGAAATGATTTTTAAAGGATTTTAGTTAATTGTTAATTGTTAATTGTTATTGGTTTATGGTTTTAGGTTTATGGTTTTAGGTAATTAAGTCATTAGTTATTTGTCATTAGTCATTAGTTGTTTTTCTTCTACCAATGAACATAAACTCAGAACTCCTGATGCCTCGTAGTTTGCTATTTAGCAGTCTTGTCATTACGAAACGCAGCGAAAAATCTCACAAGTCATTGCAAATACTAAGATTCAGATGTCCTACATTTCGAAGATGTTGGACATCTTATGGTTTATGACTTTCGCAAAGAAAGAAGATTATTAATACTTTTGTAAAGTTTACCAAACTTTGCGAAAGTTAAAAATCTAAACTATCTAAACCTTCTAATCTTTCTAAACCTTATATCTTCTCCATTTAAATAATCTCTCACTTTACAACTATAAACCTTTCAAATAAATTACCAATTTTTAAAAAATATACTCCAGAAGATAAATTTGAAATATTGATTCTTTGCTTTTGAGTAGATAAATCTAAATTTTTTATTAATACTTTTTCACCATAACTGTTGTAAATGCAAATATCTTCAGATGTCCTACATCTCGAATATGTAGGACATCTTTTAAGAGAAATCTCAATAAAATCGCTTGCGGGATTTGGATATATCAAATTTAGCTCGTTATTAATTTCATTTTCTTCTATTGCAGTATAAGAGCCGATAATATCTCTTGCTGCCTGCATCTTATGGTTTCTATCTGGATATTTCACATCGTCAGTAAGTCCCCAGCAGCCATATCTCGTATAAGAAGATGCTAAAGTAAAAACCAGAGCCAAGCCGCCGCCGATATTCTTCCAGCCCTCCAAGTAATTCAGCTTCATTACACCTTTCATTTCAATAGTTCTGTGGGCAAGGATTTGAGCAGCGAGATTATCTGTTCCGCCCCCAGAAGGAAGATGTGCTCCGCCTTCGTAAGAAGTGCAGCCACCAATAAGTCCCCACTCATTTGCTAAGTTTGTATGATTTTGACGATAAAATGAGTTTTCAGGATTGTTAGTTTGGTCATTAATTTCTGCTGTCATTCCCTGATTAATTTCGACTGGGTCTGTGGATGCTGCATTAGTTGACTGAAAATAGAGTGCTGTGCTTATTGCGTATATATATTTATTTGGCTCGCCAATATTGGATTGAATGTATTGCAAATGGCTTTCGTTTCGACCGGGCCAAACCTGCTGCCCTGCAAGAATTACCCTTATTCTTTTATTGATTTCATTTTTTCCGAAAACATTTGCAAACCAGTTTGAAAGTTCTACTGTTCTGCGGGCATAGTTTTCCATAAAACTTAGACTATAAAATTCTGCCTGAGCTTGGTTGTATGGTCCGTGAGTTGCCTGTTCTTCAGACCAAACTTCATTACTATTTTCAACATAAATTTTGATATTGCTATGTAAATTATTTTTCAACATATTAGCAAGATTTGCAACATAATTGGAATCACAGGAAATATGCAGGCAAATCCAAATATCTTTTTCCAAAATATTTGCAAGTTCTATTATATATTCCCAGCACCAAGCATCTTTTTTACCATTAAGTTGAGACATTTCGGACTGCGAAGCATCAAAAGGAGTTTTTCTTTTTTCCCACGTAGTAATTTCAGGAAAAACTGGCTCGCCATCCCAAATATTTTGCACATTATAAAAGCGATAGCAAGCAAAATCTGCCGCTTTGCAAAGAGCAATGAACTCATTTGTAAAAGTCTGAGTGGTATTAAGTTCGTAGCCCGGACGCATTACTTTTAAATTTGTAATTCCGGTGTTGATCTCCGAATCGCTTGTCCTTTGCGTATTTGTGAAGTTAAGGAAAACCAATCCGTGGTTGTCATTTGGATAGCCACCAACGTTTAGTTCAAAATATGTTGTATTGGTTTCAGCAACATAAATTTTATTGATTAACTCTACGCTTGTTCCCCAGGCATTAACATCAGCCAGTCCTTTAAAAGAGCATTTGTAAATACCACTATAATCCACGCGGTAACGCTCTGGGTCGTCAATTTCGCCATTCCATTCTGCAACTGGTCTGCCATCCATTAGAACTAAATCGAAATCGCTAAGAGGCCAGCCAAGGTCATCATAGCCACTTGCATTGCTGAATCTGTTTGTATGATTCATCATATTAACGAACGCACCATCATCGACTAAATTCACGCCAAGCCCGAATTCTGCATTAGAATAGCTGAAAAAAGTGAGCAGAAAAGCAATAAAGAAATACAATAAAGATTTTTTCATATTCTTTTTCATAAAAATTAAACAATATTTCAAAATTAAAAAAAACTTGCTTATTTCAAAGAAATTTTATAATTTTTAATAATTTAATAGACAAGATAATGATGTCTTTCATACTTTATAATGCAGTATATTTTTTTTAAATAGAAATGATATAAAGATTTATCCCCTGCCAGCGGGTGACTAAGATATCATTGGTAACCCCCAGATAAAGCAAATGCTTTATTTAAATGGAGAAGCCAAAATTCCGAGTTGTCATTCTGACGGATGTCGGAATCCATCTTTAAAATAGTTTTTATAGGTCATTAGTTATTAGTATTTTTACAAATGACTAAAAAGCAAGATGGATTCTGGAATACACCAGATTGACAAGCAAAGATGTCATTAGCAACCCTCTTAGAATGCAAATACTTCATTTAAATGAAGAGGGCATAAGGTTTAGATAGTTTAGATATCTAACTTTCGCAAAGTTCCGAGTAACTCGTGCGAAAGTATTTTGTTCTTCTTACTTTGCGAAAGTTCCTTAACTTTCTTAAAGTTTGAAGTAATTAATATCAATCTTGTTATATTATAAACAATTACAATAAAACAAAAAAAATAATCTATGAAAAAAATACTTATACTATGCACTGGAAATTCCTGCCGCAGCCAGATGGCAGAGGCAATTTTGCAATCCTTCGATAAATCTTTATTTGTTGTTTCAGCAGGAACAAAACCAGAGTGGGAAGTAAACCCACGAGCAGCAAAAGTGATTGAAGAACTAGGCCTATCGCTTGAGGGACACGTTCCCAAAAACGTAAATGATTTTATTAATGAAGAATTTGATTATGTAATCACTGTTTGCGATTCTGCACGTCAAATTTGCCCAATTTTTACTGGTAAAGTTAAACATAAACTTCATATAGGTTTTGAAGACCCGGCAAATGCAGTCGGGACAGAAGAAGAAAAATTGGAATTTTACAGAAAAATCCGAGACCAAATTATTGAAAAATTCTCAGAATTATACAAGGAAATAAGATAAAGGTGGGTTTAAAATGACATTCCGAACTCCAAGATAAAGCAAGACCTTTATTTAAATGGAGATGACATAAATAAATGTGTCATTCTGACGAATGTCAGAATCCATCTTAAAATTAGATTTTATAGGCCATTGGTTATTAGTCATTAGTATTTTTACTAACAACTAATGACCAATGACTAAAAAGCAAGATGGATTCTGGCATACGTCAGAATGACAGTATTATGTTATGTCATCTCATTTCCATTTAAATGAAGCACTTACTTTGTAAGGTGGTTCAGATTAACAATATTTTAAAAAGTATTAATGTAATATTTGATTATATATTAATTAATTGCTTTTCTGCTTTCATTTTTTCATAATCTTTTAAAAATGCTTCAACGCCGGCATCAGTCAAAGGGTGCTTAAGCGATTGCATTATTACCTTGTAAGGAACAGTTGCTATGTGGGCACCGGCTTTTGCAGCTTCAATTATGTGCATTGGATGGCGGATTGAGGCAGCAATTATTTCAGAAGTATATCCCTGAACGTCCCAAATATCGCAAATATCCTGAAGGACTATTGTACTATTGTCTGAAATATCGTCTAATCTTCCCATAAACAAAGAAACATAGCTTGCTCCGGCATTGTTTGCAGCGATTGCCTGAGTGGCACTGAAAATTAATGTTACATTCGTTGGAATATCTCTTTTTGCAAGTTCGTAAACAGCCATTAAACCTTCTGGTATCATCGGTACTTTAATTGTCGCATCTGGAAACCAAGAGACAATGTCTTCTGCTTCACGAAGCATCCCTTCGCAATCTGTAGAATTTACTTCAACAGAAAGATGACCGCCGACAAGCGAATGTATTTCTAAAATTCTATGTTTCACGTCAACTTTTGGGTCTTCTTTGGCTAAAAGTGATGGGTTGGTTGTAACTCCGCTGATAAATCCTAATTTTGCAGCATATCTTATATGCTCTATATTCGCAGTATCAATGTAAATATCCATATTATTTCCTAATTTTTATAAAATCATAATTACAAAATTAACGAATTTTTATAAATTAATTTTAAAAAGGTAAACAAAAATAAAAAGAAAAAAAGGAATACATCATTTGCTTCTTCGAATAAGCAGGGCTAATACGTTTCTTGAAATTTTCTTTACAGCCATACGATCAACAAGTTGATAGTATGACTTTTATTCCTTCTTTCTTTGCATACTATCAGCTTGCTGATGGTATGAAAAATGTGTTTTTAAAAATAAAAAATGCAAATTGAAACATATCATTTCTATTTTTAAAAATGAGGAAAGTAAATTGAAAGAGGAAAATTCTTTTTTTATAGAGGTGTTTTCGAAATTGAAAGAATATATTTTTGCTTTGAAGAGTGAAAAAATGGCAACGAGAAGGTTTTTTACTAAAGTCAGAATAAAATAAGCTTCTTTTCCTACTTTACAAATTGAATTTGGGAAGGATATTTTTCATTAAAGTTATACTTTTCATATTTGAGAGCAAAATATTTTATATGTTAAAAATTGCAAGAATAATAGTTTAATTGAATTTGGAAAAATATTTTAAGCACAGCTTTAAAGAAAGTAACCTTCCCAAGTTCAACTTGGGAAGAAGGAAAAAAGCCGACAGCCGACAGCCGATAGCTGAAAAAAAGATGGAGAGCGTGAAGTCCATCTGCTTTTAAGAACCTACACTTTCACAAAACTCAAAGAATTTATTGCGTTGCGTAACATAATCGTAGTTTTCCAAAGCATCTGTTCTGGCTTGCTTAGCAAAAACATTTCTAATATCTGGATTTTTATAATAGAAAGAAAGCAAATCAGATAAAGTATTTATGTCCTTTTGCCCGAAAATCAAACCATTCCTTTTATTAGTAATTATTTCAGGAACGCCACCTGAATTTGTTCCAATTACGGCAAGCCCGGAAGCCATTGCCTCAATCAGCACTAAACCGAACGTTTCTGAGTTGGAAGGCATAACAAATACATCAAGGCAGGCAAGCAATTCATTCACATTTTCAATGAAAGGAATGTATTTAAAACTATTTTGAAGTTCATTTGCTTTAATTTCTTTCAATATATAATCAAAATACTCTTTATCGTCAGCACTACCGCATATTACAAGGAAAGAGTTTTGCAGTTTAGCTTTAATGAATGCCTGCGTTAAAACCTGCTGTCCCTTATGTTCTTCTATTCTGCCAATGCAAGCGATAATGAAACTGTCTTGAGGCAGTCCGAATTTTGCACGTAAATTCTGTTTATTATTGTTTTGCGGATTGAATTTTTCAAGCTCAATGCCATAAGGAATAGCTTTGATTTTTTCTTTTGGGAAAATCGTTGTTTCGCTAAGTTCCTTCTTCATAATGTTTGTAAGGACAATGGCAGCATCAAGATTTTTATATACCCAATTATGGTAAATGTCTTTTTTGATAATACCCGATTGCATTTGCTGGTATAAAACGATTTTGAATTTTTTTTTGCAAAACTTCCTTGCTAATGATAGAAGTCCGATGCTTTCTGTTTTTCCCACAATGCAAATATCGGTGCTTTGTTTGTTAAGGATTTTTGAGATTATATAAGCAGAAAAAATATCTAAATATCTGAAATAATTAGGAATATTTTCGATATTCAAATTATTTTTCCTTGAAAGCAAATCGGCTTTGCTGTCTTTTAAAGTAAAAATAAAATAAGAATAGCCCAAATCGCTGGCATCAATGGCTCTTTTCACCATTTGGATTTCTAAGCCACCGAAGCCGGGATATGCGTTGAAAAAACAAAAATTCATTTATGCTTTCAACTCTTTTATTAACTGAACACCTAATTCTTCAAGTTGCTTTGTATCAACAGGCGATGGGCATCCGTCCATAAGAGATAGTCCGCTTGTGGTTTTTGGGAAAGCAATTACATCGCGGATATTATCGGTTCCGCAAAGTGTCATCGTAACTCTATCGACACCAAGTGCAATTCCGCCATGGGGAGGAGCGCCGAATTTCAGTGCATCAAGGAAATAGCCAAATTTAGATGTTTGCTCTTCCTTGCTTAAGCCGAGCAGTTTAAACATTTGTTCCTGCACATCGCTTCGGTGAATTCTTATGCTGCCGCCACCAACTTCAGCACCATTTATTACAACGTCATAAGCATTAGCGCGAACTGCATCCGGATTAGTGTAAATTAAGTGTAAATCCTCTTCAAGCGGAGCAGTAAAGGGATGATGAAGTGCTACAAAGCGATTTTCTTTTTCATCAAATTCAACCAACGGAAAATCAACTACCCAGGAAAATGAAAATTCATTCTTTACTTTATCTAAAATCTTTTCTCTTTTGGCAACTTCAAGCCGCAACGCACCCAAAACTGTAAGTGCCTTATATTTTTTATCAGAAACGATGAGCAACAAATCACCATTTTCTGCTTTAGTTTCTTTTAAAATATTTGCAAGCTCTTCTTCAGTCAAAAATTTTGCAATCGGAGAATTAACAGCACCGTCAGCAAGTTTAATCCATGCAAGTCCTTTGGCGCCATATTTTTTTGCAAGTTCAGTCAAATCATCAATATTTTTTCTTGAATAGCTGCCGCAGCCCTTTGCGTTCAGACAGGAAATAATTCCTTTGTTTTCAATAGCATCAGAAAACACCTTGAAACCGGACAGTTGCAAATGCTTTGTAATGTCAGTTAGTTCCAAGCCAAAGCGTAAATCTGGCTTATCGCTGCCGAACCTCATCATTGCTTCTTCGTAAGTCATACGTAAAAATGGAGTTTGAATTTCCATTCCCAAAACTTCTTTCCAAAGTTCTTTAAAGTATCCTTCGGTTAGAGCGATAATGTCATCTGCTTCAATAAAGGACATTTCAACGTCAATTTGGGTAAATTCCGGCTGGCGGTCAGAACGTAAATCTTCATCACGAAAACATTTAGCAATTTGCACATAGCGTTCAAAGCCGGAAACCATAAGGATTTGCTTATAAAGTTGTGGTGATTGCGGAAGAGCGTAAAATTTGCCTTTATTAATTCTGCTGGGAACTAAAAAGTCTCTTGCACCTTCAGGAGTAGATTTCATAAGTATTGGAGTTTCAACTTCATAGAAATTATGCTTAGCATAATACTGGTGCATTACTTGATAAAGTTGATTTCTTACTTCAAAATTTCTTTGAAGTGAATGACGGCGTAAATCTAAAAATCTGTATTTAAGACGGGTTTCTTCGTTTGTATCTAAATCGTTGATTACTTCAAATGGAGGCAATTCTGATTTATTGATTATTTCAAAATTATTGATTAAAACTTCAATTAAGCCGGTTGGAATGTTTTTGTTTGGACTTTCACGCTCACGGACTTTGCCTTCTGCCCAAATTACAAATTCTGATTTGAGTTCCTTTGCTTTTTGGGCGAGATCGGGAAAATTTTCTGGTTCAATCACAAGTTGAGTAATTCCCCATCTGTCTCTCAAATCAATAAAAATTAAGCCTCCCATATCGCGAACAGTTTGCACCCAGCCATTCAAAATAACATCTTTGTTTATGTTTTCTATTCTTAATTCGCCACAATTTGTATTTCTTTTCTTAAAAAGCATTTTTACTCCATTGCAAAAAATCTAAAAAACAAAATTAATCAATTTTTCAGTTATTTATGTAAGGAAAATGATTTTTAATGCTATTAGCTATCGGCTGTCAGCTGTCGGCTATCAGATTTTTTTTAAATAAGTTATTGGTCATTGGTCATTAGTTCGTAATTACTGCTTGACTTATATCAAGCTAACAACAACATTAGCAATATAAACTATCATTCTGAAGCGAAGAATCTCACAACTTACAATTATCACATAAACTTTCGTAAAGTTTATTTGCTAGTGTAGTAATTCAATGAAAAACTGGTTATAATTTCGTGTCATTTCGAACCCCCAGATAAAGCAAATGCTTTATTATAATGGAGATGACAAAATGTGTCATTCTGACGAATGTCAGAATCCATCTTATTTTTATTCTGTTGCTATACTATATTAAATATTACTATTGTAATATCCCTTTGAAAACCAGACTAAAATATCTTGTCATTCCGAGCGCAGCGAGGAATCTCAAGTTCAGT
>Ga0116156_10003167_pt1 | contig 14503 bp, 10 predicted proteins | sample AD_UKC045_MetaG_FD_89891 | JGI IMG/M metagenome (GOLD analysis project Ga0116156, IMG submission 89891) | Active sludge microbial communities of municipal wastewater-treating anaerobic digesters from USA - AD_UKC045_MetaG | ecosystem: Engineered > Bioreactor > Anaerobic > Digestate | place: USA... | reverse complement strand
TTCACGCTTAAAATTATGTTCAAAGACATCACGTTTTCCACCATGCGCACGCACAATCCATTGGCCGGGTGCGTGACCTGGGTGATGGATCGCGGCCGCGCGAACGACATCGTCGACACGCAAGGCGCCTGGATGGTCAGGGCTCACGGCGTCGATAAATGCATCCTGGTTTACACGGTCAAGGTCGACTCGGGCTTCAAGGTGCCTAAAACGGTGCAGGAATGGCTGGCCGGGCGCGACATGCCCGGCGCGTTGCGGGCGATGAAAATGCGCGTCGAGACCAACGGCGCTTATATCAAGAGTTAAACGGAACCAAGCGACAACCGTCAGGAAAGGACCGACAATGAAAGTGGAAAAAGCGTTTTACATCGAGGCGGATCCGGAAAAAGTATTGGCGGCGATGACCAGCCCCGCGCTGTTGGCAGAGGACCACAAATCGCGCAAGTGTCTGTCGTTCGATCTCAAGGATCTGAATAAAACGGCGAGCGAGCACAAATACCAGATCGTTACGACCGAATACACCCGCGGCCTGGGCGGCATCGACAAGGACAAAACCGAAAAGCACACCGTCGTGCATACCTGGAACCTGGGCGCCAAGCAGTCCAACTGGGTCTGGTCGAGCGACAACGAAATGTCCAACAAGGCGCAGATCAGCGGCGGCACCGGCCTGAAAGCCAAGGGCAAGGGCACCGAAGTGACCATGATGGTCGAGATCGACGTGAAGATCCCGATGGTCGGCAAGATGATTGCCGGCAAGCTCAAGGAAGGTTTCGAAAAAGGCTGGCCGTTGTACATCGAGCGCGTGACGGCCTGGGTCAAGAAGTAAGCGCGAACGAACGTTCAAACAAAGACCGCGCCCTCACCGGCGCGGTTTTTTTTATTTCTCCGTCGTCTGCGTCATGAACACGCGGCGGAAGTGATCGGCGCACTTGCGCTGGATGTAGGAGATGAACACCACCGAGCCGTAATGGCCGGTCGGGATGGTGATGCGTCGCGGCCGGTGCGCCGCCTCCCACCAGACGGTGGAAAGATCGTAGGGCACGATCCGATCGAAGCGCGCCGAAATCAGCAGCACTTTTTTCGGATCGATCCGGGGCGCCACGGTCAGCGGGTCGATGTCGCGCCACAGGCGATCGGCTTCGTCGTAAAGTTGCTGGTGGGTCCATTGCCGGGAGGCGAGAAACTCCTCGCGCACCTGCTCGACCCACCCCTCGTCGGTGATGGTCAGCAATTGCGCCAAGTCGCCGCCGTTGAGCATCAGGGCCGCCGCGGCCACGCGATCGTCGACGGCGGTGAGCACGCTGCCGAAGAAACCGCCCATCGAAATGCCGCTCACGCCCAGGCGCGTCCGGTCGAGTTCCGGGAGCGTCGTCCACCAATCGAGGCCGCGCCGCATGTCGATCACCGAATTGATCAGCACCTTGCGCGTATGCTCCAACCCCTTGTCGGGCAAGAACAACTCGGCTTTGCGCTCGAAGCGCAGCACGTGGAAGCCCTTGTCGGCATAGAACTCGGCGAAGGCGATCGACGGACCGTAGTCGCCGCCGAGAATCGGTATCTGCACGATGCCCGGCAGCGGACCGGCGCCGCGCCGGCGGTAGTACCAGGCGACAACCTCTTTGTTGTTCGGATCGCTTTGATCGTAAGCGGCGAAGCGGACGCGCAGGATGTCATAAGCCTGGCGCGTTTCGCGCAATTCGACGGTCGCCTCGCCGGGTCCTTGGCGGTAGTCGTAATTGTCTAGCGCGGCCGCCACGTCGACGTCGCCGGTGGGCGCATGCAGTTCCAGCGGCGGTCGCGCACAACCGGCGATCGTCAGCACGGCGAACAGGAACGACAAAAGGAATCGACGGCGCATGAATCATCTCCACCTAAAGTCCGGGGGTTTTGTAGTGCGCATGGCGCCTAACGGCAAACGGCGAATCAGCGCCAACGCTCGATGGATTTAACGCCCAGCGGGGTGACTTTGTCCAGGCAGATCATTTCCACTTTTCTCGTTTGGCGGTCGGTCAGCGTGAAGGCGAGGTAATCGTCCTCGGCGAAAACGATGCTGTTGATGCACACTTCGCACTTGCTGTCGAGGTATTTGGCGAGAAAGTCATCCATCAATTTGGGATGGCCGAACAATTCGGTGAAGGAATTTTCCTGTCGGCTCAGGCTATGGCGGATGCGACTGATGTTCAGGCGGAAGCGCGGAATGAGCGTGGGCACTTCGCCGCTCTGAAAGATGCGCGGGAACGGATAACCGACGCTCGAATAGTTATCGAATTGCACGGCGGACAGTTGATCTTCGTAAAAGGAAAGGCGTCCGTCGCCGTCGAGGTCGCGCTGCTCGATCCACTTGTTGCCGGTCGGATCGTTTTGTTCGAAGCGCACACTGTCGAGTCGGCTGGAAAGTCCGTCATCGACCGCCGGAAGGTTTCCGCCGCTCGCCAGCAGCGAATAATAAAAGACGGTCAAGACGAGAGGAAGAATCGTGTACAGAACGATATGACTCCAATTGGAGCGGATTTCATGGTCGGGAATTTTTTTAAACAGACGGCTGCCGACGCGCAGATCGAGCCGGCCGTACAAACTGAGCAGACTGAAGAGCAAAAGGGTCAGCGCAACGATCATCCGTCCCCAATGAGGGAGTTTATCGTTGACGATCAATAACCCTTGCCATAGGTCGTGCATAAGGACTCCCCGCCGCGAACCGATCTTTAGTTTACTCCATCCGGCAGGATTCGGGAACCATTATTGTTCTTTCTTCTTTAGTTTTTCAATGCGTTCCAAATCGGCCAGGGCTTCGGCGCTACGGCCGGTCTGTTCGTACAGGGACATGCGCATCTGCAGCAACGTGATGTTGTCCGGGTGTTCGGTGATCAACTCGTTGAGGATCTGGAGCGCTTCGTTCGGTTTTTTTTGCGCCATCTTCACCGAAGCGATGTTCAGCCGCGGCTCGGCCCGTTTGGGCGCCAGGGAGCGGGCCTTTTCGAAATCGGGCAGCGCCTGCTCCACTTTGTTTTGCGCGAGGTACAACTGCCCGCGCATGTTGTAGCCGCGCCAGTCGTCAGGCGCCAATTCGATGGCCTTGTTCAACGACTGCTCCGCCTCGGGCAGCTTGCCCTGCGATCCGAGGGTGTAGTGCAGCAGGACGTACAAGTCCGGCGCATCCGGCCGCAAGCGGAGCACCTGACGCGTCACCTGCTCGGCCTGCGCCGGGCGGCCCAGCTGCAACAGCAGTTCGGCCTTGGCGTAATAGGCTTCGATCGCCTCGGGTCCCAGTTCGACCGCCTTGGTGAAGTCGGCCAACGCCTGGTCGACGTCGCCCCGCTGTTGCAGGATGTAACCGCGCCGCAGGTAACCGCCGAAAAAGCGCGGCGCCAGGGCAATGCACTGATTGATGTCCGTGCGCGCCCCGACCGGATCGCCTTTGAGCACGTACACGGCTGACCGCTCGAGGTAAGCTTTGTAATATTTTTTATCCAGGTTGATCGCCCGATTGTAATCGGCCATCGCCTGGTCGAACTGGTTGAGTTGGCGGAGGATCGTCGCCCGTTCGACATAAAAGCGCGCGTCGTTCTTGTCCATTTCGATCGCTTTGGCGATGTCCTGCTGCGCCGCGTCGGTGTCGCCGGCGGCAAAATGGATGCGGGCGCGCACGTAGTAGCCCTCGGCCGTCTGCTTGAGCTGCAACGATCGTTCGGCGTGTTGTTTGGCCGGCTCGGCGCGGTTGAGCCACGCGTCGACCAGCGCCAGTTGCGCATAGGCTTCGGCGTACTGCCCGTTCAATTCGATGGCCTTGTGCAAGTCGGCGTCGGCCTGTTTGAACAGCGCGATGTCGATGGAGGCCGTACCGCGCAAAAACAGGAACTCCGGATCGTTGGCGGCATCCTGATGTTTGGCGAGCAGGTCCAATGCCTGGTGATATTGATATTGCTCAATCAGTTTCCAGGCGTCGGCTTTCCAGCCGGAAAATTCCTGGGCGTAAGCCGGCGCGGTGCAAAACAAGGCAGTCAAGACAATGGCGATGACGATTCGTTTCATGACGGTCCTCCTCGGAGCCCCTGGTATACCACAATTGTTTTGCCCGTCAAAAGCGAAGACCGGAACGACGGGCCGACAAGCCGCCGGCACCCGAACGATTGTATCCCGGCCGTGGGCAAATAGTCGGTGAAAATCGGGAGATTATGTCGATAAGTTTCTATTTGCAGGGAATTTTTTGTTTGTTATGATCGATGGAGAAATCCCGTATTTCATTTTACGAAGCGGAAGGCGAAATGACTCTGACTTTTATCCTCTTCGTCATCATTATCCCGCTGTTGGTTGCCGGAGCCCTGATCTATCCGCTGATCAAGTTCGCCCGTATGCGCGAGGATCGCTTGGAAAAAGCGTTCGTCAAAGCGCAACAGCTCAAGGAAGAAGAAAAATTCGAGGAAGCTGAAGAAACAATGTATCTGGCGCTGAAAAACGTCGGTTGGGACTATCAAAACTACCTGCAGATGAAAAAGACCAACCGCCTGGCGACGATCCGCCAAACGCAAGAACCCATGATCAAGGCGGCGCGGGTGTTGCGGGTGCTGCCGAAAAACAATTTCGATTGGGTGGCCGAAAAACTTTTCTTCCTCGGTGATATCTTCCAGATGCAGAGAAAGATCGACAAACAATTGCGTTTGTACACCGACCTGCGCAATTTTATCGACGATTACGGCAACGTCGTCAGCCGCTTGGATCGCCTGTCGATGTTGGCGCGCATCAGCGTCCGCGAGGCGAGGCTCGAATTCGAAAAGAAAAACTATCGCTCGGCCATCCGCTTGGATGCGTCCGCCTTTCTGTACCGGGTCGAGTACCTTTTCGGCGGGGCGCAGTTCGACGCGTTGAAGGAAATCATTCCGTACCGCGGCTCCGAATTGATCGTGGCGTCATTGCGCGAGCTGTCGCGTGAAGACGAGGCCGGAGAATTGTACAAGATCGTGCAACACGGCATCGTCGACGACGGAGCGCGCATCGAGCTGCGGCGGGTGCAGCGCGATCTGGACGATTTCTTCCAGGGCCGGCGCACGACCACGGACATCGAGCGGGAAACGGCGCGTCTGATGCTCAAGAAGGTGCTGGAAAAAGCCGAGAAAATCGAAGGTCAAAAGGACGATTCCGAAGACGGGGGCAAAACGGGACCCGATGACGGCGGAGTTATCCTTTTATAGTTCGTGAACAAAAAATAGTTACCAAGGAGGGATCATGGGCAAAATCGATATCGGCCAGGCGTTCGGCAAAGGTTGGGAGATGTTCTCCAAGAACATGTTGCCGTTGATTATCGGCACTTTGCTGACCGCGATTATCGGCGGCTTCAGTCTGGGTATTCTGATGCCGGCGATGGTCGGCGGCATGTATGTGATCATCCGCAAATCCTGGGCCGGTGAAACGGCGGAAATCGGCGACGTGTTCGGCGGCTTCAAGCAGTTCGGCTCGTTGCTGCTCGGCGGCATTTTGTACATCATTCTGGCCAGCGTGGGCGCCATCGCCTGCGGTATCGGCATGTTTGTCACGATGGGCATCGTCACCTTCATGTTCCCGTTGATCGCGGACAAGGGTATGGGCGCCGGCGAAGCGCTCAGCGCCAGCTTCGCCGCCTTCAAGGAAAACTGGCTGGGCATGATCGTCGTCGCCCTGCTGACCGGCATCGTCGGCGGCGCGGGCAATTCGGTGGCGATCGCCGGTTTGCTGACCATGCCGTTCGCCATGTGCGTCAATTTCGTCGCCTACAAGCAGGTGTTCGGCGACTGACCGCATGAGTCTGGTAACGTCGGAGATTAGGACGAAGGGGCCGGCGCCGACGCCGACCCCTTTTTATTGGATGTCATGAAGCGCATCGGCGACTACGAACTGGTGAAGATGCTCGGGCAGGGCGGCATGGCCGAGGTGTGGCTGGCGCGTCGGTCGGGGCCGCTGGGCACGCACAAGTTCGTCGTGATCAAACGCGTGCTCGCCCATCAAGCGGACAACCGCCGGTTTCGCGAAGCCTTCATCGACGAAGCGCGGCTTGCCGTGCGCCTCAATCATCCGCACATCGTCGCGGTGCAGGAAATCGTCGCCGACCGGCAACGGCCCGCCTTGGTGCTCGAACTGGTCGACGGCATCGACCTGGAGCGCCTGCAACTTGCGCTGGCCGCCGCCGGCCGCCGTTTTCCGCTCGGCGCCGCGGTGCGCATCGCAGCCGATCTGCTGCGCGCGCTCGACTACGCGCATCGACTGAGCGACGAGGCCGGCCAGCCGCTGCACATCATCCACCGCGACGTGAGCCCGCCCAACATTCTGCTGGGCCGGCACGGCGAGGTGAAGCTGGCCGACTTCGGCATCGCCAAAGCGCGCGGACGGTTGACCAAAACGGCCTTCGGACTGCTCAAGGGCAAAGCCGCCTATATGAGCCCCGAGCAGGCCGGCGGCAAGACGCTCGACCAACGCAGCGATCTGTTCAGCGTCGGCGTTGTGCTGTGGGAATGCCTCACCGGCCGCGCGCTGTTCGACGGCGGCGACGATCTGGCCACGCTGGACCGCGTGCGCGAAAGCGTCGCCCAACCGCCGCATCTGCTGCGCGAGGAAGCGGGCGCGGATCTGAGTGCGGTCGTCATGCGCTTGCTGGCGAAGGAGCCGCCGGCGCGCTATGCGCAGGCGCATGAGGCGCTCGCCGCGTTGGAAAGCACGCAGGCGTACCGGCAGGCTGCGGCGCGGACGGTGGCCGAGTTGGTCGTCGAGTTCGCCGGCCGGTCGCCGACGACCGAAATCCGCAAGACCGACGAGCTGGAAAGCGAGCCGGCCGCCGAGAGCCAAGACACGCCAGCGCTGCCGCGCCGACATCGTCGGCTCGTGGCGCTTGCCGCGGCCGCCGTCTTGCTGGCGGTCGCCTTGTTTGCCTGGCGGCTGTGGCCGCCGGCTTCCAGGCCGGCGCCTTCAACGACCGCCGAGTTGCGCGATGCGACATTGATCGTGCAGCCGGCCACGCAAGGCGCCGTCGCTTACTGGGACGATATTCCGCTGGGCGCGACGCCGCTCGTGCGTCATTATCCGTTGGATCGCCGCCGGCACGAAGTGCGGTTGCATCGACCGGGCTACGTTTCGCTGGTGTACAATTTTTCCTTTCACCAGCCGCGGCGCATCGACACAGCGCAACAATTGCTGCGACACAACGGAACGGTGTTTGTTTCGGCACAGTCGTCGACGTCATGGCGCATCGCCGGTACGACCGTCGCCGCCGGCGAGGAAGTCGCATTGCCTTCCGGCGGGTATCTGGCGCAAAACGAAAGGGGCGTGAAAAAGTGGATTCGCGTGGAAGCCAACGGCCGGGTCGAACTTTAATTCCTTGAATTAATAAGAGTTATTTCCGGCAAAATCCGAGTTGACAGGGACGGAAATGACCGTTAACCTTGCCTCGATTTTCGGGGGAACATCGTGATCCCGCTTCCGCGCAAAATTCTTTTTCCAAAAATGAAATAAGGAGCAATACCATGTACAGGTCGGTCGACGAGTTTATGAACAAGGTCATCGCCAAGAATCCCGCCGAACCTGAATTTCATCAAGCGGTCCACGAAGTCATTCACTCCATCTGGCCGGTCATCGAAACCAATCCGAAGTACCAGGCGGCGAACATTCTTGATCGCATCGTCGAACCGGAGCGCGTGGTGATGTTCCGCGTACCTTGGGTGGACGACTCCGGAAACGTTCACGTCAACAAAGGGTATCGCGTCGAGATGAACAGCGCGATCGGCCCGTACAAGGGCGGGCTGCGTTTCCACCCGAATGTAAACCTCAGCCGCATGAAGTTTCTGGCGTTCGAACAGACCTTCAAGAACAGTCTCACGACTCTGCCGATGGGCGGGGGCAAAGGAGGCGCCGACTTCGATCCGCGGGATAAGTCCGACAACGAGGTGATGCGTTTTTGCCAATCCTTCATGATGGAACTGTTTCGCCACATCGGTCCGAATACCGACGTACCCGCGGGCGACATCGGCGTCGGCGGGCGTGAGATCGGCTTTCTCTTCGGCATGTATAAAAAACTGCGCAACGAATTTACCGGCGTTCTGACCGGCAAAGGTCTTCGTTTCGGCGGTTCGCTGATGCGCCCGGAAGCCACCGGTTATGGCGTCGCCTATTTTGCACAGGAGATGCTCAAGACAAAGGGCGAAACCTTCGAAGGCAAGACCGTAACGATCTCGGGATACGGCAACGTCGGCTGTTTCCTGGTCGAAAAAATCAACAGCCTGGGCGGCAAGGTGATCACCATCGGGGATGAGTTCGGTTACGTGCTCGATTCCGCAGGCATCGCCGGCGAGAAACTGGAATTTCTGAAGGACCTCTGGATGATCCACCGTCGACCCGCCAAAGACTATGCGGATCGGTTCCATCTGCAATGGGTGCCGGAACGCCGGCCGTGGGAGGTCCCCTGCGATATCGCGATTCCCACCGCCACGGAAAATGAGCTGAATGGGGCCGACGCGGAAATGCTGCTGCGCAACGGCACCCGCTGCGTCGTGGAAGCGGCGAACATGCCGTGCACTCCGGAAGCCGTTCAACTATTCATCGACCGTAAAATACTTTACGCCCCCGGCAAGGCCGCCAACGCCGGCGGCGTCGCCACTTCCGGTTTGGAAATGAGCCAGAACAGCATGCGCCTGAACTGGACGCGCGAAGAGGTCGACGCTCGCCTGCACAGCATCATGAAGTCCATTCACGAGGCCTGCGTCAAGTACGGCAAGGATGGCGATTTCACCAACTACATCGACGGCGCGAACATCGCCGGCTTCACCAAAGTTGCCGACTCGATGATCGAGCAGGGCGTGGTCTGAACGATCCGCAAGCGATAATCGGCAGGGGACGTCCACAGGGGCGTCCCCTGCTTTTTTTTTCGATCGATGAGGTAAAGTAACGCGCATGAAACAGGAACTGCCGCTTAAATACCGCAAATACAATGCACTGATGCCGCACCGCGTGCGCGACGTTCTGCTGGTTTCCTCGCTGTATGACGCGTTCATCCTGCAGGAGGATGCGCACCTGTCCGAGCAGATTTTTCTCGAATACAAATCGCTTTCGCTCTCCAGCGCGCCGATGTTCACCCACGTCACCGGCGGTGAAGCGGCGATCGAGGCGATGAAGAAACGGCGCTTCGACCTGGTGCTGGTCATGCCGCGCATCGCCGACATGAAACTGTTGGACCTGGGCCGTAAAATCAAGCAACTGCGCCCGGGCCGCCCGGTCGTGGTGCTGACTTTCGAAACCAACGAACTGCAGCGGCTCGAGCCGCTGGTCGATTCGGAATACATCGACGCCGTGTTCATGTGGAACGGCAACTCGAAGATCCTGCTGGCGATCATCAAATACATCGAGGACCGCGAAAACGTCGACAACGACATTTCCGAAGCCGACGTGCGCGTGATCATCGTCGTCGAAGATTCGATCCAGTACTACTCGTCGTTCCTGTCGGTGCTGTATCCCGAGTTGATGGAGCAGTCGCAGTCGCTGTTTTCCGAAGGCATGAACCGCCTGCAGAAACTCATGCGCATGCGCACGCGTCCCAAGGTGCTGCACGTCTCCAGTTACGAAAAAGCGCTGGAACTGATCAACAAATACCGCGACAACCTGCTGGGCGTGATCAGCGACGTCGGCTTCTACCGCGAAGGACGCCACGATATGGACGCCGGCCTGGCGCTGGCGCGCAAGATCCGCTCGCTCAGCCCGGACATGCCGATTCTCATGCAGTCGTTCAACGAGGAGTACGCCGAGCGCGCACACGAACTGGGCGTGGAGTTCGTCAATAAAAAATCGCCTTCGCTGCTGCACGAGATCCGCCGTTTTCTGAAAGACCACCTGGGCTTCGGCGACTTTATTTTCCGCATGCCCGACGGTCGCGCGGTGGCGCGCGCCAAGGATATCCGCGAGTTCGAAAAGTGCATTGCGACGGTGCCCGACGAATCGCTGTTGTTCCACAGCCGGCTCAATCACATTTCCAACTGGCTGATGGCGCGCAGCGAGTTTGAAATCGCCGAGCGGCTCAAGCCCCAGCGGGTGACCGACTTCACCGACACCAGGGAGCTGCGCGAATACCTGGTCGACGTGATTCACCATACGCGTAAGGATACCGGCACGGGGATGATCGCCGATTTTTCCTCGCAGACCTTCGACCTGGAAAGCACGTTCCAGCGCATCGGTCAGGGCTCGCTGGGCGGCAAGGCGCGCGGGCTGGCTTTCTTGAACATGTTGCTGACCAACAATCCGTATTACGGCCAGATCGTCGGCATGCCGGTGCAGGTGCCGCAGACGTTCGCGGTCGCCACCGATTTCTTCGATCAGTTCATGGAGCTCAACGGACTGTACGGGTTCGCCCTGCGCACCGAAGACGACGACGAAATCGCCCGCCGGTTTTTTACCGCTCAATTGCCCGGCCAGTTGAAGGAGCACCTGCGCGAATTGGTAGAGCAAATTCAGGGTCCACTGGCGGTGCGCTCGAGCTCGATGCTCGAAGACGATATGTTCCATCCGTTTGCCGGCATTTACCGCACGATCATGATTCCCAACAACCAGGAATCGGCGGAGACGCGCCTGCAGGAGTTGGCCAACTCGATCAAACTGGTGTATGCCTCGACCTTCTTCCGCAACGCCAAGGCGTACTTGGAAAACACCAACCACCGGGTGGAAGAGGAGAAGATGGCCGTGGTCATCCAGCGGCTGATCGGCCAGCGGTTCAACGGCCGCTTCTACCCGCACTTTGCCGGCGTCGCGCATTCGTACAATTTTTATCCCCTGGGACCGCAAAAGGCGGAAGACGGCGTCGTGCAATTGGTGCTCGGCCTGGGGCGGATGGTCGTCGACGGCGGGCAGGGGTTGCGCTTCTGCCCCAAGTATCCACAGGTGGTGCCGCAATTCGCCAAGCCGGTGCTGGTCTGGAAAAATACCCAGCGGCAGTTTTACGCGCTGGATTCACAGTGCTGCGCGGTGTCGCCGGAAACCGCGGTGATGGGCAACCTGCGTCGTTATGAGGTGGTCGACGCCGAGGCCGACGGCTCCATCCAGTTGATCGGCAGCAAATACAACACGCAGGACGACATCATCACCGAGAGCCCCGACGTCGTCGGACCCTGGGTGGTGACGTTCAACAACATTCTCAAGCACCGCAGCATCCCGTTGGATGAAGTGCTCGTCGAGTTGCTGGATTTGACTTCCAGCGCGATGGGTGCGGCGGTCGAACTGGAAATCGCCGTGGACATGGGCGACGTCGGCAAGCGCACGGCGCGGGGACACAAACGCAAAGAGCCTACGCTTTATACGTTGCAGGTGCGGCCGTTCGCCACGCGCAATTCCATCGCCGAAATCGACCTCGAACACATTCCCGCCGACCGGGTCATTTGTCGGTCCCTCCAGGCGTTGGGCAACGGGCAGTACGGCGATCTGGCCACGGTCGTCTATGTGAAAAACGACGTGTTCGACCCGGCCAACACGCGCCGGATCGCCCGCGAGGTCGGCCAGTTCAACCAGCGGCTTGCCGACGACGGCCTCGACTACGTGCTGATCGGGCCGGGGCGCTGGGGTTCATCGGACTACTGGCTGGGTATTCCCGTGGAATGGGCGCAGATTTCCAACGCGAAGATCATCGTCGAGGCGTCGCCGCGAGGGTACAACGTCGATCCGTCGCAAGGTACGCACTTCTTCCATAACATCACCTCGCTGCATATCGGTTACTTTACGATTCCACCCGGCGCGCAGACCGACGAACTGCGGCAGGAAGCCTTCGTGGATTGGGCATGGCTCAACTCGCGGCCGGCGCTGGCCGAAACGGAATTTCTGCGCATGGTGCGCCTGTCGCGGCCGTTGACCGGTTTCATCGACGGACGCATCGGACAGGGTGTGTTGGTGCGCGAACCGGGAGCGTAACCGGTAAATCATCATTTTGGCCAAGGGGATTTACATTCGCCCCGGAAATCTGCGAATGTAACGCTCCATTTTTCCCGGGGGCGGTCGCTCCCGATACGAAAAAAGGCGGATTGTACAGTCAGTTACATTGACAATCCCGGACTCAAACTTATGTTTGAACATCACATTTTAAGGTAGAGGAGCACGGATATGGCAACGAAGTATGTTTATACCTTTGGTGATGGCAAGGCCGAGGGCGAAGCGAAGATGCGTGAGCTGCTCGGCGGCAAAGGCGCCAACCTGGCCGAAATGAGCCGCATCGGTGTACCGGTGCCCGCCGGCTTCACCATTACGACCGAGGTCTGCACCTATTACTACGATCACAAGCAGACCTACCCTCAGGGTTTGAAGCAAGAAGTGGAGCGCGCCCTTAAGTACGTGGAAAAAGTGATGGGCGCGAAATTCGGCGACGCCAAAAATCCGTTGCTGCTTTCCGTTCGCTCCGGCGCGCGCGACTCGATGCCCGGCATGATGGACACGGTGCTCAACCTGGGTCTCAACGACGTGACGGTGCAGGCGTTGGCTGCGGCCGGCGGCAACGACCGTTTCGCATGGGATTCCTACCGGCGTTTCGTGCAGATGTACGGCGACGTCGTGTTGGGCCTCAAGCCGACTTCCAAAACCGAGATCGATCCCTTCGAGAAGATCCTCGACGAGGTTAAAGAGAAGGCCGGCGTCGAACTCGACAACGAACTGGGCGTCGACGATCTGCAAAAACTCGTCAAGCTGTTCAAGGCCGAAATCAAAAAGAAGACCAAGAGCATCTTCCCCGAGGATCCCTGGGAGCAGTTGTGGGGCGCGATCGGCGCGGTGTTCGGTTCCTGGAACAACCAGCGCGCGATCATCTATCGCCGCTTGAACAAGATCCCCGATGAGTGGGGCACGGCCGTCAACGTCCAGGCGATGGTCTTCGGCAACATGGGCGACGACTGCGCCACCGGCGTAGCCTTCACCCGCGACCCCGCGACCGGCGACAACGTGTTCTACGGCGAGTATCTGCGCAACGCGCAGGGCGAGGATGTCGTGGCCGGCATCCGCACGCCCAAGCCGATCGCCGAACTGAAAAAGGAAATGCCCAAGCTGTACAAAGAGCTCAACGACATCCGCCTGCGGTTGGAAAAGCACTACCGCAACATGCAGGACGTCGAGTTCACCATTCAGCGCAACAAGCTGTGGATGCTCCAAACGCGCAACGGCAAGCGCACCGGCTTTGCCGCCTGTACGATCGCCGTGGACATGGTCAAAGAAAAGCTGATCGACGAAAAAGAGGCGATCAAGCGCGTGGATCCCAACGCTCTGAACCAGTTGCTCGCCCCGATTTTCGATACGAAGAAAAAAGCGGCGGCGGTTAAAGGCGGCTCGTTGCTGGCCAAGGGCTTGCCGGCCGGGCCGGGCGCGGCGACCGGGCGCATCGTCTTCCACGCCGACGACGCGGAAGAGATGGCCAAAAAAGGCGACCCGGTGATTTTGGTGCGCATCGAAACCAGCCCCGAGGACATCAAGGGCATGAAGGCCGCGCAGGGCATTTTGACCGCCAAGGGCGGCATGACCAGCCACGCGGCGTTGGTGGCCCGGCAGATGGGCCGCGTGTGCGTCGCCGGTTGCGGCGCGCTGGATATCGACTACAAAAAGGGCACGATGAAAGTCGGCGGCAAGACGTTCAAGGAAGGGGACTTCATCAGCCTCGACGGCAGCGCGGGCGAAGTGCTCGCCGGCAAGATCGACGTGTCGCCGTCGGAAGTGAAAGTCGCGCTGTTCGGCAAGGGCGCGGCGGCGGCCAAAGCCAAGCGCAGCCGCACCTACCAGGCGTTCGCCAAGCTGATGGCCTGGGCCGACAAGTACCGTAAGCTCGAAGTGTGGACCAACGCCGATCAGCCCAACCAGGCGGCGGAGGCGGTCGTTTACGGCGCGCAGGGCATCGGCCTGTGCCGCACCGAGCACATGTTCTTCGGCGGCGACCGCATTGTCGCGGTGCGCGAGATGATTCTCGCCGACGACACCGCCGGTCGCGAAAAGGCGCTGGCCAAGCTGCTGCCGATGCAGCGCAAGGATTTCGTGGGCATCCTCAAGGCGATGGGCGCCCGCCCGGTGACCATCCGCCTGCTGGATCCGCCGTTGCACGAGTTCCTGCCGCACACGCCCGCCGAAATCGATGAAGTCGCCAAGGCGATGGGCGTCAGCCCCAAGACGATCAAAGCGAAAACCGCTTCGCTGCACGAGTTCAACCCGATGCTCGGTCATCGCGGTTGCCGCTGGGCGTCACGTATCCCGAAATCTACCGCATGCAGGTGCGCGCGATCGTCGAGGCGGCGGTGCAGGTCAAGACGGCCAATAAAATCAACGTGCACCCCGAGATCATGATCCCGCTGGTCGGGCACATTAAAGAACTCGACATGCTGCGCAAAGAGGCTGAAAAGGTCATCGCCGAAGTGTTGGGCAGGAAAAAGACCAAGCTCGACATCATGATCGGCACGATGATCGAACTGCCGCGCGCCGCGCTGACAGGCCGAAGGTCGTCTGCGTCAGGTCGTTGGTCCCGAAGCTGAAGAAGTCGGCCGCCTTG
>Ga0116156_10003165_pt1 | contig 14507 bp, 12 predicted proteins | sample AD_UKC045_MetaG_FD_89891 | JGI IMG/M metagenome (GOLD analysis project Ga0116156, IMG submission 89891) | Active sludge microbial communities of municipal wastewater-treating anaerobic digesters from USA - AD_UKC045_MetaG | ecosystem: Engineered > Bioreactor > Anaerobic > Digestate | place: USA... | reverse complement strand
TAGCCAGGAAGCTTTGCTGGCGGCCACGCAAGCCACCTTGCATGCAACCGAACTGGAAAAAGAGCGTAAACGACAAGCCACCATGCTGCAAAAAACTTTACAAATCGGTGAAGCTGTCCAAGCCGAAGCCGATTTGTTCAACTTGGATTTCTTGGTCTGGAATTACCAAGAATATCCCGCTGATACGCTTCGTCTGCAAGAACAAAGTGCCCGCGCCAACGCGCTGAAAGTCACTTACGAACGGGTGCGTGGTCCGCAAGCGATCTTTGAGGTCCAAGCGCGGCTCTGGCATCGCCAAGACCAACGGGAGCTGATTACGTCACTTTCGTTCTTTCATGACCTGACCATCCATCGTGAACAAAAGTTAAACCTGATTTTCATGATGGAAGACGAAAAATACTGGCTGAAAAAATTTTTCGCGCCCTTGTATGCGCAACGAAAAATGAAAGCAGCCAAAGTCCGAGACATCACCGTGATGATTCTGGACTTCTAAAAAATTTTTCAAACTATCAAAAAAGCCCCGACTAACAATTGGGGCATTTTTATTTGCAAAATTTATTCACCTAACTTGATTGCTTGTCCGCTCAACAACGCATTGGCGACTTTCACATTGGCGGCACTTAAAATTCTCTGAAAAGTACTTTGGGAAATTCCCATTTTGTCGGCTGATTCATACTGGTTCAAGCCTTTAACATATTTCAAACGCAACGCTTCCACTTCGTCGTTCGCCAAATTCACTTCACCGGTCGCTTTGGTGACGCCCTGCGGTTTAAAATGAGTGCAAGTCAAACGAACGTAAATACGACGCTTGCTTTTCGGTCTGGCCATAACATTAAAAACTATGATTTATTAGCTTTTTTCAATTCTTCTTTGGCGATTTTCGCCTGCAAAGATTCTTTATTATCTTCTTCTTCCTTTTCTTCTTCAGTGACACGGAACACTTCTTCCAATGTAGTCACCCCACGCAATGCTTTGATAAATCCGTCTTGTTGCATGGTCAACATTTTTTGTCTATTAAACAATTCATCTTTAACCAAATCCAAATCACTGCCGGCGACAATAATTTTTTTCATATTGTCGGTCATTTCCAAACCTTCGGCAATGGCGTAACGGCCTTTATATCCGGTACCACGACAACGCGGGCAACCTTTTCCTTTATAAAAAGGTAATTTTTCCGGTGATTTCAAATCAATATTACTCGGCAAATCTTCCGGCAAAACATTACTACGCAATAATTCTTCACGCACTTCTTTTTCCAATTCCGGTGGCACATCAGTCTCAATCTTACAATGCTCACAAATACGACGAACCAAACGTTGCGCCAACACCAAATTCAAAGTGGAAATCAACAGGAACGGCTCCACTTTCATATCAACCAAACGCGGAATCGCCCCGAAAGCGTCGTTGGTGTGCAATGTGGAAAACAACAAGTGACCGGTCAAACCGGCGTGGATACCCATTTCGGCGGTTTCAAAGTCGCGGATTTCACCCACCATAATGACATCCGGATCCTGACGCAAAATCGTTCTCAAACCATTGGCGAAAGTATAACCCAAAACCGAACGCACCTGCGATTGATTAATGCCTTCCATTTCATACTCAATCGGATCTTCCAAGGTGACAATATTAATTTTTTCATTGTTGATATAATTCAAAGCGGTATAAAGCGTGGTTGATTTACCGGAACCGGTCGGACCGGTAACCAAAATCATCCCATAAGGCAAACGAATCGCTTTTTCAATCAAACCTTTTACGCGCCCGACAAAACCCAAATCCTCAAAAGTCGGAATGGTGCTGCTTTTATCCAAAATACGAAGCGTCACTTTTTCCCGATCCAACAAAGGCAAAGTGGACACACGCAAGTCAATTTTTTTGTTGCTCACTTTAACGCGAATACGACCGTCTTGCGGGATACGCATTTCATCCAATTTCAAGTTGGCCAAAACTTTAACGCGCGAGACAATCGCTGACGCCAAATACGCCGGCAACAACAATGATGTTTGCAAAATGCCGTCCACGCGATAACGAACTTTCACATTATCCTCACCGGGCTCAATATGAATATCGGAAGCGCCCGCTTCCACGCCATGTTGAATAATCACGGAGACGATTTTGGCAATCGGCGCGTCTTTAATCAATCCGCCTTCCTCACCGATTTTTTCTTCAGTCTTGGCGGCCATACCGGCATCGGTTTTTTCCAAAGCGGTCGCCACTTCACTTCCCAAATTACGATAACGTTGCAAAGTTTGTTTAAAATCAGTCAAAGTGATGATATAAATCTTAATCACCCACTTGTTTTTAACGCCCAAAAATTCCAAAGCCTCCAAAGCTTGCGTATTCAAAGGGTTAACCATACCAATGCTGATTTCATCCCCTTCTTTCAAGAAAGCAATCATCTGGTAATTCTCGGAAATATCAATTGGGATTAAATTCAAAATATCGCCGGGAATTTCCTTGTCCATCAAACTCATGTATTCCCGACCCAAAATATCGGCTTTGATTTTCGCCAAATCTTCTTCCTCCACAATCTTCTTCTGTTTCAAAACCGTATCCAAAAAAAGTTTATTGGAAGCTTCCAATTCCGCTTTTATGGATTGATACTGTTCATCGTTAATCAACTCTTTCTTTTTGAGAACCTGTAAAATTTGTTTATCAAAAGGTTTAATCATAGATTTTATTCAATTGACGGCAAGTCATTTTCTTCAATAATAATGGTCTCCTCATCATCTTCCGGCAAAACAAACTTTTCACTGGAGGGCGGGGCGTATGGCACAAACGGATTGCTCTTACCCATTGGCTCAAGCGGAATTTCCACCACCACGTTATTCAATTTTTGAAATACCGGATCATTTAACAATTGTTGTTCCAACTTACTCAAAGTGTTAGTGTCAACATCGGAAGTGGTTTGAGTTTTCCACTCACTGGGATTACTGATATCACCGGCCCACTCACGATAGTTTTCCGCTACCGTGCGATCAATGCTACGCACGAACAACAAAATATAAAACAAAACCAAAATTACCACAATAATAACCCAAGTAAAAACCAAATAAAACACTAATTGTTTTATGCTGACCGTTTCCTGCTGTTTAATTTCGCCGGAAGTCAATTCTTGTCTTCCGCCCGGCCCCAAAGGAGGTAATGCCATAAATATTTTTATTTTACTGATTTGTTAAAGCGCTCGCTTCCGCCGATTTCGGCAAGACATAATAAGTTTTCAACACAATATTGTAAGCGACGCCCTCATCCTCACGACCGGCAATCGCTTCCGAATCCTTGACATAAGATTGCGGATTAAAAGACAAGGAAACCACATCGTACAAACGACCGGTTTGCTCCAAAGTCAACAAAAACTTTTTCATGGTTTCATAATCACCGCCGGTGACGTCCAATTGCACGGTAAATTCACCTAACTGCCAATCACTCAATTCATTGATAACGCCACGCAATTGCCGTTCGCCAAATTGACTCAAACCGTCATCATTAATGGATAAATTATTCAAAATAAAACCACTGTCTTTCACCACTTTTTCAATCGGCAAATATAATTGGGTGTAATCATTGTTCTTGGCGATTAAATTTTCCACGCGCTCCAATTTAACTTGCAACAATTGTGATTTGCGTTGCTCATATTGTTCTTTCAAAGCCTGCAATTCCGCTTGTTCTTTGGCTAAAGTAGTCTGTAACATCGGAATTTCTTCAACGCTAAAAAATTGATAATGTTGATAAAAAGGATAAGCCACAAAATAACCGATTCCGGCCAACAAAATCAACATCAAAACGGCGATTATGATTTTATCAAATTTAATCACCAGATTCGCCAAAACAATATTGATTTTCTGCCCTTTAAATTGAGTATTTAATGCCATAATTATTGTTTACTTAGTGAATTTATCACACCGATATTGAACAATTCCGCTTTAACATCAAATGTAATATTAAAAGACACACCGGCGTCACGTTCTTCCCCTGATTCTGTGGTCTTCAACAAAGTCAAACTACTGATTCCAACATTCTCACAAAATTCGGAAGCATATTTTTTCAAAACCATATACTGCTTCAAAGCTGATTTCAAATCATTAGCCGAAGCGGTAAACATAATTTGATTCAAATCATTCATAATGTTGACGGAAAAATTAGTGTAATGAACTTCCGGCGCGGTATATTTTTCCAACATTACAAAAAAGTGTTGCCAAGTGATGTGATTGGCCAACAATTGTTGCAAAGTTTTATAAAATTGGTAACGCAAACGCACATCAACATCAGTGGTTTGATATTTCAATTTTTCCAAGCTTAAAGCGCGCAACTGTTGTTGCAAATCATTGGCTTGCACGAAATATTTATTCAAATAATAATTGGCCCCAAACCACGCTCCCATCAAAACAAAACCGCCAATCACGAAAGCGTATAAAATTCGGCGCAAAGCGGCCGGAAAATCCACGTATAAAATCGCTTCCTCATCCACCGGCAACAAACTGAAGGGCGAAGAAAACCCACCGCCGCTTTCCGGTAATTTTGACGGTTCGGCTTCACTCTTTGGTAACGGCGTTGGCGCCGGTTTGGCACTACCCCCAATCACGCCCAAGCCCGGTTTAACTTTTGGCAAATTTAAAGATGGCGCAACCGGTTTATCAGCAATGATTTCCGCCGATTTTTCAACGGTTTTCGGTTTATCACTTTTTAATTCCGCATCCAAATCCAAAATCCCCGAATCAACACTTTTTGCCGGCTTTCCCAACTCAGTCTGATTGCTAGCCATGTTTTTTTCAAATTCAACACTCTCCGCTTTATTCAAGTCCAAATTCATTTTTTGATTTTTATCTTCTAAAAAACTCATGCGCCGATTATTATTAATTATTTTTTATTTTTAATCGCCCATAAAGCCAAACCAATGGAAATTCCGAAACGCGATCCGATTTCATCCACCAATGGTTTTAGTACATCCGGATAAACAATATTCACCCACGGATCACCGACCATCACTTTCATATTCAATTGTTTTTCCAAATACTCGGTAAATCCGGGCATCAACGCCACCCCACCGGTCAACATAATTTTTTCCACTTCATTACCGACAACCGTATCTTGCGCGAACAAATTAATACAATATCTGATTTCATTAACCAACATTTTCATTTCATCTTTCATCACCTCAATCCATTTTAAACGATCGGGATTTTTGGAAAAGCTCAAATCAACTTTAAATTGATCAGCCTGATTGATATCAATTTTCAAATTATTGGAAAAAACTTTACTGATGGCATTCCCTCCAAAATTCACGGTTCTTTCAAATAACGCAATATGATTTTTTACAATACTGATATAGGAATCGGTCGCGCCAATATCCACAATCATCACTGTAGAAGTGTCTGTGGATAACAAAGCGCGGCTCAAAGCGGCCGATTCAACATCCAAATCCAACAATTCATAACCCAACGATTTAAAAACATCTTGATATTTTTTCACCACCACTTTGGCGGCGCCAATCAACATTACTTGAACATTCATTTGTTTACCTTTCACTTTAACCGCTCCCCCTTGCCCTTCTTGTTGACTCAAAGTTTCAGTTTGCGGTCCTTTTTCTTCCATCTTAATCAATTTCCAATCCAAAACCATTTCCTCCAAAGGCAATGGCACAATTTTTTTCGCCTCCCATTCAATCGCGGCCGCCAACTTCTCAGGATTTCTGGCATCAGCCTCACTCAAGCCTGTCAAATTAATGATCGCCGTAAACACCAACGGTGACGGCAACGCCGTCATCACTTTACGACTTTTGACACGTGCGTTTTTCATCACGGTTGATAACAAATTTCGCAAAATGTCCGGATGATCAATTAACGTTCCTTTATCCATAGCCTGTTCAATCACGCCGTAAGTCTCCAAAACCGCCCGGCCTTTTTCTTCGCGCAGTTCCACCACCTTAATGGCGCCACCGCCGATATCCACGCCGACGTAACCCTCTGATTTTTTAAATAGATTGAAAATAGACATATTTGAAAAATTTTATTAACAAAACTTAAGGCGCAATTTCATTCCATTCAGGCAAAGCTTGCGTAATATCTTGCAAACCCGGTGGCGTGTTGGCCAACAAACGACCATCATAAATAAATCTTTCCGCCCCCTCATCCAAACTCATAAACAAACGTTCCAAATTAAATTGTTTTGAGACCACCAAACCGGCTACCGTTAAATTGGCGGTTGTACTTTCACCGGTACTGAAACGGCCGCAACCGTTGGACGCTGAAGTCAAAGCCGGACAATCAGCCGGATCACCATCGCCCAAAGCAACATAAGCACCGACCAAATTGGTCACCGCTGAATCAACCGTAATATCTCCCAAAACAATAAAGGAAACCGATGGTAAATATTTCAATTTGGAAACCGCGGTCGCACTGTAAGCGATATTGGCATTAATATTTAAATTACCACGGACAATAATCGTTCCCGAACCATTAGGAATGGAAGCGTCACCGTTGCTAAACGTGGTGGGCGCGGAAATCGTCAAATCACCGTCACGAACATAAACTTTGCCTCCCAAAACAGAATCAATATCAGCGGCACTGGTGATTGTTTCAACCGTACCGTAAGTCCCGGCTTGCAAACCGGAAAAATCAATTTTTCCTAAAATACTGGAATAATTTTTTGTGGCATCAGGGAAGGTAACATCATCATAATACTGACTTTCCCATTGTGACCCGCTGGCCGAATAAAAATTGGTAATCGCGCCACCGGAATGAATGGCATAAGTGGCGCTGTATTTGCCAACCGGAGGACGGAAACTCTTATCACTACCAACCCCGCTGGAGCTGTAAATACTACCATAAGAACTTTCCAACCAAGGCGCGAACACACCACCGGTTTGAGCATGGAAAGCCAACCAACCAACTCCCAAATTTGTTCCACACACTCCACTTCCCAAAGTTTTAATCAAATACCCCCAGCCCCAACCGGTCAAACGATTTTTATTATAATCAACCGCCACACCATATTCATAACAACGTGGACAAGCGGTACAGGTATCAGGAGTCGGATCGACATTGTCAGTACAACCGCTACACATAGTTTGATTGTTAGTTTTTACACACAAAGCCCCGGCACCAACACTACTGGTTAAAACATCATAATCGGTATAACAAACACCACAACGATAGGTCGCCCCACTTTCACTGCTGGGCGCAATCACGTAACTACCGCAAGAACCATCCGGACAATCGCCGTCACCGGTACAAACCTCACCGTTGTTATCACCACCGGAACAATAACGATTATAATAATTACAACTGACACAATATGGATAAGCACCGTCATAATTAGAGGTACCGGCATTCCAAGCATAACTCTCATCACAAACTCCGCTGGCGCAATCACCTGGCACAGTGCAATCTTCACCGGCATTAGCGCCACCGACACACTCTAATTCAAAATCAGCGGCCGCAAATTGATCACCACGCATTCTCACCCAGCTATGACAAAAAGGATTACCCCACAAATTAGCTTCTGAACGCGCCCAACCACTAATCGTGCCATCGATATTCAAAGTGGAATCTTGGGTAGCGGCTCCGAATGGATCGGTAGCGGCGGTCGTGGCCGGAGCGAAATCAATCCAACCGATATTATTTGACCAAGCATAACTATCATCATCAAAAGACCCGGAAGAGCCAATGTTTACACCATAGGCACCGGTAGAACAATGATTATCACCGGGCAAGGTAATTTCTCCATCACCATCAAAATCATTCAAACAGTTCATACTGATCCAACCAAAATTAGAACCCCAAGCCCAACCGTAAACATTGTCGCTGGCGGTCGCCTCGGTCATTTGGATTTTATTTTCTCGTAAATCCCGTGAATATAAAAAATAGGTCAAACCCAAAGCAATCACAAGAAAGCTAAAGATTAGCCATATAATTTTAGACGTCTTTTTCATGTCTATTTTTGCTTTATATTTTTATAAATTCGCCTAAAAAGATTATAGCACAAAAATAAAAAATAGGGAAAGGGCAAAATCGCGCCGCCAACTACTTAATTCCCGCGTCTTTTATCGCTTCATTTACCAAAGAATCCGCCACTTTATTGAATTCACGTTTGACGTGGCGTTTGGGCACATCCTCAAATTTTTGCAACAAAACAATCGCCTCGTCATAATATTTTTTCAACTGTTCATCTTTCACGGCATATTCACCGGTTAAATGCTTGATAACCAACTCGCTATCCATATTTAATTTTAAAAATTTCACGCCCTTTTCTATAGCCAAAGCCAAACCTTTAAGCAACGCTCGATATTCCGCTTGATTATTGGTCGCTTCGCCAATATATTCTTTAAAAGTTTGCACACCATTAAACAATTCATCATACAAAACACCGCCAATCGCCGCCGGCCCGGGATTTCCCTTGGAACCGCCATCCACGAACAAGGAATAATAACCTTTATCGCTTTTTACTTCATCAACAATATCGGCTTGCAATTTTTGACGCAAAGTTAACAACTGCTTGTTATCTTTAACGGGAATCCATTGATGATAATCAATACCAAAAGCCGCTAATTTTCGCTCGGTAGCCAAAACCGGAAATAAAACCGATTCAAAATCAGCGGTGGAATCCTCCAAATTAAACAAATCACTAAAATAAGGATAAACATCCGGAGAAAAACAAGTCACACCAATATGCGCCGGTACCGGGATCATCGGATACATGGTAATTTCTTGCACCAAACTATCGGCGATTTGCATGCCGGTAAACTGATAGGGAGTTTCCGTAGTCACCACAATTGTTGCCGGTATTTGTTTGTTGTAATAATTATGCCAAAACTGACGCAAAACATCCCGAACAAAATCCGGATAATCAACAATTTGATCCACCGGATTATGACAAATAGCAAAAGCCGTTTTTGGCAAAATTTCTTTTGTCAAAGCATTTAAAACCGCACCACCGCGCCCCACCGGCTTATCGGGAAAACTGTATTTGATATTCACACCGAATTTTGAACCATCCCCCAAAACATCTTTCACCGAATCGGCGTTATGATAAACCAAAACCACAAAATTCTTAATCCCCACGCCCCGATACATCAAAACCGTCCGCTCAATAATCGTCAAATCATCATTTATCAACAAAACATTTTTATTGGTATCCATACCGGTAATTTCGCGTAAGCGCATTCCTTGTCCGGCTGCCGGCAAAATCACCCACACTTTTTCCGCAAAAACTTTCAAATCTTCTTCAGACAAATCAATATTTTCTTTTAAAAAACTGCTTAAATGATTTTTCAAGTTTAATAAAGCTCGTTGCATAAGTATTTCAAACTATTTATAAAAGACTCAGTAAAATAATGGATCCGCCTAAAATGATACGATACCAGGCAAAAAATTGCAAACCATATTTTTCCAAAAATTTCAGTAAATATTTGGCGGAAAAATACGCCACCACACCTGATAAAACAGTGGCGATTGCCATTAAATAGCCATCACTTGATTGTAAAAATAAATCACCTTGCCAAAAATCCCAAATTTTTTTCAAACCCATTCCCAAAATCAAAGGGATGGCCAGCAAAAAAGAAAATTCGGCTGCCAAGCGACGCGACAAACCACGCGACATACCGGCGACAATCGTGATGCCGGAACGGGAAATTCCGGGGATAAAACTCAAAATTTGCAAGCAACCAACCACAAACGCGTCCAGTTTTCCAATTTTTGATAAATCGTCGCTGCGGGGTCGAGCATATTTCTCCACTCCAAAAAACAACAACGCCCCAAAAATCAAAGCGACACCAATCACCCACAAATTCTCACTGAATTTATCAACATAATCTTCGATCAAAAATCCGATTATGGCTGCCGGAACAATTCCCAAAATCACCTTTAACCACAAAGCCTTATCCTGCCACAATTTTTTCAATTTCGGTAAAAACAAAAAAGCCAGCGCCAAAGCGGTGCCGACATGCAAAGCAATATCAAACAATAAATTGTTATCCAATTGAAAATCCAGCGTCTCATGCAAAACCGCCAAGTGCGCCGAACTGGAAATAGGTAAAACTTCGGTCACGCCCTGCACGATGGCTAGGATGATGGCTTTAAAATATAGGATGAACATAGAAAACTTGATAATTAGTAGCAACCCCTACAATAATAACGAACGGCCGTAAAATCTGCAACTCGGTTCCACTTGCAACAAATCCAAAACCGTCACGGTAACATCGCTCAACACACCGACCGGCGTTAGCAAACTCAAATCATTACCGATACTTTCCAAAATGGAACTGGATAAGCCTTGGTATTGTCGCCCAATCAACATAAACGGCACGGCATTGACGCTATGCTCCTTGTCAATTTCGTTGGTGCGCAGATTGATCATTTCTTCCACGTTCCCGTGGTCGGCGGTCACCAACAAAACTCCGTTTTTATTTAAAACCAATTGTGCCAATTCTCCCAAACATTTATCGGTAAATTCCACCGCTTTGATGCCGGCTTGCAAATCGCCGGTATGCCCGACCATGTCCGGATTGGCATAATTGCAAACAATAAAATCATATTTGTTTTCTTCAATCGCCGCCAACAATTTATCATTGACTTCACGCAAACTCATTTCCGGTTTTTCAGCGTATGAAGCGACGCGCGGCGATGGCACCACGATACGCTCTTCGCCGGGATAAGCTTTTTCTTTACCGGCATTAAAAAAGAAAGTAACGTGCGCATATTTTTCCGTTTCCGCTATATGCAACTGTTTCAAACCGGCAGCGCTGATTTCCTTGGCCAAACAACTTTCATTTTCCTGCCCCGGAAAAGCCACTTCCATATTCATGCCTTTTTCATATTCAGTCATGCCGACAAAATACAAATTATTGAAATCCCCCCGACCTCGATCAAAAAAATTAAAGCCGGGCATAATAAACGGTTTGCAAATTTCACGAGCACGATCGGCGCGAAAATTAAAAAATATCAAAGCATCATTATCCTGGATTTTTCCAACCGGCTGACCGGTTTCATCAAGCACCGCCACCGGCTCAAATTCCTCATCATAAACTTTGTTGGCATAAGACGCTTCAATCGCCGCTAAAGGATCGGACACTTTGGTACCGACTTCCGGATTAACCATCACTTGCCAAACCTTGGAAACTCTTTCCCAACGATTGTCACGATCAAGGGCGAACATCCGACCGGACATGCTGGCCAATTTTCCGATTTGACTATGTTCCATTTTAAACAATAAATCTTTGATAAATGTTTTTCCTGAATTGAAAACCGTATCACGACCATCTAAAAAAGCGTGCACAAAAACTTTTTGCACGCCTTCCCGCTTCGCCATATCCAACAAAGCATATAAATGTTCGTCAAAACTATGTACCAAACCCGGACTGACCAAACCCATAAAATGCAAAGCGGAATTATTTTGCTTAACATGATTCATCGCTTGCAAAAATTTTTCGTTTTTGAAAAAACTGCCATCGCGAATCGCTTTGGTGATGCGCGGCAAATTTTGAAACATGATACGCCCGCTCCCCAAAGTCAAATGACCCACTTCCGAATTACCGGTTTCCCCCCAAGACAAACCGACCGCTTCGCCCGATGCCAATAAAGTCATGGTCGGAAAATTAGCGGTCAAATAATTAAAAACCGGGGTTTTCGCCAAAGTCACGGCGTTGCCGGCTGAAGGACTGGCCGTCCCCCAACCATCCAAAATCAAAAGCACCACCGGCTTTGGTCGGTCCCCAAGCTCGCGGCCGCCCGCGCCGCCCGCTAAAATTGAAGTATCAACTATTTTCATAACTTACCATTTTTTGTTTAATTCCATCTCAATTTCCATCAAACGATTATATTTGGCGATTCTTTCGCCGCGGCTCAACGATCCGGATTTGAGTTGGCCGGCGTTCGTGGCGACCGCCAAGTCAACAATGAAATCATCAGGGGTCTCGCCGCTACGATGGGAAATCATCACGCCATATTCATGTTTTTGCGCCAACAAAATGGCATCAATCGTTTCACTTAAACTGCCGATTTGATTGACTTTAATCAAAATCGCGTTGGCGACACCGCTATCAATCGCTTTTTGCAAGCGTTCCACATTGGTCACCAACAAATCATCACCGACCAATTGAATTTCATCACCCAATTGATAAGTCAAATCCTGCCAAGCCGGCCAGTCATCTTCCGCCAAACCGTCTTCAATGGAAATAATCGGATATTTATCAATCAGTTTTTGCCAATACTTAATCATCTCGGCGCCACTCAAAGACAAACCGCCTTTTTTCTCTCCTTTCAAAACGTATTTCTTGCCATCATAAAATTCCGAGGCGGCCGGATCCAAAGCAAAGAAAATTTCCTTGCCCAGTTGCCAACCGGCGTTTTTCACAGCTTGTGAAATTATTTCCAAAGCTTCTTCATTGTTTTTCAAGCTTGGCGCGAAACCGCCTTCATCACCGACGCTGGTCACCAAGTTTTTCTTATTCAACAAATGTTTTAATTGTTGAAAAATTTCCGCGCCGGCGCGCACCTGCTCAGCGGCCGACTTTACGCCCGCCGGAAACAACATATATTCTTGAAAATCCAAATTATTGTCAGCGTGCTTGCCGCCGTTCAAAATATTAAAAGACGGAATCGGCAAAATATATTTTTTCCCTTTGATACCAAAAATTTCCCGTAAATAACGATACAGCGGCAAGCCGGAAGCGAGCGCGCCGGCGCGGGCACAAGCCAAAGAAACGCTCAAAATGGCATTAGCGCCCAATTTACTTTTATTTTCCGTACCATCCAAAGATAACATCAATTTATCCAAAGCACGTTGTTCACGAACATCTTTTTTCAAAAGCGCTTTACGAATCACTTTATTCACATTATTAACGGCACTCAAAACACCCTTACCAAAATAAATGTTTTGTTTTTTATCACGCAACTCGCAAGCCTCGTGCACACCGGTGGACGCCCCCGACGGGACGCTCGCCTTGGCGGAAATGCCGCCGGTCAAAACCACTTTGGTTTCCACGGTGGGATTGCCACGCGAATCAAGAATCTGTCTCGCTTGAACATCAGCGATGATAAATTGTTTAGGAACTGCCATAGCTTTATCTTTATTATTTATTTATCAAAAATTTGTAAGCGGCCGACGCTTCCGCCACCATCATATCCATAAATTCATTTAAGTTCTCTTTTAACAATAAATCAAGTAGCGGACGTCCCAAACCAATACCAAAAGCCTTACCCCGCGCCCGATTAGCCATGGCACGCGCTAAAATCATGTCGGCGTGCCCCGGCTCGTTAGTATTCGGACTCAACAAATTATCATAAATAATATTATCCGATTCCTTCATCAACAAAGCATAATGACGAATTGTCTCCGGCCCCAAATCCACCAATAAATCTTTATTTTCAATTTCCGCGGCCTTAGCCAAACGCAAATCATAACGACCGGTTTTTGCATCATAACGAGCGGCCATAAAATCCAAAGGATAAATCACTTTGGCGGCAAATTTTTTCAAAATTTTCGCAAAATTTTCCGTCTCACGATGAGCCATTTGCCGTGTTTTTTTATTCCAAAAATAAGATGTCCAAGATGTGCCCATTAACAAATAATCCAATTTGGGCAATATCGTTTCCAGTGCTTCCATTTTTGTAAAATCAACTTGACCACCCAAGACAAGGGCGCTTCGCTTACTGAACAAACTCTTACGCAAATCATCCAAAGCTTGCCAATCGGCAGCGGTATTCGGTCCATAATATGTTGGCAATAACAATGGCAACAACGACACCGAACTTGTCAGCTGGCCATGCAAATGCAAAGAATCAATAACATACAGATCACCTAGTTTAGCCAAATCATGAGCGAACGACACCTGTAAAAACTTTTCCGGACCGTAATCGTCAAAGCCGGTCAAAAAACACAGCCAGGCCACCGGTTCGGTTAAAATCATTTTTACGGTATCAATAAATTTTGGCTGCTCATCACAAGCGAATTGACAATAATCGTCAGCATATTTACTTTTACAAACCTTAATCGCCGCGCGCACATTTTCCTCAGGTCCACTTACCAAAACCACCACTTGCTTATCGGCCGCCATTAAAGCCTCAATAAATTCCAAAAACTTGCTTTCATATAATTGATAATAACTAAAATCAAAACGAAGGAGAATTCGTTTGGTTTTTTCCAAATTCTTAAACTGCGCTAACGGATAAACAGGCATTGTGTTTTTGCTTTTCAAGTTTTGATTTTTGTCTTCATTGCTTCATTAGACTTTTACATTATACTAAATTTTTTAACATCAAACAAGGATTTGAATTTTCATTTTATTGTCTTTGACTTTTAATCGTCATTTTTGCTAAAATTAAGACAATGAAACCCGTCGTGGGATATTATTTGTTTAAATAAATCAAATATTAAAACATAAATTATGCAAGACTTAAAAGCCTCAAAAAAAGACACATCAAGCACCGCCGCCCCCGATGTAAACAATGACATCGGACAACGCGCCGGCCACGAAGATTTTTCCGCTTATCGCGTCAACCGACAAGCAAAAAATT
>Ga0116156_10003163_pt1 | contig 14522 bp, 11 predicted proteins | sample AD_UKC045_MetaG_FD_89891 | JGI IMG/M metagenome (GOLD analysis project Ga0116156, IMG submission 89891) | Active sludge microbial communities of municipal wastewater-treating anaerobic digesters from USA - AD_UKC045_MetaG | ecosystem: Engineered > Bioreactor > Anaerobic > Digestate | place: USA... | reverse complement strand
TTCTATTCTGCCTGCGCTATCGGGATTTACTATGTGTTTGAATTTATTAGCAGATTAGTAAAAAAAGAGCAACCACTTAACGTTATTTGGTCTGGATTCCTCCTTGCACTTTGCTTTGGATTAGCTTTTTCAATGTCTGCGGACAGGTATTTAAGCACAATGGAATATACTCCATATTCCACACGCGGCACCGCACCACTTAAGAACGTTAATGAAAAGGTTGCACAGGATAAAAGTGGCGGCAATAGCTACGAATATGCTACTATGTGGTCATACAGCCCAGAAGAAACTATTACTTTTTTAATTCCAAGTTATTTCGGTTATGGCTCGCGTCATTATAAACCTGAAGGCGCCCCAAGCGGACAGGAAATGCTTTTTCCAACTTACTGGGGACAGAAAGAATCTGAAGATTCACCTCCATATATGGGTATAATGGTTTTGGCTCTTGCAGTAATTGGTCTTATTTTTTACAGGAAAGACATTTTTGTTCAATGCCTGTTTGTTGTAATTATTTTCTCAGTATTTTTATCGTTTGGTAAAAATATGTCGCTGCTATATGATTTCTTTTATTACAACATACCGAGTTTCAATAAATTCCGGGCTCCGAGTATGTCGCTTGCTTTAATGCACTTTTCTGTTCCAATTCTAGCCGGCTATGGGATTTCTGCAATTATTAAATTTAGAAATGAAGTATTCGATTTTTCAAAGAAATACGTTTGGGGCAGCTTTATTGCATCAGGAGCATTTCTCTTTTTAGCAATTGTTTTTGCCTTAATTTTCAAAGATTCGTATATTCAGGCAGTTACTTCAAGCGATACTATTTCACGCTATCTTCAATATTTCCAAAATTTGCCCGACTTTGTCTGGTCTAATATGATTGGCGACTGGTTTATTGGTGCTTTTATTTTAATTGCTTTTTCCGGTTTAATATGGGCTTACGTCCAAAGGAAAATGAACAGCAATTATTTCTTTATTGCCTTGTTTTTGATTTTGGTTTTTGATTTATGGCGTGTGGATTTTAACAGATTAGAAGTTTCTAAAGAAAATATAAATGACGAGGTTTTTAGAAAATATGAGCAGGTTTTTGCTCCAATGCAAAAAGACACAAGCATTTTCAGAATAGCAGATTTTGCCTCAGAACATTCAAACATTGCATCTTTTTTTGAACTTGAAAATATTAACGGCTACCATTCTGCAAAACTCCGCGTTTATCAGGATTTGATGGATTTAGCAAATCAAAAGGGTTACGAAGGTTCTACTTCAATATTATACAATCCATTCCTTTGGAATTTGATGAACGTGAAATATATTGTAGCTCCACAAAAAGACGAGCAAAGCGGACAGCAAACTCCACAGGTATTTCCAAATCCAGAAGCACTGCCACGTGCATTTTTCGTCGATTCTATTGAAGTTGCCGAACCAATTAAAATATTGGAAAATTTGAAAGAAGGTAATTTTAATCCTCGAAATAAAGTGTATGTGGAAAACCAGTTAAGCATTGCTGTTGATACATTGGTCGAAGATAGTTTGAGTGAAGCCGCTTATGTAAATATTTTAGAAAAGAAAAATGAATATATAAAAATAGAAGCAAACGCAACTGGCAATAACTTTCTTTTTATGAGTGAAATATATTATAAACCCGGTTGGAAAGCATTTATTGATGGCAAGGAAACTGAAATTATTAAGTCAAATTACGCTTTCCGTGGCGTTGTTGTTCCTAAAGGAAAACACAATGTAGAATTCAAATATCATTCAGATAATTTTGAACTGGGAAAAACATTAAGTTTAAGTGCTAACATTTTGACTTTACTTCTTGGATTTGTCGCTATTTTCTTTTATTGGAAAAAACGGACTAAATAATTGTTAATTGTTAATTGGTTATTAGATTAATATTATAGGGCATTGAGCTTGTCGAAATGAGAGTAGAAGAAATGCCCGCATTTTACTCCTTCCCAAGTTGAACTTGGGAAGGAGTTTTTTAAAGTCATACGAGCAACAAGTTGTTCTCATGACATCTATATTCTTGTCAAGTGAACAACTTGCTGCTCGTATATCTTCAATATTACTTTAGCACAAGTTTCTTGAACTTTGCTAAAGTTATTAAAAATAGATTTAATCAGACAATCCTTCAAATTCGTTTCTAATTAAGAGTTCTTCTCCCTTGCTTAGAAGTCTGTTTCGTCTTGCCATTACAACTTTTGCTAGTTCAACTGCTCTTTCAATTTGATGAAGAACTGAGTTTTCAGCATTGCCTCCCCAAGTGAAAGAAGGAATATAACTTGGAAGGAAACCAGAATGGAATAAAATGCTGCATATTCCTGCTGCTGTGCCGGTTGTAAAACTAGTATTTATGGCAGATTTTGTATGGTCGCCGCATAAAAGCCCAAGGAACATTCTGCCGGTTTTAATTGAATCCTTACCAATATTAATTTTTATTTCACCATAATTGTTCTTTAAATCAGATGTATTGGTGTCGGCTCCGAGATTGACCCACTCACTAATGAATGAATGTCCGAGGAAGCCATCGTGCTGCTTGTTTGAGTAGGATTGAATTATTGAATTTTCTACTTCGCCGCCTACTTTACAAAATTCACCAATAGAAGTTTTTTCGTAAATCTTAGCAGCTACTTTTATTGTTGAATTTTTCCCAATGAAGCAAGGTCCTATAATTACAGAATTTGGCATTATTTTGACGTTATCATCAATAATAATTACTCCATTGCTTGCATCTAATACTGTCCCCGGCATTATGTCTGCGGTTTCAGAAATAAAAATATTCTCTCTGTTTAAAAAAGTAGTATTTTTATTTTGTTTTAAATAATCTGCTCGGAAATACTGGAAATCATCTTCAATTGCTGAACCGTTGTATTCAATTGCATCCCAAATATAGTCCAATATTTTTGCTGCATTTATTTCAATATTTGGAAATGAAAGAGTTTCTAAATTATTGATTGAATTATTATTTATAAAATTATAATCAAGTTCTGGAAAAAAGTAAGCAATCGGTAAATTATTTCTGGTAAAACAAACAATATTTTTCTTATTTTCTATATTCTTTAAAAATTCATCATACTTTTCTTCAAGTTCTTTAAAAAAGCAAGTGGTTGGAAGAACATTAGCTAATAAAAAAAGAACATTATTTTTATTTGGAAGAGGATTTTTAAGATTGAATTTTTCTAAAAAGCAATTTAAATGTTCCGGCCTTTCCGATAAGAAAGAAATATTTGAATTAGGAAAGAGATTCACTATTTTTTCGAATAATCGGAAAACACCACATCTTAATTCAAAAACTGTGTGCAAAACTGAAAAAGGATAAAAGTTTAAATGAACTTTTGGCTCTATTAAAACAATTGAGTTTGTTTTCATAGTTATTTTGCATCAAGAAGTTCGACTTCAAAAACTAAAGTAGAATTTGCTGGAATATCGCCAGAACCACCTTTACCATAACCCAAATCAGGAGGGATAATAAGTTTGCGTTTTCCACCAACTCTCATTCCCATAATTCCTTCTTCCCAGCCCTTAATAACCTGCCCGTTTCCAATAGTAAAAATAAATGGCTGGTTCCTATCGCGTGAACTATCGAATTTTGTGCCGTCAAGGAATGTTCCGACATAATGCACTGTTAGCTTTTGTCCGGATTTCACTAGTTCTCCTTTACCTAAAAGAATATCACCATACTGCAATCCACTTGCCGTCTTAATCATCGTTAATTCATCCTTAGAAGTTTCTTTTGCGCTGCTGCAAGCAGAGAGAATAAAGCTAATTGCAATTAATGCAATAATTAATGTTTTTTTCATTTTTGCCCTCAAATAAAATTATTTAATTATTTTTTTCTATATAAATAAAATTTAACGTTTCTTTCAGGTGAATATTTTAACTTTATTTAATAGCAATGTTCTAATAACTTGAAAATTAATGCTTAGTAATGACATCTTTACTTTTGTCTGTCATTCTGAACGAAGTGAAGAATCTCAAACTCTGTGGTAACAATGACTTGTGAGATTCCTTACTTCGTTTCGGAATGACAGGGTAAACTTATGTCATCACTATTTCAATAAAGGTCTTCCTTTATCAGGGGGTTGTTACCAATGACATCTTTTCTCAGTCATACTATCAGCAAGCTGATAGCATGACTTATTTCTTGTCATGCTATCAGCTTGCTGATAGTATGACTGAAAAGCACTGTTTCGTGATATCAATGACTTGCGAGATTCTTCGCTTCGCTTCAGAATGACAGAGGTATACTTATGTCATCTCCATTTAAATAAAGTTCTTGCTTTATTTTGGAGTTACCAATGACAATTTAATTTTGCACTATTTGTTGTCGGTTTGGTATTAATGATTAATCTTCAAGCAAATGGATTTTCCACAAGTCGCGTTTGCTAAATCTTAGAATTGGTTTTAATGCAATCAATCCAATTTTTCCGATGCTTTTTCTTAAAAATTTAAATTCGGCAATTCTTTCTTTTATTGATTCATCTTTTTCATATTCAATATCTAATTCATTAAGCATTAAAACAGCTTTTGCCTTGATTGACAATTCTAAATATATTTGAATATAGCAGAGTAAATCAACAATGATTTCCGAACTGAATCTATCTTTAATGCTGTTAAAATATTGACCTGCTTTAGTTATGGAAAATCTACCATTTTTAATTGCCAGTAATAATTCTGATTCTGTATGAAACTCAATTTCCAGCCATTTCTTAAGCATACTTTCACTAATATTGAATGTAATAAGTATTATGACAGGTACAGTAATAAAAGTAATTAATGAAGTAGCTAATGGACTAATAATAAATGAGTTAAAGAAATAATGGATTAGCATCCCGATAAGCAAACCAGGCAAAATGGCTGCGAATGTTGATTTTAATTTCTTCGTTGTATGGAGCATTGTAATAATAGCAACTATAGCGGTTGCGCCACCATGCATAATTGAAGTGCCAAATCCACGTAAAATCCATACGAAAGAATTACTAGTTACTAATTCATTTATATAAAATATATTCTCTAACAAAGCAAAACTTGTCCCTATTGAAAAACCCAGAATTGCTCCATCAATCATAAATCCAATACGATGTTTTTTGATTAAATAATAAATAAAAGCTGCTTTAAAAATCTCTTCTACAAATGGAGCTATAAATTTTATATAAATATTAAAGTCAAAATCAAATATTATATTTAAACTGAAATTAAATCCATAAGACAATCCTGAAGAAATTGCCCCCCAAAGAAGTGCTTTATATATTACATTGATTTTTACTAACTTATATGAATCCAATAAGTTAAGCACCATCAGAAATATTAACACAGGTAAAACGCTAAAAATTATATTCAAATGCCACCTTTACTAATTATCTTTAATTATATATTATATAATTCAAATACAAAAATAGCAATTTCCTGCAACAATATTTACTATGAAATTACAAATGATAATTTTTGCTTTGATAAATTGCAAATTGAACCCACTGATAAAGCAAGTAATTTATTAGAGGGTTACCAATGACATCTTTTCTCAGTCATACTATCAGCGAGCTGATAGCATGACCAAAAAAAAGATTTAAAGTCATGCTATCAACTTGTTGATAGTATGACTTAAAACGAGGGAGCGGAGTTCTGAATTTAGTTTTACAAATAGCCAATGAATTTAAATAATTCAGGATAATTTCTTATTTTTGAATTATTTTATTTTGGGAAATAATATGAAGAAAATATTTCTACTCATTTTAATAATAGCAATTTCATATAATTGTTTTGCTCAAAAAGAAATAGCCGGTTTCTGGAAAGGGCATATTGAAATTATGGGTAATGAGTTAATAATTAAAACACAATTTTTTGAAGAAAACAACTCAATTGCCGGGAAACTTGATATTCCTCAGCAAATGGCTATTGGCTTGCCATTAAGCAATTTTAATTTTACTAAGGATACTGTTTCATTTGAACTCTTCCTGAATCAAACTAATATTGCAAGATTTACAGGTAAATTCACATCTGATTCTATAAGTGGATATTTCAATCAATCAGGGGTGAAAGGCACTTTTTACTTAGCAAAAACAGAAAAAGAAGAAGAAGGAACAATATTTCTTCCAGCAGATTATAATGAAGAAGAAGCTACATTTTATAATGACAAAGTAAAACTTGCCGGAACTTTCAGCTATCCCAAGGGGAAGGGACCTTTTCCTGCTGTGATTCTAATTTCGGGTAGCGGTCAGCAAGACAGAGATGAGGATATTACCGGGTTCAAGGTATTCGCATTGCTTGCCAATTACCTCTCAAATACTGGTTTTGCAGTTCTACGTTATGATGATAGAGGAGTCGGTGGCTCAGATACCGGCGATATAGAAAATGCAACTACCAGGACATTCGCCGATGATGCTAATGCAGCTTTTCAATATTTAAAGAAAAGGAAAGAAATTAATCCTAACAAAATTGGATTTCTGGGACATAGTGAAGGTGGCGCTATTGGAACTATGCTTGCAGCAGAGCATAAAGATGTCGCATTTCTTATCCTGATGTCTGGTCCTGGCATAATCGGCGAGCAGGTGATTCTTTCGCAACTCGAAGCTATTATTAGAGCAAGTGGTTCTTCTGAAGAAGAAATTACACATACTTTAGAAACTCAAAAATTGGTTATGCAAGCTGTAAAAACTGGCAATGGCTGGAATGAAGTTAAAGAAATAATTTTAAATGATTTAAAAAAAAGTATTGATGAACTACCTGAAGAAGCACGTAAACAATTAAACATTTCTGAAAAAGAGCTTGAAAAAAGAGCTGAAATGCAACTTAAAGCTGCTCAAACTAAATGGTATAAGTATTTTATTCAATATGACCCGGCTAAAGACCTCGAAAAAGTTAAATGTCCTGTTTTAGCAATGTTTGGAGAAAAAGACTTGCAGGTCGTTCCTGATTTGAATAAGAAGGCAGTTGAAAATGCATTGAAAAAAGGTGGTAATGATAATTTTCAAATTGAGTTATTTAAAGATGCCAATCATCTTTTCCAAAAAGCAAACACCGGATTAATGGATGAATACGCCATTTTAGATAAAAATTTCCTTGATGGTTTCCTCGAATATGTTATTGCTTGGTTACAAAAAAATACGAAGTAGTTGTTTCTTTATATTTCAAAACTCCTTATGCATCGTAGTTTGTTATTTAGCAGTTTATTAAATGAAAACTCTTATTTTTAAAGTGAGTTACCAATTCGTCATTGTTATTGGTCATTAGTCATTATTAGCTATAAACTAATAACCAATGACAAATGACGAATGACTAATGACAAATAAAATATATTCGTTATCTGCGAAATCATACTTTCAAAACTCCTTATGCATCGTAGTTTGTTATTGCGCATTTAATATGTTTCTGATATAAAAAATAATTTAATTTCAAAAAATTGCAAACATATAACTCCTAAATAAATTTAGGAGTTATTCTAATAATTAGAGTAACTCCCAAATTTATTTGGGAGATTAACTGCGCAATTGTTCTTTACGAGGCAAATCTCCTAACTCCTTTATTTTCGTTATGGGGTCAGGAGTTCTGACTTTACGAGTCAATTCTCCTAATTCCTTTATTTTCGATATGTGGTCAGGAGTTCTGAAGTTGTTGAGAACAAAATAGTTTATTCTCAACTAACCTACTAAAAGTTTACTGACATCTTTTTCGTTACCAAAAAGAACAAGTATGTCGTTTTCTAAAATTTTCAATTCAGGAGTAGGAACTCCGAATACATCTATTTCCTCATGCTCTCCTAAAGTAAGCAGTCCACGACTTTTTTTAACTCTCTTAATTGTAACTAAATTTAGTAAATATTTCTTTCTCAAATCAATTTCAATTAAAGTTTTATTTATAAAATTTTTAGGGGCATTAATTTCAAAAATACCATAATCCTTACTTAATGAAAACGACTCAATTATACCCGGAATAAGCAAGCGGGAAGCGAGTTGAGCAGCAGCTGTCGCTTCAGGTACAAGCAAATCAGTTATATTCATTAATCTTAGTAATCTTTCGTGTATAGGAGTTATGACACGCGTATAAATTTTTTTTACACCAATTTCCTGTATTATTGCAGTAGCAAGCAAAGAACTTTCAAAACCTTCACCAATTGCAACTATTACTGCATCCATTTCATTTAAACCTAAACTTTGCATGGTTCTCTTATCGGTTGCATCCATACAAACTGCGTGAGTTACCTTATCGGCAAGTAAATCAATTTTATCCTGATGATTATCTACAGCAAGCACTTCTGCACCTGCTTCCGAAAGGATTTTTGATAAATTGAAACCAAAATGCCCAAGTCCTATTACACAAAACTTCTTTGTTCCCATTTTTTTGTTGCATTTCTTTAATAATAATCAATTCTTTAGATATTGAACTTCAGAATATACGAAAAAATTAATTTCTGAATAAATACAGTTCATAAAATTCAAAAATACTGAATTTTAAATAAGATTATTCATAAATTCTGATTCCATAACGAATATAAAGAGGTCATGAGATTTGCCTTGTAATTAGTATTTTCACATTTTACTAATATCCTGATTATTAGTTATTGGTCATTAGTCATTGGATATTATTTTTTAACTACTAATGACTAATAACTAATGACTTATGATAATGCTCTTTTAAGAATTTAATCTCATATTTAAAATATGCAAAATAAAAACTACAAGGAGTTTGGAATTCTTAATTTAAAATGCTTAAAAGTTATACAAGCTCGAACAGAATTTTTACTTTTTTCTTTTTAATTTCATAATGTTTTAGTGAATTAATATCTAGAAAAACTTGCAAGCCGCATACAAATTAAATCCTGCAGATTATAGGTTAAAGAAAGTGGAGAGTGGAAATTAAGCAACATAATTGAAAAAGCAAGCATTTCGTTATCTTTTGTTTTCACATATCCACAAATAGCTGAAATATTTGTCATTGTTCCGGTTTTAGCAATTACATTATGCTCAGCTTTTGAAGAAAGCATTCTCTTTTTAAGCGTACCATCTTGGCCGGGAGCAGCAAGTGATTCGAGAAACACATCTTTATAATCACTTCTATAAATTGAGCTTAATAAATTCACCTGGTAGATGGGTGAAATTAAATTTAATCTTGATAAACCAGAACCATCTACAATTGAAATATTATCTGGACAAATTCCATTTTTAGCAACAAATTTTTTTATTTGCTCGGTTCCTTTTTCAAAACTACCAAAGCCGGTCGTTTCTTTTGCAATTGTTTTAAAAAGCTGTTCTGCAGCTAAATTATGACTTTTTTTATTGACGACTTGAATAATTTCTGATAGAGGTGGTGAATTGTATTCACATATCGGCTGTTTGTCAAAATATTCAATATCATCAGTAAAATCATCAATATTTATTAGTGACCCGCGAAAAGCAATTTTCCTGTTTTCTATTGAATTCTTGAAATTGTTAAGAAAAAAAATCGATGGGTCTTCTACTGCTATTGAAATGTTGAATTCTTTTGAAATTGAGCTATCTAAGCTGATTCCACCTTTAAGTTCAATTATGTCAGTTCGTTCTATTCTATTAGGAACAATATTTGTGGGTTCAGATAAAGGAAGAGTAGTTATACTGTTTGATATAAAAATATTTGTTCCAATTGGATAAGTAATAATTTTTGCCTGTTCACCAACTTTTTCTCCGGTTTTAACTGTAACGTCAATTTTGTTATCGTTAAAAGCCAGTGCAGTAATTTGTGGTGAGTAAGAATAAACCATATCGTCATTGAACCAGCCCGGCGGATAAACGTTACTATCAAAATATCGGTCATCAGCAATGATATTTCCTCTTATAGATTTAATCCCTATTGAGTCTAAAACAGCAGCCCATTCATTGAAAACCTCAAATGCATCACTATGGAATTGTTTCGAAATAGTAGGGTCGCCGCTACCGCGAATTATGATATTTCCTGTAAATTCACCATTTTCTGATATTTTGCCATCTAAATAAACTGGTGTGTTGTATCTGAAATCTGAACCGAGATAATCAAGAGCCGCTGCTGTTGTTATTATTTTATTCGTTGATGCCGGAACAAAGCAATTATTCTCATTTTTATTGAATATATATTCGCCTGTTTCAAGTGATAATATGCAAACCCCAATGAAAGCATTTGAAAAATCAGGTATATTTATTATGCTTTCTATATCTTTCTTTAACTCGTTTATTGGATTTTGATATAAATTTTTATTTCCCGTTTTTAAAGAATCCTGACCACAAAAGAGGCATGATGATGAAAATATCAGCAATAGAGCCAATAAACTATAAAATTTATATATACTACTATTTATTTTATTTATTTTTTGTGATGCTTTAATAATCATATTTTTACTAATATTTATTGTTCCATTTTAATTTTAAAATTAAAGAAAATGCAGAACAAATCAAAATTTATAAAAGAAAATTTCCATTTATAATCAATTCGTATAAAAAAGAATAAGATAATTTCCAATAATTCATTTTATACAAAGTTACATTCGTTGATACAATTAAAGTGTTATTTCGAACTCCCTGATTAAGGAAGACCTTAATATAAATTGAGATGACATCACTTTAAGCGTCATTCTGACGAATGTCAGAATCCAACTTATTATTAGCGCTATTCAAATTTATCTATTTCAATGAAGCAATTGGGCTTGCACAAATGTATCGTGAGCAAGCTCACTTGCTTTCCCAAGATGGATTCTTGCATACGCCAGAATGAGAAGTAGCAATATCATTCTGAACTAAGTGAGAAATCTCAAATGTAGTGATAACAAGGACTTGTGAGAATATTCACTTCACCTCGAAATTAAAAATAATTTAATTAAAAATTAAGAAAAATGAAATAAGATAAAAGAAAAATTAAACAAAAATCTATATTTTCATAATCTTGTTTAATAATTGCGAAAAAATTTGTAATTTTCGTTTATTTGTTTTATAAAAAAAGGAGTTAAATGGATTTACACGAAAAACGCATAAAACTTGAAGATATTGATATGCTTTCCATTCTTGGTTATAACGACGAATATCTTCATTTAATTGAAAATAAATTTGAATCAATAATCACAGCAAGAGGAAATACGATTATCCTTAGGGGCAAACCACAGGAAATAAAAACTATAGAAACAGTATTCAACGAAATAATCTATATTTTAAAAAGAAATGGTTCCTTAAATGCAAAAGATGTTAGTACTGTGCTTGAATTAATTCAATCCTCTGCACAGGCAAGTCAATTACAGACAACATCTGATAATAATATAGTATATTATGGAATTAAAGAGCCCATTAGAGCAAGAACGAAAAAGCAAATCGACTATTACAAGAAAGTTCTTGAAAATGATTTGGTTTTTGCAATTGGACCCGCTGGAACTGGAAAAACATATTTAGCAGTTGCAATGGCACTATCTGCTTTAAAGAAAAATGAAGTATCAAAAATAATTTTATCAAGACCGGCAGTAGAAGCTGGTGAATCACTTGGCTTTTTACCAGGCGATTTAAAAGAAAAACTTGACCCATATATAAAACCACTTACAGATGCGCTTTTCGATATGATACCACCAGACAAGCTGAAAAGCTATATGGAGAAAAATATTATTGAAATTATACCACTTGCATATATGCGTGGTCGCACTTTAAGCAATTCATTCATTATTCTTGACGAAGCTCAAAACGCAACAATTACTCAGATGAAAATGTTTTTAACCCGTATGGGTCATAATTCAAAAGCAATTGTAACCGGTGATATTACTCAAATTGACCTTTTAAGCAAAAAGGATTCCGGTTTGATTAATGCCCGTAATATATTGAAAAATATACCAAGTATAGATTTTATATATTTCGACAACAAAGATGTAGTCCGTCATAAGTTAGTTGCAGACATAATTAAAGCTTACGAAAGAGAAGCAAAGGAAAAAGAAGAAAAGAAATGATGGAATTATTTAAAATAGGATTTGTAAGCATTTCATTATTAGATGTTATAGATGTAGCAATCGTAGCTGGCATAACTCTATGGATTTATAAGGCATTAAAAGATACAATTGCCGTTCAAATACTTTTTGGTCTTATTATCCTTACAATCCTTTCATTCATAACAGAAGCAATTAATTTAAAATCAATGAATTGGATACTAAAAACAATCAAAGATATATGGCTTCTTGCTTTTATTATTTTATTTCAACCTGAGTTACGTCGTCTTTTGCTTCGTATCACGCGAAGTCAAATCTTTACAATGTTTACAAAATCTAAAATAAATGAAACACTTACTGAAGTTGTAAATACTGCAATTGAGCTATCAGAAAAACATACCGGAGCATTAATAATTTTTACACGTTCTCAAAATGTCCAAATGACGATTGAAACAGGTATTCCAATGCAGGCATTAGTTTCAAGAGAACTGCTTATTTCCATATTCAATACAAAATCACCTCTTCACGATGGAGCTGTGATTATAAATGAACAAACAATAGTTTCGGCAAGATGCGTTTTACCTCTTTCAAACATAACTAAATATGAAGGACGCAACCTTGGCACGCGACATAGAGCTGGTCTTGGCATATCAGAACAGGTTGATGTCGTTGTCCTAATTATTTCAGAGGAAACAGGTACAATTTCTATAGCGGAAAGCGGTCAGTTAATTCTAGATATTCCTAAAGATAAATTAAATATAATCTTAAGTGACTTTTTGTCAAATAAACCCAATAAGAAATAATAATGGAATTTAATTTCTCCCAATTTTATCGAAAAGATTTGAATGAAAACAGGTGGTGCTTGGTTGAAAGTTTAAAGAGAAGACCGGAACTATCACCAGAAGTAATAGAAGCAATTAACATTTTACCAAGAGAAATATTTGTGCTACCAAATTTTTATTACAAAGCTTATGAAGATACTGCATTACCAATTGAATGTGAGCAAACTATTACCCAACCCTATACCGTTGCTTACCAAACTACTTTATTGAATGTTAAACCAGGTAAAAAAATACTTGAAGTTGGAACAGGAAGTGGCTATCAGGCGGGTATATTATTTTTACTTGGTGCTAAAGTCTTTACAATAGAAAGGATTAAGGAACTATATGAGAAATCTTATAATAAATTTAAAATGCTTGGCTTGAGAATACATACCCGGCTCGCTGATGGTTCAATTGGCTGGAGTGAATTTGCTCCTTACGATGGAATTATCGTAACGGCTGCCGCTCCTGCCGTTCCTGTTTCGCTTTTGGAACAGCTTAAAATAGGTGGGAGGTTGGTAATACCAACTGGAGAACGAACTTCACAGGATATGCTACTAATTGAGAAAGTATCTGAAAATGATTTTAAAGAAACAAGAAAAGAAAGGTTCAAATTTGTTCCTTTAATTGGTAAAGAAGGATGGAAAGAAATATAGACCTACAGAGATATTTATTAAATAATAGAATAATACTTGTTATTTCTGGACCGACAGCATCTGGAAAAACAAAAATATCACTTGAACTTACAAATGATTTAAATATCGAAATCATTTCAGCTGATTCAAGGCAAATATTTAAGTATATAAATATCGGAACTGCAAAACCAACAATAGAAGAATTAAGCATTGTTCCTCATCATTTTATTGATTGTTTGGAACTTGATGAATACTATAGTGCTGGAATGTTTGAAAAAGATGCAGAGGAAATAATCAGTGAAATATTTAATAGAGGAAGAATCCCTGTAATTACAGGTGGAACAGGACTTTATATAAAAGCACTTTGCGAAGGAATTTTTGATGATGACAAAAACGAGGAAAACTCAAATATCAGGAATGATTTACAGGAAATATTAGAAAAAGAAGGAAAAGAAGTTCTGTATGATAAATTAGTTGAAATTGACCCCGTAGCTGCTCAAAAATATGATGACAAAAATCCAAGAAGAGTTATGCGAGCATTAGAGTATTATTATTCAAAAGGAAAAAAGTTATCTGACGCTCATATTCAAAGTATAAAAGAAAAGGAATTTAAAATTATTTACTTTGGAGTTCAAAAGCCAAGAGAAATACTATATGATTTAATAAATGAAAGAGTTTTAAATATGTGGGAAGCAGGTTTAGAGAACGAAACAAAAAATATTTTAGAAATGGGATATCCTGAAACTCTTAATTCACTTCAAACAGTTGGCTACAAAGAAACCCTTTCATATATTAAAGGAAATATTACAAAAGAAGAAGCAATATATTTAATTCAAAGAAACACTCGGCGTTACGCAAAGCGGCAGATGACTTGGTTTCGCTCTTTGGAAAACATTATTTGGATTGAAAATAGAGAAGACATTATTAAATACTTGAAACAGATTGTTTCACGTGAAACATTGAAAGATGAATAAATCAACTAAAGTTCTCTTTTATTATAAGTTGAAAAATAGTATGGTTGGTATGTTCTCATATTTTTTTAAAATAATCTAATTCCCCTCTTGAGAGCTGACGTTACCCAAATAAATTTGGAATTATTAAAATATTTCATTATATTGCATATATATAATATGTAATTTTTATAAAGGTTTTACTATGATTGAAGAGCAT
>Ga0116156_10003160_pt1 | contig 14532 bp, 7 predicted proteins | sample AD_UKC045_MetaG_FD_89891 | JGI IMG/M metagenome (GOLD analysis project Ga0116156, IMG submission 89891) | Active sludge microbial communities of municipal wastewater-treating anaerobic digesters from USA - AD_UKC045_MetaG | ecosystem: Engineered > Bioreactor > Anaerobic > Digestate | place: USA... | reverse complement strand
AGGATCCCTTTGAACTGTTCAGCGCCGGCCGCGTCGCAGCGGACAATGACACCACCAGCGGCAACAACGACGGCCAGGCCTTGGTCTATGCGCTCCAAGCCGAACAAGAACCGCCGATCCCGGATGTTCCGTTACCCTATATCACTGCGCAGCCTGCGCTTGTTCAGGTGAATGATTCGGTGACCGTGGAGGTCAAGGTGGAAGGGGCGATTGTCACTTGGGACATCTGGGTCTATTATGTGAATGGCCGAATCGATTCCTCTTTCGCTGATGACTATATTCTTGACCATCCCCTCATCTCCGGCGTCTGGCATCAGGATCTGCCCCTGTTCGGCGACACGCGGCTGCTCACCTCTGCATTGGAGGAGCCCGTCATTTTCGAACTCCGTGTACGCGATGCATATGGTCGAATGGCGACCGCACAAAGTATGATCAAGATTTTCAGTATGAATCGGATGAAATTGGATAGAAACGTCTACGAGCCCGACCGGCAGGAGCCTTTGGCCATTCAATTCAAACTTTCCTCCAACCGGGTTGCGCGTCTCGATGTATACGACATTGCAGGGACCCATATTGCCAAACTGAGCGAAACTGATTATTTGGCGGGGTGGAATACCTACTATTGGGATGGCCGGACCTCCGGCGGTATGCTGGCCGGCTCCGGAGTGTACATCATAACGATCCATAGTGGTGATTTCAAGGACTGGAAAAAATGCATGATCGTGAGATAGTCAATATGAAAAACCTGGCGGCCCTGTTGCTGATTCTATGGACGGCGCAGATCTTTGGCCAGATCCGCGCCGGCGCCGCTTTTCTAAAGATGCCGCCGGGGAGCAGATTGCAGTCCATGGGCAATAGTGCAACCGCTTTGTTGGATGATCACCATGTGGTGTTCGCCAACCCGGCCAGTGGAAGTTATCTGCGCGAATGGTATTGGTCAGCCAGTTACACTAAATGGATCGCCGACATACATAACGCCTCCCTGCTGGCGGGCAAGAGCCTGTCGATGCCATGGAGCCGGCGCATGCAGTTCAATCTGGGGTGGTTGTATCAGGGAGTCGGAGAATTCGACAGTTCTGAAAAAGGCGCCGCCCAGGTCTCGGCCAATGATTGGGTGCTGTCGGCAAATATCGGTCAGCCGATCAGCTTTCTGAGCGAACGTCTCGCCGTCGGCGTGGATGCAAAATTCTTGAACAGCAAATTGGCGCAATATAGCGCCCATACATGGGTTTTTGATTCAGGGCTCATGTATCGAACGCCCCGGTTCACCCTGAGCAGCAATCCCAACAGCCTGTTTCAGCACGGGATCATCTCCATCGGTCTCTCGGCTGCCAATATGGGTGAACCCCTTACTTTTATACGACAGAGCACGCCGTTGCCGCGCGAGATGCGGGCGGGGATTGCCTTCTATGCGGGCCGGCATCATGGCGTTCAGGTTCAATTGGCGGCCGATTATCACACCCGCCGCGATGAAAGAGAACACCTCGGTTTTGGCGCGGAGGTGAGCTGGGATGAGCGGTTCGCCATTCAAGGGGGCTATAATTCCAGCAATGATCTGCTGGAAAAATATTCTTTCGGCCTCAGCTTGCGTCTGGACGACCTGAACAGCCCGTTGAGCGGCGTGTTGCCGGGAAAAAACAACGCCCTGCGACTGGATTTTGCATCGATGAACGAACAGGACTTTTTCCATCATACCTATCGCGGCACAGTCTCGCATTTCCCGGTCAAACCAGAAGGGTTTGAATTCGTCACCCCGCCGTCCAACACCAAAGTGTACAGCGACAGCGTCATGTTGAGCTGCCAGGTCAGCCGCGAACCGGATCTCTTTGATAACGTAAAGTATCTGATCCTGCTGGATCAAGACAGCAGCAAAGTGGCGCAAAAGCTCGATCTGATCCAGCTCAATGCCGGACATTATCTGCAGGCGCCGGATACAGACCTGATGATGACCGTCAAGGACCTGCAAGCGCCTCGGACGCCCGCTGCCAATCTCACCGGCGGTGACTATTACTGGGCTGTGGTGGCCTACGATGCCGATCACCACATTCGGTTGGCGAACAAAGGCCATCGTGTCATCGACCATTTCAAAGTGCCGATGGCAGATCTGATCGCCGAGGACGTCACTTTTGAGCATAATGCATGGATTACAACCGACGATTATCACGGTAAATTGAGGGTACGGCTCTCCAATATGGGCCAGCACTGGGCCAAGGATGTGATCTATGCGGTCTATGACTCTCTGCAAACAGCGGCGCCGAACACCGTCGGTTCCTTGGAGAAGAAAGTCCTGCGCACCGGCCATTTGCCGGTGATGCTGCCGGGCGAGTCCCGCTTTCTGACCATTGACTGGAACACGCCGTATCTGGGCAGACATGGCATTTCGGTGGAGATCAAAACCCGTCAACCCATTGAGGAGCTGGACAAGGGCAACAATCGAATCGTCAAATCTTTTTACACCATTCCCAAGGGCTTCTTTGCCGCCCAGGATACGATGCAGATCATCACCGCGATCACCCGCTCCTTTGCGCTGCCGATCATCACCGAGGTGTGCTTTGACACCAACGCCACCCGTGTCAAAGACGAATATCTGCTGAAAAAAATCGTCGATCCGCCGCTGGACATTCTCTCCGAGCGGTTGGTCAAGCATCGCAACATTCAAATTCGTCTGCAGGGCTTTATCGATCCCAACAGCGGCGAGACCGATCCGGACCTGGCGAACCGACGCGCGGAAGCGGTTCGTGATTCCATGCTGCACAAAGGGGTGTTGGCGGAACAAATCAGCATTTTGCCCGGCGTGGTGCTGGCCCCGCGCTATGTGCCGGCCAATCCGGAGGATGCCCGCTGGGTGTTCGAAGAGCGGCGGTTCGTCAAGATCACCACCGACGATGCCCATGTGCCGGTGCTGTTCTCTCCCTTGAACTATGTGGACGTAGAGAACATCACCACTCCGGTCCTGTTCCAAAGCGACATCAACAGCGCGGTCGCCCTGAAACGAAACGTGGTGACGCTGCAGACCGAGATCGTTCAGGACAGCCTGCTGATGGAATCGCCGTCGCCGACGCGCATTCAGGGTCCGATCACCTGGGAAATACCGGTGCACGATTATTTTAAGAAAAGCCCCTGGATCAATCAGCAGATCCAGTATGTGGTCCATCTGACCGATTCACTGCAACGCACTTTCAGGACCTATCCGCGCTCATTTCTGCCGGTAGGCAAAGCGGAACTGCGCGAACACACCGTCGCTTTTCCATTGCAATTCAATAAGACCGATCCCCTCTACAGCTTTTACTGGGCGAGCATCCTTGAATCCATCGAAGAGATCTTTACCGATCCGCAGAAAAGATTCCGCTTCTTCGGACACGCCTGCGCCATCGGCAATGCATCCTATAATTTGCGATTATCCGAAGAACGTGCCCTTTCTTTCCATGACAGCTTTCTGAAATATGTGGAGCAGAACTATCCGGCTGTGTTCAACCGGATTGTCCGCCGGACCGATTCGGCTAAAGGGTATGGCGAGGATAAACCGCTCGGCGTGATCCGCAGCAGCGGCGAGACCGTCTTGATCGGCGAAAACAATCTGCCCACCGGCCGCAAGTTCAACCGGCGCATAGAGATCAATTTCTACACGGTGAACAAATGAAAGGAACCCTATCCGTCCGCCAACTTGAAACTGATAAAAATTTCTTGCATTTCATACGGGATGATGTTACTTTGCAGTACAAACGCCAAGGACTCGTTCAAAATCCAGCGCAAGCATCGCTGGAGTTATGGAGTGCATAGAACTTTATGAAAAAACTGGGCGGTAAACCGCTGTGGCTGAGCGGTTTTATCCTGGGGATCGGAGCCATTCTTCTCGGCAACCATGCGCTTAAAATCACCGCTACGGACCGTTTTTGCGATATCTGCCACACCCATCCGCACGTCCTAGACTCGTGGAAAAAATCAACTCATTTCAAAAATAAGAGCGGAGTGGTCACCCATTGTGTGGAATGCCACCTTCCGCCTGAGGGCTGGCCCTATCTCAGGGAAAAAGCTCGTCTGGGCGTTCGCGACGCCTATGGCACGTTGTTCAAAGACGTCAAACGCATCAACTGGGAGGCCAAATCCAGGCTGGAGAATGCCGTACACTATACCTTCGACGCCTCCTGCCGCCGCTGCCACAGCGACCTTTTTAGTAAAAATCTGACCAGCAAGGGTGTAGACGCGCACGTCTATTACCTTAAAAACACCGCCGGCGTGCGGTGCATCAACTGCCATTTGCAGGTTGGGCATTATCAGGAGATGGCAAAAGTGGACACCGCCATTCTGGCGAAAAAACCGCAAAAGCGCGTCCGGATCACCCGCCGTCCTCTGCTCAATGTCCCGTTTGAAAACTATACGGAAACCATCCCCGGCAGCCAGGTCACCTTTGATATGATCGCCATTCCCGGCGGAAAGTTTCTCATGGGCAGTCCGGAAACCGAGAGCTGCCGGGAATCCGACGAAGGGCCGCAAAGACAGGTGACCCTCAGCCAATTCTGGATGTCCAAAACAGAAGTGACCTGGGCCGAGTGGGAACGCTACTTTGCCGAACGGGGCCGCGGCAAGCGGGAATATTGGGCCAAGGACGTAGACGAGCTGGACCTGGTCACCGGACCGACTCCGCCCTACGGCTCACCGGATCAAGGCTGGGGCAAGGGCGCACGGCCGGCCATCACCATGACCCATTATGCCGCCACCCAGTATTGTGAATGGCTCAGCGAAGCAACAGGCAAACTCTACCGCCTTCCCACCGAAGCAGAGTGGGAATACGCCTGCCGCGCCGGATCCGGCGACCCCTATTTTTTCAAAGGAGATCCGGTCCGTTACACCAGGCGCAAGCTATGGAACAGGCTTGCCGGCGTCGACACCAGCCTGATCGCGAGCTATGCTGTGTATGAGGCCAACAGCAACAGCCGCACCGCACCGGTGGCACAGGGCAAACCAAATCCCTTCGGTCTGTTCAATATGGCCGGCAATGTCGCTGAATTCTGCCTGGATTATTATGATCCCCACGTTCTGTCGTCCTACAGCGATCAAGGCGTTGTAGACCCGAGGGGTCCCGAAAGCGGCAGCGAGCATGTCATACGCGGAGGATCCTTTAAAAGCGATGCAGCGGATTTGCGCAGCGCCAATCGGGATTTCACCCGAACCGATGCCTGGCTGATGACCGATCCGCAAAATCCAAAGAGCTTGTGGTGGTATTCCGACTGCGTGGATGTAGGATTTCGCGTGGTTCGCGTCTACGAGAAATAAGCCCGCCGAGCAGGCGGTGCAGCGGCATTAAATTAGCCAACGACATTGAATCATAAAGCAAAGGAGTCCATCATGTCCCATCAAGAGAGCAAATTTTCCCGTCGCGATTTTTTCGGCGCCGTGGCCGCTGTTTCCACCGTCGCCATGGCAGCCGGCAGCTGCGCTAAAAAAAGCGCTGAAATGCCGGCGTTGGCGGCCCAGGCGCCGGACGGCGCGCCCATCAAAGCCGGTCTGATCGGCTGTGGCGGCCGCGGCACCGGCGCAGCCAAAGATTTTCTCAAAGCCGGCGGCAACCTGGTCATCACCGCCATCGGCGACACCTTTCAGGATCGCCTCGATTCATGCCGGGAGCAGTTGGCCAAAGAAGGTCAGAACATCAGCAACGATCGCTGCTATGTGGGTCTGGACGCCTATAAAAAAGTGATCGATTCAGGGGTCGACCTTGTGATCATGGCCACTCCGCCCTTTTTTCGGCCCGAACATTTCAGCGCTGCCGTCGACGCCGGCAAGCATGTGTTTATGGAAAAACCGGTGGCCGTGGATCCGATGGGCGCCAAGCAGATTCTGCAGGCCGCGGAACAGGCGACGCAAAAAGGCCTGTCGGTCGTCACCGGCAACCAGCGCCGCAATCAATACCACTATCTCAAGGCGCTTCAGATGGTCCGCAACGGCGCCATCGGCGACCTAGTCGGCGGCCAGGTTTACTGGAATCAGTCGCAGCTCTGGTACAAAGAACGTCAAAAAGGCTGGAGCGATATGGAATGGATGATCCGCGACTGGGTCAACTGGGTGTGGCTGTCCGGCGATCATATCGTGGAACAACATGTGCATAACATCGACGTGATGAACTGGTTCATGGATGCGCATCCGGTCAAGGCCGTAGGCATGGGCGGCCGCGCGCGTCGCGTCACCGGCGATCAATTCGACTTTTTCGCCGTGGATTATGAAATGGCCAACGGCGTCCATGTGATGAGCATGTGTCGTCAGATCAACGGCTGCGTCAACAACGTCAGCGAAACCATGGTCGGCAGCAAGGGCGTTTGCCGCCTCAGCAGCGGCATGGCCAAACTGACCGATGCCAAAGGCAAAGTGATCTGGGAATGGAACAAAGAAAAAGAGCCGGAAAAGAATCCCTATGAACAGGAACATGTCACTTTGGTCACCGCCATCCGCAGCAACAAACCGGTGAACATGGCCAAAGACATCGCTGAATCAGTGCTCACCGCCATCATGGGCCGCACGGCGGCCTATACAGGCAAAGAGGTAACCTGGGACGAGATGATGCAATCCACGGAAAAGCTGGGAGTCGCCAACCTCGCCATGGGTCCGGTGCCGGAGCTGAAAACCCTGAAGGTTGCCGTCCCGGGAACGGAAAACAATTGAGGAGCCCCTTGATGCCTATCGATAGAAGAGATTTTTTTAAAATGAGCGCGATCACCGGAGCCGCTGTCACACTGCCCATAGCCGCCTGTACGGGTAAAATGCCCCGGCCGGTAACAACGGCGGTGCTCAAACCGTCCTGTCAGGACGGCATCGCGCCCGGTGAAACGATTGTCGCTAAATTGGATTTTATCGAAAAATGCGGTTTTGTCGCTGTGGAGATCGGCGGCAGAGGACTGGCCGACCGGATCGGAGAATACCAGAATGCATTGCGCGGCCGCAGCCTGCAGGTGAGCGCCATCTGCGCCGGTTTCACCGGCGTGCCGATCTCGGACAAAGAAGAGGAGCGGAAGGAGTTCGTCAGATCCATCAAAGAACTCCTCGCTCTGGCCGGCGCGCTGGGCGCGGTCGGCGTCATCGCCGTGCCGGCGTTCAACAGCCAGCCGCAGCTGCCGCACAAGGAGGCGCGCGAAGTGCTGCTGCAAATGCTTCCGGAGATCGGCGAGCATGCGGTGAAAAATAAAGCCGTGTTGCTGCTGGAGCCGCTGAACCGCAAAGAGGCCTATTTTCTCCGCCAGGTCGCTGATGCGGCCTCCATCTGCCGCGACGCTGATCATCCGGGCATCGCCTGCATGGGCGATTTCTGGCACATGACCTGGGAAGAGACCAGCGACATGGGCGCTTTTATCTCCGCCGGGAAATATCTCCGCCACGTGCACATCGCCAGCCGCAAACGACGCAAAATGCCCGGCGAGGATGAAGGCGATAACTATGTCGACGGCATGAGAGGTCTCAAAATGATCGGCTACCAGGATTACATCAGCCTGGAATGCGGATCTGTGGGCGACAAAAACGTCACCATGCCTGCGGCGGTCAAGCTGATGAAAGAGCAATGGGAAATAGCGTAAAGACAAATCAGGACCAAGGCCCTGATCCCGGCTGTTGCCGCGGCTTTTACGGCAACGCCGGGTTGCCTAAACAGCCAACTGATGATTCACTGCTTTTCCTTGTTAGCTCATGAGCAAGTCTTTCGCGTTATCGGCGACTCTCGCTTGCTCGATTCGCATTCCCAGCGTATGAAGAAATACATGCAGCAGCGATGAAAAATTTTCGCCGCTGGAACAGTGCATAGGCCGGCGGCATGCGCTGGTCAGCGCGTCCTTATGGAAGTCGAATAACCTGCCTGTTCTATCTTTGCTGATCCAGCAAAAAATGATGAGCATCTCGTAACCCAGATCAGAGGGGGTTGCTATGATTGCAAGAGCACAGTATTCTTACAGTGACCCGGTTGGAATATTGTGCTTTTCTATTTATGTTTATGTCTAGCGGCAAAGAACCGCACTATCCAATTCTCCCCACTTAAAATTGGGAGATGACCAAGATGAGCATTCATGCTAAAATTGCTTCGGTGCTGCTGGGCGTCGCCCTCATCCTGGCTTGCGGCAAAAAAAATCCGGTCAAGCCTGAACCGAAGGATGAGGACATAATCCAAGCGCGCATCGGCGCCGCGGGCGGCAAGCTGGAAACCAGCGAATTTAAGCTCACCGTCCCAGCCGGAGCCTTCGCCGCTCCGGCCGAACTCAAACTGCAACTGCAGCCCAGCCCGCCAGCCTTTTCCAGTTTTGTCAAGACCCACAGCTTCCGTCTCACCGGATTGCCGCAAAATTTCTTTAAAGACTTGCACCTCTCTCTGCAACACAACAGCACGCTCTCTGACTCTAGCTTCATTGTCATGGCCTCGTCATTGACATCGCTTGAAGTCGATTCTACGCTCCTTTCCTACTCGTTTTTTCCGGCGCACGATTCTTCCGGACGATTGCTCTGTACCATCCCGGCGCGCATGGCGGGGACTGACTGGGCCCGCAAGCCGGTCGCCTGGAGCGACGACAGTCCGCTTTCCGATCTCTTCGACGACTTATTCGGCATCTCCGAGTATGATACGCGTTACTATGGCAATGTATCCTGCATGAGATGCCCCAAAATCATGCTGGAGAGCATGACCACTCCCATTCTGATGGTGCCCTCTATAAGCGCGGAAAAAGTAACTTCCCTGGGGCTGTTTTTTGAAAAGCCAGCGGTTTATTACGAAATGATCGTAGGCGACTTTAAAAGCCCTTTCGGCGCAGAAGCTCAATATGTCGTCATGGACTTTGGCAATCAGTCCGATACCAGGAGGCCGCAGCAGTATTTGACGCTGACTTATAAAAAAATGGTCTGGAACGACCGCTTTGCCATCTGCAGACAAACCGCCCGGGAATTTTTCTTTCGTGTCCCGGCAAGTTATTATTCTAAGCGAACGAAACAATACAACTACCTGTCTGTAGATCATGTCTGGCTACATGCCGCTATAGGCTCATGGTTCGAAGAATGGTTGCCTCCTGAGGATCCGAACTTCGCCCCGACCGGCTTAAAGGGGAATGAATTAGATATATTTGACGGCCTTGTGGCCGGGGGAGGGTTGCCGGGACGAAATATGAGGCTGCATGGGTATGCTGAAGCGCCGCTTATCAAATATCTGGTCACTCATTATCGCGAAAGCGCGTTGAACCGTATCTATGATGACATCGCCGCCGACAAGCATCCCGCTGAGGCCTTGAGAAACAGCATGGCCGATCCTCCTCGGGTGTGGTGGCCTGATTTTATCCGGCGCTATATTTCGGGTGAATTTTATGGGATCCAGAATCAGACATTTCTGGACGGCGTCAGCCGAATCTTTCAAATCCGTTCCAGCCGCGACACCCTGACCTCCTGGTCCGACAATTATCCTGATATCTCCGCAAAACTCTACAGGATCGATCTAGAGTATGCCGACGTTCCGGCCGGCGCACAGCTGCAGTTCGCTGTCTCCACCAGTGCGACGCAAAAGGAGAACGCCAATGTGATGCTTTTTGGAATCAACCAGGGAAAATTAGAGTATTGGACCCAGGGGGATACGGTCAATGTGGCGAAAATCAGGGATCTTACCCAGGCGGGATATGATATTCTTGCAGTGGTGAATTACAGCAAACTCGAAGCACCCTACTATCGCACCGACGGGATCACTCTCGATGTACGCGTTTTTCAGCCTGCCGCGTTTACAACCGCCCGGTTCAAGGCAAGGATTGAGGGGGTAAGAACGTACAGTGATGGCTCGACATGGGATGCCGGCGTATTATATGTCAATGACAAATGGCGAGACGGGACCTACCTAGATAATGTCTTTCAGGCCGTTTGGAACATTACCACAACTAATCCGACGGCTGAAGGCCGACTTGTTGTAAGGCTGGATCCCAACAGTTCGCCTATCAAGCTGACCTATTTTGAATTTCATGAAACCACCCGCAGCGGTGATAGGGAAAATCTGAACATCATCAGCAAACAAAATTTAGCCATCCCTGGACAAGCGCCCTATTTGGGTGGAAGCGCGCGGATCTTTAGAATCGAAGGCGCCCAAGCCTGCGCCGCTCTAGCTTCATTGAACAACCATTATGAAGCCACATGGGGAGGCTGGAATTTGACCAGCTTTTCCTGCGATGATCAGAGTTATGTGGAGATAACGCTGGAGTGATCAGGGTTCAACCGGCAGGAAAGTTGATTTTTCCGGGGCTAAAAAATCAAAGAAATCATCGTCCCTCTGGCGTTGAAGCCCGGCCATTTAACCATTTTCGCCGCCCAGCCATTTCCGGCATCCTTCTTCTGTGAAATTTTACGCTTCGCTTGTGTACGCCGGCTCAAACACATCTTTGCTTAATTACGACCAACCGGCCCACCTTTTCTCCGATGTTTGACGCCTGCACATGATATAAAGAGATGCCGGCCGCAAGGTACATGCTGTCCTTTGACATGACATCCGACACGGCGGTGCCGTCGTTGATTCCACATTCATGTTCAATGGTATCCACCAGACAGCACGGAATTGCAGCTAGGCGTATGATACTCCGGTTGGGCACATAAATAAAATACAACGCCATCAGCCGCGGCCCGCCCCAATAGACTTGATGGCTCTCATAGCTCCGTTGTTCTATACAGGTTCGGCATCACCGTTATCCGATCCAATTCCGACCGCGCTTGCTTCCAGCCCATTTTTACTTTTGTAGTCATGAACTCATACGCCTCTCCGCCCTGCGGCGGCATATGCATCCGCACTTTATAAACATCACCCGGCTGCGGTCACAACACCTCCGCCGCAATAGGGCGATATCGAGCACACGCTCTATTCGACTACATCCATGCTGCGCACCATAGAGCGCCTACTCGGCTGGCCGCCTATAAGTCAATATGAAGCTCTCGGCAACCCTATGTGGCGCTGTTTCAATAAAACAGCCGGTCATGCTCCCTTTTCCGCGCGTCCCTGTCAGGTCGATTTGAACGAAAAAAATATGCTCCGCTGCAAATGGTCGCATCTCAGCGAATCCTTTAATTTTGCCCAGCAAGATCGGTGTCCGGATGCGCTGTTTAACCAAGTCATTGGAGAAAGCGGTGAAAGGTTTGGACAGTCCTTGTTCGGCGCCGCCGCCTGCATCGTTTTTAGGGTCGAAGAGGAAGAGGAGGATCAGCCCATCCCAAACAAAGAGAAATCCCTTGCATTTGCTAAAGTATTTGATTATTATTTACTGCGTGGATCGATTACAGCATCCTTGCAAACGTTTCAAACCTTCGCAAGGTTGTTGTTCGAGCACAGATCACTCAGTATGAAATAAAAGATTGTGGTTCATTCCAGGTAGTAAGAATGACATGATCTAAATAAGAGCACGAATTGTGCCATTATGATATGGCGGGATTTGTGCTTTTTTGTTTATGTTGAACAGGGGCAAGATCGCTCGGCAGATTCCTTGATCGCTGCAGCGGTCTCACAGATCGCCGGGGAAATCTTTTCGCGGGCGAAATAGTTGCTTGGGCATTTTGTCCACAGATAATCTGGAATACTGACGCCATGAAGAAAAATAATTTAAAAAAACTAACAAAAAGGGGGCGAAAATTCACCCTGTTCCGCCAAAGGCGGTGCCCAACTACAAGCTGAACAAAAAAATGCAGAAACTATATCGCATGAACTATGACGGGAAATAGTTCCGTCGGCATTTTGTTGGCCTATTTAATTATAGTTTTTACGCTTAAGGGCCAGAAAATGTCTGCCCCCTCAAGTAACAGTCGCAAAAGGCGACCGACGACTGGTTTCAGGGGCAGCCGGATTGGAACCTTGGTGTTATATTTTTAGGGGGCCGTTCCAGCCTAAGGAGATCGACCATGAAAAAACTGTGCCTTGTTCTTTTCGTTCTGATCTTCGGGATGCTAATGACGCTGCATTTTAGAAAACCAACGGGACATCCTGCCGGGAACAGATTTACCGCTGCCGAGGGTACGGAAGAGGATCCTTTCGCCCGCAGCCGCTATGAATGGACGCTCCTGCATGATCCCGCCACCCATTCCATCCCCAGGCATATCGGCATCCTGCAAAATAATTTTGTCAATCGATTGGCAAAGCAGAATGCATCGTTGCAGTTTCTCCCGCAGGTGCAAAACTGGATTCATCGTGGTCCTTACAACATCGGCGGCCGCACCAAGGCGCTGGCCATCGATGTTAAAAATGAAAATATCATTCTTGCCGGCTGTGTCTCCGGCGGTATGTGGAAATCCGTTGACAAAGGCAAGTCTTGGATAAAGACGACCGCACCGCATCACCTGCACAGCGTGTCCTGCATTGCGCAGAACACTGCGCCGGGGAAAGAGCACATCTGGTACTATGGCACAGGAGAATGCGGCAATGGTGAGAGAGGCAGCAGCGCAGCCGGTCCTTTGGGAACCGACGCATTCGACCGGGGCGACGGCATTTTCAAATCCATGGATAACGGCTCCAGCTGGTCTCCGCTGCCGTCTACGGTTTCCGGAACTGCTCTGACGACAGATCCGTTCGATTTTATCTATAAACTGGTCACCTTTGGAGAAAACAGCATTCTGGCGGCAACCTCCAGCGGCGTTTTTCTCAGCACCGATGGAGGAAATGCATGGCAGCATGTTCTGGATTTCGGCGCCGATTATCCCAGCAGCGATATCATTATGACCAGCAAGGGCGAGTTTTATGCGGCGATTGACGGCCATGGACCCAAAACCGGACTGTATAAATCCCTTAATGGGCAAACCTGGGAGGATATGTCGCCGCCCAGTTGGCCCGATTCTACAACCCGAACGGTTATCGCCATCTCGCCTGCCAATGAAAAAATCATTTATTATTTGACGGAGGTCGGCTACTGGAAACAGACTTTAAAGAAATTCGAACAAGGGGTGGGCTGGACCGATTTGACTCAAAACCTGCCGTGCAACGGAGAAATGACCACCTATGGCGCTAAAATGCTCATGCTCCACGCTAAACCGGACGATCCCAATACCCTTTTTCTTGGCACGGTGGGCATGTATCGCAGCCAGGATGGCGGGCGCTCGTTTGAAGTCATCGGCGCTTTCAGCGATTTTCATGTCGATCAGCACTCGATTGTTTTTTTCCCATCCAATAATAAAAGTATGATTGTCGGCAATGACGGCGGTCTGTTTGTGACCCAGGACAATACAGCGCCGACCAAATATGATCCCCAATCCGGCGAAACTCACATTGAATGGAAAACTCTGAACAACGGTTATATCACCACGCAATTCTATACAATTGCCATCGATCACGGTACGCCGAACAGCGAACTGATTCTGGGCGGAACTCAAGATAATGCCTGGCTTTATACCTGGTCTGCCGATCCCTTGACGCCCTGGCAGGAAATATTTGGCGGCGCGGCCGACGGCGGCTATTGCGCCATCAGCGACGGCGGTCAGAATTTTTACACCAGCCATGCAGCCACTTTTTCGTTCTGGCGCCATGATTTTCCCGCCGGCGTTCTGCGCTGGACAGAGATCACGCCGGCCTCAGCCATCGGCATGGGTTTGTGGATGAATCCGATGTTGCTCGACGCGCATGATTCCAAGATCATGTATTTGCCGTCGCGTAAAGAATTGTGGCGCAATTCGGATCTGACCGCCATTCCCAATGTTTTCCCTCCAAAGCCGACTAATGTGAATTGGAGCAAACTGGAGAATGTCAAGCCGGATTTTTACATTTCTGCTCTCGCCATGTCGCCGGCTCAGCCGAGACGCCTGTATTATGGCACCTTTGCCGGCACGATGTATCGTTTGGATGATCCCCATCAAGGCCAGCCCACGCCGGTAACCCTTGCCGGCAATGGCATACAATGGTATGGCAGTCGATATGTCCACTGCATCGCTGTGGATCCGCGCAATGGAAATAAACTTTTGGCCGTGTTCCCCAATTACAATACCATGAGCATTTATATGTCTGAAGACGGCGGCGATAATTGGACAGCCGTTGCCGGCAATCTGGAAGAGCATCCGGACGGTTCCGGCAACGGACCCTCGGTGCGCTGGGTATCGATACTTTATGTGCAGGAGCAGCCTGTTTATTTCGCCGCCACCAGCGTCGGTTTGTTCTCCACGGTCAAACTGGACGCTATGAACACGGTGTGGGTGCAGGAAGGTGCAGAAACCATCGGCAACGTGGTGGTTGACATGATCGATGTGCGCCAGTCCGATGGGTTCATTGCAGTGGCCACACACGGCAACGGCGTTTACAGTGCGCATTTGACGCAAATCCAGACTGCTGTTGCACAGCAGACAGATCGACCGAAGGATTTCGACCTTTATCCCGCTTTTCCCAATCCATTCAATGAGAGCACCAGGATTCGATTTGTTCTGCCGAGAGCAGGCTCAGTCAAATTGGAGGTTTTTAAGTATCCACCCTGTGAAGTACATATGCGTGGCGAACTAGAAATTTCGTATATTGGCGGCGTCCAACCAAGGAGAGACCACCATGCCCACACGCCGCTTAGAAAAACAGGAACACATGTT
>Ga0116156_10003154_pt1 | contig 14552 bp, 7 predicted proteins | sample AD_UKC045_MetaG_FD_89891 | JGI IMG/M metagenome (GOLD analysis project Ga0116156, IMG submission 89891) | Active sludge microbial communities of municipal wastewater-treating anaerobic digesters from USA - AD_UKC045_MetaG | ecosystem: Engineered > Bioreactor > Anaerobic > Digestate | place: USA... | reverse complement strand
GCGTTGACCTCAAAGGCCTTGTCCCACACCGACGGCACGCGTTTCAGACGCTCGGCGTATTGCCGGGACGGCAGCAAGTCGCCGTCTTAGATCTTGACGCCCTTATTGAAGATTTCGGAGATCTGCGACAGCCCGTGCTTGTCCACGTATTCCTCGAACACGACGCGAATCGCCTCGGCCGTGACCGCGTCCAGCACTTGCCGCTCCGTCATCTGGTGGCTGCCCATCAGGTCCAGTTCCAGCTTGCCCAGCGACGACGAGTAGATGCGTCCCAGGTCGCTGATCCGCGGCACGGCGGGCCGCTCGTTCAGCAACACGGCCCGCTGCCGAGCGCTGGAGACCATCGTGCGGTAGTTGGCGATGCTGAACCGCGCGCTGATCCCCGACTGCTGGTCCACGTACTTCGACTTGCGCGCCTGGACCGTGATCTCCTCGACGATCTGCTTCATGAAATAGGGAACGGCGACCGGATACGGTCCGCCCAGATCCAGGCCCGCTTCCTGTTCCATGATTTCGATGCCGACGTCCCGCGAGCGGGGATAGTGCGTGTGGACCACCGAGCCGATGCGGTCCTTGAGCTGTGGGATCACCTTGCCGCTGCGGTTGAACGTGGCGGGGTTGGCCGAGAACAGCAGCATGATGTCCAAGTCGAAGCGGATCGGATAGCCGCGGATCTGGACGTCGCGCTCTTCCAGGATGTTGAACAGTCCGACCTGCACCAGCTCGTCCAGTTCCGGCAGTTCGTTGACCGCAAAAATCCCCCGGTGCATCCGCGGGATCAGGCCGAAGTGCAGCGCCTGCTCGGTCGACATGCTCTCGCCGCCGGCCAGCTTCGCCGGGTCGATTTCCCCGATCACGTCGGCGAATTTGGTGCCCGGCGCCAGACGTTCCGCGTAGCGCTCGTCGCGGTGCCACCAGCCGATCGGCACGTCCTCCTCGCGATGCTCGGCGACGAACCGTTTGCCGGCGCTGCTGATCGGGCGGTACGGATCGTCGTGGAAGGGGGCTCGCGGGATGTCGAGGTAGGGGATGCACTCGTCCAGAAATCGCACCAGGCCGCGCATCAACCGCGTCTTGCCTTGTCCCTTCTCGCCCAGAAACAGCAGGTCATGGCCGGACAACAAGGCCAGATTGATCTCCGGAATGACCGTGTCCTCATAGCCGACGATGCCCGGAAACAACTCCTCGCCGGACGCCAGCATCCGCAGGAAATTGTCGTACACTTCGCGCTTGACGGATTTAGATTGCCAGCCGCTGTCCCGCAACGCCGTCAGATTCGCAGGCCGATTCGTGCTCGTCATGGAATTCTCCCGCTGCATTATAGATCCGCGCCGAATCGGACAAGATGGGCGGGGAAGGACGGGAGATCAAGGATTGGGTGATGAAGCGGGATTTCGCCATGCGAGCTTGGTCAGTCCTGCGTCGTCGGGGATTTCGGAGTTCCTTATTTCCTGCCTCGCCTGCTTGTGGTGAAACGGGAAAACCCTACGATGATGGACGTCGGCTTGCCCTCGCGCGGCCTGTGGCCGCAACCAAAGGGGTCAGACGTACAGAATTCAATTTTGGCCGATGGTGAGCCCAGCCGTGTGGATAGACTCTGCTCGGCCAAAATTGAATTCTTTACGTCTGACCCCAGGATGCACGTACGACGCACGCATCCTCCGAATCTAGACTCCCATGCGGAACGTCGGCTGAGAAGGCCGGCGACACACCATGTGGCCTTACTTGCTGATCGCCGGCTACTGCTCGCTGGTCGCCCTCGCTTCGCTGGCGGGAGGCATACTGCCCTCACTGCTGCGGCTGACGCACACGCGGATGCAGTTGATCATGAGCTTCGTCGGCGGCTTGATTCTGGCCGTAGCCCTGTTACACATGCTGCCGCACGCGGTCGCCGAGACCGAGTCGGTGGACCGGGCCATGTGGGCCGCTCTGGTGGGTCTGTTGACCATGTTCTTTCTGATCCGCGCCTTCCACGTGCATCAACACGGTCCGGTGGACGCTCCCGCAGGCAGCAGTTGCGATCACGCCCATCCGCATGACACCTGTGTTCAGCATGATTACCCTGTGGACGGCGATCACTGTGCGACGCACCGGCATCGCTACAGCTGGATTGGCCTGTTTGTCGGCCTGACGCTGCACACGCTGATGGACGGCATCGCGATCGCTGCCAGCGTGACCGCCGAGGCGCGACATGCGGCGGGCCTCGCGGGCCTGGGGACCTTCCTCGCCGTGTTGTTGCACAAGCCGTTGGACGCGATGTCCATCACCTCGGTCATGGCCGCGGGCGGCTGGTCGAAGAGGTCCCTGCAAATGGTGAACGTGGGATTTGCGATGACCAGCGTGGCCGGAGCGATCGCCTTCTGCCTGGGCGTCGAGCACTTCGTCCAGCACCAGCACACCCTGGTCGGATTGGCACTCGGGTTCTCCGCGGGCGTATTCCTGTGCATCGCCCTGGCGGATATCCTGCCGGAGGTCCAGTTCCACGCGCATGACCGCATGAAGCTGTCAGCCGCGCTGGTGCTGGGCGTCCTGTTCGCCTATGCGCTGGGATTCTTCGAATCGCCACACCAACACGGGCATGATCATGATCATGACCACGATCAGGCGCCGACGGAGACGCACAGCCACGAGGGGCACGAGCACGGGTGAGAGGGATCGGTGATCGGTGATCGGTGACCGGTGATCGGTGATCGGTGACCGGTGATCGGTGACCGGTGACCGGTGATCGGTGACCGGTGACCGGTGACCGGTGACCGGTGACCGGTGATCGGTGACCGGTGACCGGTGATCGGTGACCGGTGATCGGTGATCGGTGACCGGTGACCGGTGATCGGTGATCGGTGACCGGTGACCGGTGACCGGTGATCGGTGATCGGTGATCGGGAATGAAGACATGTTGTGCGCGGGTCTCTGCCCCCGCACGGACGCCGACCGGAGGTCTCCGGCATCGTGGAGACCACCATGTTGTGCGCGGGGCTCTGACCCCGCACGGACGCCGACCGGAGGTCTCCGGCATCGTAGAGACCTTCGGTCGGAGGTTTCGGCGAGGTCAGCGACCTGCGCCGAACACGTGAGGGCAACAGGGTTACGTAACGAGTGACGAATGACCAGTGACCAATGACCCATGAGGAGCCTGCCGATGAAGAATTCCGCGTCCCGTATGGATTCCCGCGCCAACTCCCGCCGCGACTTCCTCCGGCGGTCCGGAAAATCCGTCGCTGCCGCCGCGCTGGCGGGGGTGATCGTGCCGCACGTTCACGCCGCCGAGGCGGGGGCGATCAAGCTGGCTTTGGTCGGCTGCGGCGGCCGAGGAACCGGCGCCGTGGTCGACGCCTTTGCCACCAGCGGCGGGCCGGTCAAGCTGGTTGCCATGGCGGATCTGTTCGAGCACCGTCTGAAGGGCAGCCTGCAAAACCTGACCCGCGCCGCCCAAGACAAAGTCGACGTGACGCCCGAACGATCGTTCCTGGGATTCGACGCCTACCAGAAGGCGATCGACTGCCTTTCGCCCGGCGATGTGGTGATCCTCACTACCTCGTCCGTCTTTCGCCCGCTGCACTTTGAATACGCGGTGCAAAAGGGCGTCAATGTGTTCATGGAGAAGTCGTTTGCCGTCGACGCTCCCGGCAACCGCCGGATCCTGAAGGCCGCCGAGGAGTCGGACAAGAAGAACCTGAAAGTCGGCTGCGGCTTCATGTGGCGGCACTCGAAGGCGCGGCAGGAAGTGGTCCAGCGGATCTACGACGGCGCCATCGGCGACGTGCATACGCTGCGGATCTACCGGGTCCACGGGCCCGTACACTGCCCCAAGTTTCCCGCGGGGACCAACGAACTGACGTTCCAACTGCAGCACCCCGTCTGCTTCAACTGGGTCACCGGCGGCTTCTTCATCGACTGGCACTGCCATAACGTGGACCAGGCCTGCTGGGTGAAGAACGCCTGGCCGGTGGCGGCTCAAGGCATGGGCGGCCGCTGCTATGCGGAAGCGGGCAACTTGTTCGACCACTACACCGTCGAGTACACGTTTGCCGATGGGGCCAAGCTGTTTGCTTTCTCGCGGCACATGCCCAACTGCTGGAACGAATACGCCGACTTTGCCCACGGATCGAAAGGCTCGGCGGTGATCATGGCCAACCTGGCCCAGCCCGAGCCCAAGATCTACAAGAGCCAGAAGATGGTCAAGGAAGAGCTGGCGTGGGAGTACGGCCAGCCCGACCTGAACCCGTACCGCGCGGAGTGGCAAATCCTGGTGGACGCCATCCGGCAGGACAAACCGCACAACGAGGCGCGGCGGGCCGGCGAAGCCAATCTGGCCACACTGATGGGCCGCATGGCCACCCACACCGGCCGCTACGTCACCTGGGACGAAGCGCTGAATTCCAACTTCGAATTCGTGGCCGACATCGACAATATGACGATGGACACGCCGGCCCCGATCCAGGCCGGACCCGACGGGATGTACGCGGCGCCGCAACCGGGAGCGGCGAAGGAGGTCTGAGGCGGGAAGTCGAAGAGTCGAAAAGTCGCTGAGTCAAAAAGGGAACGGACTCGGCGACCTCTAGCACCAAACGGTTTTTCGGCGGGTCTTCGTCGAGTTAGAGAAGTTGGACTAGCCCGACTCGCAAGCGAGGGACAGCCCCGATTCCCTTGCTTGCGCGTCGGGCTAGTGTTAAATCCCATTCCTAACACCCAAGACCCCAAAACCGTTTGGTGCTAGCCCGCGGTGCCCCGATGCGGGATGCCTTCATCCGGGCTGGGTAACGGAGGAGCTTCGCCACCCCGTACACGGTGAGACATGCGGTCTGTCGGCGACAGAGAACTCGCGACTAGTCGATCGAAATATCGCCTGACCGATAGTTAATCCGCAGGTCATGGCCCAGCAACAATCCAACGCCGAGCAAGGGGCACTCACCTGAGTTGGCAACCACTTCCAGATGGCGTTCTTCTCCAAACCAGTCGATCAGGCATGTGTACGTCTTCAGCGCAACCTCGGACCCATCCGCGAGAATGCCTTTGACGGTTCCTGAATGGGGCAAGGCCAGGTCATCGATCTGCTTCTGCGGCAACACCAAGTCCCCGTTGAAGCCGGTATCAATCCATGCCTCGATTTCACGGCTATCTTCCGCTTCCGATGGCCGAACGGAGACGGTGACAAGGGCTCGGCCGGTGCTGTCCACATGGCCGTTCATCGAACGTGCACTCCGAAGTGAAGAGCGGCTTTGTGACCCACACGCATCGCGTGGGCCAGCCGGTCGGGGTGGCAACGGCGCGCGGCTCCGATGGCCTCGCTGAGCGTCTTGCCCAAGAAATAATCGCCGGATTCGGGCTCGATCGCTACGAAGTCATCTGTATGTTCAGGCTCCAAGACAGCTCGCAGTCGGTTCATGTATACATCTTCCGCTTTTCGCACGAACTCGTTGACATCTGGTCCAGTCATGGCTTATCTCCCACGATTCCTGCCGATCAGACATTGTACTGTCTAAAATGCGATTCCGCAAAGCCGTCTTCCCGACTGCGTTGGGCGCGGATCTGGCGTTCGGTGCGCGGGGATCACGCCGCAGCATGTGACACGAGCGATATGTCTCAAGAACCCTGGAGACCTGCGGTCACGGTTACGGCGAGGTCGGGAGACCTGCGCCGAACGCGTGGCGGTTACGGCGAGGTCGGGAGACCTGCGCCGAACGCGTGGCGGTTACGGCGAGGTCGGGAGACCTGCGCCGAGCGTCTGGCCGATGGCTTGCAACTGGGCTACGAACGGCTCCGGGATCAGGCCGCTGCTCTGGATCGGCACGTCCCACGTAATCACGCCGCCCTTGGCAGTCAGGTCCCGGACGTAGCCGACGATTTCGTCGTCGGGCTTCTGCGGACGTTCGCCGCGGCACCAGGTCTGGCCGAGGAAACTGAGGATCTGGAACTGGACGCGACAGCCCTCGCGTTCGATCCAGCGTCCGGGACAGGCGCGGATCGCCGCCGCGACTTGGTTCAGATTGACTTCGCCCGCCGTGTAGTCTTCCACGGGCGTGTGACAGACGACAGGCACCTTGACGCCCGGATTGAACGCCACTAACGCGTCAGGATTCCCGGCTTTGAGCGCTCGGGCAAAACTCGCAAAATTCGGCTCATCCGGATGGCGGTACATCTCGTCGGCGAAGTAACAGCCGTCGATCCACCAGCCGGCGACCAGACGCCCCCAACGCTGCGACCAGTCGCGGCAAATCGCTTCCCAATTGCGTTGGAATTCAACGAGCCGCCCTCCGACCTGCTCGCCGGGCAGTTGCCAGCCTCCCGGCGATCCCCACCGCCACTGCAGTTTCCGCCGGGACTCGTGGTCCGCGGCCGGCGCGCCGCTGGGCAAATACGCCAGCAGCCGAATCCCGTGCGGCTGCAAGGCCCGCGCCAGGTCGGTCATCAAGTCGCGCCGCGAGCATTTGCTGGGTTGGATGCCCACCAAACGGTCGTACGTCGCATTGGGCGCGCAGTAATGGCCGGAGTTCTGACCGACGGTGAACAACAAGTACTTCGTCCCCGTGGACACCAGTTGCCGCACCAGACCGGCCACGTCGAATCCGTCCACTTGCTCGTTCCACGCTTCGGCCGACAACTCGGCCCCGCCAGCGGAACTGGGCGGCGCGCCAAGATAGTGCGTCATTACGCCCCAACCCGCCTCCTGGAACCAATCGGAAGGGTGGGAATCGGCGGCCCCCACGTCCGCGATTGCCGAGCCCTGCAAGCTCAGTCCCGCGGCGGCCGCCTGGATCAGAAAACGGCGACGAGGTAGGACGTTTAGCAGTGGAGAAACGTTCATCGGAGTGCAACCTTCCTTTCTCTTTAATCACGGATTAACTCCAGACTTCCCCACAAGCTGGGGTCCTCGTCGATCGGGAATTCCGGTCCCATCGTGAACGTCTGCCAGCCCAATTCCCGATCGACTACGACATAAGTAAAACCCAGCCTTGGATGCTCCGGGGCATCGAACCCAGTCAGTGCAGCGGCGGGGATGTGCGCTTGCAATGTGTATCCTCCGGAGCGAACGGCGGCGCGGATGCCGAGCATCGAATCCGCCACCGATTTCGGGTTCTCGCGGGCGCGGTCAATCATCAGCAGCCGAGCGACGGGCTGCGTCTCGGAGCCCCCGCCCCCGGCCGGCAGCAGTGCGAAGCGATGGCAGAAACGGCTGGCGCGATGGATGTTGTGCGTGTCGCGGGTGTCGATCCAGACGTGCAGCCCGTCGCTGTCTTCCGGACGTGATGAGCGGCACCAGACGTTCTGTTTTTTGCCCGAAACGTGCACCGCAAATCGCAGCCCTTCGTGACTCCACGCCGCCCGCACGTCCGCAAACTTGGGCCGCCCCTCCAATTCGCCGAAGCTGGGCAGGGTGTACTCCGGGCCCAGTTCGGGGCCCTTGGCGGGCCACAATGGTTCGCAGTGCCGACAGGGAACGGAGAACCGGAACAGGAAAGTCGGAGCCAGCAGCGCTTCAGACATAAACTCTCTCAGAAAAAGGACAACCGCGTGCGGTATCTCGGTTGTATTCCATCCCTGGGCCGCTGTCGATAACCCGGCCTTCGCTTCCGACGAGCGAGGCTTGTACACGGTGGCCGCTCGCCTACAATACTGCAACCGTGGATGGAATGCAGCCTGTGGCCGCAACCAAGGAGATGCTGCCACGGAAGGCACTAGAACTCAACAACGCAGCCCCAACCGTCAATGCCCGCCTCCGATATCGTCGTCAAAGGCGCCCGCGAACACAACTTGCAGGACGTCGATCTGGTCCTGCCGCGAAACAAGCTGATCTGTCTGACCGGCGTCAGTGGCTCCGGGAAGAGTTCTTTTGCGTTCGATACGCTGTACGCCGAAGGCCAGCGGCGGTATGTCGAGAGCCTGTCGAGTTTTGCACGCCAGTTCCTGGGCCAGATGCCCAAGCCGGATGTGGATTATATCGGCGGTCTGAGCCCTTCGATTTCCATCTCCCAGAAGTCTGCCGGCAGCAACCCACGCTCCACGGTCGGCACGATCACCGAGATTTACGACTACCTCCGCGTGCTGTTCGCCCGCGTCGGCCAAGGGTTCTGCCCGAAATGCGGCCAGCCGATCACGGCTCAAAGCCGCGAGCAGATCATCGCCCGCATTCTTCAACTGCCGGAAGGTGCCAGACTGACCGTGCTGGCGCCCCTGATTCGCGGCCAGAAGGGCGAGTATCGCGATTTGTTCGTGGACCTGCTGAAGCAAGGCTTCGTCCGCGCTCGCGTCGATGGCGACGTGGTGTCCCTGACCGACGATCTGCAACTGGATCGGCAGATGCGGCACAACATCGAAGTGGTGGTGGACCGGCTGGTGGCCAAATCGACGATCCGGCCGCGATTGGCCGAGGCGGTAGACCTGGCGCTGAAGATCGGCAAAGGGAATCTGATCGTCGCGGCGGAGCAAGGGAACAGCGGAGCAGAGGCGATTCGGAGACAAGGAGACTCGGAGGCGGGGAGAGTCGGAGAGGGGCCAAGGGGCCGCACCCGACGCTCGATTCGCAGCTCTCCGCTCTCCGCTCTCCCCTCTCCGCTCTCAACGCAGGACATCGTGTTCTCGGCAGCCTATGCCTGCCGCGACTGCGGCCTGAGTTTCGAGCCGCCCAGCCCGCAGCTGTTCAGCTTCAATAGCCCCCAGGGCATGTGCCTGGAATGCGACGGGCTGGGCGAACGCTTCTCGTTTGATCCGGAATTGCTGGTCCCGGAAGCCAACCGCCACCGGTCCTTCAAGAAAGGCTGTTTCGAGCTGCTCGGCTCCTGGTCCGACCTGGGCCGCTGGCGGCGGCACATCTTTCAAGGCGTGGCCGACACGATGGAACGTAAGCTTGGTCTGGCCGCCGGCGTCATGCTGGAAACGCCGTGGGAGCAACTCGATCCGAAGCTGCAGGACCTGTTGCTGTGGGGCACCGGCGACGAGCACATCACGTACACGTGGCGCGGAGGCGCGTCGCCGATCATGTACGGAGGCAAGTTCGAGGGCATCATCCCCGACCTGCTGTCCCGCTACCGCAACTCCAAGAACCGTCTGTACCAGCGGCAGATGGAAAAGGTCATGAGCACCTCGCCCTGCGGCGCCTGCCGCGGCCGGCGGCTGAACCCGCAGGCCCGGGCGGTCAAGGTGACGACGGCGAATCCCAGGTTCCAGGAACGCTGCCGGCTGTCGTTGCCGGAAGTCTGCGACCTGTCCATTCGCGATGCCGCCGATTTCTTCAGCGAGTTGGAACTGGACGACACCCGCGGGCTGATCGCCGCCGAGGTCTTGAAGGAGATTCGCGGCCGGCTCGGCTTCTTGCTCAACGTCGGTTTGGACTATTTGACGCTGGGACGCACCGCCCCAACGCTGTCCGGCGGCGAATCGCAGCGCATCCGGCTGGCCGGCCAGATCGGCTGCGGCCTGGTGGGCGTGTTGTACATCCTGGACGAGCCCTCCATCGGCCTGCACTCGCGGGACAACAGCCGCCTGCTGGCGACGCTGCAACGCTTGCGCAACATGGGCAATACGGTGCTGGTGGTCGAGCACGACGAGGACACGATGCGGGCCGCCGACCACATCATCGACTTTGGCCCCGGCCCCGGCGTGCGAGGCGGTGAAGTCGTGGTGGCGGGCCGCTACGAGGAAGTCCTCAAGACGCAGCGCAGCGTGACGGGCCAATACCTGTCCGGCCGGCTGGCGATCGAAGTCCCGCCGCAGCGCCGGTCGTTGGGCAAGGCCCGGCTGCGCGTATTGGGCGCGTCGCACAACAACTTGAAGAACATCGACGTCGAAATCCCGCTCGGCATGTTCGTGTGCGTGACCGGCGTGTCCGGGTCCGGCAAGAGTTCGCTGGTCAACGACATCCTGGTCGAAGCGCTGCGGCGGGACCTGAACCGGGGCGACGGTCATCCCGGCGCGCACCGGGCGATCGAAGGGCTGCAGCACCTGGACAAGCTGATCGCCATCGACCAGTCGCCGATCGGCCGCACGCCGCGATCCAATCCGGGCACGTACATCAAAGTGTTCGACGACATCCGCAACCTGTTCGCCCAGATGCCCGAGTCGCGGCGGCGAGGCCACAAGCCGGGCCGGTTCAGCTTTAACGTCACCGGCGGCCGCTGCGAAGCCTGCGAAGGCAACGGCTCGACGCGGCTGGAAATGGATTTCCTGGCCGACGTCTGGGTCACCTGCCCCGTGTGCGAAGGCCACCGCTACAACCGCGAAACGCTGCAGGTCAAGTTCAAGGACCGCTCGATCGCCGAGGTGCTGGAGATGGATATCCAGCAGGCGCTGGACCTGTTTCAAAACATCCCCCAAGTCCGTGACAAGCTGCAGACGCTGCACGACGTGGGGCTGGACTACATGAAGCTAGGCCAGCCGTCGCCCACGCTCTCCGGCGGCGAGGCCCAGCGGATCAAACTGGCCCGCGAACTGGTCAAACGCAGCACGGGCCGGACGCTGTACCTGTTGGACGAGCCCACGACCGGTCTGCACTTTGCCGACATCAAGCTGCTGCTCAAAGTGCTCCACGATTTCGTCGACGCCGGCAATACGGTGCTGGTCGTCGAGCACAACTTGGACGTGGTCAAGACAGCCGACTGGATTATCGATCTGGGACCCGAGGGCGGCGACGCGGGCGGCAGGATCGTGGCCAGCGGCACGCCGGAAGCCTTGGCGGCGCGGGAGGATTCGCACACCGGCCGGGCACTGGCCGGCGTGCTTGCCGCGGCCGGTCGCGGCAAGACGAAGCGGCGCACGCCTGGCGTGCCGCGCCGTGGGCCGACCAGCGGCAAGGGCACCTTGTCCAAGGAGATCATCGTCCAGGGCGCCCAGCAGCACAACCTGAAGCACGTCGACGCTCGCCTTCAACGCGACGCCATGACCGTGTTCTGCGGCCCCAGCGGTTCCGGCAAGAGTTCGCTGGCCATGGACACCATCTACGCCGAAGGCCAGCGGCGGTACGTGGAAAGCCTGAGCGCCTACGCCCGCCAGTTCGTCGGCCAGATGCAGAAGCCCAAGGTCGATCACATCGACGGCCTGTCGCCGGCCATCGCCATCGAACAACAGAATTTGGGCAATACGCCGCGTTCGACCGTGGGCACGGTTACCGAGATCTACGACTACTTGCGGATCCTGACCGCCCGGCTGGGTCAACCTTACTGTCCCGATTGCGATATCCCGGTCGGCACGCAAACGGTCGACGAGGTGATGGACAAGATCATGGCCGAGCCCGCTCTCACGCGACTGTACGTCATGGCCCCGATCCAGATCGACGTAGGCCGCGAGTACGAGTCGCTGTGGGACGAGATCCGCGCCGCCGGCTACGTCCGCATCCGGGTGGACGGCGTCACGCATCCGCTGGACCAACCGCCGGAAATCGACCGCCGCCGCAAGCACGACGTCGAGGTGGTGGTCGACCGCATCGCTGTCAGGCCGGAAGCCCGCTCGCGGATCGCCGACAGCGTGGAAAACGCGCTGGCCTTGGGCAAGGGCGTGATCCGTGTGGCCTATGCTCAGGACGACGTGCCGGAGACTCGCTGGCAGGTCCGCACGCACAGCCAGCACATGGCCTGCGAACGCTGCGGGCGCAGCTTCGAGCCGTTGACGCCGCACAGTTTCTCGTTCAACAGCCCGCTGGGCTGGTGCGAATCGTGCCAGGGGCTGGGCGTACAAGTCGGTGCCAATCCGTCTGCCCTGCTCCGCAGCCCCAAGCGGACGCTGGCCGAAGGCGCCGTCGCCTTGTGGCCCAATCTGGAGCACCGCGTGTCGCAGCGAATGCTGGAAGCCCTGTCCGCCGGCACCGGCGTGCCCCTCGACCGGCCGTTCGATCAACTGGGCGCTCGCCACCGCCGCATCCTCATGCACGGCACCGGCGACCAATGGTTCGAAGTGGCCGCCGACGGAGTGGCCGCCAACGGCCCGGCGGCGGACGCAGTACCTGCCGACGCCCCTGCAACCACGTCCAAGAAACCCCGCCGCCCTGTCCCCCACCCGCCGTCACCTTTCCCCGCCTTCCGTTTCCAATTCAAGGGCCTCTATCCCGCCCTGGAAGAGGCTTCCCGCCTGTCGCCTTCGTTCCGCGCGCGGCTGGAGCAGTTCGTCGACGAAGTCGAATGCTCGGCCTGCAGCGGCAGTCGCTTGCGCGAGGAAGCCGCCGCCGTGCGCTTTCGCGGCCGGACGATCGACGAGTTCTGCCGTCTGCCCTTGGGCGACTTGCTGCAGGTTGTCGAAAGCTGGAAACTCACGACGCGCGAGCGGAAGATTGCCGGTGAACTGCTTCGCGAGATCACCGGCCGCGTCCAGTTCCTGTTGGACGTGGGCCTCGACTATTTGACGCTCTCCCGCGGCGCAGCAACGCTGTCCAACGGCGAAGCTCAGCGGATTCGTCTGGCCAGCCAATTGGGCAGCGGCCTGTGCGGCGTGCTGTACGTCCTGGACGAACCCACGATCGGCCTGCACCCGCGGGACAACGCACGGCTGCTCGCTGCCCTGCACAAGCTCCGCGACCTGGGCAATACGCTGCTGGTTGTCGAACATGACCGCGAAGTGATCGCGGGCAGCGACTATATCTGCGACTTCGGCCCCGGCGCCGGCAAGAACGGCGGCCAGATCGTCGCCGCCGGCAAGCCTGCTCAGATCGCCCGCCGTCGCGGCTCCGTGACCGGCCCCTACCTCGGCGGCCAGAAAGCCATCCCCGTCCCGACGAACCGCCGCCTGCAGCGCACGCCCGACGGCCAATCCTGGCAACGCGCCCACGTAGCCGCGTCTCTCCGAGACGCGATCCCCCGGTCACGGAGTGACCGGCCTACGTTGGAATGGCTCGAGATCCGCGGCGCCCGCCACAACAACCTGCAGAACGTCGACGTCCGCATCCCCCTGGGCACGCTGACCGCGGTGACCGGCGTCAGCGGCGGCGGCAAGAGTTCCTTGATCGAAGACGTCCTCTACAAAGCCCTCGCCCGGCGGTTGCACCGGGCCAGCGCGATTCCCGGCGCACACGACGAGATCCGCGGTGTCGAGTACATCAACAAGGTGATCCGGGTGGACCAGCAGCCGTTGGGCAATTCGCCGACGTCCAATCCGGCCACGTACACCGGCGTGTTCGAGTTGATTCGGGCGTTGTTCGCCCAGTTGCCGGAATCGAAGTTGCGCGGGTACAGCCCCCGCCGATTCAGTTTCAACGTGCCCGGCGGCCGTTGCGAGGACTGCGAAGGCAACGGCCAGAAGTGCATCGAAATGCACTTCCTGCCCGATGTGTGGGTCGAATGCGACACGTGCAAAGGCCGGCGATACAACCCGGAAACGCTGGCGGTCACCTACCACGGCCAGTCGATCAGCGACGTGCTGGACATGACTTGCGGCGAGGCGTTGAAGCTGTTCGAGAACATCCCCAAGGTCCGCCGCATCCTGCAAACGCTGTGCGACGTAGGACTCGACTATCTGACGCTGGGCCAGGCCGCCCCGACACTTTCCGGCGGCGAAGCGCAGCGCGTCAAGCTGGCCGCCGAGTTGGCTCGACCGGATACCGGCCGCACGCTGTACCTGCTGGACGAGCCCACGACGGGCCTGCACTTCGACGATTTGGCCAAGTTGCTGGAGGTGCTGCACCGCCTGGTCGACCTGGGCAACACCGTGGTGCTGATCGAGCACAATCTGGACGTCATCAAGCAGGCCGACTGGATCATCGACCTGGGCCCCGAAGCGGGCGACCGCGGCGGCCGCATCGTCGCCGCCGGCCCGCCGGAAGAAGAGGTGGAAAAGTCGATAAGTGGAAAAGTCGAAAAGTCCAAGAGTCCAAGAGTGGAAGAGTCGAAGAGTCGAAAAGTCGAAAAGTCGAAGAGACCTCATGGTCGCTCCGGCTCCTCGACTTTTTCACTTAGCGACTTTTCGACTCTTTTGCCCCCCGTCTCCCACACGATGACCGCTCTGGCCCCCATCCTCGCCGCCGGCCCGCACGTCGCTCGCCCCGTCTACGATCCGGCAGCCGCCGAACGTGTCCGCGGCGGCGACCTGGACATCGACGACGTCGGGCGCGACGCCAAGATGCCGTGGGAGACCGACGGCCGCCGCTGGCACACGCAAGACCGCGTCGGCCGCCGCGGCGAACCGTGCAAATGGGACGGCCGCATTCTGGATCGCATCGTGGACCGCATTCACGAACTGGGCGAGTTCAGCGACACCGACTGGAATTCGCGCAGCGTCGTCGAGATCGCCGCCGCCAAGAAAGCCGACGGCTGGTTCTTGCACGCCATCACCGGCGAGACGTGGCTGCTGAAGCTGAAATTTCGCGTCGCCCGCAACGCCTTCGGACGCGAGGAGCTGATCGACCGGCTGAACCTGAAGACGCTCAACCAGATGTCAGAACTGCCGGTGTACGGCAACGAACCGCGGGTCCGCTGCAAGGCCCTGCGCGGCCCGTGGCAGGAGATCGAAATCCGCGCCTACGCGCTGGACGAAATCGACACCCCGGCCTTCTGGTCCTTCCTGGAGACAGCCGTCCGCAGTTTCCAGCAGCTGACCAAGACGGTGGATGTGGAAGACCTGACGCCCTGGAAGGT
>Ga0116156_10003151_pt1 | contig 14556 bp, 12 predicted proteins | sample AD_UKC045_MetaG_FD_89891 | JGI IMG/M metagenome (GOLD analysis project Ga0116156, IMG submission 89891) | Active sludge microbial communities of municipal wastewater-treating anaerobic digesters from USA - AD_UKC045_MetaG | ecosystem: Engineered > Bioreactor > Anaerobic > Digestate | place: USA... | reverse complement strand
GACCAGCACGGTGACGGTGTCGGTGGTGGAAGCCGGTTCGGACGACGCTTGGGACGCAGTCGCCGACCAGACGGTATCGGTGACGACGCTCGACGACGACTCGCCGGGCTTTGCGCTTTCCAAGACCGCGGCCAGTGTCTCCGAACCAAACACGACGGACACGTTCACCGTCGTACTGACGCGGCAGCCGCTGTCCGCCGTCGCGTTCTCTGTCACGGCCGGCGATGTAACGGAAGCGACGGTCGACAAGGCCACGCTGACGTTCACGCCGGACAATTGGAACCAGCCTCAGACGGTGACGATCACGGCGGTGGACGATCCGGCCGTAGACGCCGCGGTGGGCAGCGTGGTAACGGTGTCGGTGGTCAACGCCGACTCGGACGACGCCTGGGACGCGGTGCCCGACCAGACGGTATCGGTGACGACGCACGACGACGACTCAGCGGGCTTCTCGCTTTCCAAGACCGCGGCCAGCGTCTCCGAACCGAACACGACGGACACGTTCACCGTCGTGCTGACTCGTCAGCCGCTGTCCGCCGTCGCGTTCTCTGTCACGGTTGACGACGCCTCGGAAGCTGCGGTGGACAAGGCCACGCTGACGTTCACGCCGGACAATTGGAACCAGCCCCAGACGGTGACGATCACGGCGGTGGACGATGCGGTTGCCGACGGTCCGCAGATCAGCACGGTAGCAGTGTCGGTGGCAGCCGGCGATTCGGATGACGCTTGGGATGCCCTAGACAGCCAAGGCGTGTCCGTGACGACGTACGACAACGACACCGCCGGGTTTGTGGTCGATCCGACCGGCGGGCTGTTCACGTCCGAAGCGGGGTCTCAGGCGGCCTTCACGATCCACTTGACCAGCCAGCCGCTGGCCGACGTGATCGTCGGCCTCTCCTCCAGTGACGGCACTGAGGGGACCGTCTGGCCCGCGGTTCTGACGTTCACCGCCTCCGATTGGAACGTGCTGCAGACCGTCACGGTCATCGGCGTCGATGACGACGTCCGCGACGGCGATCAGGTCTACACGATTGTCGCGGCACCGGCGACCAGCGCCGATGCGAGCTACCATGACCTGGATGTGGCCGGCGTCTGGGTGACCAATATTGATGACGACCTCGGCTGGCAAAACCGTTTGCGTCCCTTTGACGTCGACGGCGACGGCGACGTCACGGCCGCCGATGTCTTGAGCATTATCAACTACATCAACGCTCACGGCAGCGATCCATCGTTGCCGCCGTCACCCGCTTCGCCGCCACCCTATTACGATGTGAATGACGATGGTCTTTGTACCGCAGGCGACGTGCTGGCGGTGATCAACTATATCAACAGCCAAGGTCCTTTGCACGCTGGCGGTAGCGGAGAAGGCGAAGACGACTCGGCAGACGCCGGTTGGTCGGTTGGGAGCTATCTGGTTGCGTTTCGCGAACCCGCTCGCCCCTCTTCTCCCGACGCGGCATTGACGCCCTCGGCTTCGCCCGAGCGACTTGCCGACTCGCAGACGCCGGCAAACCTCAAGCGGATGGCGGCATCGGCGGCCGAGCGGCGAATCGAGGCGTTGGATGCCGTGTGGGAAACATGGGAGCCGGAAACCGCGGACGAGTTGTGGATCGAGTTTGGAGGATAGCGATCATTTCTGTTCGTCCACCTCGCTCTGCTGCTGGCCCTGGCTCTGACCAGGTTCGCGGAGGAAGATCGCACGCATGGCATCTACGTGACCGCAGAGCTTGTCGAGCGGGCCGAAGAGTTCGTGGAAGACTGGGAGGTGGAGTTGGAGGCGTTGCCGCCGCTCCCGGTCGAGTCGTTTGCCAGCGATGCGGCCATCCCCGACGTAGGCGTGATGGCGTTGGGGGACCTGACTCTGGCCGCCGAGTTGGCCGTCCAGGACCCGTGGGGCGAGCTGCCGATGCCGCAGACGACGCTTGACGAAATCGGGTTCCTGTTCGGAGCGGACGGCGCCGGCCTGGCGGACATCGGCGACGGGCTCAAGGCGGCCAGTTTCTTCGGCGCCCGGTCGCGCGGCGAGGAACATGCGGCCAGACATCCTCGAGCGCTCCCGCGTCTTGAAGATGGAGCACTCCTCCGAGGCAGGCTCCTCGGACGGCTTCGCTGGGACCTGCTTGTTCTCCCTCTTTTTGCCTCTTCGCTCCTGCCCTCGTTCCAAGGCTTTCTGCCGACTGTTGCGGGACCGTCGATTGCGGGTCACGTCTTCCGGTGGTAGGATCATGCCGTTCTCCTGGTTTGGGGGAACAAGACGGCACGACCGTCGGCGCGGGGACTTGTGGTGCTTTGTTCTCCGCAACGGGGGCACGCCTTCGGTTGTCACCAAGCTTCATGCGGCCTTCACGACCCGCGGTCGTGCCCAGTTCCTCTAACAGACGTCAACACCAGCCTTGGGACAACCCGCCAACACCAACGGCGCGGAATTCAAAGTTCCCGGCCGTCAAACCGTCGCGCCGCGACGCACTGCGTTCGCAGAAAAATGAGGTGACAGAAAGATGATTCTGAAAGCGTATCAAGTGTCTCGCGTCGCATTTTTCTGTCACGCCCGTCTTTCTGTCAGCTTCTGAATCTTTCTGAGTGTCGGCCGCTCGATCTTCGGGCGTTGGCGGCACTTGACGCCCGAAGTCGGACGGTTGCTGCGAGTCTACGCCGAGCCGACGCAGCGCCATCTGATGGACGTGTACGTGGACTACCACCGGCCCACCTGGTGGCTGGCGTGGAATGTGGAAATGATGGTGCGCAACGAAAGCCCGTTCGCTTTGCCGACGATGTCGGCCGAGATCTTCGACGCTCGCGCAATGATCTTGCGCGAGCCACCAGAGCAGCTGGCCCGTTACCTCGATCTGCCCTGGTGCCGGGCGGATTTGTTCTATCTGCAGAAGCTGATCGCCTGCCTGGACCGGTCAATCGGGGATTAGGCGATCTGCCGCCTGGAAAACTCACGCCCCCTGTAACCGTGGAACGGCGGCGATCCACCAACAATGTGGAACCAATCACTGCATCGGCCGAAGCCGGGTTGGAGCTAGCGGGGAACGTGGACACAATACACAGAAGGAGCAAATCGATGTTTCGACATTTGGCGTTGGTAGGTGTCTTGGTGGGAGGGCTCGCCACGGCGGGGGCGGCCGCTGTGCCGCACGCCGGTCCGCAAGCGGCTTGGCTCAAGGGCCGCGCGGCCGACACGCCGCTGGGACGATTGATCGCGGGCAGTCTGGGCCGCTGGATGGTGCTGCGTTCGGAGTTGCAGCTGACGGAACAGCAGCGGAACGAGATTCGTGACGTCTTGGTGAGCCATCGCGCGCAGATCGCGGAAACGATGAAGTCGCTGCACGCCAAGCGCGCGGTGCTGCGCGATGCCGTGCTGCAAGGCCAGAGCGAAGATCAGGTTCGCGCGGCGGCGGTGGAGCTGGGCACCGCGATCGCGGACGCATCGGTCAAGGCGTGCAAGCTTCGCAATCAGGTGGCGCCGATCTTGAGCGAGGAGCAGCGGAAGCTGATCGGCAAGTTCGTCGCGGATCAGGATCAGGCGGTCGGCAAATTCCTGGAGCGAGCCGGCGGAAACCCATGAGCGGAATGCCTCTCCAAGCCGCGTTGATCGCCGGGGGTTCGTTGCCGATCGGCAGCGAACTTTCGGCGTTCTTGCGCTTTTGGCTCAGCGTCGACGCCGCGGTTAAAAGACCGGAGGACATTCCTGGTGGCGTCGCCGGTTGCGCCATGACCGGTCCCGCCGAGCCGTTGGCGGGGCTAGCTTCCTCGGCAGCGGTCGACCCGCTCGATTGGGCCGACGTGCAGGCGTCGCAGGGCGGCGACCAGGAGGCTTACGCCCGCTTGGTGCGGCGCTACCAACAGACGATCGCGGCTTACATGTGGCGATTCACGCGCCAGCCCCTGACGTGGGAAGAGCTGGTTCACGACGTGTTCGTGGAAGCCTATCTGGGACTCCGCGGCTACCGAGGCCGGGCGCCGTTCGTGCATTGGCTCCGACGGATCGCCACTCGCGTCGGCTACCGGCACTGGAAACGCCGGCGGCGTCTGCAGGGCCGCGAAACGCCACTGGATGACGTCACCGCCGGAGCCGTGGCGGCCCGTGAAGACGGCGCGGAAGCAAGCCGTCAGGCTGCCGAAGTCGTACACGGCCTGCTGGCGCGTTTGGCGCCGCGCGACCGCCTGGTGATGACGTTGATGTACCTGGAGCAGTGTACGGTCGCCGAAATCGCCCAGCGAACGGGATGGAGCGAGTCGTTGGTCAAGGTCCAGGCGTTCCGCGCCCGCCGGCGGCTGCGGCGGATCTGCGAAGAGGAACAGCAAGAGTAGGTTGGAACTCCGTCCCGACCCGGCCGGGACGGAGTCCCAACCTGCTGTGATGAAGTGGATGAATCCCCATGAGCCCCAGTTGGAACGAATTTGAAGCGTTGGCCGAGTTGGCGCGCCGCGAGCCGGTTCCGGCCCTCGACGTGGCCGACCGCGTGCTACACAGCCTTCGCCCGGAAGTTCTGTCGAGGGGCCGCGATGCGACGGCTGGCGACGCCGCGTTGTGGCTGGCGTCCGCGCTGTCCATCGCGGCGGCGGTGCTTGTTGTCGTCATCGCCTCGTACCAGGGCGCGCTGGCCCCTGACCCGCTGGCCGGACTTTTCCAGCCCATCATCCCGGTGATCCAATGAGCAGTTCCACAGCCCCCGTCCCCATCGCCGCCGTCCCCTCCGCCGCCGCACCGGCCCAACCGCCGCGGCCCCGTCACCGCTGGCTGCGCGTCGTGCTGTGGCTGACCGTATTCGGATCGGGTTTCGTCGCCGGCACCGGAATGACGCTGATCGGTGTGCGCAAAGGGATGCTGGACGCCATCCACCATCCGGAAACCATGCCCAAGAAAGCGGCCCAGCGCCTGCGGAGGCCGCTGCAGTTGACAGAGGATCAGGTTCAGCGCGTCGAGCAGATCATCCGCGACAGGCAACAGTCACTGCAGCAGATTCGAATCCGCGTCCAGCCCGAGGTCGAAGCCGAATTGGATGTGATCAACCGCGAAATCAGCCAGGTCTTGGACGACAAACAGCGGGCGAAATGGAACCAGATCTTCCACCAACTCCGCAAAACGTGGCTCCCTCAGTTGCCGCCTCCCGGCAGTTCGGCACCGCCAGCGGGCCAACCGCCTGACTCCGCAACGCCGGCGTCAAGTCCCTGACGCGGCCCAGGCGAGACTGGTCGCCAGCTGCCACGTCTGGCCGCCGTCGGGGCTGGTCAGCAGGCTGCGGCGGCGGCCGAAATGGTCGTTGCGGTAGAACCACAACGTGGACCAGTAGTCGTACGACAGGAACAGCCGTCCCTGCCGGTCGATGGTCAGGCGGTGGTAGTAGACGCTGTATTCCGAAAACGGCGGGACGACCAGCACGCGCGGCGTTTCCCACGGCTGTCCGGGCCGCTTGCGGCTGTAGGCCAGCGAGGCGTAGTGGCTGCGGGGATGAGGCTGCTCGTTGCGGTGCCAGAGCCGATACGTCAAGTGCAGCGTGTCGTCCGGGCCGCAGACGAAGCCGATGTAGGTCTGCGACAGGTCCGGGCCCACCGGTTCCGCTTCCGTCCAGCCGCCGGACGCATCGTTCGGCTTCAGCGACCGGGCGTACTGGAACGGCCGGCCGTGCGTGCCGGCCAGCACGTGCAGGTAGCCTTGGCTGTCCATGGTGATGCTGGGCGAGTTGTGGATGTCGTTGGGCGGGGCGCCGTAGCCCACCAGCGCGGGCCGGCCCAGTTGACCGGTCGCGCGATCGTAGGTGACCACGAACGTCGGCACGCCGGGCACCTTTTCGGCCGGCTCGGTCGCCTCGGCCCAGACCACGTGGACCTTGTCGCCGCGCGAGACGACGCTGGAGGGAATCCCGGAGTGCGAGGCCAATCCAATGCACTTGCTGGAGATCAGGATCGGCTCGCTCATGACCAAACGGCCGCCGGCCATCTTCGGCACGAACAACTCCAGGTCGTGCAGCCGCCGCCAGAACAGCTTCGGGTCGCTGCCCGTCAAGGCATAGCGGACGATCGGCGGCGGAGAACCGACCTGACTCCGATCCGGGCGATCGGTGCCTGTCCCATTTCCGGCCTCGTTGTGGCCGGAGAACTGCTCGAAGTCGTAGGACCGCGACTGGCCGTCGCCGCTGGGAATCGGGCAGGCGGCGAACGTCCGTCCGCCGTCGGTCGAGTGCAACAGGGCAGCTTGGCGGCCCGCCGTGGCCAGGACGTAGACCCCGCCGCTTCGGTCGAAGGCGATCTTGGTGCCGGAGACCTGATACGACGTCCGCTCGCCGTCGCCGGCTGACGGCCGCACGTTGCGACGCACGTCGGTCGTCGTCCAACGGCCCTCGCGCAGGGTCGCGATGCCGTCCGACGCAACAAGGAAAGGGCGGTTTTCCGGATCAAAGTAGACCTGGCTATCGAGCGGGAAATCCGGCGCATAGCCGAACTGTGCGTTCTCGTGCTGGTATGGCTTGAGCACCAGCGGCATCGCCAGCGGCTTGGTAGCCGGAGTCTCACCTGGGCGGACTTCCAGCGTCGCATAGGTCGTGAACTCCGGCGTTTCGACCGGCGTCGCGCGGATGTGGCAGATCCGCGTCTGGCCGTCACTGGCGGCTGTGCCCCGCACGGTCACCTCCGCAGCCCGCTTCCCGCCAAGCGAGATTTGGCTTGCCGACAACTCGACGGGCCACGACTCGCCGGGACATTCGACGGCCAATTGCACGGTTCGCTGCTGGCTGCCGTTGTTGTGGACGCGAAATACGGCTTGCGCTTCTTGGCCGGCGCCGGCATAGACGATCCGCGAGTAGGGCGTGAGCAGCCACCGGTAGTCGAGCAGTGGGAAGAACGATTCGGAGTGGGTCGTCCAGCAGCACAGATCGGGGTAGCGGTCGTCGCTGTCCCAGCGCGTCACGCCGTCGATCTGAACCGTGGCTTGCCGAGTTGGCAGGTGCAACCGCCACGGCGTCTGATCGCGCGGCACGTCGGCCGGCACGCTGCACGTGGCCGTGCCGCCGGCAACGACAGCCATTTCGCGGAGAACCGTCCCTTTGCCGTCCAGCAGTTCCAGCTTCGTTGCCGAGGCGGGCAGTCCGGAAACGTCGATCGTCAGCGGGCCTTTCCGGGGCACGAAGCACACGTCGCCCGGCCGATCGGAACCGTCCAGCACGATCGGCTCCTGGTGCCGCTCGTCCTTGTGCCCTCGCGCCGTCTCGATCAGGTACTGCGGGCAGTTGGTGGCGAAGCCCCAAACCGTCTCCTCGCCGTAGCGGTCCTGCGACACGGTGACGTTCAAGACATAAATACCCTTCCGCTCGACTCGCGTGGCCAGCCGCGTCTGCTGGACCGGCCCCCAGCCGCTGCCGCGCGCCTGGCCGTCGTCCGGAATCGTCGCCTCCTGGATCACGCGCCGATCCGGCCCGGCCAGAATCGCCCGCAGTTCCGCTGTACTCCCGCGCCGATTGCGGTCCCGTTTGAAGACTTGGATCGTCAGTTCCCCCGGTTCGGCAAGCAGGTACACCCCCCCGACGCCGCCCAGACACGCCTCGCCAGGGCCATACTTCGCGAGTTCGGTATTGGCTGCCAAGGCATGCGCGGCCCAAACGGCGAAAAACACCACCCCCAAAACAGCCGACGAACCGTGATACCGCGTCATCGTTCGTACCCTCCTACTCCAGGCGTCATCTACTCCAGCGTCCCCGTCGCGTTGACGGCGCACGCCCGATTCCTATCCGCGCCGCCGCGCCGCGCCAAGCCCCCGATTTGGAAAGGTGTGACGGTTTACGATCTCCCGTAGCATGGCTCTCCGAGCCGTGCGGATCTTCGCGGGACCGCGACGAGGATGGATTCGCGAATCCCTGCTCGTCCCCGCGGCGCCGATCCACCGCCGCCCCCACTGGGCGATTCGCATCGCAGACGCCACAATGAACCAGGCTGCGTTTCCACGTGGGGCGGCTTGAGACGCACGGTGTGCAACCGCGGCCAAAAGGAGGCAGGAAAACGATGAACGGCAGAGAACGAATCCTGCGGGCGCTTCGCCGCCAAATGCCTGACGCGGTTCCGACGTTTGAATGGTTCATCGACGCGGCGGTCGCGCGGGCGCTGACCGGCAGCGAAGACTTGCTGGACGTCGTGGAACGTCTGGATCTGGACGGTGTCAATATCCGGCCCGATTACCGGAAAGAATTTCAGGACGAGACGACGCTGGTCGACGAATGGCAGATCCGCCGTCAGTTGACCGGCGATTGCCTGCCGGCATTGCTGGACAGTCCGATCCTGGATATCACCTGTCACCAACGCTACCAGTTTCCCGATCCGGCGGCGGCCCATCGCTTCGGCTCGCTGGAGAAAGCGCTGCAGCGGTTCGGCGATCGAAGAGCGGTGATTCTCAACCTGCGCGACGGCTTCTCCGACATGCGGGACCTGCTGGGCTACGAGGAGTCGCTGATGGCGCTGCTGGCGGAACCGCAGGCGTTTTCGGAATTGCTGGAGCGCGTGGTCGAGTACAACCTGCAACTGGCGGCGGTGGCCCAGCAACGGTATGGCGTCCAGATCCTGGCCACCACCGACGACGTCGCCAACGCCACGGGCCTGCTGATGCGGCCGGAGACGTATTTTGAGATGGTCGCGCCGCATTTTCGCCGCGTCCTGAAGGGCTACAAGGACCTGGGCTACTTGTGCATCAAGCACTGCGACGGCAAGATCGACGCCGTGATCGACCTCTGGATCGAGTGCGGCATCGACTGCCTGGACCCAGTCGATCCCGGCGCCGGGTACGTAATGGCGGACATGAAAGCAAAGTACGGGAGCCGGATCTGCCTGAAAGGAAACATCGACTGTACGGGTGCCTTGTGCAGCGGCACGCCCGAAGACGTCGCGGAGGAAGTGAAACAGTGCCTGCGCGGCGGCGCGCCCGGCGGCGGGTTCATCTTGTCGTCCAGCAACACCATCCACCGCGGCGTGCGGCCGGAGAACTACTCGGCCATGCTGCGGGCCTTGCGCGAGTTCGGCAGGTATCCGGAGTTTTGCTGAGATCACGAGAACAAACAACAGAAAGATGCCGGAAGAGAGCTGGCAGAAAAATGATGTGACAGAAAAATGGTAGAAGAACAGGACTCGATCGATTTCGGCCCCGCGCGTCAGGCTCTGTGGTACTGACGGTGATGCGGAGCGAAACCGGCTGCAAACCGTCGCGTTCGTCCGAGGGCGAGATGCAAACGAGACTGTGGCGCTTTGAGGCGGCTGTTTTCCTTGGCCTGTGGCTGCTCTTCGTCGGCGGTGCGCCGTCGCGTTTCTTCCGGGATCCGGGGACCTTCTGGCACACGGCGATCGGCCGGCAGATCCTGGAAACGGGGCAGCTTCCCCGGTCGGATACGTTTACGCTCACGGTGCGCGGCCAGCCCTGGATCTCGCAGTCTTGGTTGTGCGAGATGGCGATGGCCGGTCTGTATCAAGTGGGCGGCTGGGACAGCTTGCTTGCGGTCACGGCGATCCTGTTGGCGTTGGTCTACGCCTGGCTGACCGGCCGCCTGTACCGAGCGGGCCTCGCCGGGATCTGCGCCGTCCTAGCGATGGTGCTGGCCGTCGCCGCCAGCTCTCATCAGTTTCACGTGCGCCCGGTAGTCGTGACGATCGCGCTGACCAGTTGCCTGTTTGCCCTGCTGGTGGATGTGGAAAGCGGGCGCCGGTCGTTGCGGCAGTTGTGGTGGTTGGTGCCTTTGTGCATCGTCTGGACGAACATTCATGGAGGCGTGTTAGGCGGGTTGGGAACGCTGGTCCTGGTCGCCGGCGGCTGGATCCTGGGGGCCTGGCTGGGCTGGGAGAGCCCCCTGCGTTGTTTCCGCGACGGCGCAGAATTGGCCGGCATCGTGGCAGTTTGTGGCCTGTCCGTTCTGGCGAATCCCTACGGCCTGGAGTTGCCTCGATTATGGTTCGCGATCCTCCGTCTGCCCCTGTCGGAGTTCATTCAGGAACACGGTCCGCTGTGGCTCAATGCCGTCCCATTTCTCGCGACCAACGCGTTGGCGGTGCTGTTCCTTGGCGTCATGCTCAGCACTTCGCCTCGGCGACTGCGGGCCACCCACCTGATGCCGCTGGTCTGGCTGGTCCTGGCCTGGGAGCGGGGGCGCCAATCGCCGCTGTTTGCCGTGATCGCCTTGCTGGCCTTGGCCGACTTGCTGCCGCACAGCCGTTTCGCCCGATTCCTTGCCTGGCGCGGCTTTTTCCGCGACTCTGCGGCGGAATCGGGCGCCGAAGTCCCGCGGCTGGGCTGGCGGCGTTTCGTGCTGCCGCTGGCGGTCCTGCTCGTGTCGTTGGTCCTCCAAGCCGGTGCCGTGTCCGTCCCGCTGTTGGGTCGTGGCTGGGCTCGCCTTGATCCGACCCACTGGCCAATCGAACTGCTGCCGGAACTGGAACAACTGGACGCTCGCGACGGCGGCCGGGTGCGGATCTTCAATGAAATGTTGTACGGCGGTTTTCTGATTTTCCATGCGCCGCGCGTCCCGGTCTTTGTGGACGATCGGTGCGAACTGTACGGGGAAGCCTTCCTGCGACGGCTGGCACGGCTGTCGTTGGAGGATCCCACCGAGTTCGATCGTTGGGACGCAGAACTCCGCTTCTCCTACGTTCTTGTTGCCAGCGGCACGCCCATCGCTGCCCACTTGGCCTCAAGTCCAAACTGGGAGATGGTTCGGCAGACACAGAGTGCCACGCTGTTCCGCAGGAAAAACCGCGGATGAACCGACGGGACGTTTCCGACGGCGAATGGGCGGGCCGGCTGTCAGTTTGGGGGACATGCGTCAACGGCTTGCTTTCTTTTCAACAACCGACGCAGCCAGTAAGCCAGGCCGACCAGGGCATAGGTCTGCAGCGACAAGACCGTCAGCGTGTGGACCGGCGTGGCCGTGCCCCAGACGGGGCGGCCGTTTTGGAAGCTGTGGGAGAGTGCCAAGGAGTATAGATCGACGGGACTGACCCAAAGCAGCAGACTGAGTATCAGGAACGCCGCGCGGGACAAGTTGCTTGACGTCACCGTTGTCCACACCAGCACCCAGGCCGGCAACAGAACGAGAAAGTAGTGGGGCCAAGTGATCGGTGAAACCAATAGCATCACGGTCACCGCCAGCGCAAACCCGATGTCCCCCTCCCGCGTCCCTTTCAAGTGTCTTGCCGCCTGAGCAAGAGCGACGAGGAGCAACAGCACCAGCAACGCGGGCAGCCCTCGGGCCAACAGGAAGTTCTCGTGCAGAGGCACGGTTGGAAACACGGGTAGACTATCGATCACCGTCACCTGCCCTTGGACGGCATTCCCCGGCGGCCCTGGCAATTCCGCCTCGAAAGCGTCGGCCGGCGACCCCGGAGCGAAAACCTTCGCGCACCAACCCCAAACGGAGCAGTTGGGCCACCAGGGCTGAAACTGCCGGAGTGAGGGAACGACGTCGGACACGTAGCTTTCATAAGCTCCCACGCCCAGCAGGCCGGCCGTACAGGCGGTGACAGCCAGGAACGTGACAAGGCCCGCCACGACCGTCCGCCACCGACCGGCCAAGCCGAAATAGATGAGAAGAAAGCCGGGAAAAAGCTTGATCGCGGCGGCTAGCCCCACCAGGATTCCTGCCCAGCCGGGCCGCTGGGAACGTTCCAGAGCCCAGGCGCCAGTGATCAAGGCCAGCAGCGCACAATTCAGCTGTCCTTGCCTGACCTGCTCGCGCAGCGGGTCGCACAACAGCGTGAGCGTCACCAGCGGAAACACCGACCAAACGGGAGTCTGCACATGAAACGCACGCAGAACCAGCTGCAGACTTAACCCGAAGACTGCCAGGGAAATCAGGTTCCAAGCCAGCGTTGCGGTCCGGTAGTCCAGCCAGGCAAGCGGCGCGACAAGCAGGACGGACGGCGGGGGATGGGCATTGTACCGTATAGTAAGTCGACGTCCGGGCGGGATGTGGTAGCCGAGATAGCGCTCGACCGAGACGTCCGTTTCTTCGTAAATGGGCCAGCCCTCCCAGAAATTCCGCGCCGAAGACCATTCTTGAAAGAAATCGTTTCCTTGGCCGATGTCCGGCCGCAGGCTGTCCAGGAACGGCATTCCCTGGAAAAGACAGACAACGACTGCTAGTCCCGCCCAGATCCACGGGCGCAACTTCGGCACGGCCTGTGCTGGGTCCCACGGCATGACGATCCTTCGCTGCTGAGGCGTTGCCTTCGGTTTCCCGACCGTTGATTGACTCCCGCATCACACGTCGTCGCAGTTCACTTGGTGGGCAGTCTAGCCGCTCGCACCGAATCCGCAGCGACGATGGTCAGTCTTTCCGTGGCATGCCCAAGTGTCAAGAGCAAAGGTCCACCTTGGGATGCATATTCCGGCTGGCCGCGAGCCAGCGGTAACCGCATCGCGGCTGAAAACGCGGCCTTTGCGCAAATCGGACCCGGAAGGCCAGGCGCGCAAACCCTGGGTTCGCGCCGATGGGCGTTCTCGTCGCAGCGATCACGGCGTACGTCATCGTCCCCGAAACGCGTATCCACTTAGTACGGAACGGCTTGCGTTCAGGCAGGAACGTCGCCTTCGCCGCGTGGCACAGCGAATGCTTGGTAGGAAACGAAGAATTCGGGCGGTCCGAATGGCTTTCTGTTTGGAGCCAGATCAGTTTTCCGTTTGTGGAGGTGTGTCATGAAGAAGAGGTTGATGGCGTTGATTCGAGGGGAAGAAGGGGCTTCGTTGGTCGAGTATGGCCTGTTGGTCGGGCTGATTGCGGTGATTTGTATCGCCGCCATCACGGCCTTGGGACTGGGCATTAGCGGCATGTTCCAAAGCATCGCCAGCGCCGTCTAGGAGCGGGTTCCTCGTGACGTGGATCCCCTGTTGCAGTGTTCCGGTTGCGGCTCAGTCCTGCGACGCCGTCGGCTCGGGGTCCAGGACCCCCGCAACGGACAGTTGATCGGGCGACGCCCAACGCCAGACGTCTTCCCGAGTGCATCGTCAAGTCTATGATTTGGGGTTGCGGCGAGTGAGCGGAACGGCGCTAGCCGCCGTCAGTATCGGAAACCGGCGGCTAGCCCCGTTCCGCTCACATCCCACGCTTTTGGCCCTGACGACGGACTGGGGAGGTCTTTTCGGCGGGCATGGCGGCTTCTCGTGTGAAAACTCAAAGCTGGCAGGCGAAGCATGGACTTTCAAATCGCACAAGCTGTGCCTCTCATCGTCGTGCTGGGTTGCGGAGCCTTGGCCGCTGTCAGCGACATCCGGACGATGCGGGTGCGAAACGCGCTGACGGTACCTCTGATTTTCGGCGGGATTCTCTTTCACGCGGTCACGCCCCTAGGAAACGGTTGGGCGTTTGGATTGGGAGGTGCGTCCGTCGGCTTCTTATTGCTGTTTGTTCTATTTCTTCTTGGCGGCATCGGCGCCGGTGACGTCAAACTCCTTACCGGCGTCGGGGCTTGGCTCGGTCCATCCGCCGTGTTCTTTGTGTTCCTGGCGGCGGGCCTGCTCGCGGGGTTCGTTTCGCTCGTCATCGTCGTCAAGGGTCGCTCCTTCTCGGAAACCTGGCACCGCTTTCGCGTGATGTGGTTTCAGGTCGTCTCGCTCTCGAAGTACGTGGCGGCTGATGACAACGTAGAGGTGGCGTGCAATAATAGTCGAGAGCGGCATCGGCTGATCCCTTTCGGAGCAGTCATTTTTGTCGCGACGATTGCGGTCGCTTTGGTGATCGTGCTCGCCCGGTAGCCTCGACCGGGGGCGGGCGACCGGCAGGTGTGCGGAGGCGGTTCGCGCTCCATTCAGCAGTTGTGAGGAAAGATGTCATGGTAAGATCCCTTGTCGTGCTGATGTTGGCGATCATTTGTGGGGGGGCCGCGGCGTACGGTGTGCTGCAGTTGCGGAGGCCCGCATCGGTGGTGAAGGCCGATGTGGAGATGGCCCAGATCCTGGTGGCGTCCCAATATCTCGCCAAGGGGCAATCGTTGACCGAGAAGGACGTCGCGGTGAAGCCCTGGCCCAAAGCCTATCTGCCGCCGGACGCGATCGTGGAAGTCAGCGGGATCCAGGGCCGGATCGTGCTCGTGCCCATGTTGGCCGAAGACCCCGTGATCCAGACCAAACTGGCGGCGAGCGATTCCGACTCGGGGCTGGCGGGACTTTTGGACAAGGGCAAGCGGGCGTTCACGATCCAAGCCAATACGGCGGCGTCCAACGTCGCCGGGTTCGTCCGCCCCGGGAACATCGTCGATGTTCTGGTGCACTTGCGCTCGAACGTCAAGGACGACACAGGCGGCGGGGAGACCAAGACCTTGCTGCAGGCGATCGAGATCTTGGCCGTCGATCAAGTGCTGGACGAAACAACGGGAAAAGTCTCGCCGGACCTGAAGTCCGTGACCCTGGAGGTCACACCCGAACAAGCGAACGCCTTGGATTGCGGACAGAACGCCGGGCAGTTGACGCTGTCCTTGCGCAACCCCCAGGATCGAGAACCGGCCGACACCAAGTCAATGACCGTGCAAGGCATGAGGAATCTGCACATGAAGCCTGAAGCCAAGGTGTCGGCACCGACTGACGACAAG
>Ga0116156_10003148_pt1 | contig 14564 bp, 11 predicted proteins | sample AD_UKC045_MetaG_FD_89891 | JGI IMG/M metagenome (GOLD analysis project Ga0116156, IMG submission 89891) | Active sludge microbial communities of municipal wastewater-treating anaerobic digesters from USA - AD_UKC045_MetaG | ecosystem: Engineered > Bioreactor > Anaerobic > Digestate | place: USA... | reverse complement strand
TTTTCATCTTTTATCGCCGTTGGAAATGAACGATGATGAACGGCAAACAAAACGGGAAACGGCGGTGATACGCGAGCTGCATGCTAAAAGCGTGTTGATCAAGCGCAAGCGTTTCGATTCGTGGTTCATGTCGCGCTACGGTATGAATCTGTATCGCGGCTGCATGCACGATTGCGTTTATTGCGACGGACGCGCCGAATCGTATTACGTGGACGGCGACTTCGGGCGTGACGTGCAGGTCAAGATCAACGCCGACGAGGTGCTCGCGCGGGAGTTGGATCCGCGCCGGCGACGCACACCGCTGAAGCGTTCGTTTTTTCTGCTCGGCGGCGGGGTCGGCGACAGCTACCAGCCGCTGGAGGAAACTTACGGCCTGACCCGGCGCGTGCTGCACCTGTTGGCGCATCTCGAACTGCCGGTGCACGTGCTGACCAAATCGTCATTGGTCGAACGCGACCTGGATCTGCTGCAGACGATCAACCGCCGCAGCCGTGTGGTGGTCAGCATGAGCTTTTCCGGCGCGGACGACGAAACCGCGCGCCTGTTCGAGCCGCATGCCTCGCCGCCTTCGGCGCGACTGGCCACGCTACGCCGCCTGCATGAGGCGGGCATCGCTACCGGGATTTTTCTTATGCCGGTAATCCCGTTCATCAGCGATACATTGCCGGCGATGGACGCCATGTTGCGCCGGACCAAACAAGCCGGGGTGCACTTCGTGATTTTTTCCGGCATGACTCTCAAAGAAGGGCGGCAGAAGGAGTATTTCCTGGCGCGCCTGCGCGAATTTCGACCCGAACTGGAGTTGGAATACGCGAACATCTTTCCAGGCAACAAGTGGGGTGCGGCGACCTATGAGTATTACACGGCGATCACCGAGGAGTTCAACTTGGCCGCGCAGAAACTCGCTATACCGCGGCGCATGCCCGCCTCGTTGTTCGCCGACGTGCTCGACGAGAACGATCGGGTGATCGCCTTTTTGGAAAACCTCGATTACATAATGACCGCGGCAGGGCGGCAATCGACCTATCGCGGCGCGGCGCATTCCGTGGCGCAATTGACCGAACCGATCGCCGGCTATCGCAACCGTCTGCGCGAACTGCGCGGGGTGGGGCCGACCACCGCACGGTTGATTCGCGAGATCCTGGACACCGGCGGTTGTCGCTATCACGACACGCTGATCGGTTGTTGAATCAGAGGGTAACAATGGACATCGACATTCGTCCGGCGCAGCCGGCGCAAACCGGATTGATCCTGGCTTTCATCCGCCGACTGGCAGACTACGAAAAGCGATTGGAGTCGGTGGTTGTCACCGAAAATGCGCTGGCCGAGCACCTGTTCGGCGAGCGTCCGTGGGCCGAGGCGATCCTCGCGTATCTCAATGGAACGCCGGTCGGCTTCGCGCTGTTCTTTCCCATTTATTCGACGTTCCAGGGGCGCATGGGACTGTACATCGAAGATCTGTTCGTCGAGCCGGCGCATCGCCGGTTGTCGATCGGCGCGCGAATGATCGCCTATCTGGCGCACGAAGCCGTGCGACGCGGCGGCAACCGCCTGGAGTGGAGCGTGCTGACGTGGAACGAAAGCGCCATCGCTTTTTACCGGCGTCTCGGCGCTCTCCCGAAGGACGAATGGCGGCACTACGAGCTTCAGGGAGCGGCGTTGGCCGCACTGGCCGTCGAGCCCTCCGCCAGATAATCCAGAATCGGCTGCAGACGCGCCGGATCGGGATGGAGATTGAAATAGTAAAACTGGAAGTTTTTTAAATCCTCGGCCACTTCGGGGCGCGGTTTTCGCTTCAACTCGGCCAGATAGCTGTCGAGGAAGCCGGGAAAATCGGGAAGAATAACATCGGACAGATGTTCCCGCAGATCGTCGACGAAGTGAGTGTCGTACACCAGCAGATCGATTGTGCCGCAGGGCGTAACCAGATTGTTGATATCTTGATAATTCTTTTCAAACAACTCGGTGGGAATCAGCGACAGGCGGACGCCGCGGTCGACCAATTCCTGCAACGAAACATATTTCTCATGGCCGGGGCAGCCGCGATGTTCGACCGTTCGCCGGCTGAATTGCGGATCGGTGATGCCCCAGCGATCGATGATCGGCAGCGCCGAATCGAAACCGTACTTGGCATCGGCCAACACCAACGGCGAAAGTGTATGCTCGGCAAAACAGGGAAACGTGCGCTCGTGATGGTGGCGATTTTGCCAAATCGTCAGAATGTATTTCTGGTAGTGATTGCGCCCGTCCATCTGGCAATAAGCGCCTTCCAGGCCGGCGAGCAACGGTACGCCGAAGGAGGTGGCCGCGACCAGAGCCGCAACAAGCCGTTGCGTCGTCCGATTGCTCAGTTGCGAGAAAATAAAGTGCTCAGCGCCCAACGCCATCAGGGGCATCAGGACAATGTAAAAGCGGCCGATCAGATAATCGCCGCCCACGCGGATCACGTAAAAATGCCAGACCGCCATCGCCGCGAGGGTGAACGTACGAAACGCAACGGCGCCCGGTGATTCTTCCGTCTTTTTCCGCAGCCCGCCCAACAGCCACAACAGCAACAGCGGCAACAGAACGTAAAAGTGTGAACCCAGGTAAAACATCAACGTGTAAATCAGTCCCTGATGATAATACGAAGCGGCAGCCGATTTGGCGTAAAACGCACTGGGGAAGAGCGAGCCGTAGTAGTACACCTTCCACAACAGGTATGCGCCGTACAGCAACAGCGGTGCGGCGAAAACAAGCAAGTGGAACAAACCGGCGCGGCCGGTCGACAAATCGCGCTTGCCGAGCGCCAACCAATAGTCGCGGTCGCGCCACAGCAGCGCCACCCCGCCGCAAAGGAAAAACAGCGCGTGGTCCATCCGGTTGAACACGGCGAGGATGAAAAACGATCCGGCTAGGAACGAACGACCGTACATGCGCTCGCTGAGCAAAAAATACGCGCCGAGGTTCACCAGCAGACTGCCGGCCATCGTCTCCAGACCCGACGTGCCGAAGGACATGAAATAGTACTGCAGCGCCAGCACGAGCACCGCCAGCGGAAAGTAATGTTTGCTCTTGGCGTTGAGCGCGAGACCGATTTTATAAACGACGATCATGTTGGCGAGCCAACACGCGCAATTGGAAAGAACGGCGAGGATTTCCAGATTCAGACCGCTGAGCTTGAGGCACAGCGCCAGCCAGATCGTCCAGAGAAAGTTGGTGTAGATTTCGAAATACTGTCCCGGATTGAACACGAGGCCGTGACCGTCGACCAGGTTGCGCGCGCAACGGAAGGAGTAATAAGCATCGTCGAAGATCGCCGTGTTGCGCACGACCAACGCCAGACCGGCAACAAGCAAAACGACGGTCGGCAGGTGATGAAACCAGCGGCGTTGTTTCGGCCGGGGCCAACCGGCGGCAAAAAAAACGACCAACGCCGGCACGAACAGCAGCCACCAATGCTGGAGGCTGAATCGCGCGGTAATGGCCGCGATTTCGTGTAAAGGCTGTGACATGCCGACTTAATCCCCTTGAAACGGATTGTATGCGTTACGGTCAAGGCGTCAAAACATTTTTCGCGGTCAGATAATCAATCAACACCTGTAGCCGCGGCGCATCGTTGTTGACGGCGAAGTAATACCGGCGGAAATCGCGCAGATCCTGTTCCACTTCCCGCGGCTCTTTGCCGGGCAAAGCCGCGATATATTCGTCGAGAAACGCCGGAAAGTCGACGAAGCGCACTTCCGGCAGCGTCCGTTGCAGACGAGCGAGCCAGGCGCGATCGTAATAGAGCATCTTCATTTCGCCGCAAGGCGTATGCAGATCGTTCACCGTCTGGTGCCGGTCGGTGAATATTTCAAGCGGCAGGGCCGACAGACGTACATCGCGCGCGATGAGCTGTTCCAGCGAAGCGTATTTTTCGTGCCCCGGACAGGTGCGTTGGACCAGCGGCCGCCGGCCGAGTTGCGGATCGGTCAGCCCCCAGCGGTCGACGGCCGGCAAAGCGACCGAATAGCCATCGCGTCCGTCGACCAGAATTTTCGGGGCGAAACCGGCAGCAAGCAGGCAGGCGAAGCGAAGATCGTGTCGATCGCGCTCCCGGTACAGGTGCACCACGTTGTCGGGCGAATGCGTGGTTTCGTCCATCATGCACCAATCGCCCGTACCGGGAGTAATCAGTTGCACGCCGCAGGCGGTGGCCGCCAGCAACGCGGCCGTCAAGCGCATCGCCCATTTGCGCTTGATGCCGGTGAAGGTCAGATTTTCCGCCGCCAACAGCGCCAAAGGCATGAAAACGACCATGAAACGGCCGTAGAGGTAGTCGCCGCCGACCCAGAGAAGGTAAGCGTGCCATAAGACGAAGGCGACGAGGGTGAATGCTTTCATCATGCGCACGCGGTCATCGTCGGTGGGGCGCACGAACCAGACGAGCATCAGCAGCAGCGCCAACCACAAATGGCTGCCCAGGTAAAATGCGGCGAGATAGCGGAAGCCCTGATAGGCGTAGGGAATGTGCGCCGACTTGGCGAAAAAGGTGTTGGGCAGCAGCGAGCCGTAGTAGACGAGCTTCCAACCCAGGTAGACCAGCAGCGGCACGAGCGCGAGGGCGTAGGCGAGCAGGCGATCAAGGCCCCGCGCGCGCGCGGCCGACCAATGGCCGCGCAGCATTTCGCGCACAGCGGCGCGGTTCATCCACAACACGGCCAATGCGCCGGCGACGAAAAACAGGCTGTGGTCGAGGCGATTGAGCGTCGCCAGGATGAAAAAGAATCCGGCCAAAAACGACCGGCGCGGATCGGCGGCGGTCAGCAGAAAAAACAAACCCGCATTGACCAGCAGACTGCCGGCCATCGTTTCTAAGCCGGTGGAAGCGAAGGAAGCGAAGGAATTCTGTACGGCGAGCAACAATGCGGCCAGCGGCCAGTAATGAACGTTTTTATTGGCGACATTCAGCAACAAGCCGAGATGGTAGACGATCAACAAATTGGCGAGAAAGCTGGCCAAAGTAAAAACGATGGAGACAAACGGCGCGTTGAAGCCGGTCAAACGCATCCACAACGCCAGCCAAATCGTCCAGAGGAAGTTGGTGTAGACCTCCAGGCGCTCGCCGACGTTGTACACCAGGCCGTTGCCGGCGATCAGGTTGTACGCGCATCGAAATGAATAGTAGGCATCGTCGTACATCGCCGTTTGGAGATGCGCAAACACGAGGCCGAGCCCGACGATCGACAAAGGCAGCGCCCAGCGCATGAAACGGGGACGACGCACGAACGATAACGCCAGACCGGCAGTAAAACACACGAGCGGCAACCACCAGCCTTGCGCCACCAGGCGGCCGTAACGCACCAACATTTCGGCGACCGATTCCATCCGCATCCTTTGTGATTCGCCGTTAGTGTAACGAAAGCGGAGGTTGGAGAAAATCCTAAGGTTCGATGGCGACATGGACGCGGCGGACGGCCATTGCCTTTTCGATGTCGCGCGGGTCGATGCGCACCAGGAAACCCCGCTTGCCGCCGTTGATGTGGATCGACTCGAGTTCGAGGATCGTGGCTTCAACGCACACGGGCATTTTGGCGCGCACGCCGAAGGGACTGATGCCGCCCACCTTGTAGCCGGTCAATCGCTCGGCGATTTTCTCGTCGCAGGGCGTAACCGCTTTCACGCCCAGTTCGCGCGCCAGTTGCTTGGTCGACACTTCGCAATCGCCGTGCATGAGCACCAGCAGCGGTTTTTTGTTTTCGTCCTGCATGACCAGGGTTTTGATGACGATGTGTTCAGGCACGTGCAGCATCTGCGAAGCGCGCTTGGTGCCGCCATGCTCTTCGTAGGGGTACGGCGTGGGCGCGAAGTCGATTTTGTACTGCCGTAATGCGCGCACCGCCTGGGTGATGGGATAATCGCTCATAATCGCTATTCCGTTGCTTTACGCATATTATAATCGCATTCTGCCGCCGGGCGCCAATTTTCTTGACGAGCTCTCCCCGATTTCTGTACCTTAGGCGAACCGCTGGTGGTGAGGAAAGGGGTGTACGGTGGACCGGGCGATGAAGTTGATTTTGCATATACTGATATTGACGCTCGCGGCATGCGGCGCAGCAAATGAAAGCGGCGACGAGTGGGACGACGAAGCGACAGGCGATGCCGCAAGAAAATCCGGACCCGCATCGGAAATTGTGACGACATCGGCCGGCGGCGGAGTTTGGCGTTTCGATTGGACGTTCTCGATGCTGGCGGGAGCGGAAGTATCCATCGTCGAGCGGCCGCGCATCCCACCGGTGACAACCGACGAACAGGGGCGCTTTTCCTTCGACAACCTGGTGGTCGGCGACGATCTGACGTTACTGGCGCAACATCGCGATTTTTATCCGACGCAGACGGCCACGGTGGAACTGGCCGAGGAGACGATCGAGGATTTCCACATCCAGATACCGCCGCGGCCGATCGTCTGGGCGCTGGCGCTGGTGCTGTTCGAGACACTCGACCCGAATATGTGTCAGATCGCCTCGACGGTGACCGAGGCGGGCGGCAACCCATTCTCCACCGGCATTGCCGGGGCGACGGTGGTGATCGATCCGCCGCTGCCGCCGACGCAGGGGCCCTTCTACTTCCAGATTTTCGAACTGCCCAACGGGATAATCATCGATATTCCGGTGCGAACGCTGGAAGAGACGACCGGCGACGGCGGCGTGGTGTTCATCAACGTCCCGCCGGGGGAATATACGATTTCCGCGCAAAAAGAGGACATGCAGTTCACTGAGGCGCGCATCAAATGCCGTCCGGGCGTGCTGGTCAATGCCGCGCCGCCTTACGGCCTGCAGGTGATCGAGTAGTTTTTCCTATTTTCCGAAATTCAGGTTCGGCAGCCGGTGGAGGTTGGGGGGTTTGCTCTAGGCAAAATTGAATGTTAAAGAAGATGCGACCTGAATCGACGGGAGAAGGACATGAAAATCTGGAACCGAATGTTTTTTATGTTGTTGCTGTGCGGCGCAATGTCGCTGGGCCTCAACGCCTGTTCGTGCGATGACGATGACGATGACGACGATGACGACGACGATGACGACGACGAGGGCTATCAATGCGATTCGTCCGATCCGGTCGAGCCGGAGGCGGATTTCTTCGTCGACATTTCCGATCAGAGCGGCATGCGGGTGGACAACTACTATGAAAATCCGCCCGAGGGCATTCAGCGCAACGACCACGCCCGGGTGGAAAGCGCGGACATCAACGGCGACGGCTACGACGACTTGTTGATGCACAGCCTGTTCCCCAATCCGCAAAACGGCGTGCCCTTCGAACACCTGGTGTTTCTCAACAACGGCGACGGCACGTTTAGCGATTTCAGCGAAGAATCGGGATTGCGCAACATTCAGGCCGGCTTCTTCGCCTTCGGCGACGTGGACAACGACGGCGACCAAGATGCCTTCGCCGGCGTGGACATCTTCCGTTATGAAGATTACCGCAACGAGATCCTGCTCAACGATGGTGAGGGGCATTTCACTGTGCTGGACGACTCGGGCGTCGATGACAACTACAAAACCTACGCGGGTAATGCGTTGTTCGCCGACTTCAACGGCGACGCGAACCTCGACCTGTTTGTCGGCAACGGCCACACGATGTACGCCGCGCCCGATTTGCTGTATTTCGGCAATGGCGACGGCACGTTCGAAGACGTCTCCGAACGCCTGGCCGACATGCCCTCGCAGCCGACCAACGGCTGCCTGACCGCCGACTACGACAACGACGGCGACCTGGATATTTTCGTGTCGACCTACAGCGTTTCGACGCTCAACGGTTTGAACCACCTGTGGGAAAACGACGGCGAAGGCAACTTTACCAATGTGGCCGTCGAGCGCGGCTTCGCCAGTCTGGCGACCGGCAACTACTATCTGGTGACCACCGATCACGGCACGGCGCCCGAACCCGGCGCGGGACCGGGCACCTATGTGGGCAGCAACGGCTTCGGCATCGACTGCGGCGATATCGACAACGACGGCGATCTGGACATCTTCCTGACCACCATTTCGCACGCGACCAACATGGACGAACTGCGCAAATGGTCGGACCCGACGCAATTGCTGATCAACGGCGGCGAGGATGAGGATTTTTATTTGACCAATGAGTTTCTCGAGCGCGGTCTGATCTTCAATGAGGGCGATATCGACGGCGCGATGGTCGATTTCGACAACGACGGCCGGCTCGACCTATCCCTGTCGCGCGACAAGAAATACGAAAACAGCTACTACGAGTGGGATATGAAAGGTTGGTTCGGTCTGTGGCGGCAACTCGAAGACGGCACGTTCCAGTCCTTCGGCGAAGCCAGCGGCATCAACGATCCGGAAGATTCGGTGTGGATCCGTGCGAAAAGCACCAGCAACAACATCTGGATCGATATCGACCACGACGGCGACCTCGACCTGTTTACCGGCGCAGGCGACCTGGGCGGCGGACGGCCGAACTTCCTGCTGCGCAACGACATCGGGCAGGAGAATCGCTGGCTGGCCGTGCGGCTGGAAGGCGACGGTGAGCACATCAACCGCGACGCGATCGGCGCGCGGCTGTATCTCGAAACCGACGAAGTGACGCTGATGCGTGAAAAGAAATCGAGCAAAGGTCACTACAACTCGGAAAGCACGCGCGTGCAGCACTTCGGCCTGGGCGCGATGAGCTGCGAGTGCGCCTTGCGCGTTGTGTGGCCCGACGGCGAGGAAGCCGAATTCGCCTGCCGGCAGGATTTCGGCGACAATATGTACATCAAGATCACGTATCCGGATCAGATCGAGGTGGAAGAGTGATTCGCCGACCTTGAGAAACGATGGAAAAGCCCCCGCGGTAGGCGGGGGCTTTTTTTTAAGGTTTTTCAGCACGGAGCGAGAACATTAAGGGCAAGCTGTTCGCCTTTTCGCGCAGTCGCCACCAACCGGCTTCGTCTTGGTACATCAGTTGCGGTTTCGTCTCGTAATACAAATTGAAAAAGGCGAATGGAAACTCGTGAAAGTATTTGAGGTGCAAACCGACAGCCAGCAGCGAATTGATGATCTCGTCGAGCGAATGCTGCCATTCGTAGGTGACGTTGAACTCGGTGTTTACGGTCGGGTCGGCGTAAGACCCGCCGGGGCTTTCGAAACGCAAGGGCTTGCCGTCGGTGAAGTAATCGTAATGCAGTTGCGGACCGGCATCGTCGCCGCGCACGTCGAAGCAAAGCGCGGTCGGATGCATGTCGGCCAAGTAGAAGAAGCCGCCGGGTTTGAGGAAATGGGCGATCACCTCGGCCCAACGGCGCAAGTCCGGCAGCCAGATGATGGTGCCGTAATAGGTCATGACGATATCGAACTGCCCGGTCAGATGAGCGGGCAGGTCGGCGATATCGGTCTCGATAAAGCGCGCGTCGAGCCCCAATTCCTCGTTGAGCTGCCGCGCCTGGGCAACGGCCACAGGGCTGAAGTCGACGCCGGTGACCTTCGCCCCTTTGCGCGCCCAGCCGAGGCTGTCCATCCCGAAATGGCATTGCAGATGGAGAATCGATTTTCCATCCACCGATCCGATGTCGTCAGGCAGGGACGGTACGGCTTTTTCATCGCCAGCTTTGAAGGCGGAAACGGGGTAGCACGCGGAATCTTTCCGGTGCAGGTGGGCCCGCTCATCCCACACGCGACGATTGGTTTGCAGATACTTTTTCATCATTACCTCACTGGCTCGAATAATCGGCGAAAGTTCGCCGTGTTGCAACCAAGCGATGGCTACGTATAATTCGAAATCATCAAACGCGGGGATCGAACGACGATGGCCTTCAGCGTACAAGACATTCTGCGGATGGAAGTGGCGCCGGCCCTGGGTTGCACCGAGCCGGCGGCGATCGCCTATTGTGCGGCGGCAGCCGCCTCGGTGCTGCCGGATAAGATGATCGAGGCGATCAAGGTGTGGGTCGACGGCAATATTTATAAGAACGGCATCGCGGTGTCGATCCCGGGAGCGCCGGGATTGACCGGGTTAGACATGGCCGCCGCGTTGGGCGCGCTGGGCGGCGATGCGACGCGCCGGCTCGAGGTGCTCGATCCGATCGATGAGCGGACCGTCAGGCTGGCCAAGGGTTTAATTGGGCAGGGAGCGGTGAAGGTCAATCTGCTGGAGAACCAGACCGGTTTGTTTATCCGCGTGACGGTGCGCAACGGGGCGTCCGTCGGCGAGGCGATCATCCGCGAGGTCCACGACAACATCGTTTCGCTGACCCTCGACGGGCAATCCGTCGCGACGACCCTGGGCGTCAGTAGCGAGTCGGAGGGCGACGGCGAACTGGCGCGGTTGGAGGAATGGCTGCGCACGGTTACGCTCGAAACACTGCTGGAAATGCTCGACAACCTCAGCGAGGACGACTTCGCCTTTTTACAGGAAAGCATCACGCTCAATCTACGCCTGGCTGAGTACGGTCTCAAGCATGGACCGGGGCTGGGCGTGGGCAAGACCTTCGACCGGCTGGCCAAGCAGCGGCTGCTCAAGCGCGACATGATCCTCGAAGCGCGCATTCTGGCCTCGGCGGCTTCCGATGCGCGCATGGCGGGCGTCAAGCTGCCGGCGATGTCCTCGGCGGGCAGCGGCAACCACGGCCTGACGGCGGTGCTGCCGATTTATGCGGTCAAAAATTTCATCGAATACGAACAGAAGACGCTGCTGGAAGCGATCGCCTTTTCGCATTTGGTGACGGCCTACGTGAAGGCGCACACCGGACGGTTGTCGGCGGTATGCGGTTGTTCGATCGCCGCCGGGGCCGGCGCGGCGGCCGGGGTGACCTACTTGCTGGGCGGCGACATTCACCACATCGCCGGGGCGATCTCGAACCTGATCGAAGATCTGGCCGGCGTGATCTGCGACGGGGCGAAAGGTTCGTGCGCCCTCAAGCTGGCGACGGCGGCGGGTACGGCGGTGCAGGCGGCCTTGTTTGCGTTGCAAGGCGTGACCGTACACTCGGCCGAGGGGATTATCGGCGCATCGTTCCAGAAAACCTCGCAGAACATCGGCACGCTCAGCCGCCAAGGGATGATCGAAGCTGATCGGACGATCCTTAAAATCATGCTCGAAAAACGATTCGCTGGATATTGAAAATTAACTAGTTGATTTTGCTGTATTACCAATAAGTTCCGCAGTTGTTTCCCTAGAAATATTAATTTTTTGTTAGCACTCACAATTTAATTGAGAATGCTTAAACTTGATATTAAAATAGAATAGTAGCGTAAACCTGGATGGCGCCAAGTGGTCCTTGGTAACGCGGATATAGTCGTTTGACCTGGGTTCGGGGGCTAGTAGAGAAAAATTACTCCCGTCGAACCAATATCATGGAAATGGGATAAGGGATGAAGCTGCGGCGCATTGCTCTCCTTGTGATGTTGTTGAGTGCGTTGGCTATTTTTTTTGCCTGTGATGTTTCGAATAAAGAAGCTGCTCATCCCGCGGCAAATGATTACGGCGGCGCCGACGATGACGACGACGACACCGACGATGATGACGGCAGCGATGATGATTCCGATGTAACTTTCAATCCCATTTCCATTAACCTAGCGATGGAAACCACCGTAGCCGAAAGCGCGATACAAACCGGCCGCCTTCACAATCCATTCAATGTGACGGAAATCGAACAGTCCAACCAGGTTTTTGCGCTTGATTGGCGTGATTATTTGCGGTTTATCGATTTAGCTGCGGATCACTCACGTCCGATTTCTCACCAACGCTTGTGGCAGCAGTTCGCTAAGATCGCACAAGGATTGGTGCAAGTACATGATCCGGAACAAGAAAAAGAGCTGCAAAACAATGAGACGCTGGTTTCGCTTATCTCCGAGGCGATGAACCTGAATTTTCTATTGGATGGCATTGAAGAACGGGAGTTGATCGTTACAACCATCCGCCGCACCACGACCGAATTCTATTACGAGCGCGAAATGGTTTTCTCCGATCCGTATGTCGGCGATTTCCAAGGCATTCTGATAACCCCGAAAACCGAGGGGCCGCATCCGGCGGTGATCGCCATTCACGGACATCACGATGATGCTTCGACCTTCATCCATTACAATGGCGGCGCCGATTTTCCCAGAGTCGGCATCGCCTTGTTGGCGTTGTCGATGCGAGCGGACGAAGCGGATGATATCGAATCGCAAGTCTCCGAAAGCCTATTGGAAGCAGGTTTTTCTTTTATGGCGTTGCGGATCTACGAAACCGCCCTGGCGCTTAAATATTTGCAATACAGGCCGGAGTACGATTACAGGCACATCGGTCTAATCGGCCATTCGGGCGGCAGCGTGGCCGGCAACCTCACGGCGCGCATTCTACCCGGTATTCGCGCTTATGTGTCGGACCTGCATAGCAACTATTTCAATATCATTCCCGAGCAGGTGATTATCGACGAAACTACGCCGTTGTTGTACCCGTACCACAATGCGATCAATTTTCTGGAAAGCTATCCGATTCCCGTGAAGATCGTACCGTATGGCTTTATCGACGGAATCCTTGAGATCCTGGAATTTTTCGACAAGGAACTGCGAGACGATTGATTGCTGTCCGCTTTCAGTCGCCCGAAAGATAAGCCGTGCGTCCCACCATCGTTGAAGATTATGGACGATAATTGAAATTCATCGCCTCCTATGTCAACATCTTCTCCTTCGAATGGAGCAGATGATGGAATCCGCGATGAAAGATACTTCTCCTACAACTTTTCCCTGGACCCGAGAGGCGGTTGCTCAGTATGTAGGCAAGTTGACTCATGTCGAAGAGCCGCGCGGCGGTTGGGGGACCCGGCTGGTTGTTTGGTTGATCACGGCGCTGGTTGCCGGTATGTCCTGGAGTAACGTCGACCGCTTCGGCACGGCTATCGGCTGGCTGATGTACAAGCTGCGCATCCGGCGCGAAGTCGCGATGACCAATCTGGAAATTGTGTACGGCGAGAAAAAGACCGCCGCCGAAAAAGAGGCGATATACAAGGCTTCGCTGCTCAATCTCGGCCGGCACGTGCTCAATTACCTCGTCATTCCGCGCATGGGTGATGCGTTCTGGGATAAGTCGTTTGAATTCGAGAACGAGGAACTGCTGCGCGATGTCTATAACCGAGGCAAGGGAGTGATAGTCGTGGGCGGGCACATCGGCATTTGGGAAATCGCCGCCGGGCGGGTCGGCATCGCCGGCTATCCGATTTCGATTGTCGCCAAACGGCTGGCGAATCCGGTGGTGGAAAAAGTGATTGTGCAATCGCGCCTGAGCATGAACCTGGGCTCGGTGCCGCATCGCGATTCCATGCAGCGGGTGATGGACGGATTGCGGCACGGCGAGGGGATCATCATGGCCATCGATCAGAACATGAAGCGCAGCCAGGGCGTGATAATCGATTGGATGGGACGCCCGGCTTCGACTGTGCGCTCCAACGCCTGGGTGGCGCGCGAAACCGGTGCGCCGGTGGTCGCCGGGTATGCCTATCGGGTGGCGCCGGGGAAATTTAAATTGGTCATTACGGAAGAAATACCCTGGGAAACCCATCCGGATGATCCCGACATGGAGTTGTTGATCAACACCCGCAACCAGGCCAAAGCGGTGGAGCGGATCATTTTCGAAAAGCCGGAGATCTGGCATTGGATACACCGCCGCTGGAAGGTGCAGGCGGAAGGCGTTCCTAGTCCGTATAACGATTAACATCCGGGAGAAATCATGAATCTGCTCGAAGCCATGCGCGTGCGTCGCAGTGATCGTTCCTTTCTGGATACGCCGGTTCCGTTGGAGACAATCAACCATCTGCTGACCACCTTCGCGGAAACGGAGCGGCTCAACGATCTGCGGCTCAAGCTGTTGCCGTTTCCGGCAAAACAGGTCGATGCGGCGATGACCGGTCTGGTCGGCAGCTACGGCAAAATCAAAAACGCGCCGCTGTGGATGATCGGCATTTCGCAAGATGGTCCGCAATACCAGGAAAATTTCGGTTTCGTCACCGAACGATTCATTCTGGAATGCACACGCGAGGGCCTGGGCACCTGCTGGGTCGGCGGCTATTTCAAAATGAGCGTCCTGGAAAAAGCGCTGAAGAAGGAAGCCGACGAGCGCATCGTGTGCATCACGCCGCTGGGCTACGCGGCGCCGCGCCGATTGGCCGAACGGTCGATGCGCGCCATGGGCCGCCTCGACAACCGGCGGCCGCTGCATGAGATCGTCTTCCATCAACGATGGGGACGATCGGCGAAAGATGTATTGGCGGGCGACGCCAAGCTGCGTGAGATGTTCGAGATGGCGCGTTGGGCGCCGTCAGCCAGCAATATGCAACCGTGGATTTATCTGCTCGACGAACAACGCATCGTGCTTGCGCTGGACAGCAAACGCATCCGCAACTATCCGAAAATCATTGCGCGAAACCGCGCCGAGGGACTGAATTTCCAGGGCGTCGACGCGGGCATCGGCATGTGCCACATTCATTTCGCCGCGCGGGAACTTGGTCTGCCCGGACGCTGGACGCTGACCGACGACGATCGGCAACTGCGGGAAAAATACGACTTACCGCCGCACACGATCGTTGTCGGCACGTTCGTTTTCGACCAATAAAAAAAGCCGCCCGGGGTGGA
>Ga0116156_10003146_pt1 | contig 14570 bp, 6 predicted proteins | sample AD_UKC045_MetaG_FD_89891 | JGI IMG/M metagenome (GOLD analysis project Ga0116156, IMG submission 89891) | Active sludge microbial communities of municipal wastewater-treating anaerobic digesters from USA - AD_UKC045_MetaG | ecosystem: Engineered > Bioreactor > Anaerobic > Digestate | place: USA... | reverse complement strand
CGTCAGTTTAAAACCACAATTACAGCTCCAGTGCCTTCATCACCTGCAAATAATACTCCATCTGTTGTTAAAAATGAAGCTATTATGTTAAGGTGGTTATTTGCACGTCCTGATGCTAATCCAGTTCTATATCGTTTGCAAATTGCAACAGCGGCTGATTTTGCTATTGGCAGTATTCTTCTTGACGATGCCACTATAGATACTACTTTTTATAGTTTTACTCCTCTCAATAATTCAACTACTTACTATTGGAGAGTTTTGGTAAATCATCTTACCTGTTTTAGCGCCTGGTCTTCAGCTTGGAATTTCAAAACTGAATTTGATGGACCAAATCAAATTTATCCTACTAACAATACTACTTGCATTCCAATTGAGACTACTTTTGAGTGGACTCAGGTAGCAGATGCAAAGAAATATCGTTTACAGATAGCAAATGGTCTCAATTTTGAAAATACTATTATTTTAAATACACCAAATATTGACACAATAGTAAAAGTAGTTATATTACCAAATGGAATGACAGATTATTGGTGGAGAGTAAGAGCTGAAGATTCTTCAAGCACCGGACTTTGGTCAAACATCAGGAAGTTTACTACAACTATAAAAGCTCCTGTCCTCGCTTCTCCAGCAAACCATACTGGTAGCGTAAAAAAAGATTCAATCTTATTGTTAAGCTGGAATGCTTCTGTTCCAGATTCATTACAACCACAAACTTACACATTACAAATTTCCAAAGACGATTCAACATTTGCTCCCGCAAATCTCGTTGTTAATCAAACGAATATGTATGCATTAGCATATAATTTTGTCCCGGCGGATTATTCTGCAAATTATTACTGGAGAGTTCAGACGAACTATGATGTTTGTACAAGTGCCTGGTCTAAATTCTGGCATTTCAAGACAATTTATGGTAAGCCAATTCTTTTAAATCCTCTTAATAATGAAGAGTGTGTCCAATTGGCAGCTAAATTCCATTGGACAACCATTCCAAATGCAATTGCATACAAAATACAAATATCAGATACATCTTCATTTACTAATATTGTAAGAGAAGTTGGAAATATAAGAGCAGATTCAGCATTAGTTAATCTTCAAAAAGGTGTTAAATGGTATTACTGGAGAGTTAGAGGCGATGACAATACCAGTGTCGGGATTTGGTCCGATTCAATGAAATTCAAAACTACAGTAGATAATCCTATTCTTATTGCACCTGTAAATAATGCTAACTATTTACCTTTGTCAAATGAATTAAAATGGAAAGTTACTTCTCCAGCAGATTCATTCTTAGTCCAGGTTACAATAAAAAACAATTTTCATCCGGATTCTTTATTATTTGAACTTTTGGTTCCAAATCCGACTAACGAATTTATGTCTGTTAATATAAATACAACATTATACAACACCCGCTACTGGTGGAGAGTAAAAGTTCTAAACGACCAGCCGGAGTGCGGTAGCCAATGGTCTGAGACATGGAGTTTTAGAACTATGTATCCACAGGCAATTTTAATAAGTCCACTTAACTTATCAACATGTCTTCCTATAACCAGTGAATATAAATGGCATAAGGTAGCAAACGCAACTAAGTATCGCTTACAAATCTCAGATTCTTCTGATTTTTCAAATATATTAGTTAATGTTGGTGATATTAGAGATACAAGTTATACTGCTATTGCACCATTGGGATATACTAAGCTATACTGGAGAGTTCGTGCAGATGATGATGTAAATATAGGTATTTGGTCTAATCCTTGGAGCTATACTTCTGCAGTTATGGACCCAACAGCAATCTTCCCCGTTAATGGACAAGAAAATCTACCACTTCAGTTTATGCTACAGTGGAAAGATGAGTCACCAAATGCTGTTTATCATTTACAAGTTTCGAAATATCAGAATTTTACTGATATACTTATTGATGTTAATAATTTAAATAATAACTACTATCATATTACTTTACCAGAATATCACCGCAATTATTACTGGAGAGTTATTGCTAAAATCAATAATTGTTCTAGTGCTTGGTCTGATGTATGGACATTTAATACATCTTTACAGCCCCCCAATTTAATTTATCCGGAAAATCATTCTGAAAATCTTCCTTTATCAGTAATTTTCTTATGGGAATTAAAAGAGCAAGCTGATTCTTACAATTTTAATCTTTCAACAGATTCTACATTTGCAAGTTCATCAATAGTCATTGCTATTTCTGGTATTCTTACTCCTCAATGTGCAGTAACAAATCTAATTGCAAATACCAAATATTTCTGGAGAGTAAATGCAGAAAGTTCACTTGGGACAAGTATCTGGTCTGATGTATATTCATTCCGTACCGCAGTTTTAGGACCTGATGTTCCATATCTTTATTTGCCTGAAAATGGTTCAGAAAAACTTCCAATTGATACAACTTTACAATGGCTTGCTGCTCCGAGAGCTGTTAGCTATGATTTACAAGTGTCTCTTAATTCTTATTTTACAGATAATATTATTGATGAAACCGGCTTAACCGGGCTTGAATATACTTTAAATGATTTGATGTATGACCAGACTTATTATTGGAGAGTACGCGCTCAAAACGACAGCGGAAAAACAAAGTGGTCTTATGTTTGGGTGTTTACAACTATTCAGTTGGCTCCCGATGCAAAACCAGTTCTTTGGACTCCGGACAACAGCGTTACAAATGCTCCAATTAGTTTAATCTTCTCATGGTATGCCGTAAACCGTGCTGTTGGTTATCAAATTCAAATAGCAACCCAGGCAGATTTTGCCGGCAATTCTATTATTATTGATGACCAGCCAATCTACGTTACTTCACGTATCGTAGCCGGTTTCGAATACGATAAGAAATATTACTGGAGAGTAAGGTCATTCAATAATGGCGGATATGGACCTTGGGCAGACCCATATAATTTCACTACTATTCCGGATCCTGCTTCGGTTGATGAAGAATTTGCTAATTCACTCAACCTTAGTATTGCTCCTAATCCGATGTTCGAAAACGCTGAACTTTCATTCTTTATGCAAAATAATGGCTTTGCTTCTATTAATCTGATTAATATCCTTGGTCAAGTAGTTCAAAATATTTCCAATAAAGAACTTTTCCAGGGTATGCAAAGATTCACTATTGATGCCAGAATGCTACAATCAGGCACCTATTTCATCGCTATTGAAATTGGTAACAAGAAAATTGTAAAACCAATTGTTCTTGATAAATAAGTTATTTGAATTATTAATCAAATAAAATAAGAAAGTGAAGAATCTTACTTTTAAGTATTGATTCTTCACTTTTTTTATTCCGAAAAGAAATTCGTAAATGACTTTCTATCTTATACCAAACCGACAACAAATAGTACAAAATAATTGTGCTATTCCGAACCCCCTGATAAAACAAGTGATTAATTTAAATGAAGATGGCATTAATTTACCATGTCATTCAGAAACGAAGTGAGGAATCTCACAAGTCATTGTTACCACAGAGTTTGAGATTCTTCACTTCGTTCAGAATAACATGTAAAGATGTCATTGGTAACCCCCTGATAAAACAAGTGATTCATTTAAATGAAGATGGCATTAATTTACCCTGTCATTCTGAGGCGAATATATACGAAGACGTTTACTTTTGTGGAAATGAACGATATTATATATCCTAAATCTTAACAAGGGGTTGCAACCCCTTGTTAAGAATAATCAACTATCGGGTTAACTTAATAGATGGTATATCGCTTAAAATATTCTCAATTCCTTGTTAACAATGTACTTGTGTGCAAAATATAAAAAGTTCTCTATTGCAAAGATGTAGAACATCTGGGCTAAAACCTTTTTTTTAAACTCTACTTTGATTTAAAAATTTTCTGCAGTTCTACTCTTCGTAAACGCTTTCTGAATGTGCTTAAATCTTCTTTTTTCCTTTTTGAAAGTGGTTCAAGTTTACCTGCAGAGCGTCCTGAAAGAATTTCTGGAGGAACACCTCTTTTAATTAATTCCACGATGACAAAATCCACCCTACGCTTTCCTAATTGCTGATTATATTCTACGCTTGCCACGTCATCAGTATGCCCGACTAAATTGATTTGTGATATTTCATTTTTTGAATCAATAATATTTTGAGCAAGTAAATCAAGTTCTTCCTCCCAAGAGCGATTAGTTTCAACTCCATTGCTATCAAGAGTGAATTTATAAGGGGCATCGAAAATATCAGTAGGGAAATTTATTCTCAAAGTAAGAATTTCCGGTATAAAAAAATCTTTATTGAAATATGATGTTGTATCAGTTGTTTCAACAAGCAACTTGAAAGAGTCAAAGAAATAATCCTTTGCCTGTGCAGTAATTTCAAATTCTGTTCCTTTTTCTAATGGAAAAGAGTAAGTCCCGTCCATTTCCGTTTTATGTTTGCTTATATCCTGTTTAATTAATGATTCCTTATATGTCGGTTTCACATATATTTCCGCATTAGAAATTGGTGTACGTTTTCTGGCGTTATAAACCTTTCCTTCCAAAGTATAAATTGGATTAATAAAAACAGGAGGAATCAGTAAATCTGGTGCTTCAACCTTTAATGAATCTGATTTTTCAACTTTAACAATTTTTTCTTCTGCTTTCTCATCTGCTTTTTTCCTAATAATTTTTCTTCTGACAAACAAGTCGAAACCACCTTTGTCATCTGGTGGATTATTAACTAATGTAAATTGATTTGAACTGTAATAAAGTAAATCATTGCAATCTCCGGGACAGCTTGGATAAAGTTCATCTGCAGCAGTATTGAGTGGTGGACGCAAATTTGTATATTTAGGAAAATATTGTTCTACTTTGCTTTGTGAAATCTCCTTTCTTTGAACATCATTCCAGAACATTTCGTTTATTTCAGCAACGAAAATATCGTAGCCACCAACTGTTTCAAATCCGGAAGAAGCAAAATACAGTTGTTTGCTATTGTTTGTAAGAAATGGAGTAAGTTCATCGCACCTTGAATTAACATTTTTACCACAATTAAGCGGCTTGCTCCAACGACCATCTTCTAAAAGTATTGAAAACCAAATATCTGTTCCGCCGTTTCCGCCCGGTCTGTCAGAACTAAAGAAAATGACATCTTTATTCTTGGAAATAGATGGTTGAGAAGTCCAAACATAATCATTATAATAAATAGGACGTGGGATATTTTGTACATCAAAAACTATATTCGCAGAAATTTTTCCTGTATAAAGATTTGCATTGCCTGTAACTGAGTTATCATCATCTTTCGAGCATGCAAAAACCAAATCTTTTCCAACAACAGAAAAAGACCCGATATTTCCGTCAAGAGGAATTCCAATACCAGATGATATTCTGCCACTTAAATCGTTATCCATTTTCCCAACCATAACGTATTGGCGGTCTCCATCTGAAGTTGTAAGCAAAACATCTTTTGGATTAATAAAAGAAATTGCCCATTCATCATTTTTTGAGTTCAGATTTTTTACGCATTGAAAATCGTAATAGCTATCTGAAAGTTGCTGATATTCACGACTTGTGTCGTAAACTATCCCTTTCCACTGATTAGGCATGCAGTCCTGCTCTTTGGGTGGGCAGCTTAGCTCTTGCAATATAACTGGTTTTATTGCACATGAATTAAAAAATATGCTTAAAAATAATGCAATCAATAATCTTAATATAATTTTCATAATCTTGTTTTCAGATTACTTAAAAATTTTTTTTATTTTTGTAATAAAATACAAAAAAAATTTGAAAATTAAATAAAAAAAATTAAAATAATGGAAAAAGGTCATATAGATTGGTATATTTTGTTATCGGTTGTCGGATTAATGCTTTTTAGCATAGCTTTTGTTTATAGTGCAAGTGCTTCAATTGCAGAGGTCCGGTATGCTCATTCAGACGTTTTGTTTATTAACCACACAATAAGGGTGCTAATTGGGTTGATTATTCTTTTTGTTTTTGCAAAATTTGATTATCACAAATTAGAAAAGGCATCTTTTCCGATTATATTATCTTCAATTTTACTTTTAATACTTGTGTATTTTATTAGCCCACCAGTTAATAATGCTTATCGTTGGATAAATATCGGACCACTTAGTTTTCAACCGTCAGAGTTAGCAAAATTCGCTTTGGTGCTTCATTTTGCTTGTATAATATCTCAACGTGAAGAAGTAATAAAAGATTTTAAATTTGGATTTCTTCCGCTTATGATTTGGACTATTGTAATTGTCGGTTTGATCGCACTTCAACCTAATTTTTCTACAGCCGGCGTAATTTTCTTAGTTGCAACTTCTGTTATGTTTATTGGAAATGTTAATCTAATTCATCTGTTTTCATTTTCAGTTGCATCTCTTACTGGAATAGTAATTTATGGGCTTTCAGCACCTTACAGAATGCAAAGAATACTAAGTTTTCTGGGCGATACAAATATTTCTGAAAATATAAATTATCAGGTTAATCAAGCAATAATTGCATTTGGAAATGGGGGACTTTGGGGAGTAGGTCCCGGAAAAAGCCGGCAAAGCCACTTATTCCTTCCAGAATCTTATGGCGATTTCATCTTTTCTATAATAGGCGAAGAATATGGTTTTATTGGAACTTTAATTATAATTGCGGTGTTTGTTCTGATTTTCTGGCGAGGATTTAAGATTATCCGAAAGGCACCAGACCTTTTGGGATACTTGCTTTCTGCCGGTATTATCCTGACTTTTGCTTTCTATATGGTTGTTAGTATAGCAGTGAATTGCGGACTTTTGCCGGCGACAGGACTTCCTTTGCCTTTCATTAGCTACGGCGGAACAGCTGTATTCTTCTATTCTGCTGCTATGGGAATTCTACTCAACATTTCTGCTTATGCTAATGTTTTCCCTAAGAAAAATTCATTTCCTATTGTTGAAAAAAAAGATGTTGCTTTCTCCAAACCAGAACTTATTTAATTATTAATTGTTAACTGTTAATTTGGCATTTGTAATATTTCATTCAGTAGTTTTATAATTCTGAGGCAGATATAAACGAAGACATTTACTTTTAGGAAAATGAACGAAATGAGAAACAAGCCATACGATTAACAAGTTGATAGTATGGCTTGAAAACTCTGTCATTCTCGTTTATGCCAGAATCCATCTTTGGAATGCAAGTGAGCTTGCTCACTTGTAACATTTGGGCAAGCCCAAATGCTTCAGTTAAATAGTTATTATTGAATAGCGACCAATAATTAGATGGATTCTGACATTCGTTAGAATGACACTTTTAGTGATATCATCTTCTTTTAAATAAAGCATTTGCTTTATCTGGGGTTACCAATGACATCATTACATTTGTCTGTCATTCTGAACAAAGTGAAGAATCCAGAGAGTAGTGGTTAAAAAAAATTTCTGGATTCTTCGCTGCGCTTCAGAATGACAGGGGTAAAATTTTGTCATCTTCTTTTAAATAAAGCATTTGCTTTATTTTGGGGTTCGAAATGACATAAAATATTGCTATTATTGTTAACGTTTTGGTAACAATTAATCATTAATCATTAATCATCAACAATTAATCATTAACAATTAATCATTAATTAAATATCCAAATTCTTCACGTATTGGGCATTTTTTTCGATAAACAGTCGGCGTGGCTCAACTTTATCGCCCATAAGCATCTCGAAAATCATAGTTGCTTCAATAGCCGATTCAATAGTAACTTTAAGCAAAGTTCTTGTTTCAGGGTTCATTGTAGTATCCCAAAGCTGCTGTGGATTCATTTCTCCAAGACCTTTATAGCGGGAAATAATTATTCCGTCAATGTTAGCAGCTCCTTCAGGTATTTCTTCAGTTACTTCCTGTTGTGGATTCTTCTTGTTTTGTATTTCCTTGCGAATCCGTTGAATTACTTCATCTCTTTCGCTATCGTTATAGGCATAGTATTCCTGCTTGCCTTTTTTAATTTTATAAAGAGGTGGTTGTGCTATATAAAGTTTTCCTTTATTGATTAACTCACGCATATAAAGGAAAAAGAGGGTCATAAGCAAAGTGCGGATATGAGCGCCGTCAACGTCAGCATCAGCCATAAGGATAATTTTTCCGTATCTTGTTTTTTCAGGGTCGAAACCTTCGTCGAAGCCAGCACCAATCGCAGTAAAAATTGCTCTAATTTCTTCGTTTTCTAAAATTTTGCTCATACGGGCAGCTTTTTGGACATTAAGAATTTTTCCACGAAGTGGCAAAATAGCTTGGAATTTTCTGTCTCTGCCTTGCTTTGCAGAGCCACCCGCAGAATCTCCCTCAACGATGAACACTTCACATTCATCTGGATTATTGCTGGAGCAATCTGCTAGTTTGCCCGGAAGAGCGGTATTTTCGAGTGCGTTTTTACGTCTGACGAAATCCCTTTGCTTTTTAGCAGCAATACGGGCATCGGCTGCAAGGACTGCCTTTTCGATAATCTTTTTTGCAACTGATGGATTTTGGTCAAGATAAAAAGAAAGTTTTTCATTAACTATACTTCTAACTATACCTTCAACCTCGCCGTTTCCGAGCTTGGTTTTTGTCTGCCCTTCAAATTGTGGCTCTGGCACCATAACAGAAATAACAGCCGTCAAGCCCTCTTTAAAGTCGTCGCCAATTAGCTGTTCTTTATTTATTTTATTTGCCGCTGCGTAAGCATTCATTGTCCTTGTGAAAGCGGAACGAAAACCAGAAACGTGGGTTCCGCCTTCTACTGTGTTGATGTTGTTTACGTAAGAAAGCAAATTTTCGTTGTATCCGCTATTGTATTGGAAGCAAATTGCTACTTTAGTTTCATAAGCAGTACCGTTTGTGTCGGCACCAGTAATTAAAATTGGATTTACTAAGGAAGTAGAATTTTTGTCAATATATTTGACGAAATCAACAAGACCACCTTCGTAGTGGTAGGTCTTATGCAAATCCTCACGTTCATCATTTAAAAATATTTTGATAAATGGGTTTAAGAACGCAAGTTCGCGAAGTCGTTCAGCTACTCTAAATGCTTTAAAAGTAGTAGTTTTAAAAATTGATTCGTCTGGGTAAAATTTTATGCTTGTGCCAGTTTCTTCAGTTTCGCCGATTACGCTTACAGGGGATTCAGGAATACCGAGGTGGTAAATCTGCTGGAAAATTTTACCTTCGCGTTTAACAGTTACTTCCATTTTAGAAGAAAGTGCATTGACGCAGGAAACACCAACACCGTGGAGACCACCAGATACCTGATATGAACTTTTATCGAATTTTCCGCCAGCGTGCAATGTGCACATTACTACTTCGAGAGTAGAAATTTGCTTAACGGGGTGGATTCCAGTGGGAATACCGCGTCCATCGTCTTCTACGCTACAAGCACCATCACTATGTAAAGTTACAGTAATTTGTTTGCAAGCACCAACGAGTGCTTCGTCAATTGAATTATCAACAACTTCTTGAATTAAATGATGCAGACCACGCTCTCCTGTATCACCGATGTACATAGCAGGACGAAGACGGACTGCTTCTAATCCCTCAAGTACTTTAATGCTGTCGGCATCGTAATGCTCATTTCCATTATGCTCGCTTGAATTTGCTCCATTTGGCTCTTGCGGTATGATTTCATCTGTTCTTAGTTCATTATTTTCATTTAATTCAAGATTTTCCATTTTTTTCTTATAATTATTAGAAAAATAAAATATTTAGTTTACAAATATACGAAATTTTCTTGAAAAAAAGAAGGTAAAAATTAAGAACTACTGAACAGATTTATCGGTTATTGGTAGTTGGTTACTGGGTTATTGATTTCTTACCACAAACCACAAACCATTAACCATAAACCGAAAAAAAATTAACAATTAATAATTAACAATTATTTCTTAATTTGCAATATTCGAAAAAAATCTGAAGTAAATATGTTTACAAAAGAAGAAGCAAAAGAGAAAATTACAAACTTAGTTGAAGATTTTAAAAGAAATTTACCAACAATTCTTGCAGACAAGCAAAAAAATGAAGCTCAAATTGAAGACCGTTACATTAAACCATTTTTTAGCTACCTTAACTGGAATACTTCTAATATTGGATTAGACTATGGAAAAGAAGAGTTTGTTGTTCAGCCACATTTAAAAATTGCTGATTCCACCGTCAGACCTGACTACTTGCTTAAATTGCCTTCTGAATCAGGCAGAATGAAACGTCATCTTTTCATTGAAGCAAAGCATCCCTCTTATAACCTGAAAAACAATGTGAAATATATTCGGCAGGTTTATCAATATGCACATTCCACTCTGAACGCAACAGATTTACCCCAGAACCGCTGCCCACTTGCAATTCTAACCGATTTCGAAGAGTTTCGGCTCTTCGACTGCTCCGATAGCACACCATTATTTAAACCAAATATTGATAACCTTGCCGTTTTTAATAAGCATATTGTTAAACCATTTGATTTAACATACAAAGATTATGTCGAAAAGTTCGATTTAATCTGGGATTTGCTCGAAAGAAATAATGTTGCGAACGGCTCTCTCGCAAAATGGGAACTTACCGATAAACAATTGAAAGAAAACCGCATTGCACCCGATTTAAAATTCTTAGATGACTTGAAAATGTGGCGGCTCGAACTTGCACGTAGTATGTATGCGAAAAACAATGAATTAGACGATTTCACAATTTCTCAGGCAACTCTGATGTTTATAAACCGCATTATTTTTATCAAAATGCTTGCCGATAGAGGAATTGAAGTGGATTATCTTACTGATATTCTTAATGAAATTAATAATTCTAAAAAGAAAGACATTAAACTTTACGAATTATGCAAAAATATTTTCGTAAAAATTAATAATGCTTACAATGGTAGTATATTTGAATATAAAAAAGAATTTGACGAAATCGAAATTGAAAACCGCGTTCTAATCAAAATTTTTGAAGTTCTTAAGCCCGATACTTCTGTTTACACTCTTGCTGCTATGCCAGTAGAAATTATCGGATATGTATATGAATACTTTATTGCTGAGCAAATTGTTAAACGAAGAAACAAAATTGAACTTGTTCCAAAATACGAAGATAAAAAAGCCAGCGGTGTTTACTATACTCCAAGATATATCGTTGAATACATTGTAGAAAATACGCTCGAAAAAAAATTAGAGAAAATAAAAGATATAAACGACATAATTAATATTAAAATTATTGACCCAGCGTGCGGCTCTGGTAGCTTCCTTATTGTTGCTTATCAAAGATTGATTGATTGGTGTAATAATTATTTAAGTATTAATTATAAAAAGCTTATTGATGCAAAATTCAGTTTGAATGAAATAAATGAAAAATGGTGTAAACTATGCTTATTTGAAGAAAATGAAAGAAACGAGCCAATTATTCATATTACACCTTTATTAAAAAATATATTACTGAAAGGTTGTATTTACGGCGTTGATATTGATTTCCAAGCTGTGCAAGTTACTAAGTTTTCTCTTTATATCAAATTGCTTGAAGATACTGCTTATATTGAAAAATACAAACAGGAACTATTTTCTGAAAGTCAGTTGCTGCCAAATTTAGATAACAATATCAAATGTGGTAATTCGCTTATTGAAAGTGATTTTTATTTTGAAAACCGACCTTCTTTATTTAACGAAAAGGAAAAAAGAAAAATCAATACTTTCGACTGGACCGGCGAAAATGGCTTCCCAGAAATTATGAAAAATGGTGGTTTCGATGTGGTTATTGGGAATCCGCCGTATGTAAAATATGAAAATCTAAATATTAATACAATTGATTATTTTAAAGAGAAATATAAATCTGCCGTTAATTTTTTTGATATATATCAATTATTTATCGAAAAGTCAATAAAGATATTAAAAAAAAGTGGACTTTTAGGTATTATTATACCTAATCTTTTTTTAAAAGGAATGAATTATATTCAATCACGAAAATTATTATTAGAGAATTCATACCTTAAAAGTATCTCAAATTATGGCGATGGCGTTTTTAATAACGTTAAAATGCCTACTTGTGTAATAATTTCACAAATTGAAAATAACAACAAATATGATATTGAATATTTTGAAGTTAAAGAATCAAATCGAAAGTACTTAATAAATTCAAAAATAATAAACGAAGATAAAGAATTCAAAATAGTTTATAATAACTTAATAAAAATAAAAAATACTAATACATTGTCTTTAAACTCTTTAGTAAAAATCACAAGAGGTTTAGAAATTGGAAAGGATTTGAGAGTATTAAATGATAACAATACTAAACCAATATTATTTGGCGATGATATTTCACGATATTGTATTAAAAAGAATAGTTTTATTGAAATCTCTACATATAAAGAATATAAAAAGAGTGAAGAAGTATTTACTGGAGAAAAAATTATTATTCGAGAAACTGGCTCAAACATAACTGCTACTTATGATGAATCAAATTTCATTACTAATAGAAGTTTATATTGTATAAAATTAATTGAAAATATATATAATTTAAAATTTATACTTAGTATCATAAATTCTAAATTCATTCAATTTTTTTATAAACAAAACTTTAAAGCAGAAACTGAAATTTTTCCAAAAATTAGAATTGGCCAAGTAAAAGAACTTCCTATCCCCAAAATCGACTTCAGCAACAAGGAAGAAAAACAAAAACATGATAAATTAGTTAAATTAGTAGAGCAGATGCTTGAGAACCAGAAATATTTGCATTCAGCTAAAAACGAAAACGATATACAAATTTACAGGAACATCTGCACAAACCTTGACCAGCAAATCGACTCCCTCGTTTACCAACTTTACGGCTTAACGGAGGAGGAAATTAGGATAGTGGAGGGGAATAATTATTAATTATTAATTATTAATTATTAATTATTAATTATTAATTATTAATTATTAATTATTAATTATTAATTGTAATAATCAGGAAATAATTAAATCCTTTCAATCAAAGGTTCAAGACAAAAGAAAACAAACCTAAAAGGTTAGAAGAATTCTTAATTCCCCTCTTGAGAGGGGCAGGGGTGTGTTCTTGTTTGAACTATGATTTATCTGATTTTTATGATTAAGAGATGATTAACTTTCTTAATATTTTCAAAATTATTTGTAATTTTAATTTAGAGTTATAAAATGGAAATCAAAGAAAAATTGTTTCAGCTACATAGCGAACATGTTTATTCAGTTATTATAGAAGCTTTATCTGAATATGTAGATAATAATTTCTATATTGATGAAGAAAATCTTTCTGAGGTTAAAGAAGCAAAAGACTTACTTGAACAATTAAAAATAATTAAAAATGGATGTAAGAATAATCAAATAACTACGCTATTTGCTGAAGAAAAAATAAATAGTACTGAATACATTCAGATAATTTTCAGATTAATTAAAGCTGAAGAACTAAAGTCAATAGAGTTAGATAAATTTTTTGATTACAGGTAATCAAACAGGTTTTTACTTTAGTATTGAGAAAGATTTAAAATTTGAGGTATTGGGGATTGGGAAGATAACACTTGTTTTTTCTTTAATCTTCCTTCAAAAATGCAATTCTTTAAGTCATACTATCAACAAGTTGATAGCATGACAACTATATCTTGTCATGCTATCATTTCCCAATGATAGTATGACTGAAATTTAGCAACGTAGTTGCATTATCGTAATAGATATTAAAACACACATGGAAAAAATCTCGTAGAGATGAGAACACTCCTACGGAGTTCATTCGCTCTTTTTCTTGCTTTGCTACTACGATAACATATCTACGATGTTTTTCCTTTCTCTCCTTACAAAATTGAATTTTAAAAAGAAAGTTTCCTAATCAAGTTCAACTTGGAAAGGAGTTACGACAGCCGTTAATAAAATAATTAACAATAACCATTTATTTGAAAACTATAGTGTGAACTAATTCGGAAGCGAAATGTGTGTTAATTGCTTTTCTTATTTCTTCGGTTCTCATAATGAGTTCAACCCGCCAGGTGGAAGAATTTGTTTCAATAAGTAATTTGCCGTCTTTCAAACTAATTATAGTGGTTATTGCTGCAATTCTTTCACCAATGATTTCTTTCCATTCCTCTTTTAAAATAGCAAACTGATATTCTTCTTCCATACCAAGCTTTTTTACTAACTGCTTTACAACACTTTCAAATGTTTTCGTTGAATTTTTATTATTTTTCATTATAAGGAAAAAGTTAAAAAACAAATTTTACTAATTTATCAAATTTTTGACATAAAAGAAAATTTTTCATTATATTGCATAATTAATAAATATTAATTATTGATTAATGCAAGAAAAAGTATATCATACAAGTTTTGAACAAGAAGAAAAATACTGGTGGTATGTCGGTAGGAATGTGATAATACGCAGTTTCTTAGAAAAATATTGCAAATTAAAAAAGGGCAGCTCTGTGCTTGATATTGGCTGTGGTACTGGCGGTTTCGCTGCTTCTATTTCTGAAAATTTAATTCCCCTTTGCCTTGACACTTCACCAATTGCTTTAGAATATTGTAAAAAAAGAGGTATTAAAAATATATTCAATTCAACTTTGGAAGAATTTGACGCCAGCAATTTAAATATACAGGCATTAACTTTATTAGACGTAATCGAACACATCGAAAACGATTTTTCAGTTATAAAAAATGCTAATCGTGTTTTGGATAAAGATGGCTGGCTGCT
>Ga0116156_10003143_pt1 | contig 14575 bp, 14 predicted proteins | sample AD_UKC045_MetaG_FD_89891 | JGI IMG/M metagenome (GOLD analysis project Ga0116156, IMG submission 89891) | Active sludge microbial communities of municipal wastewater-treating anaerobic digesters from USA - AD_UKC045_MetaG | ecosystem: Engineered > Bioreactor > Anaerobic > Digestate | place: USA... | reverse complement strand
CTGGATTTGATAGATAACTTTGCCAAAGATCATATTTTAAACACTGAGAAAGACAATAAAGAGAAGTATTGGACCGATGAAGCTTGGCAGAAGATTAAAGAGAGTAACAAGCTTGATAGTAAATTCACTATGAGACTTGTGTTTAATAAACAATATAAGGAGTTAAAGGAAGTGGCGGATAAGATGAAAGCCTTGGATTCAGGTAAAGGGAATTTTAAGATTCAATGTTGTCCGGATCGTGGGTTTATTGGTGAGATGTCCGGTTATTTGGCTGATGTTTGTTATACCGCTGAATATCCATTGCTGGCGCGCCATCCTAACTTGGTGCCATATAAGTTCATTGCTGAACAAGACAGCGATAACAAAGAATTTTTGGGTTCGGTTTTGGTGTTTGAGCTTGAGGATAAAGATAACAACAAAGTGGCCTTACTACGTGCTTTTGATATTCCACGAGAACACGAAGTGAATGTTGGGGAATTTATTGAGAATTTTATCAATAAAATAACCCCGGGCTTACAAGCCAGAGGAGTTAAAAAGATTATTATTCCGGGAAATGATGGGGCAATCAGTAATTATTCGTTGACCATCAGTCATATGCATAAGGAATATATTTTTAATAGTCAAAATCGAACTTCTCTAGGAAAACATTTTGCTTTTAACGGTTATGATATTACTGATAATTGTTATGTGGTTAGGAAAATTTAACTCTGTTTGTCAGTCTGGTGAAAATTCGGTATAATATCAGTTAGAAAAATCATTAAAAATAAAAAAATACTATGGGCTATTTACGTTTAGGGACACATCCGGATCCAAAAAAGCACTTGCTGTGCACTTTTTATGTTGAATCCACTTTGCCGATTAAGCAAGCGGCCGAGCAAATCGCCGCTGAATCATCAATCGGGACTTGGACGGATTTGGCGACTTTGCGTCCGTCAGTGGCGGAAAAATTGGGTGCCAAGGTTTATAAGGTTGATCCCAACAAACATTTGGTTCATATCGCGTATCCTTTGGATTTATTTGAATTGGGCAGTATTCCGCAGTTGGCCTCTAGCATTTTGGGTAATATTTTCAGCATGAAATTGATTAAAAATTTGCGTTTATTGGATATCCAATTTCCAAATGCTTACAGTAATTCTTTTCAAGGACCAAAATATGGTATCAATGGGGTGAGAAAAATGTTGGAAATTTATAAACGTCCTATTTTGGGATGTATCATCAAACCAAAAGTCGGTTTGAGTGCCAAAGAACATGCTGAAGTCGCTTATAACGTTTGGTTAAACGGCATTGATTTGATTAAAGACGATGAGAATTTGACTGATATGACTTTTAATCGTTTTGAAGATCGCGTTGATTATGTAATGGAAATGCAAAGAAAAGTGGAAAAAGAAACAAAATGTAAAAAAGTGCATGTTTTCAACGTGACCGGACCGATGGATGTGATGTTTGATCGCGCTGAATATGTGCAAAAGAAAGGCGGTAAATGCGTGATGGTGGATATTGTTTCGGTTGGTTTGGATAATGTGCAATTGTTGCGCAAAGCCAATTTTGATTTGATTATTCATGGACACCGCGCCGGGCATAGTTTATTCACCAAGAACGAAAAACACGGTTATACCATGTATGTTTTGGCCGAATTGGCACGTTTGGCCGGTATTGATCAATTGCATACCGGAACGGTGGTGGGGAAAATGGAAGGAAAGAAGGAAGATATTTTGGAAATAAATAAGATGTTGACCGCCAAATGGGGAAGTTTGAAGCCGGTATTGCCAATCGCGTCCGGTGGTTTACATCCGGGAATGACTGAAAAACTCCATAAAATATTGGGAAATGATTGTGTGATGAACTACGGGGGCGGTGTGCACGGTCATCCTTTGGGAAGCGGGGCGGGGGCGCGCGCGGCCTGGCAATCAGTGTCAGCGGTGATGCGTGGCATTTCTCTCAATAAAGCGATTAAATTGCCTGAATATAAAGAATTGGCTCAAGCGGTTGAATATTGGGGAAAGATTTAGTGTTTTTTAATTTAAATTTAAAATAAAGCTATGGGATTTTTTCTAAAAACGAAAAACATCAGATTTTCCACCGGCGGACGTTTGGTCGCGGCGATTCGTGAAGATGAGGCTTTTCATTATGGCATTCAAGCCGGCGATAAGGTGCAAATCGTTTTTTCCAAAAAGAAAGAATTGATTTGTGATATTGAATATTCCAGCACTTTAAAACCGGGGTATCTTGGTATTTACAAAGAAATCACTGATAAATTTGATGTGGAGTCTGAGGATATCGTGGAATTGAATTTGGTTTCTCGTCCTTTATCAATTGAAGCCATCAAGCGCAAAATGCGTGGTGAGGATTTAAAATATGAGGAAATTCATTCCATTATGAGTGATATCGTGGAAGGACGAATGGGTGAGGTTGAGTTGACTTATTTCGCCATGTCCAGTTTTGTTCGTCCTTATACTGAAGATGAATTGTATTATTTAACCAAAGCAATGGCTGAAACCGGTGAGATGATCAACTTGCCCGAGAAAGTCGTGGATAAGCATTGTATTGGCGGTTTGGCTGGCAACCGCACGACCATGGTGGTAATTCCGATTATCGCTTCTTTGGGTTTGATTATTCCCAAAACCTCGTCCCGCGCGATAACCTCGCCATCCGGTACTGCCGACACGATGGAAGTTTTAGCGCCGGTCTCGTTTTCCATGGAAGAAATCAAAAAAATCGTTAGAAAAACCAATGGCTGTATGGTCTGGGGCGGCGGTTTGAATTTGGCGCCGGCTGATGACAAAATTATTCGCGTTTCTCGTCCTTTGGCGATGGAACCTTATGATAAAATGATTGTCAGTATTATGGCTAAAAAAGTGGCGATGGGGGTGGATCATTTGATGATTGATATTCCGGTTGGCCCGAGCGCGAAAGTTCCCAATTTGAAAATCGGGAAGCTGGTTGGCGATAAATTTAAGCGTTTGGGGGCGCGTTTTGGCATTAAGGTTGGCATTAATTTGAGTGATGCCAAACAGCCGGTAGGACATGGGATTGGGCCGGCCTTGGAAGCGCGTGATGTTTTACGTGTTTTACAACAACATCAATATCGTCCGATGGATTTGGAAAACAAAGCGATTCACTTGGCCGGTGAACTTTTGGAATTGAAGGGCTTTTGTCGTAAGGGACAGGGGAAAAAATTGGCGACAGAACAAATTAAAAGCGGTAAGGCTTGGGAAAAGATGAACGAAATCATTGTCGCGCAGGGTGGTAAGGCCGATTTGTCTTCGGAAGAAGTAATTAAGAAAGTTGTGAAATATCAGGTCTTGGCGGATAATTCCGGGGAAATCACTTACATTGACAGCAAGGCGATTAATGCCGTTTGTATGAACTTAGGCACGCCGAAAGATAAATATGCCGGTATGCATATGCATTGTCGATATGGTCAAAAGATTAAAAAAGGCGATAAGTTATTTACTCTATATGCCAGCAATGCCACGCGCTTGAAACTGGGTATCGCTTCCATTACACATAATCAACTGGTATACTTTGGTGACGCCGGCAAGAAAAGAACGGAAAATAATAATCATGTTCCCGGCATTTTATTAGGTAAAAAATAAACTTGTGTCAAAACATTTTTTAACAATTACTTTGTTCTTGTCGTCTTTTGTTTTTAGCGCTTGTGAATTTTCCGGTGATGGGACAATCACGGTTTTGCCGTTGGAAGAACAAGGAACCATTGAACAAAATTTGTATTCAGATTGGACGGCAGTAAACAACAGTAAAAGCGCCCATTTGAAAGTTTTTGAAGTTCGCGACAAAGATGGCGTTTTAAAAGAGCGGATCAATGTTTTGAGTTTGAATAAAAATAAATTTATTTTTGAAATTCAAGAAAATGTTGTTAATCCTTTGAGTGTTAATGCTTGGCATTTTGAAAATCAAAACGCTTTGGCGGTAATCAACGGTTCATTTTTTGATGAAAATTACAAGGCGACCGGCGGTTTATGGCTAAAAGGAAAAGGTAAAATTATCAGTTTGACCGGCAATAACAGTTATGATGGCGCGGTGACCATTGATTCCAATGGTAAATTATCTTTGCAATATTTACCAAGTAATAATTTACAGACTCTAAAAGATGACGAACAGATTTTGGTAAATTTTCCAATGCTAATCAGCAAGGGGAAAATGTTGTTGAAAAATAACGGTGGAGAGGGTGCGCGTCGTTCTTTAATCGGTGAAGATGAGCAGTTTATTTATTTGATCAGCACGGATTCTTTTTATTTTAATTTGTATGACATGATGGTTTGGGCGGGACAGAATTTGGAGGGCCTTGAAAATTTAATGAATTTGGATGGCGGCAGTTCCGGCGGTTTGAGCGTGCTCGGTGATCTTGTAAAATGGTCTAATAATTCTTTGGCCAGCGTGCCTAATGTGATTATCGCTTATGAACAAAAATAATTTGAAAAAATCTAAAAAAGAGAGGGTATTGCTCGCCATGTCCGGCGGCATTGATTCCAGTTTTAGTGTGCATTTATTGCGCCAACAAGGTTATGAAGTGATTGGTGTTTATTTGAATAATTTAAAAAGTGACGCTTCCAAAAATAATTGGCTTAATGTCAAAAAAATCGCTGATTATTTGCAAGTACCGTTGCATCGTTTGAAATCCGGTGGAAGTTTTTCCAAACGAGTTATCAAACCGTTTGTTGATGATTATGCTCGTGGTTTAACACCCAACCCCTGTATTTTGTGTAATCGCGTTTTTAAATTTAAAGAATTGATGGACCTGGCGGATAAATTAAAAATTAAAAAAGTGGCGACCGGTCATTATGCGCTTTTAAAAAAGCAGGGCAATTATGTTTATCTTAGCCCGGCCAAGGATGAGAAAAAGGACCAGGTTTATTTTTTATATCAATTACCGCAAGCCTATTTAAAACGATTGATTTTTCCTTTGGGCAAATTTGTAAAAACTGAGGTAAAAGAATTGGCAAAAAATGTATTGCCCACGGGTTTATTGCCGGTTGGCGAAAGCCAAGAAATTTGTTTTGTGCCGGCCGATGATTTGAACACTTTTTTGAAACAAAGTATCAAAAAGCGTAAAGGCGGTGAAATTATTGAGGCGGGTAGTAATAAGGTTTTGGGAAAATATGATAATCATCAGTTTTTTACCATCGGGCAGCGCAAGGGTTTGGGTTTGGGCGGCGGTCCCTGGTATGTCAGCAAAATTGATGCCAACAAAAACCGCGTTTATGTGGTAAATGAAAGCGACAAACAAGTTTTGGAACCGAAAGAATTGCGTTTTACGAAGATTTTATGGGCCGGCGCAGTGCCAAAATTACCGGTAAAAATAAAATACAAATTGCGCTCGGCGCAAAAATGGGCCAATGGAGTTTTAAAAAAGGATAAAAAGCATTTTGTTTTAAGCTTACAAAAAGGTCAATTACCACCCAGCCCGGGCCAGTCAGCCGTGTTTTTGGCTGGTGGGAAGGTGATCGGCGGGGTAGTGATTGCTTCTTGAAAAATCCCCTTTAATCAAGTAAAATTAGATAGTTAAACCAGTAAAAAATGATTGCTATGGCACAAATTACGCAAAGCGCTTATGACAAGTTAAAAACCGAACTGGAAGACCGCATCGCGCAACGGCCGGCGATTAGCGAAACCATCAAAAAAACCAAAGATATGGGCGATTTACGCGAAAATTCTTCCTATCACGAAGCGCGCGAGGCTCAAGGTTTTAATGAGGGGCGCATCAAAGAAATTGAAGAAATTTTGAAGTACGCGGAAATAGTGGAAATTTGCCAGGACACTGAGTGCGTGGGTTTGGGGTCTAAGGTTTTAGTGAATTGCGTCAATAATAATTTAAAAATGGATTTGGAAATTGTCAGTTTTGCCGAAGCTAATCCTTTACAAAAGAAAATTTCCGACCAATCACCGTTATCACAAGCCTTAATGGGCAAGAAAGTTGGTGATAAGTGTTTGGTGGAAACGCCGAGCGGCAAAATGGAATATCAAATTTTAGAAATTAAATAAATAATTTTATGGCCGACGAAAATTTTAATCCGGGCATTGATACCAACGATGAAGAGCTGATTCGTTTGAAAAAGTTACGCGATTTGGAAAAATTGGGCGTGCAAACTTATCCTGAACGTTATGATAAAGATTGCTCACTGAAGGATACTTTTGAATTAGCGGAAGGTGAAAAAGTGAAAACCGCCGGACGTTTGGTTTTGATTCGTGATATGGGAAAACTATGTTTCGCCCATATTCAGGATTACAGCGGCCGTTATCAAATCGCCTTTAAAGCGGATGAAGTCGGCAAAGACAAATATGATTTTTTTGTAAAACATTTTGATTTGGGTGATTTTATCGGTGTGGAAGGGGAATTGTTTGTCACTCATAAAGGTGAGAAAACCATTTTGGTTAAAGATTTTATGTTTTTGGGCAAGGCCTTGAAACCATTACCGGGAAAATTCCATGGTTTGCAAGACCAGGAAGTGAAATACCGTCAACGTTATTTGGATTTGATCAGTGATCAAGAAACCATGAATCGATTTTTGTTTCGTAGTAAATTCATTAAAGCGATTCGTGAATTTTATTGGAAAGAGGGTTTTCAAGAAGTGGAAACTTCCACTTTGTTGCATTCGCCGACCGGCGCCAACGCGCGTCCTTATATCACGCATAATAATGGCTTAGATATTGATGTGTATTTGCGCATTTCTCACGAACTGCCCTTGAAAGAATTAATTGTCGGTGGTTTTGAAAAGATTTTTGAATTGGGAAAAGCGTTCCGCAATGAAGGTTTTGATCCGTCACATTTGCCGGAGCATACTCATTTGGAACATTATTGCGCTTATTGGAATTTTGAGGACAATATCAAATTTACTGAAAAAATGTTTGATTATTTGTTTGATACTTTGAATTTGCCGCGAAAAATGTCCATTCAGGGCAAGGACGGCGAATTTAGAGAAGTGGATTTTACTACCCCTTGGCCACGCGTCAGTTTTGTGGAATTGATTAAAAAAGATACCGGAATTGATTTGAATGAAGTGAAAACCGTAGAAGAATTACGTAAAATCATTGCCAAAAAAGGTATTGAAATTGAGGAATCGGACAAGATGAGTTATTCCACTTTGGTGGACTATATTTATAAAAAAGTTTCACGTCCAAAATTACTTGGTCCTATTTTTTTGTATGAATATCCGGTGGAACTGCAACCGTTGGCGCGTCGCAATGATAAAAATCCGGTCATGGTTGATCAATTTCAAATGGTTATTAACGGTTGGGAATTGGTAAAAGCTTATTCCGAGTTGGTCGATCCTTTGGATCAAGAAGAACGTTTTAAAGAGCAAGCTCAAGCGCAAGCCGAAGGTGACGAAGAAGCAATGTATGGTGATGATGAATTTATTGACTGCATGAAATATGGCATGCCACCGATTTCCGGTTGGGGCATGGGCGTGGATAGAATTTTGACTTTATTAACCGGTCAAAGTAATTTGCGGGACGTGGTTTTGTTCCCGTTAATGCGTCCGAAGTCACAAAATCAAGAAAATAATCAAGATAAAGAATAAATATTATGTTGGATTTAAATTTTTTAAAGGAAAACCGTGCTTTGGTGGAAAAAAATCTTAAAGCTCGTAATGTCAAAGTGGACATTGGCCGTTTTTATGATTTATTGGATGAGCGCAATCGTTTGATTCAAGAATTGGATGTTTTGAAGGCCAAGCGCAACGAAATCAGCAAGCAATTCCCGCAAGCCACGGACAGTGAAAAAGAAAAATTATCAGCCGAGGTCAATCAAATTAAAGAAGAAATGAAAGTAAAAGAGCCTCGATTGGAAGAAGCGCAGGCGGAATTTAAAAAAATCTGGTTGGAAATCCCGAATTTAACCAGTGAAGATAGTCCGATTGGCGCAACCGATGAAGATAACGTGGAAATTTATCGTTCCGTGAAAGAAGTAAAATTTGCTTTTGAACCAAAAGATCATACGGAATTGTTGGATGATAATTATTTGGATTTTGAACGTGGCGCTAAAGTTTCCGGGGCTAAATTTTATTTTTTAAAGAATGATATCGCCTTATTGGAACAAGCTTTAATCCAATTCACTTTAGATAAAGTGGTGAATAAATTTGGGTTTCAAATGTTTAGCACGCCGGATTTGGCTTTGAATGAAGTTATTTTGGGAACCGGTTTTAATCCGCGCGGCGCTGAAAAACAAATTTATAATATCGAAGGTGAAGAAAGCAGTTTAATCGGCACGGCGGAAATTTCTTTGGGCGGATATCATAAAGAAGAAGTTTTGAATAAAGAGCTTTTGCCTTTGAAATATTTGGGTTTATCTCATTGTTTCCGCACTGAAGCGGGCGCTTATGGCCGTACTTCCAAAGGTTTGTACCGAGTGCATCAATTCAGTAAATTGGAAATGTTTGTTTACAGTAGTCCTGAACAATCAGCGGAAATTTTGGAGTTATTGAAAGAAATCGAAATGGAAATTTTTAATGATTTGGAAATTCCTTTCCGCGTGATTAAAATCTGCAGCGGTGATTTGGGCGGTCCGGCTTACAAAAAATATGATTTGGAAGCTTGGATGACCATGAAGCGCGATGAAAATCATCCGCTGGGGGATTGGGGCGAAGTGACCAGCTGTTCCAATTGCACTGATTATCAAGCGCGTCGCTTGAATATCAAATACAGTGATGGCGATCAAAAAGCTTTTGTCCATACCTTAAACGGTACGGCGATTTCCTTAGCGCGTGCCATCATCGCTTTTGTCGAAAATCATCAAGATTCTGATGGTAATATCAATATACCGAAAGCCTTACAACCATACTTCTTCAATCGTGAAAAAATCATTTTGAATCAAAAATAAAAATTGAAACGCAATGTTTCAGCAAAAAAACTCAAACAAACCGTTATTAAAGTATCATCGTCATCAAAGAGTCTCGGCTAATCCGTATTTTCTTGATCGCCGCCCGAGTAAAAAACGTTTTGATTTCTCATCTTGGAATTGGGCGGCTTTTACTGACTTTTTACTCTATGCATCTTTGATGATCAGTTTATTGGTGATTGCTTATTGGCTTTTGTTTTCCTCATTTTTCACCATTAAAAACGTGGAAGTCCTGAACATTGCCGATGATTATGCGGTCAAAAGTTTGGCCCAGGATTTTTTACGAGAGCGTCACTGGGGATTTAAAGAAAGTAATTTATTTTTGATGGATAAGATTGAATTGAAAAATCGTTTACTGGCTTTTGATTCCGGTTTGTCCGATGTGCTGATTCGCAAGGTGGAACGACACACCATCAGCATTGAATTGCGTTATAAAGAAATTGCCGGTTATTGGCAATGTGAAAATAAGCTTTATGCTTTTGAAAGTGACGGCCGTCTAATCAGTGATGTCAAAGCCAATAATTCTTTCTTTGAATCAATGGAAACCCGCGACAATAAGATTTTTGGTACTATCAATATGTCCGGTTTGGGAGAATATCCGATTATTAAAACTTGGCAGCCGCAATGTCCGGCCAATGAAAACATTCCGATTCAAGCGGAAACGTTGGGAAAGATTTTGGAAGTTTTCAGTTATTTGAAATTTTATGATTTGTTAAAACCGGTGGATTTTTCCTTCCGCGATGATATCAGTCGTAATTTGGAAGTAAAAACACTGCACGGTTTTGATATCTATTTTGATTTGAATCAAGATGTCTTGTCCCAGTTGAAAAAATTCCATGTTTTCTATAAATTTTATTTAAAGTCAGCTGATAAAAACGCTTTGCAATACATTGATCTGCGCATCAAGGAAAAAATCTTTTACCAATAGCAATTAACGTTTATGAGTTCCAGTCAAGTGATTGTTGATTTGTCGGCAATTCAACACAATTATCAAGAATATAAAAAATTACTCAGTAGCCAAACGCCGATTATGGCGGTGGTTAAAAGTAATGCTTACGGTCATGGGATGCTTGAAGTGGCCAAATTTTTGGCGGATAAAGTGGATATTTTGGCGGTTGTTTCTTTGGAAGAAGCTTTGCAATTATTGCAAGCGGGCGTAAATTGCCCGATTTTTATTTTGAGTTTTTGGTCGCCGGCGGAGTTAAAATCGATTCCCATTGATAAATTATCTTTGTTGTCTTTACCGGTTTATCATCAGGAAATGTTGAAGCAATTGGATGATTATGGCGCGTCAGTCAATCAGAAAATAAAAACTCATTTAAAAGTGGATACCGGTGCCGGGCGCGTCGGCGTTTTGGCGAATGAGGCTTTAGGCTTGGCTCAGTCTTTGGTTGAGAAAAAGTTTTTGGATTGGCAAGGTGTTTATTCGCATTTCGCCTCATCTGAAGAAAATTTGGAATACACAATCATACAACTGGATAAGTTTAAAGCGCTTAGGGAACAATTTGATGCGTTAAAATCAAATTTACAATATCATATTGCCTGTAGTGCCGCGAGTTTGGTTTTACAAGATTTGGGCGCCTTCAGCCTGACACGTTTGGGCATCAGTTTGTATGGTTTGTGGCCGGACAAGTCTTTAAAACCGCATTTTGGGCATAAGGTGCAATTAAAACCGGCTTTGACTTGGCAGACTAAATTGATTCATATTAAAAAGATTCCGGCCGGCTCGTTTGTCGGTTATGGCAACAGTCATCAAGTCAAACGTGATACGATTCTTGGCGTTTTACCGGTTGGTTATTGGGATGGCTATGATCGTCGTCTTTCAAATAAAGGGGAAGTGCTGATTAGGGGAGTGGCCTGCCCGGTTTTAGGACGTATTTGCATGAATCTGACCATGGTGGATTTAACTGATTTGCCGGGCGTGGCTTACGAGGATGATGTGATTTTACTGGGCGCGGGGCAGAGTGCTGATCAAATCGCGGAGAAAATCGGAACCATTAATTATGAAGTGGTTACCAGAATCAATCCGTTGATTGAGAGAAAATATATTTAGTTTGAATATTTCAAATAGCGGGGCGCAATATTTTGCGACGCATGGGGGTTTTTATGTTTTGCTATTTTTGCTATAATACTAATGTCGTTCCACTAATTAATATTAAAAACACTATTATGAAAGAAGAGGATTTTTTAAAAAAAGCTGGTGAAGCACCAAATGTTTTGGCTAATCTTGATAAATTCAAAAACATGAATCCAGAAGAAATCGCCGAATTAAAATCTCGATTGCATGAGGAAATACCGGAGCCAACGGAAACAGTTGATCCCACACAGTACAAAACATTGAAGGAGTTGAATTTAAAAAACTTGACTGATAAGGAATAAAGATAAAGAAGTTTGATTTTACGACGCATAAATTTTCAGTATTATAAACATCGGCTACCAAGTCGGTGTTTTGCTTTGTAGTGTGATACTGAACCACTGTATTGTCATGCTGAACTTTGGGAGACTGCCCCGGCGAAGGTCGGGGGCATCTTTAATACGTGGTTTCGGTGATTAGTCACGTTTTTGAACTGTGATTCGTCTGATGTGTCTCCATAAGCTATTTATACATAAATTGATATTTTCACGGTATTTGTCATTTTACCTGATGGACTTTGAGTTTTTATCATAGTTTTTCAGTCAATCCGCTTCGCGGGAGGACTCACAGATGAATCCCGGTTCAAGACAAAAAACTCGTGGCCCAAAATCGCGCTGGGTTGAAATGGGAGGTACTGGAGCTCAGCTAAATACAAAAACGTGGCTAGGGGATCAGGATTTTTGGTTAAAGGTTGTTTAATTATCAGATACCTGCTATAGTTCGTCAACGAATGGAAAATCTAATTCATAAAAAAAAATTTATGACCGATCCAAACACAAACGTTAATTCAACTGATGCTACCGATGAAATCAAACCGGAAACAATTGTTGAAGGTATTGAGGAAAACACTGAAGCAACACCTAAAGAAGAAGTTAAACCAACTGATGATAGCAATACCGAAGAAGTCAAAACTGATGAATAAATTGCTGCACTGATGAATAAATTGCTGCGTAAACAGAAAATGACCCCGAAAGGGGTTCTTTTTTGTATTATCATTAGATATAAGGAATAAAGGCCCTTTGTCTAAGCTGTTTTAACCTAGTGTCGCATAAGATATATTGTGCGACGCCAAGTATCTTTCAAGAACACAGGGTAAGGCCAGCTAAAAACAAAAAGCCATCCTCTACTCCGGGGGCTTTTTAATCGAAAACTATTTAAGCTTTTTATTATTTTTCTGTTTTACTATGGTGAGTTTTTCTCGTTGAAAAAACCAATTCTCCATATTCCAGCCCATCAGATCCAAAATTTCCAAAGTAAAATCCATTTTCAAACAATCATCATTTTTTATAAATTTTTGGGTGGTTGGAAATTTTGTTTTCATAAAATTGGTTTTTATGAATAAGCCTTGTCGCTTAGATTATACTAGCCACTAAAGCACTGGTCAAATATGGCGCGCTCCCCTGTTTGCCGGGGCGTGAAACAAAAAACCGCTGAACGCATCAGCGGAATGAGACTACTTACTAGCTTTCTGATACGGAAAGACATATTTCAATCCATTGTCTTCCCGGAGTTTTTTCATGATGATCTTTGCCAACGGTGACTTCAAGTGAAGTTCCTTTTTGTTGCAGAGATTTCTGATTTCAGTGACATAGGCTGTTTTTGACAATTTATCCTGACCATAAAACAGTTGTGCTAAGAAGCACCGATATTGGAAACGACCGTGTTTAATGTCATAGGAACCAATTACCGTTCCATTGGTAGTTTTGGCTTGGTCACCTTCCGTGGTCCAAAGGGTTTTAGTCATGTTTTGGAACCTTTCTTTATGGACCGCTTTTTGCGGCGGTTAAAGATCTTTTTTCGAGCCATTTGGACGGCCTCGACGATCTTTTTGGTGATTGGTGAATTTAAGGGGATTCTCACCTGAGTTTCAGAATCAACAATCTCAATCACATAAGATTGCCGATACTCCTGTTCAAATTTTTGCCTGGCCTCGTCGGTCGGCACGCCCCCCTCGACTTCCATGATTTCATCCAATGTCGGATGATAAGCATCCAGGAAAAGAATCCCTTTTGCTCTGCTACGTTTTTTGATAGTATCGGTATCAACATAGCAGGTGTAGATTTTCTTTCCCACTTCAACGATGACGGTATTCATGCCTTCCATAATCAAACCTCCAACTTTCGCATTCAAATTGAAAGATGACATCATTATCATCTTTCGCAAGACTCTCCCTTTTTTACCATAAAATGAAATTATGGTCAAACAAAAAACCGCCAATCTCCTTAGCGGTTTTTATATGTCATCAATGTTTACACATTATCCTTCAACTTCAAATCCTTCACTTCCAATTGAAGTTCTTTGTTGTTATTCCACTCATTTAAATTGATATGATAAGCCACATCCACGTAATCGCCGGCTTGCAAAACATCGCCCCAAATCGTCCCCAAACCAAAAGCGATACTCTTCCAAATATAATTTGATTCGTCTTGCTTGAGCAACAAACGTAAATGTTTATTATCTTTACCAACACTTTGTTTTTGCAAAATCTTGACGTTTTTACTCATAAACAAAGGGCGGGAATTGCTTTCTCCAAAAGGCATAAACTTTTCCAAGTGTTCCCACAATTTCCAGTTGATTTCTTTGAAACCCAGCTCGGCGTCAATATTCAAAACCGGACTTAAATCCGTATTTTGCAACTGATTATTAGCCAATTCTTTCAAGGATTGAATAAAGTCCAATAATTTATCATTACTGCTCAAAGTAAAGCCGCAAGCCTGCGCGTGACCGCCGTAATGCGCCAAATACTGCTCCACCGACTGCATGGCGGTAACAATGTTAAAATGTTCATTGCTACGCCCTGATCCCTGATATAAGCCTTTGTAGTTACTGATAACCAAGCTCGGCGTATTGTAAGTTTCGGTCAATTTACCGGCCACCAAACCAATCACCCCCACGGACCACGATTCGCCGATGGCAATCAACATTTTGTCGGTTTTTTGACTGGCGATTTGATCTTTGGCTTCTTTAAAAATCTGCTCGGTCAATTTTTGTCTTTCCGTATTGATATTATTCAGTTCTTCAATTAATTTTTCGCTTTCTTCGTCGCTTTCCGCCATCAACAAACCATAAGCGGTGGAAGCGTGGCTTAAGCGACCGGCAGCATTGATGCGCGGCGCAATTTGAAAGCCAATATGAGTGGCATTGATATCGGTGATACCCATTTTTTCAAACAATTTACGCAAACCCTTGCGTTTGCTTTGTTTCAAAACCATCAAACCATATTTCACCAAAGTACGATTTTCACCGATTAATGGCACACAATCAGCCACCGTGCCAATCGCCACCAAATCCAACAACCATTTTTCCATATTTTCCGGAGAACCGTAAAATTCCTTGTGTTTGGCTTGCATGGCAATCCCCTTTTTCTGGGCATAACGCAACATTCCCTGAGCCAATTTATAAGCAACGCCGACGCCGGCCAAACTTTCAAAAGGATAAGTTTCATTTTTCAAATGAGCGTTCAGGATAGCATAAGCTTTTGGCAAAACCAACGGTTCATGGTGATGGTCGGTAATAATGATTTCCATGCCCAATTCATGCACCTTTTCCACTTCCTCGTGATTGCTGATTCCGCAGTCCACGGT
>Ga0116156_10003142_pt1 | contig 14578 bp, 12 predicted proteins | sample AD_UKC045_MetaG_FD_89891 | JGI IMG/M metagenome (GOLD analysis project Ga0116156, IMG submission 89891) | Active sludge microbial communities of municipal wastewater-treating anaerobic digesters from USA - AD_UKC045_MetaG | ecosystem: Engineered > Bioreactor > Anaerobic > Digestate | place: USA... | reverse complement strand
GCTCTTCGCTAGGGGGGTTACAATGATCAATAAGTTGTTCGGTCTGGAAGGAAAGGTGGCACTTGTCACGGGGGCAAGCAAGGGTCTAGGAAGAAGCATGTCGGAAGCACTTGCCGTGGCAGGTGCAGATGTTGTGCTTACGGCTCGAACGATGAGTTTGCTCGAAGAAACAGCGGGCCTGGTGGCCAGGCATGGCCGCCGGGCCTTGCCCATAAAATGTGATGTAGGAGATGACGGCAATGTACAGGAAATGGTGAAGGTTGCGGCCAGGGAAATGGGGAAAATAGACATCCTGGTGAACAATGCCGGTATGCAGATCAATAAGGCGTTTCGTGACGAAACTTATGATAACTGGGACCGACATTTAAAGGTCAATTTGTACAGTGCGTTCAGTACCTGCAAGGCGGTTGGGCCTTTGATGGTGAAGCAAAAGAAAGGAAAGGTCATCAATATTGTATCCGTACTGGGCGTGAGAGCCTTTTGGAATACGATTGCCTATAGCACGACCAAAGGTGCGCTCATCCAGTTTACAAGGGCCATGGCCTTGGAATGGGCGCGCTTTAATATCAATGTAAACGCCATCGGTCCCGGATGGTTCAAAACCGAAATAGTCGAGATTCTGGATAAATATCCGGAAAGCAAGAAGATGGTTTTGGGGCATATCCCGTTTGGCCGTCTTGGCGAGCCTGCGGAACTCAGTGGCGTCGTCATTTTTCTGGCTTCACCCGCCTCGGACTACATGACGGGTGAAACCGTCTTTGTGGATGGCGGATACAATGTCATATGAAGCTTAAATAATTTAATGAAATTGGAATAGACCACGGAGCCGTTCAATGAAAGAGATCAATCAGATTGCTGTTTTGGGTGCCGGGATGATGGGGGCAGAAATAGCCTACTGTTGCGCAGCGGCCGGGTGTGAGGTTCTGCTGAAGGATATGAGCCAGGCTTTGGCCGATTCGGGGAAAAAGAGAATTATAAAAATTCTCGGTAAACAGGTCGAAAAGGGAAAGCTGGCTGAATCTGCGAAGGACGAGATAGCCGGAAGAATCACCGCGACGGATAAGTATGCCGGTATCGAGAATGCAGATCTTGTTATCGAGGCGGTCCTTGAGAAATACGAAATCAAAAGCGTCGTTTTTAAGGAGCTTTCAGGCGTGATAAAAAGTGATTGCGTGGTTGCGAGCAACACATCTGCAATTTCCATCACGAAACTGGCGGGGAATATGAAATACCCCACAAACTTTATCGGCATGCACTTTTTCTCTCCAGCATCCGTCATGAAGCTTGTCGAGGTTATTCCCGGTCTGGAAACGACAGAAGACACGGTTACGGAGGCGGAATCTTTTTGCCGGCGCATCGGGAAGGAGCCCATCCGGGTGAAGGAATGCGTGGGATTTGTCGTGAACAGGATGCTGCACGCGATGCTCAGAGAGGCTTTCAGGTTAGCCGAAGAAGGTATAGCTGATCCGGGTGATATAGATAAGGCAGCAAAATTAGGTTTAGGCCACCCTGTCGGTCCTTTTCAATTGATGGATCTTGCGGGGAATGATCTGGCGCTGTCCAATTTTGAGACCCTGTTTAATGAATACGGTGATCGGTTCCGTCCCTCGCCACTTTTGAGGCAAAAAGTATTCGCAAATCAATTGGGACGAAAAACGAAGAAAGGTTGGTTCGTGTACGAGTAGATAGAAAGGAGATGTGAATGGAATATAAGTACATTCTTGTAAAGAAGGAAAATGATATTGCCGTCGTAACGCTCAATCGACCCGAAGTTCTCAATGCGCTCAGTGGAGATGTGTTTCACGAGCTGTATTCTGTTATAGGCGACATTGAGCAGGATAGAAGCATTAAGGTGGCGATTGTTACAGGTGCCGGGGATAAGGCCTTTGCTGCCGGTGCGGATATAAAATGGATGGTCGATAAAAGCAGCATGGACATGCGAGGTGCATGCCAGATAACGAAGCTTTTTCATGACAGAATTGAAAACATGAGAATTCCCGTTATTGCTGCCATCAATGGTTTTGCATTGGGGGGAGGCTGTGAGCTTGCTCTGGCTTGCGATGTCAGGGTGATGTCGCAGAAAGCAAAAATTGGGCTTCCGGAAATCACGCTGGGAATTATGCCGGGCGGCGGTGGGACGCAGAGGCTGGCCCGCCTGGTCGGTAAAGGGAAGGCCATGGAGCTCGTTCTAACTGGGAAAGTCCTGGATGCAGCCGAGGCGTTATCCATCGGGTTAGTCAATTTGGTTGCTGAACCGGACAAGGTTATGGATGAAGCATTTAAATTGGCGAAAAGGATTGCTTCTCTGAGTGGGGTTGCCGTCAATCTGGCCAAGGATGCCATCAAGAAGGGGCTGAACACGGACCTGGAGACAGGGTTGAACTATGAGATCGAATGTTTCAGCCTGTGTTTTTCCTCGGAAGATCAAAAAGAGGGGATGATGGCTTTTCTAGAGAAGAGAAAGCCAGCATTTAAAAATCGTTAGGCAGAAAATACAATTTTTTAATTCATCCAGAAAAAAGAGAGGCGGTATGGGTACGAACTTCTTCAAGCGAAATGACAGGGATATAAAGTTCGTTTTGGAAGAACATCTAAAAATACAGGAACTTTTGAATTTTAATAAATTTAAAAGTTTTTCGATGGATGACTTTTCAATGATTCTGGGACAGGCCCTCAAAGTGGCCACCGAAGTGCTGGGTCCTACTAACAAGGATGGAGACCAGCAGGGGGTGACTTTTGATCAAGGAAAAGTACGGGTTCCAGCTTCATTTCACGGCGCATGGAAAACGATCACGGAAAATGGCTGGGGCGCTCTTTCTCTGAACTCGAATTATGGCGGACAGGAATTGCCCCATGTAGTTGCACAGGCCGCGAAAGAGTATTTTTCGGGAGCGAACCTCGCTTTCTGGACCTATGTCGGGCTGGCGACCGGCAACGGTCGATTGATAGAATTGTATGGAACAGAAAAGGATAGAGCCCTGTTCGTGAGAAATATGTATAACGGCGTCTGGGGAGGGACCATGTGCCTGACCGAACCGGGTGCGGGATCGGATGTGGGCAATTTGACGACTAAAGCAATCCCGCGGCCGGACTCAGCCGTGTCGAGAATCTACAACATATCCGGTAGCAAGATATTTATCACCGCTGGGGATCACGACTTGACGGAAAATATAGTTCATCTCGTTTTGGCTCGTGTGGAAGGGGCACCCGAGGGCGTGAGGGGCATATCCTTATTTGTCGTTCCAAAGATATGGGTAAACGACGATGGAACTCTGGGGGAACATAATGATGTGATCACCTCCGGCGTTGAACACAAGATGGGAATCCACGGGTCCCCGACCTGTGTTCTGAATTTCGGCGACAACGGCAAGTGTAGAGGGATTCTGCTGGGAGATGTGAATACCGGCCTGGCAAAAATGTTCACCATGATGAATGAATCAAGGCTGGAAACAGCGCTGGAAGCCCTTGCCATTTCGGCATGTGCTTATGAGAACTCCCTGGATTACGCGAAAATAAGAGTACAGGGCGTTCCGTTCATGGCAGGGAAAGACGGCAAGAGGGTTAGGATCATTGAACACGAGGATGTGCGTCGGATGCTCATGAACATGAAGTCCGTTGTGGAGGGAATGAGAGCTCTGATGTTCAAGACTTACTATCTGCTGGATGTCTCTCTTTACGGTAATGACGAGAAGGCAAAAAAGGCTGCAGGCGGATTAGTCGAGCTTTTTGTTCCGTTCTGCAAGGCTTATTTTTCGGACATGGCCTATCTGATCTGTCGTGATGCGATCCAAATCCACGGCGGCTACGGCTATTGCGGGGAATATCCTGTAGAGCAGTATGCCAGAGATTGCAAAATTATCACCATTTGGGAAGGGACAAATTACATACAATCACTCGATTTGGTTGGTCGGAAACTGAATATGGCCAAGGGGATGATATTTTTTGGCTGGATGCAGGATGTGATGTCTTTCGTGGAAAAGAACACAGGTAACAAAGCTTTTGAAGTGGATTTGAATTTGTTAAAAGAGGCCGCAAAAAGTGTGCAAGCCATTGTGGAGTTCCAGCGATCATTATCCGGGGAAGAAAGGGGTCTGATTCCCCTGTATTCAACCAGGTTCCTGGACTGCTGTGCCGAGGTGGCTATTGCGCATCTATTATTAGAGCAGGCCTTGATTGCACAAGACAAGATGCGGAAACTGGGAGATGATCATGTTGATGGTGCTTTTTATAAGGGGAAGGTATTCACGGCACAATACTATGTTCGAAACATCATGATTAACGTGTTTTCCCGGGAGAAAGCCATAAAGCTAGCGGATAGATCAGCCATGGAAATCCCCGAGGAAGGATTGTAAATAAATCGGAGTTTAGTCGGGGATAACCAAGAGGGGAGGATAGAAGGGATGAGCAATAAGGTTACAGTTATCGGGGCGGGGACGATGGGGTCGGGCATAGCCCAGATAGCAGTGGAAGCCGGCTTTGGGGTAACCGTCGTGGACACGCAGCAGTCTTTCCTGGACCGGGGCATCGGAAATATTCGCAAATTTGTGGGGAAAAAGGTTGAAAAGGGGAAGCTGACGCAGGCCCAGTGTGACGACATATATTCACGGCTTACGGGCACGACGGACATGAAAAAAGGGGTTGAGGGCGCTGTGATGGTGGTGGAGGCGGTCTTCGAGAAGTTTGAACTCAAGAAAGAGATCTTTAAGAAGCTCGATGCCCTGTGCCAGCCGGATGTCATTCTGGCCAGCAATACATCGACCTTGAGTATCACGAGCCTTGGCGCTGCCACAAAACATCCCGCGAGGGTGATCGGCACCCATTATTTCAGCCCGGTCCCGGCGATGCGGCTGGTTGAAGTCATTCGGGGTAAAGAGACAAGTGATGCCACGGTAAATAAGACTGTCGAGCTGTGCAAGAAGTTCGGGAAAACCCCCATTATCGTGAAAGACATCCCAGGGTTTATCGTCAACCGTTTCCTCTGCCTGATCTACAACGAGGCAGCCAACATGATCCAGAACGGTTCTGCGAGCGCCGAGGATATAGATATGGCTATGAAGCTGGGGTGTAACTGGCCCATGGGAATCACGGAGATCATCGATCTGGCCGGCGTGGACGTCTGTGCCTTCGCCATCGAGGCAATGTATCAGATGACTGGGGAGGAGCGATATAAACCATCGCCCCTCTTTAAGAAAATGATTGCTGAGAATAAGCTTGGCCGGAAGACCGGCGAGGGATTTTATAAGCATGCGAAATAGAGGTGTCGATGTGTCTCATTTAACAGGGAGAGAAGGTATTTTATGGCTGGTAGAGAGGTAATCCTCATAGAAGGTACGAGAACAGCCTTCGGCCGATTGGGAGGTGGTTTGAGGGACTTTACGGCGGAAGAACTGGGCAGTATCGCCCTGAGAGGTATTGTTGATAAGACGAGGATCACCGAAAGGGGTCGATTGGACTCCGTTTTTGCCGGCTCGGCGTTTCCTGTATCCCACGCTATGAACCCTGCCCGGTGGATCGTATTGAATGCAGGTCTTCCCGTGACCACAACGTCTTCCTATGTGGAGATGCAATGTGGCTCGTCCATTGATTGCATAAACCATGCAGCCTGGAAGATCCTTAGCGGCGCGGCGGATTGCGTCATAGCCGGAGGGATGGAATCATTCAGTCAGCTTTCGTTCAGGTATTCTTCGAGTACGCCCCCTTACCGCATAACACCGCCACGGCTTCTCGATTATCAGCTTCAGCCGAGACCAAAGGAAGGTCGGGCATACGCCCCCTTCGAGATGGGTTTGACAGCGGAGATCTTGGCGGAAAAGTACGGCATATCACGGCGGGAACAGGATGAGTTTGCATTTAGTAGCCAGACTCGGGCCAAAAAGTCCATCGAGGCCGGTTATTTTGCGGAGGAGATCATCCCTGTCATGATCCCCCAGGGAAAGAAAAAACCTCCCCTAGAATTCAAAATGGATGAACATCCACGCCTAGAGTCTCTGGAAAATCTGGCCAAGTTGCCTGCGGTATTCAAGAAGGACGGGACCGTTACGGCGGGAAACGCCTCGGGGCTGAATGACGGCGCGGCGTTCGTCCTCATGCTGACGATGGAGAAGGCGAAGGAGTGGGGCTACGAACCATTGGCCAGGTGGATCTGTGGAGCTGAGTACGGTGTTGATCCGTCGCTTATGGGGGTCGCACCGGCATACGCTATATCCATCGCCTTGAAAAGGGCGGGGTTAAAGCTTTCTGATCTTGACGTGATTGAATGTAATGAAGCCTTTGCAGTTCAGAATATTGCCGTCATAAAAGAACTTGAGCGCGAGACCGGGGAAAAAGTCAATATGGAAAAATGGAATCCCTTGGGAGGCGCTATTGCATTCGGCCATGCTAACGGTGCGTCAGGCGCCCGGTGTGCCATGTTTGCCATGAAGCAACTTGTTCGCACGAAAGGTAGATACGGCATTTTCTCGGCGTGTTGCGGAGGGGGACTGGGTGTCGTCACGGTCATTGAAAACCTGAAATATTGAAAGGTCCTTATATCGGGAATAGACAACCATTGTGCCAGCAAGGAGAAGATCATGGATTTTAGACTCAGTGACGATCAAAAAATGCTTCGGGATACGGTTAGGCGCATTGCGGAAACGGAGTTTGCGCCGCGGGCAGCAGAGATCGACAAGACAGAAAAATTTCCCGAGAGGCATTTCAAGATTCTTGCGGAAAACGGTCTTCTAGGCATCCAGATTCCGGAAGAATATGGCGGGGCTGGGGCCGGTATGGTTTCGCTTGTTCTGACAGTGGAGGAAGTGGCAAGGTGTTGCGCCTCAACCTCCGTCATATTGACGACACAAGCCTTGGCATCGGACCCGCTGCTCTTGGCCGGTACAGAGGTACAGAAAAAAAAGCATCTGTATCGATTGGCTTCCGGTGCCTGTTTGGGCGCCTGTGCTATTACAGAGCCCTCTGCGGGCTCTGATGTAAGTGGAATGAAAACGACGGCAAAGAAAGTTGATGGCGGCTACCTTTTGAACGGAAATAAAATATTCATTACCAATGGCGGAGTATCAGATATCATAACGGTGCTTGCTTACACTGATGCAAAAAAAGGGACCCGGGGTGGTATAAGCATGCTGATAGTCAAGTCAGGTCAAACGGGATTTACCGTGGGCAAGCATGAAGAAAAAATGGGAATCCACGGATCCGATACCCGAGAACTAGTATTTGAAGACTGTTTTGTCCCGGATGAGTGTATGCTCGGCGGAGAGGGTAAAGGATTTGGAATATTGATGACGACTTTCAATTACACAAGGCCGGCAGTAGGCGCGCAAGCCTTGGGCATTGCGCAGGGTGCTCTTGAGGCTGCCATCAAATATACCAAGGAACGGGTACAGTTCGGCAAGGCTCTTGCGAAAAATCAAGGCATCCAGTGGATGCTGGCGGAAATGGCATTGAAAGTCGAGGCTTCGAGAACCCTTATTTATAGGGCAGCATCACTGATTGACAATGAGCCGAATTCCCCCGATATCCCGATCATATCTTCGATGGCAAAGTGGCATGCTTCTGATACGGCGATGAGTGTCACTACAGACGCCGTCCAATTATTCGGCGGTTATGGGTACTCAAGGGAATATCCGGTAGAGAGAATGATGCGTGATGCAAAAATAACCCAGATCTATGAGGGGACCAATCAGGTACAGAGAATAATCGTATCTGCCTTTATGCTTAAAGACTGAATCCATGTTAATTTAAAAAAGAGGCATGTTTCAAAGGCTTAGCGAGGTTACAGGTCTGCACGCCAAGCAGTTGTCTCATTTTGCCCAGTCCTTTCCGGCTTTCAAGGCTGCTACGGAAGGTGGCGACGCCAGAATGGGCTTGCTGCCGGTGGGCATGACCAGTCATTGAGAGGATTATTGCAGAGGTTAAAGTTGCACAGCAGAAGCTTTCGGCAAAGATTTCTTAATTTAAATAAAAAATAGCGCAAAGACAGGGAACGATAAATGGAGAAGTGGAGTAGGTGAGAGGGGAGGATACTGAGGCGATGAAAAAAGATGTGGTGATTGTGGATGCTTTGAGAACGGCGGTGGGGAGCTATGGTGGGTCTCTGACATATATGAAGCCTTACGAAATCGCCTCCGTCGTGTTGCTGGAACTGCTGAAGCGGAATCGATTAGATCCCAATCTTGTGGATCAGATCATCATGGGCAATTGCATTAACCAGTTGCAAGGCGGCAATGTGGCCCGCTTGACCTGGTTGCAGGCGAAGTTGCCCGTGGAGGTTCCCGCCTTAACGGTCGATCGTCAATGTGGCTCCGGTCTCTGGGCTATCGATGAAGCCGCGTTACTGATTCGCAACAATGAGGCGCAGATTATTGTCGCGGGCGGCACGGAGAATATGAGCAACTCCCCTTATTGGATGGAAGGGGCGAGGTGGGGATATCGGCTTGGGAACAACCAGGTCTATGACGCATTCGTTGAAGGGGCGAAGAGATGCTGTAACCCTCACGACTATCCCAACATGAACATGGGTCTGACAGCCGAAAATGTGGCGGAGAAATACGGCATATCCCGTGAAGCGCAGGATGATTATGCATTGACTAGCCAGGGGAGAGCAGCCGCTGCGATAAGAGAGGGCCGCTTCAAGGACGAGATAGTCCCCATTCCAATCCCCCAGCGCAAGGGCGACCCAAAGTTGTTTGATACGGATGAATATGTTCGCATGACCGTTAAGAAGGAGGATCTTGCCAAACTGAGACCGGCTTTCAAAAAAAACGGCACTGTAACCGCAGGCAACGCGTCTGGGATGAATGACGGGGCTTGTCTCCTGTTGGTCATGGCGGCTTCTAAAGCCAAGGAGTTAGGTTATGAACCTATAGCTTATGTAGGCAACTTTACGACCGTGGGTGTTCCGTCCGAGATCATGGGTATCGGTCCCGCCCCGGCCATTCAGAAACTGGTCAATAAAAGCGGTTCAAAATTGGATACCTATGATTTGCTTGAGATCAACGAAGCTTTCGCGGCCCAAGCCTGCGCCGTTCTCAAATTGTTAGAAATAAATAATGAAAGAGTTAATGTAAACGGCGGGGCTATAGCCATCGGTCATCCTCTTGGGGCGTCAGGGGCTAGAATTACGACTACCCTCATATATGAAATGAAAAGGCGGGGATATAAAAAGGGTATTGCATCTCTCTGTTGTGGCGGTGGTTTAGGAGTGGCTACGGAGTTTTACGCAGCATAATTTATTCCATTGAAACTTAATTGACAATCCCTAGTTTCTCGTCATCACTGTTGACTTACGAGACAAATTGAAACCGAGCTCAGAAAATAGACGGAACTCATGAGCGATCGTATGCCGAGAAACGCAGCGACGGTTATCCTGGTGAAAGACCTGGCTGCGGGACTCGAGATTTTCTTCATGCGCCGCAATCAAAATCAAGGCTTCATGGGAGGGTATTCTGTCTTTCCAGGAGGCCGTCTCGATGATACAGATTGCGATACGGAACTTTGGGAGCATTATTGTATTCCAATGTTTTCTAAGTCATCTCAAACACTTCAAGAACCCACCTTGCCGGAGTCAACAGCACGCGGGCTCTATATGGCTGCAATCCGGGAGACATTTGAAGAATCAGGGATATTGCTGGCTGTTTCTGCCTCTGGGACCATTATTGATTTCTGTGATGCAAAAAAGGTAGAACGTTTCAAGTTATACCGGCAGCGTATACATCGACGCGAAATAACCATGAAGGATCTTGCTATTCTTGAGGGAATTCGATTTGTCCCGAGTATGATGATCCCCTATGCTCATTGGATAACACCTGAGATAGAACCAAAACGCTACGATACGCGCTTCTTTTTAGCAAGGTTTCCCAACGGTCAATATACCTCCCATGACGAAGATGAATTGATAGCTTCAGTTTGGGCGACTCCAGATGATGCCTTGCGCATGAACAAGATCGGCAAAATGCCCTTATCACCACCCACTTTGAAAACAGTTGAAGAATTGAGTTTTTTTCAAACGACTGAACAGCTTTTTAAAACCGCAACTGAACGTGAGATTTTCACAATTTTGCCTCAGGCTTACAAAACAGATGAAGGTTTCTTGGGAGTGAAATTACCCTATGATTCAAATTATACTATAGCAGAATATAAGCGTCCTCCCCGGTTGGGTGAATCCTCCCGAATCGTTAATAGAAATGGGCTTTGGGTAACTGCGATGAATTAAATGATCCGATTCAACAAATGATCGCGACGGAGCTCTTTCCTATGTAAGAACTATTGTCTCCGACACGTCCTAAGATGAGTTTTTTAGGAATCTTCTTTTCGCACAGCAAAGAAAAGGCTTTAATTGAAACTCTCAAGTGTTTCTTTGCTAAACTGTTATGGTCGTGAGTCTCACGGTCATCTTCATAGTACTTCTGGGTCTTTTCCTCGCAAAAATTACCGGGTTCAGCCTTACAACGTAGACTTTCTCGGCACGGAAAGTCGCGTTCAAAAAAGGAGAAGTGCAAATGAAACCGTTCAAACATCTTTTCGCGCCGGCGAAAATCGGCCGTCTGGAACTTAAGAACAGGATCGTCATGCTCCCCATGACGACGGGATACACCGAGGCGGATGAAACCGTCGGCAACCGCATCACGGACTTCTTTGAAGCGAGGGCGAAGGGCGGTGCAGCCCTGATCATCGTACCCTTTTCCCCGGTCCGCGCGGGATCCCCCGTGGAGCCCGGGATGTACGACGACCGGTTCGTCGCTTCCGCACGGACATTCACAGATCGAATCCATGACGGCGGCGCCAAGGTCGGCGCACAGTTCATCGTCTCGTACCACGTCATCCTGGACAAAGGCACGCCCGAGGTGGTCGGTCCGTCACCCGTGATGAACCAGATCATGTGCTGCGTCCCGAGGGAACTGACCGTCGATGAAATCCGTTACATCACCGGTGAATTCGGCAGGGCGGCCCGCCGGGCCCGTGAGGCGGGTTTTGACCTCGTGGAAATCCTCGTCGGGGGCGGGTACCTTTTGAACCGCTTCCTCTCCCCGATCACCAACAAGCGGGCCGATGCCTACGGCGGAAGTCTGATAAATCGGATGAGGTTTACGCTTGAAGTTATTGAAAGTATAAGGAAACAAATTGGAAGTGACTCCCCGATCAGTATCCGAATCAATCTCGAGGATCAGATGACGGGGGGCCATACCATTGAGGACTCGAAAGAGGTCGTGGAAACCCTCGAAAAGGCTGGCGTTCAGGTCCTCAACGCATACACGGGCTGGCACGAATCGCCCGTGCCGACGGTCCAGGCCTTCCTTCCTAAGGGAGCCTTTGCCCATCTTGCCCAAAAGGCCAAGAGTTGGGTCCGGATCCCCGTCATCGCGGCCAACCGCATCAACGACCCCTTCGTGGCCGAGAAGATCCTTGCCGACAGGAAAGCAGATTTTGTTGGCATGGGAAGGGCCCTTCTCGCCGATCCGGAACTTCCCCTCAAAGCCATGGAAGGAAGAGTTAACGAGATCGTCCCCTGCATCGCCTGCTCCAATTGCCTGAGTGAAATCATCAGCACCTACAAGCGTTGGGGTCAGCCCTCAACGACCTTCTGCACCGTCAACCCGATGGCAGGAAAAGAATCCGAATACAAGCTTGTCCCTGCACAAAAACCGAAGAAGGTTCTCGTCGTCGGTGGGGGACCCGCGGGAATGGAGGCGGCGATGACCGCCGCAAGGAGAGGCCATAGGGTCACCCTCTTTGAAAAAGGCAAAGAGCCGGGTGGATGGCTGCAAGTGGGTTGCCTGCCGCCCCACAAGGAGGAAATCGGGAACCTGTCCAAAAGCCTCGCAATCAGGACACAGAATGCCGGCGTTGAGATGCGACTCAACCATGAGGCGACACCGAAAACCGTGGAAGAAGCAGGGCCCGATGTCTTGATTTTGGCCTTGGGGGCCAAACCCCTGATCCCGAAGATTCCGGGCATCCGGGGGGGCAATGTCGTCATGGCGGAGGACATACTGACCGGCCGCAAAACGGTGAGCGGTTCCGCCATCATCATCGGGGGCGGCCTCGTGGGATGCGAAACGGCGGAATTCCTGATCGAAACAGGCCGGGGCATCACAAGGGTGACTGTCGTTGAAATGCTGGATCGCTTGGCGGACACCCTATCGCCCACGACCCGGCCTTTCTTCCTAGCAAGGCTGAAAAAAGAGGGCGTTGAGATGAAGACGCGCACCACCGTGGAAGAAATAACCGATCAGGGGGTGAAGGTGAACCAGAACGGCACGTCCGGCTTCATCAAGGGAAGTGTCGTAGTGCTAGCCGTGGGGCTAAAGCCGGACGAAAAACTCATAGAGACTTTCAAGAACAAAGCACCGGAGGTCTACCCCATCGGGGATTGCGTCAAACCCCGGATGATCAAAGAGGCCATCGAAGAGGGATTTCTGACGGGCAGGAAGATTTGACGGATGACAGAAAAAGTGGATGCGCCCAGTCATAGTAAAAAAAATGAAAGGAGATATTTTCATGTTTCATGAAGAGCGATGCGATTTCTGCGGTGAGTGCCTATCGAGATGTTACTACCTGCCTTTTGGGAGGGAAAATGGTTCAAAGGAGTTCAACAAGCTGGTGAAGGGCGAGAAGGTGGACTGGCTCTTCGACTGCGTAACTTGTTTCGCATGTAACGAGTACTGTCCCACCAATGCGAGACCCTTCGACCTGATCCTGACGCGGATGGAGGAGGCAGGAAACTTCACAGACCCAAAACTTCGGGCCCAGATGGCAGAGCGGTTCAAATCAACGGGAGAACCGAAGCCTGTACCGCCAAAGGATCAGGTTATGTCGATCTGCGTCATGCAGGGGAATATGCCCTGGACCATCCAGGGGCAGCTCTTCGAGAATATTCCACTTCTCAAGGGCAAACATTACTTCTGCAATGTTCTTTTCGCCCACATGGGGAACGAGTCCATCATGCGGGAGAGACTCCAGAGTATGGTAGATAACCTGGCTAAGTCGGGTGCCAAAGAGATCGTATTCATCCATGACGACTGTTACGGGCTTCTAAAAGGAATGGCCCCAGAGTATGGCATCAAACTTCCCTTCCGCCCGGTTCACATTTTCGAATACCTGCGGAACTATTTGAGGGAGAATAAGGCTAAGGTGAAAAAGCTTGGGATGAGGGTTGCCTATCAGAGGCCCTGTGCATCGCGCCTGACGCCGCAGAAAGACCCATTGCTTGATGAGATCTTCGACCTCGTCGGAGTGGAGCGTGCTAAGAGGCAGTATGATGGTATCAACGCCATCTGTTGTGGGTTAGAAGTGGCAGGCCCTGGTCTCAAGCTCTGTCCTCGGGGGAAGAACTTCGAGCCCTTCCGTGAGAAGAATATTAAGGACGCGAAAGAAAGCGGTGCCGAGGCCATGGTGTATCTCTGCGCCATGTGCTTCGAAGCTTTACACAAGAAAGTCCAAGAGGCAGGTATGAAGAATTACATGATTAGCGACATCTGCCGCCTAGCCTTGGGTGAAAAAATGCCGGAAGAAAAGCCTGCATAAACTTTTTTTATCACAACTTCAGGGCACAATTTTAGTAAGAGACAAAATTATCTTTCCTGTAATCTTTTATGACGAAGGCTCAGAGTAATGTCAATCGAAACTTTGCAGGTGGAACGTAAAAGGCCGCCTTGCCCTTATGACAACTAATTCAGCGCAAGGAAGAGAATCCAATGAGACATGCAATAATTGTTGTGGACATGATAAAGGACAATATAGGAATGCACCTGTCCCGCAGTAAGTCATCAGAATTCATCAAGATAATACCCAATCTGCAACGGTTACTTGATCATTGCAGACAAAGAAAAATTCCCGTCGTTTTCGCCAACGACAGCTTCATGGAAGGGGACATGCTGTTTTCAGGATCGATGAAACCGCACGCCATCAGGGGCACCTCAGGCGTCGAGGTCATTGAGGAACTCGGTCCGAAGTCTGGAGACATGATCCTCGAGAAGAGACGATTGAGCGCTTTCTTCAAGACGGACCTCGATATGACTCTCAGGCTCTGGAAAATCGATACCATTGTCGTCGTTGGCATTGCAACGCCCGGATGCGTCTACATGACGGCGATGGACGGTTTTTCGTATGATTTCAGGGTGATTATCATTGAAGATTGCTGTGCCGCCCACAAGCTCGAAATCCATGAGACATTTCTTAGGGCAGTGAAAATGATGCCCCTCGAACCAATGGTGCGAGTAGTGAAACTCAATACATTCCTTTCGGATATCGATGGACTACCCAGAGACAATAGTCCAGATCTATAATAAATATGCGAGGATTACGGTCATGAATACATCCCGAGAGACAGGAAGGGTAATTCATGACATTTCATCCAAGATCATCTAGGAACTCCATGTCTGGTGAAAAAAAATAGGACATGTATGAAGAGTCATAGTGTAACTGATAAACCTTTGAAAACCCCTTCCTTCTAGCGTCGTCATCCAGCGCCGAGGGGCTGTCGAACGTTCTGCTCGAGGCCGTCGCCTCCGGGAGGCCGATCCTCGCCTCCGACATCCGGGGAAACCGGTGGACGGTTCTCGGGGAAAACGGCGGGCCCTGCGGC
>Ga0116156_10003138_pt1 | contig 14588 bp, 11 predicted proteins | sample AD_UKC045_MetaG_FD_89891 | JGI IMG/M metagenome (GOLD analysis project Ga0116156, IMG submission 89891) | Active sludge microbial communities of municipal wastewater-treating anaerobic digesters from USA - AD_UKC045_MetaG | ecosystem: Engineered > Bioreactor > Anaerobic > Digestate | place: USA... | reverse complement strand
TCGTTGACCGGTTCACGACGCAACTCGCCTTTGAAGTACAGCTCGTAATCGCGCTTGAGCTCGCGCAACTTCACTTCGATTTTATCCAACGCATCGGTCACGTTCGCCGACATCGAATCGTTCGCTCCCGCGTATTTGGACGCTTTTCCGGTTGTCAGGGTTAAACCATTAAACTCGTTTCCGCGCCGCCCGGCAAGTCCCGGCGGCGGCGCGCCATTATACGCGCAATGGCGCGGTGAAAGAAACTGTTTTCTCGCCGGCCGGAACGCGGGGGAAAATCCGGGCGTTTCGCCCCGGGTCGGGTGCTTGAACCGCTGGTGAAAAAACGGTGGGGGAACAAATCGCCGGCGCGCGCGCACCATTTTACACAGGAGTGCAATTCGCGATATTTATCAAGCGGTTGGACGTCGGCTGCTCGGAGCCGCCGACAAATTTCCGACCGGTGGGTTAAAACGTTCTTGACACCTTTAAACGGCGGTGGTAGCTTACTGAGTGAAGGTTCATTCATTGTGTGGGCACGCGACCGACACTGAGTTGTATTTATCCTCAAACCAGGAAAAGCAAGGTCCCACCAACCCATCGGTTTGACGTTGATGGCAAAGGGATTTTTCGCTTTTTACGATAAACAAGGCGGGATTAGACTCGATGAGTCAACTCAATAAAAATTCGGCGGGCAAAGGACGCAACGCCAACAAGGACAAACACGAGAAGATCCTGAAGGCGGCGATCAAGGTTTTCGCCAAAAACGGGTTTCACAATTCGAAGATCAGCCAGATCGCCAAAGAGGCGGGGGTGGCCGACGGCACGATTTACCTCTACTTCAAGAACAAAGACGACATTCTGATCAAGGTGTTCGAGGAGCGCCTGGAGGAAATCATCACCGAATTTAGCGAGATTCTCGATCCGATCGACGATCCGGAGCGGAAGCTGCGCGTGTTCATCAAGCTCCATATGGAGATGATGGAGAAAAACCGCGCGCTGGCCGAGGTGGTGAGCGTCGAGTTGCGCCAGAGCCACAAGTTCATGAAGGAATACGTACCGCGTAAATTTTCCGAGTACCTCAACATCGTCAGCCGCATCATTCGCGAAGGGAAAGACAAGGGCGTATTTCGTGCGGACCTGCAGCCGGGGGTGATCAAGCGCGCGCTGTTCGGCGCGTTGGACGAGTTGGTCATCTACCTGGTGCTGGCGCCCAAGCCCAAGTACGACGTGATGACGCTCATCGAGCAGTCGACGGAGACCTTTATCCGGGGATTAAAGGCCTGACCGCCATAGGGGGGGTTCGGCTGGCGTATACGGACTAACACTCGAACGATTCAAGGAGGTTTGTTGTGAATATCGTTGTCTTGTGCAAACAGGTGCCGGACACCGAAAGCAAGATCAAGTTGCTGGGCGACAACAGCAGCTTCGACGCGGAAGGCATCAAATGGGTTCTGAACCCCTACGATGAGTACGGTGTGGAAGAAGCGCTGAAGATCAAAGAGGCCGGCAAAGCGGCGAAAGTGACCGTGTTGTCGATCGGCCCGAAGCGCGCCGAGGAAGCGATCCGCACGGCGTTGGCGATGGGTGCGGACGATGCGGTGCATGTGGAAGACGCCGGGTTCGACGGCGCCGACGCGTTTGCGGTGGCCAAGGGTCTGGCCGGGGCGCTCAAGGGCATGGATTACGGGTTGATCCTGTGCGGCAAGCAGGCGGTCGACGACGACATGATGGCGGTGCCGCAGATGGTCGCCGAATTCCTCGGCATTCCGCAGGTGACCGTGGTTTCCAAGCTGGAAGTCGAAGGCAACGCGATCAAAGCGTTCCGCGACATCGAAGGCGGCGCGAAGGAAGTGTGGCAGTGCCAGGCGCCGGCGATCGTGACGGCGACCAAGGGCATCAACGAGCCCCGTTACGCCAGTCTGCCGGGCATCATGAAAGCCAAACGCAAGCCATTGGCCAAGAAGACGGGCGCCGACGTGGGGTCGGGCAAGGACCAGAACAAGACGAAGATCGTCGGCTGGTCGTTGCCGGCGCCGCGCGCCGCAGGCAAGGTGTTCAAGGGCGGCGAGTTGGCCGATTTGGTGGCCCAGGTCGCCAAGTTGCTTCGCGAAGAGGCCAAAGTCATCTAACTGCACCCTGGTGCTGCCAGGTTCGATAAGGAGATGAGTCAATGTCGAACGTTTTGGTTTTCGCTGAACTGAAGGGTTCAGAACCGAAAAAAGTCAGCTATGAAATGCTCAACGCCGCCAAAACCATCGCGGCCGGAACCGGTGGCGCGGTCATCGCCGCGGCGATCGGCTCCGGGCTGGCGGGCGTCGGCGCGAAATTGGGCGCCTACGGCGCGACCAAAGTGTTGGTGGCCGACGGCGTGACTAAATACAACGTGGAAGGCTGGGCGAACATCGCCGCGGCCATCGTCAAAGCCGAAAACCCGGCCGTCGTGCTGATGGGCGCGACCGCGACCGGCAAAGACCTGGCGCCGCGCCTGGCCGCCAAATTGGGCGTGGGCCTGGCCAGCGACATCGTCGGCTTCCGGATGGACGGCGCGAACTTCATCGCCAAGCGGCCCGTCTTCGCCGGCAAAGCCTTCACGGAAGTCGGCTTCCTGGCCGCTCCGGCCTTCGCCACGGTTCGTCCGAACGTTTTGGATCCGGGCGCGGGCGGCGGCGCGGCGGCGGCGGAAGCGCCGGCTTCGGCCGACATGGGCGCTCCCAAGGCCCAGATCGCCGAGATCCTGGCCGCGGCTTCGTCGCGTCCGGACCTGACCGAAGCCAACGTGATCGTCTCCGGCGGTCGCGGCATGAAGGAAAAAGCGAACTTCAAGATCCTCGAAGACCTGGCCGACGTGCTGGGCGCTTCGGTCGGCGCCTCCCGCGCGGCCGTGGACGCCGGTTACGCCGATCAGTCGATGCAGGTCGGGCAGACCGGCAAGGTCGTCAACCCGGGCCTGTACATGGCCTTCGGCATCAGCGGCGCGATTCAGCACCTGGCCGGCATGCGCACCTCCAAGGTGATCGTGGCCGTCAACAAGGACGAAGAAGCGCCGATCTTCCAGGTCGCCGATTACGGCATCGTGGGCGATCTGTTCGAGGCCGTGCCGCTGTTCGCCAACGAATTCAAAAAGCTGCTCGGTTAACGAAGATGTAACCCGGGGGCGGAGAGCGGTCTCCGCCTCCGGCGCTCAACCGAACCGTTAGAGGAGTATCGAGAATGCCCACCCACGAAATTGCGAATAGCGGGATCGAACGGCTGCCGATGTGGGAAATGTACGGCGGTTTCTGGGCCGCCACCCGCTGGATCATTTACGCGCTCGCGCTCGTGGTGATAATCACCTTTGTTTACGGCATCTGGCAGCGCATCCGCGCCTACCGGATGGGCCGCCCGGCCCCCGGCGCGTTGGACAACATCGGCGCGCGGATCATGGAGCTGCTGCGCTACGGCATCGCGCAAATGCGTGTGGTGCGCGAAGCGTTCCCGGGAATATTCCACCTCTTTTTGTTCTGGGGTTTCGTCGTCCTGTTCATCGGCACGTCGCTGACGGTGCTGGACGAGGACTTCTATCGCCTGATCACCGGCAACAAGTTCATCCACGGCGGCTTCTACGTCGCGTTCTCGTTCATGCTCGACCTGTTCGGCCTGCTGGCCCTGGTCGGCCTGGGCATGGCGCTGGTCCGCCGCTACGTGATGAAGCCCGAGCGCCTGGACAACCAACAGACCGACGCCTCGCTGATCACCTGGATTTTCGTGATTCTGTTGACCGGCTTCCTCGCCGAAGGCGCGCGCATCGGCGTGGTCATGGGCCACAAGGCGGCCGGTTATGAAGCCTCGAGTTTCGTCGGCTACGGCCTGGGCCTGGTTTTCGGCGACAGCCCGGTGTTGCACAAGCTGTTCTGGTCGGTGCACGTGCTGGCCTCGCTGACCTTCATCGCCGTGTTGCCGTTCAACAAGGGTCTGCACATCTTCTCGACCCTGGCCAACATCTTTACGCGCAGCCTGGGCCCGAAGGCCTTCACGCCTTCCATCCCCCGCATGATGGAGCGGATGGAAGCCGGCGAAGAAGTCGAGATGGGCTACAAAAAGATTGAAGACCTGACCTGGCGCGAAATCCTGCAGACGGACGCCTGCACGCGGTGCGGCCGCTGCCAGGATCAATGCCCGGCCTACAACACCGGCAAGCACCTGTCGCCCAAGAAGTTCGTGCAGAGCGTCAAGGAGCATTGGTTGGCCCGCTGGGCGCAGCAGCGCGACCAGAACGTCGAAGTGAACAAGGCCGAGGGCGAAGCCGCCGCGGCCGAAGTCGGCGCGGGCGGCCCCTACCTGTTGGCGGCCGAAGCGGCCTGTTACGGTTGCGAACCCGGCGCCGCGGCGGTCGAGTCGGTGGTGCTCTGGGACTGCACCAACTGCATGGCCTGCGTGAACATCTGCCCGGTGTTCGTCGAGCACGTGCCGCTGATCAACCAGATGCGGCGCGAATTGGCGATGGAGTTCGACGATTCGGAGAAGGCCTGCAAGGACTTCTTCAAGAACATGGACACCAACGCCAACCCGTGGGGCATGAACCCGTCGGACAAGATGACCTGGACGGCCGAGCTGGGCGTGCCCACAGTGTTCGACAATCCGGATTACGAGTACCTGTACTGGGTCGGCTGCATGGGCGGCTACGACCCGCGCGCGATCAAGATCGGCAAGGCGTTCGTAAAGATCCTGCAGGCGGCCGGCGTCAACTTCGCCGTGCTCGGCGAGATGGAGCTGTGCTGCGGCGACAGCATCCGCCGGTTGGGCAACGAGGCCAGCTTCCAAGCGCTGGTCACGATGTTCAAGACGACCGTGCAGGAATGCGAGATGGATCCGACCTTCGCCGGCAAGAAGGTGGTCACCACCTGCCCGCACGGCTTCAACACGCTGAAACACGAATATCCGGAATTCGGCTTCAAGTGGGAAGTGGTGCACCACACCGAGCTGCTCGACCAGTTGCTCAAGAGCGGCAAGATCAAGCTGAAGGGCGGCAACGGCCACACCGCCGTGCTGCACGATTCCTGCTTCCTGGCCCGCTACAACGAGATCATCGACGAGCCGCGCAACGTGCTGAAGGCCGCCGGCTACAAGATGGTCGAAGTGCCGCGCAGCGGCGACCTGACGTTCTGCTGCGGCGGCGGCGGCGGCCGGGCCTGGCTGGAAGAGCATTACGATCCCGAAAAGGGCATCAACCGCATCAACTTCAATCGCACCGACGAGCTGATGAACGCCGGCGCGGACACCATCATCGCGGCCTGCCCGCTGTGCATGATGATGTTCGACGAAGCGACCAAGCGCACCGAGTGCGAAGACAAGATGTCGTGCATCCGCTTGCTCGACATCGCCGAAGCGGTGGCGGAAAAGCTCGACGTTCCCACGGACAACCAAGGGTCAGACGGACAAGCCTGATCAACCTCTTACTACTTTATTGGCGCCCCCGGTTCCCCCGGGGGCTTTTTTTTATTAGCAATGGCAAGGTAGGATTTGTAAGTTATTGTGTAAAATAATATTGAGAATTATTTTCTGTCATCCTGAACTTGTTACAGGATCTGGGTACAATTATGTAACGGTTCATTGGGAAACGATTAGGAATTATCCATCGATTGGTTTTCGTTATGTCCGGTGCTTGTCGCGACCAGATCCCCGGGTCGAGCCCGAGGATGACGGAAAGGACCTCATCCCTTCCCCGCCCTTTTCTTTTGGCGGCGGTTTTCTGTTATAAGAAAAGCACCACCGTTGCCGAGGAGGATGTCATGCCGCGTTGTCGCAGTTGCACCGCCGAAATCGACGCAAACGCCAAACCGTGTCCGTATTGCGGGGAGGCCGAGCCCTTCGCCGCCGCGGCCGCCGCGCCGCCGGCCGCTCAACCGGCTGTCGCGCCCGAGGTGAAAACGGAAGGTCCCTTGCAGCCCAAGGCCGCGGTGCAGTCCGGCTTCGGGCGCGAGACGAAAACCTTCGCCTGCACCGGGTGCGGGGCGACGATCAGCTACGACACGACGCTCAAAACGCTGGCCTGCGCCTATTGCGGCTCGACCTACGCCATCGAAAACGAGCAGCGGGCCGCCGCCGAGCGCCCCAGTCGCGTCATCCCCTTCGAGTTCAACCGCGACAAGGCGGAAAGCCTCTTTCGCGCATGGCTCGGCAAGGGCTGGTTCCGGCCCGGCGACCTGACCAGCAAAAGCGCGCTGAGCGAAATTCGCGGCGTGTACCTGCCGTTCTGGGCCTTCGACGCCGACGCCGATTCGACCTGGTCGGCCGACGCGGGCTACCACTACCAGGAGCAGGAGGCCTATACCGAAAAGGACGCGCAGGGCCGCACCGTCACCAAGCACCGCACGGTGACCAAGACGCGCTGGCAGCCGGCCAGCGGCCAGCATCGCGCGCACTACGAGGATTGGCTGGCGCCGGCGACGCGCGGGCTCGACCCGGCGTTCGTCGGCCGGATCTATCCGTTCAAGACCGAGCGGGCGCAGCCGTACAACAGCGACTACCTGGCCGGATTCGCGGCGGAGAATCCGTCGATCCGGGCGGCGGAGGCGCAACCGACGGCGGCGCGGGAATTGAACGGGGAAGAGGAGAAGGCCTGCGCCCAGCAGGTGCCCGGCGACACGCAACGCAACCTGCGCGTGTCCACGCGGTTGAGCAATTGGTCCTACGACCAGATCATGCTGCCGATCTGGATCAGCGCGTACCGCTACCAGGACAAGCTGTATCGTTTTCTGGTCAACGGCCAGACGGGCGAAGTGCAGGGCAGCGCGCCGACCTCCTGGCTCAAGGTCGCCGCGGCGATTCTCATCGCCGCCGGACTGCTTGGCGCGGCCGTCGTTTTGATCGCCGTTTTCGGCAAGTAAGCGTCAATTCAAATAACCCAATTCGCGCAAATGCCGCCGCTGTTCGATCGTGAGCATCGGCTTTTTCACCTGCGAGACGTCGCGCGTGCCGTAGGTGGGGACGGTCGTCAGCGGGTGCGCTTGCAGGTAGGCCGGCCTGATCGCGTCGGTGAGCACGCGGCCGTCGAAATCCTCGGCGATCGGCAAACCGGTCAGCGCCAGAATCGTCGGGGTCACGTCCATCAGGTTCGCGCCCGTGAAGCGCGCGCCGGGCTTCACGCCCGGTCCGGCGAGGATGAAAATGCCCGGCGTGTCCGACGTGTGATCGCCTTGAAAGATTAAGTAACGCTCTTTGCCGATGGTATACGGTGTTTGCGACATCGTCGCCAACGCATCGTGGCGCGGCGCGAAAACCAGGCCGTGGTCGGTTACGGTCCCGTGATCATAGAGCGGTTGTTCCTGCACGAGGAAGGTTGCCAGCATGGCATCGAGTTTTGTTTTGACCGCTTGCGGACAACCGTTGCCGAGCGTCGAACGGCAGGTGAAGGACGGCACGACGACGTCCAGGCGCAGCGTTTCGTCGGTGATCAGCCGGCGGCCGATCGGGTAGGAGGTGAGGATCGGCTGCACGGTGATGCGCGCGGATTGGCCATCGACGCGGGCTGTGAAGAAGAACGTGTTGTGCCAATCGTAATCGGTCACCTGGGCGCCGAATTCGGCGAAGAACTCGGGCATCAAAAATAGCTCGTGGCGATTGTCGGAAGTCGGCTCCATGCCGTGGTCCGAGACGATCGCAACCAGCGTGTCGGGCTTGTCGAGAAACGGCGCGATCGAGCGGTCGACCAGGCGGTAGGCGTTCTTCATCTCTTCGGCGCCCGCCTTGATTTTCTCCGCATAGGCCGGCGCCAATTCGATTTCGCCTTTTTCCAACAACGATTGCAGCAGATAATCGTAGTAATGCGCGTGACCGACGGCGTCGGTGGCGTTGATGATGGAGAACGCCGCATCGTACGGGGCCTTGGCCAACAGGCAGATGATGTCCTTATCGATATTGCGCTCGTCGCACAATTCCTGAACGGGTCCGGGCGCAAACAGGGTGCCCTCGATGAAAAGCAACCCTTGCCAACGCGCGAAGGGCGGCGGCATGTAATAGGAAAGCACGGCCCGTTGCGGGAAGCGCTCGATCGGGAACATATCCCAAATCTGTTTGGCGGCCACGTTGTCGGACGTCAGGGAAGGGTCGAAATAGTTCAAATCTTCCTGGCGGTCCCTTTTCTGGTGATCGCCGACGTTCGCGCCAATGCCGTGATGCTCGCGGCTTTTGCCGGTGGCGATGGTCGTCCAGGAGATCGGCGAAAGACCCAGGTCGGTTTGCAGTACGCCGACCGCGCCGTATTCGAGCAGGCGGCGTAGGTTGGGCATCTCGCCCTTCGCCAACAGGTTGGTGATGATTTTCCATGTCGCGCCGTCCCAGCCCAGCAGCACCACACGTTTGGGCGGATTGTTGCCGAAGGTCGGCACGTTATGGATTTTCACGGCCGGCGGCTCCGCGGGCAACGAGTCGATCTGGTCGGAAATGTTACGGCTTTCACCCACTGCGATGATCGGCGCGTCCGGTTCTTGCGATCGGCAGAATAAAACCGTCAGGGAGATAAACAGGCTCGCCAGAATAATTTTAATCCACGGGGAACGGCGCAGCTTTCGTTTCAACGCGAGAATCCTTTTTCACGAATCGCGCCCTCCCCAAGACGCGGTGTTGTCAAAGAAATTATGTGTACTTTTTCTTTTTTGTAAACAGAAAAGAGAGGGTTTGGCGCGACCCTGACAATTTCCCCAAAAACCAAATATTCCATGGATTAAAATAGTGTGGCGGAGGTGGCGGCAAAACGGCGCATGACGGAAAAATTATATTCCAGGACTTCGCTCCGGCGCACGATATGTAAAGACAGAACGAAAAAAACCTGGAGGGTTGCGCTGCAAAAAGCGAATCGGGAGTGCGAGGCCGCAATGCGCCGACTTCCCCCCCCCGCACCACCGGACCAAATGCGCTGACTTACGGATTTGCATCCAACCCATCAAGTCACCGCCTCGCGCCCGATCCCTCCAGAACTTATGCCGGGTGAGTTTCCCCGTGGCTCGCCCGGCTTTTTCTTTTATTGCACGATCACCGTCACCGCGTTGCTGGTAAAGGTTCCGCGCACCGCGCCCGCGTCGTCGGCCGGTTGGCCCTGCACGTCGCGCGAATGCGAGGCCGCCTCGTAGGCGTACAGGTACCAGACCTTGTAGGTTCCCGGTTGGGGAAAAACGATCCGCTGCAAATATTCCGCATAGGCGCCGGTGCGCGGGTCGAGCGCCTGGGCCGGCTCGATGGTCAACAGATCGTCCTCGGCCAGCGCCTGCATTTTCGCGGCCCGGCCGCCCATGAGCATCCGCCGCAGGGTGGCGCCGCCTTCGGGCTGGGCGAGAAAATCGTGGAACGGCTGCTGCCAGCGCGCCTCGGTGCCGTCCAGCGGCCGCACGATCTTGAGCGGGTAGGGTCCTTTGTTGGCGAAGGCGATGCTCAAATGCACCGGTTCGCCCGCCTTGACCGTCATTTGCGGCGGGGCGAGGGTCAGTTCCAGGCCCTGGGCGACCGCCTCAGTGCGGGGTCCGGGCGCCTGCGGATCGTCCAACCAGGAAAACGTGCCGGCCAAGGCCGGCAGCGCGATCAATGAAAAAACCAGCGCGACCAAACCGATACGGCGAATCATGGCGTCACTCCGGAGAAATGGATAACGGCATTGTTCCAAAGTTGAGCCCCGCGCGCAATCGGGGGGAGGGAGGGCGGTCGTTTTCGGCTAAATTGCAGCGGCATTGCAATTCGGCCGAAAGATCGTCAGTCGGTTTTCCGCCGGGGAAACAGGTTGATGTCGAGTTTGCGCCGCAATTTGGACGAAACCGGGATAATCGCCACCAGCAGCAAAAGCAGAGACGCCTTCAGCATCCGCACCCATCATCATGGTTATCATCATCGTCATCATCGCTAACGATGGTATCATTGTCGTCATCGTCATCGTCGCCATTGTCATCGTCATCATTGTCGTCCGTGGAATCCGTCTGTTTGTATTTGATCAAGACCGCGTCGAAATCGACGCATTCGGTATTCTCGACGTTCACTTCCACGCAGACATCGCCGGCGACATATACATTGTTGTCCCCGTCGATGGACAACCTTTTGCCGAGATCGCCAAAGGATTGCGGCTCGTTGAAACGTGCGGTCCAACGGTCGTTGCCGTCGGGGTCGTAGGACAAGGTGGCAAAATCATCCAGGGCGGCCGATCCGCCGAAGGAAACGCCGGTCAGATACACGTTGCCCGCCTGATCGACCGTGAGGTCGGCCGGTTGTTGATCGTAGTGGGCGCCCAGGCCGTCATAGTATCGGATCCACCGTTCCGCGCCTGAAGAATCATAATTAATTGTAACATAATCGAAATATAGATCGTTGCCCTCGGCCGCCAGCGGGCTTATGCCGGCGACAAAAACGTTGCCGAGGTCGTCGGTCGCCACCGCGACCGGTTCGTCGTCATTGTTGGCGGGACCGTTATGGATGCGCCGCCACAGCTCGTTGCCCTGCGCATCGTATTTAACCGTGGCGATGTCGAACCGTTGCTCGCCGGCGAAAGCCTTGCCGACGACGATCACGTTGCCGCTCGGGTCAAAGGCCATCGCGACCGGGATGTCGGTGAGGGGAAAGGGGCCGTCGAAGCGTGCCAGCCATTTTTGGTTGCCGTCGGCATCGTAAACGATGGTGAAGAAATCGAAGGCGTTGGGTCCGCCCGTACCCAGCGATTGTCCGGTGACCGCCACGTTGTTTTGCTCATCCACCGCCAGGTCGAAGGGACAGTCGTTTTTGCCGCCGTCGAATTTCTCGGACCAGGCCAGGTCGCCGGCCGCCGTGTATTGTAGGACGATGAAGTCGAAATCGACGCACGCCAGATCGTCGTCGTCCAACTGCACGCAAACGACGCCGCCGACCAGGATGTCGTCTTCGCCGTCGGCGGCCAAGGCTACCGGTTTATCATAATTCAGTAAGCTAGCGTCTTCGTCGTGTTGGTTGATCCACAGTTGTTCACCGCCGGAGTTATATTTGATGGTGGTGATGGCGCTGTCGGAAGACCCGGTGACAATCACGTTGTCCAGCGAATCGAGCGCCAGGGCGACCGGCGTGTCGACCGCCTCAAAGGTTCCCCGATACCTTGCTTCCCAGAGGGCGTTGCCTTCGCTGTCGTACTTGATGGTGATCATTGTGCCGTCGGCTTGTCCGAGAATCAGAATATTGCCCTGAGAGTCGATTTTCATGTCATGCACGTATTCGTTGTCGCCGATCGGGGCGTCGTAATGAACGATCCATTCTTCGGTTACGCTTTCGGCGGATGCGGCCGCCGCGCTCGCGATCGTAATGGTCAATGATAAGATAAGAAAAATCACGAGTGTTTGCCGAAATAAGTTCATTATCCATATATGTATCATCGGTAAGCCCTCCATAGTTCAGGTCATTATTGCATACCCGCAGAGACATGGCAAGATATTATCGGCTGGGATAGCAGTATGGGCGGGCGGAGATAAAGAATCCCGGTCGCGCGATCGGCGAACGGATCTCGAGGGTGATGGGCCGACGAATCGATTCGTCACCCGCTCCGGTTCGGGTCTCGCGACCGGTATGGGCCTTCAACGATGTCCGGCTGAATTGCTCGTTTTCTGTCTGGTTGCCGTTTGGTTCTTTTACTGTTCCTTGATTGCCTTGCCCGTCAGCCACTGGTCGATGTTCTTCTGCACATTCGGTTCGTCGGCGCTGAAGATGCGCTCCTTTTCGTAGAAGCCGGCTTCGCGCGCGATGTGCTCGATCTGGCCGCGGGTCGTCGGATTGTTGACCAGCACCGCACTGCGGGTCATCCCGCTGCGCAGGTAAAGCTTCTGGCCTTCCTGCAGCGCCTTGAGGGTCTGGTCGTCGAGCGGACGCAGGTCGCTGGTGTCCAGGTGCACCACGAACTGCTTGGGAGCATTGAGCAATTCGCGCTTGGACTCGCTGACCCATCGCTGCATTTCGCTCTCGTTGATCTGGCCGCTGAGCTTGACGTTGAAGACCGTCGTATTCCCGATTTTTGATTTGTTGATACGATACATGGTTTCCCCCCTTATCGTTTTATGGATGCAAGGTCGAAACTCGATACCAAAATCTAATTACTGATAAACAAAAGTAAATTCGTTTTTTAAAATTAGAAATGTGCCGTCAGCCGGGACAAAACTTCCGGTAATTTTACCCACTTGGGAAAGTGTTTTTCGATATTGTCCGCATAAAAAAAGAAAAAAGCTTTTCGCTTGACGCAAAGCGAAGCCGACCGACCCGTGCAGGGGCGCGACGGCCGGATTTTTCCCGAATAATGAAATTCCAATATTGCCTTGGCCGTCGACTTTGGAGTATAGGGATAAAGGGAAGAAATATCAGCCCAAAATTTATATAAATAAAGATAGATCAATCATCTCGTTGCAGCGATTTTTATATTGATAATACAACCATAAAAAAATGATTGATTACGATCAACCGGAGGGGAGAGGTTAATGAAAAGGTGGGACATTTTCGAACGGGGCGTCGTGTTTCGTGTTTCACGGGGATTGTACCTGGCTTTGGCGATTCTGATTACGGCCGGGTTGCTCGGATCGTTGGGGATGTTTCTTTACTCGGTCAGCCCGACGATGAGGGGGGCCGTGCCGGACAAACCGACGCCGCCGACGCCGCCGAGCATCACGGTGGCGGAGATCAACGAGGAACTGGCCGGTCCGGACGTGTCCAAGGCGGTGGCTCTTCAGGAGCGGCCGCCTACGGAGCCGGAACCGGAATTCATTCCGGCGGACGTCGATCCGGATCGCCGCAAGATTCTGGAGACGAAGCAAAAGTTACGCGAGACGTATTTCCCCCTCGAAGGCTTTCCGTGGGATTCGATCTTCGGCCAGGTCTGCACCAATAGCTGGGGCAATCACTGCTTCAACTGGCAGACCAAGGAAACGAAAGCCGGCGTGAGTTCGTTGATCGATCGCGGCATTCAGGAACTGAACCCGGAACTGAGCATTCAGTTGCTGCAGGATATGACGGATCTACTGGCGATGGCGCCGCAAAACGACAACAGCCGGTACATCGCGGCGCGGTCGATCGTCGATATCTCCCGGGCGTTCAACGAGCCGCCGCAGATCGTTTATGACGAAATCGGCACGATTCTGCGCGGCGGAACCGCCAAAACGGAAGCGGCGAAGTTGACCCCGCCGACGGACGAGGAAAAGGATCTGCTGTTCAACGTGCTCTACGCCATTAAAAAGGCCGACAGCAAAACGACGGTGCTGACCGAATACCTGCGCCAGTGGAAACAGCTGGCCGGCTTGTTCCCCGCCGACGTGCGCGAGGAGGCGCTCTCCATCGTTTGGTTCCAGGTGAAATACGCCCATGCCGAACAGGCGCCGGCGATGCTTGCGGCGATCGTCCAGACCGTTCAGGGTCTCGACGAGGCGCAGCGCAAAGACGGTTTGATCGTTTACGCGCGTTTGATGAGCGAAAAAATGCGCTCGGCGCAAATGCAATACGATCGGGAAATGTCCGATTACAACTTGGCCGTCAACGAGCGCGAGGCGGCTTATCTGCAAAAGAAGATTAAAAAGACCGCCTACACCGGCAAAGCCCTGTACGGCGTGGCCGTGGCCGTCGGCGGCATCGCCCTGATCGGTTTGCTGCTGGGATTGTTGGGCATCGAGCGCAACACGCGCACCTTGGAGCAGTTGTTGAGTCTGCAGATGCAATCCATGCCGGGTGTCGCGGCGACAATGCCCGCCCAAAAACCGGCCCAAGCCGAAGCCGACGCGGAAGGGGCGTCTTTCAACAATCGCCATTGAACCGTTTTCACCATCGCGCCGTATCGGATGCGGCGTCGATTTCATGACCCGCTTGCCGCGAATCCCGCTGTGTAAATAGGCGCCTCAAGTGAATGGCCGTTCCTTGCGTGCTCCGGCGCTCTCTTGTACACTGACGGCTTGTCCGCGGCGTCCGCCGGGAAGGGGAGCGTGTGGTCCGACCGCGCAGCGAATGGAAGTGCGACAGCAACGATCCCGCGTGTGCATCGGCCGGCGCCGGCCGCGGGAGAAGGGGATACACGATGAGGATGAAGTTACAGTTGGCTATGTTGCTATTGTCCTTGGCCGCCGTCGTGTCGGTCATGTGCGGCTGCGATTGCGGCGACGATGACGACGATGACGACGACGATGACGATGACGACACCGCCGACGACGACACGAGCGACGACGACACGAGCGACGACGACACGAGCGACGACGACACGGTCGACGACGACACGAGCGACGACGACACCGGCGACGACGACACCGACATCTGCGATTGGGACGCATACAATCCCCTGATCGTCGCGGGCAAGGATTACCTCGCCGAATCGGAAGCCGACAGCGCCTACGATTCGTTCTTCGAAGCGCAGCTGGTCTGCCCCGACGTGCCCGACGCGAAAGCGGGCCTGCTGCTGGCCGATCTGCAGTGGTACATGCTCAAGTTGAAGCGGTGGATCGAGTATCTCTCCGAGTGGAATCCGTCGCCGCACGACGCCAAGAGCGTGGGCACCACCTTGCAGGATATCGCGCGGCTGACGCTGATGCCGGTGAACCAGGAGATGTTCGCACTGGTCGACGAACTGCGCGAAGAACATCCCGGTTTCCGCTTTTTTGTGCCTT